>Ga0070735_10003152_pt1 | contig 14561 bp, 12 predicted proteins | sample Coa_R1_FD_66443 | JGI IMG/M metagenome (GOLD analysis project Ga0070735, IMG submission 66443) | Surface soil microbial communities from Centralia Pennsylvania, which are recovering from an underground coalmine fire - Coalmine... | ecosystem: Environmental > Terrestrial > Soil > Unclassified ...
GGGCCCGGCGTGCACCGCGCGGGGCAGGTCATCGGCCTGGCCGAACCACACGGGCGGATCACCCGCCAGGCCCGGCGAGCGGATCATGGTCACCCCGGCCGCCAGGTGCGCGCGCAGGTCATCGCGCAGGAGCGTCTCGTCGAGGGGCTTACCCGGGTCTTCGGCGCCCGGATGCGTGTGCGCGTCGACCAGGCCGGGGAGCAGCCAGCCTTCGGCGGCCAGTTCGGCCCCGGGAACCGGGTCGTCGGTCCACCGGTCACCGTCGGCGAACAGGTCGACAGGATCGCCGTCGGGCAGGGCGAAGCCACGGATCCGGAGAACGGTCACCGGACCACGCTAACAACCCGGCGGATAGCGGGGGGAGGGGGAATGTGGATAGCGGGGCAGGGGGGAACGGGGCGGGGGCACGAACCACGGCCCGTTCGGGAGATAAGGAAGACAGCTGCCGGGGCGGACCGGTAGCGGGGTCATGGCCGCGGAAGGTGAACATGCGGGCCCCGGTTTCCAGGGGAGCCGGGTCGCGGGTGAAGCGGTGGGCGGCGGCGCCCCAGCCTTCGGCCGGGTCGGACACCCAGAGCTCGTCGAAGCCGCGGGCGGCGTACCAGTCGCAGATCCGCGGCAGCAGGTCGGGGGCCCAGCGGCCGCGGGTCCACACCACCGTCCCGCCCCGGGCGCACAGCTGTGCGCAGTAGCCGACCGTCCGCTCGATGTCGGCGTCGGTGAGGTTGCCGAACACGCCGCAGACCAGGACCAGGTCGGCGGGCACCATCCCGGCGTAGGCGCCGGTCAGCGCGGCGTCGCCGGTCACGACCTCGACCCGGGGCAGGCCGGCCGACCGGGCCGCCTGCCGGGCCGCGTCGGCGTTGCGCGGGTCGAGTTCGACCAGGCGGGCCCGGACGTCGTCCCGGCGGGGGTGGCCGGCCAGGACGCCGATCAGGTCGCGGCCCTGGCCCGCGCACACGCTGACCGCGCGCAGCGGGCCCGGCCGGGCCTGGTTCAGGGCGGCGCGGATCTGATCCTGGACCGCCGCCAGACGCTGGGCCAGCGCGGTCCCCGGGTGGTCGTAGTCGCGGTGCCAGGCGTACCAGTAGCTTTCGGCCACATGCGCCATGGTACGGACGGGGAGGCCATAACGCGGGAGTGGCAGCTGACATCTTGCTGGAAATGGTTCGCGATCCGGGTGTATCAGATGGCACCGGAGCTCCCTCCGGGTTAGAAAAGAGAGATTAACCGCCACTACCGAGGCGCTGATGATGGCAGCAGGCTTGCCGGCCGGGGCTGGCCGTGCGTGATGACCCGACGGTCGTCGCGCTTGTGACTCGCGCGGCCGGGGGCGACCCGGCCGCGTGGGGTGACATCGTGGAGCGGTATGCACCGCTGGTGTGGTCGATCTGTGCCCGCTTCCAGCTGAGCACGTCCGATCGCGAAGATGTAGCGCAGAATGTGTGGCTGCTGCTGGTCGAGCAGCTCGGGAAGCTGCGGGAACCCGCCGCGCTGCCCGGGTGGCTGGCCACGACCACCCACCGGGAATGCCTGCGGGTGGTGACGGCGGCACGTAAAACGGAGCGGCTAGGAACAGGACTAGACGACGCTCCGCAATTCGTGGACAACACGATAATCATCGACGAGGAGATCTTGATGGCTGAGCGGAACGCGGCGCTGCGAGCGGCGTTCGCGGAGCTCCCCCCCAGGTATCAGCAGTTGCTGACCATGCTCGCCAAAGACCCACCGGTGTCGTACGCGGAGATCAGCGCGACGCTGCAGATCCCGGTGGGGAGCATAGGCCCGCAGCGAGCCCGATGCCTGGATCGGATGCGTAAGTCCCCGGCGCTGGCCGCGCTCATTGAGAGTGAGGTCGACGTCAAATGGGCCGGGGGCGAGCAACGTGCATGACGACGAGGAGCTCCTAGCGGCGCTGAGCGAGGCAATCAGAGCCCGCGAGCAGGTGCCGGAATGGTTCATCGAGACGGGCAAGAACGCGTACGCGTGGCACGACATCGACGCCGAGCTGGCCCAGCTGACCTACGACTCGAGCCAGGATCGCGACTTGGCGGCGGCGGTCCGGTCGGAGGCCGCCTCGATCCGGGCGCTCACGTTCACCTCGGGACGTTTGTCCATCGAGCTCGAGGTGGGTGAGAGCACGCTGCTCGGCCAGATCGTCCCGCCGCAGGCCGGCACGCTCGAGGTCCATACCGCGGCCGGCGTGACCAGCTCGCCGGTGGACGAGATCGGCTGTTTCTCGGTCACCCCGATCCCGGCCAGCCCGTTCCGGATACGGTGCCGCACGGAGGACGGAGCCGACGTGCTGACCGGGTGGATCACGTTGTAGTTCTCGTGGCACCGCGGCTCAGGCGGCGCCCAGGCTGACCAGGGACATGGCGGTGGCGTGCTGGACCGGATCGCCGGCGAGCCCGAGCCGGACGCTGCAGAGCGACTCGGCCAGCGTCTGGCCCGCGCGCAGGTGACGGTGCAGATCCACCATCAGCGGGACCAGGGCCTGGTCGTTCAGCGGCACCAGGCCCGCGACGATCCCCGCCGTCCCCAGCGGCAGCAGGCTGCTGACCAGGCCGAGCAGTTCGTTGGCCCCGGCGGGCGCCAGCGCGGCACCCTCGCAACTGGACAGGACCAGCCGGTACGGCGCGCGGCTCAGGCGCTCGAAGTCGTAGACGGTCAGCGGCCCGTCATGCATCCGGAGCGAGGAAAACAGCGGGCTGTCGGCGCGGAAGATCCCGTGCGCGGCGATGTGGGCCAGCCACGCCCCGTCCAGGGCGGACAGCACCTTGTCGGCCGTGGCCGCGGCGTCTTCCAGCACCGTGACGTCGTCGTACAGCTTGGCCAGCTCGGGCACCTCGGCCCCGGCCGAGGCCAGGCCGGGGCCGCGGGCCAGGGTGACGTGGCGGTGATCGGGTCCTGGCGCGCGGTGGGCGCGCATCCAGGCGCTGGCCGACGGGGCGACGCTGATCACCCGGTCCTGCAGCACGGGCAGCAGCGACCACGGGATCGGGTGCAGCTTGCCGGTCGGGACGATGATGACGGGCCCGTCGCCCAGATGCCTGACGGCCGGTCCGAGCAGCGCCTGCTGGAGCTGGGGGGCGGCTTTGGCCAGGATGGACAGCGCGTTGGCCGGGTCGTCGCCGGGCCGGTTGCGGCCCAGACGGCGCAGGGCGAAACGGGCGAACTCCCCGGCCTTCATGGCCTCGCTGGCGTGGCCTGCCGCGAACTGCCGTACCTTTCCTTGTCCGCAGACCAGAACGTACAGGTCGCCGTCGACGTCGACGATCTCGACGAGCCGCGCGGGGCCGAGCTCGTCCAGCAGGTCGGCCGGGCGGAACGGGGCCCGGCTGGTGGCTTCGCCGCCGTGGACACGCAGCGCGCTGGCTCGCACCTCGGTTTCCAGGCGCTGCTGGGCCCGGGACCAGATGGTGCCCGGCTTGCCCTGGCTCCGGGCCTCGTCCAGTTGCCTGGTCACGCTGCGCAACGCGGCCAGGCGGGCGTTGAATTCCGTGTCGGCCGTCGGCCGCACGGGGGGAACCGCCAGCGCGGTGGCCCGCCAGCGCTCGCTCCAGGTCAGCAGGAGCCGCGAGCGGTGATTCCGCGCCGCGTACCGCTGCGCAAGCGCGGCGAGTTCGGCGCCGCGCACGGTGGCCTGGGCCCGCAGTTCCGAGGATCCCAGGGCGAACCGGTGCTCATCGAGCACGTCGAGCCCTCGGCGGCAGGCGGTCAGCATCCGGCCCGGGTCCCCTGCGACCTCGGCTTGCAGCGCTTCGCCCAGCCAGCCGACGACCCGCGACAGGGCCGGGCCGCGCCGGCGGGTACGGGCCACGGTGGCCAGATGGCGTTCGGCGTCGCGGTGCCGGTTAAGGTCCAGGGCTATCCGGCCGGCCAGCAGGTGCGCCTGCGCCGCGTCGGTGGCGCCCAGGGCGTCCAGCCGGGCGGCGGACCGGTTCGCCTCGCGTAGCAACGGGGCCGATACCGGGCCGACCTCGTACCGGGCCTGGACGAGAACGCGCGCGGCATGGGCCTGCCGCCAGGCGCTCCGCTGTGACCCGAACATGCGGTACGCGGCCTGCGCCCAGTCCCGGGCGGCCTGGGGGTGCGCAGCGGCCAGCGCGCAGTTGGCCGCCATGAGCAGCAGTACCGCCTTCTGCGTGAGCTGGCCGCGGATTTCCTCTGTTTCCAGCAACGCGGCCTCGGCTTCGGCCAGGGCATCGCCGACCAACCCGGCCGCCAGCAGCACGGCACATCGTTGGGAACGCAGCCAGATGGCCGGCACCTTCACCCGCTGGAAGCTGAGGGTCGCCGCATCGGTACGGGCCAGCGCGGCCGGGAGGTCTCCGGATGCGAATGCGGTCCACGCGCGATTGCCCACCGGGTCGAGCGCCTCCAGTTCCTGCCCGATGGTGGAGTACAGCCGCGCGGCGGAAACGTAATCGGCGTCGGCCCGGCTGGTCGCGCCCAGGTTCAGGTAAATGCTGGCCCGGGTATTCAGCGCGCGAGCCGTCCAGAGCAGGTCGCCCGCCTGCCGCAGCCCGGCGACCGCGTGCCGCGCGTCTTCCAGGGCCGCCGGGAACCGGCCCAGGGCGTAGTACACGCACGCGCGGCCGTGCCGGACCCGGGCCGCCGACACGCCACTGGACCGGCGCACGGCGGCCTCGAAGGCGGCCAGCCCGGCCGCCGTCCGGCCCGCCCACACGAGCGCCAGACCCAGGCCGGCGAGTACCTCGGCCTCGCGCTCGGCCGAGCCGGTGCGGCGGGCCTGGCGCAGGGCCTGGCGCAGTTCACGGACCCCGGCCTCGACGTCGCCGTACTCGCGCAGCACGATCCCCGCGGCCTGGTGGGCCACGGAGGCGTCGTGCGGGTCCGGTCGTCCGGCGAGCACGGCACGCGCTCTAGTCAGCGCAACCCAAGGCCGGGACGTGGCCAGCGCGACCAGATCGTCCACCTCGCGCGGTCTTGCGGCGGCCGCATGCCCTCCCCGGCCCACACGCCGATTCTAGGTCTCAAGATTTGGCGTGGTCCATGTATTAAAGCGCCACGATTGCTGCCCCGTAAGGGTGCGTGAGACCTTGCGAGGTTTCCGAGGAACCGCGGGCCTGCCGGCAGGGCCTGCGGTTAGATCGGGTAAGTGCTTAATTCGGGAGGGCACAGTGGCAGTTAAGAATCACTGGTACAGCTCGCTCAAGCCTCCGCTTGACCCTGAGGCTGCCGCGGAGGCCAGGATCATCGTCGAGGCGTTCGACAAGCGCAAAGAGGATCCGATCGAAATCGGCGGTTGCCCCGACGATGCCGAAGAAGACTTCGAACTGCACGGCGGCGGCATTGCCTTCATGTACGCCAAGCGCCGGATTCTCGCCCGCGAACCGTACCTGACCTTGATGGGACTGACCCCGGACGTCCCGGAACGCGTGCGTGTCACCAGGCCGCAAGGAATACTGGAGATCATCAGCGAGGACCGGCGGGTCCAGGAAATCGAGATCACGCGAGTGGTCGGGGACATCGTGCTTCTCCACTTGAACCCTCCTCGCGACGGGAAGCCTGGGCCTGAGCCGCCCGATGTGCTCGACCTGCTCGAGACGATCGACTCTAGACTCGGCCCGGGGATCGCGGCGCCTGATCACATCCTGACCGCCGCGCAGCACGTGACCCCCTGCTCGGCCACGGAGCCGCAGCAGGTCTACCCGACGGCGGGGCCCTACCCCGGGCTCTGCCGGGACGGCGGGGCCGGGGTGCGGATCTACCAGGCCGACACCGGGCTAGTGACGGGTGCGGCGCAAACCTTCCCGTGGCTCGCCGGCGTCTACGGCGATCCCGACCCGCGGGCCGGGACCGTTGCGGGCAGCACGATCGAGCCCTACGGGGGACACGGGACGTTCGTCGCGGGCGTCATGCGGTGCATGGCTCCGCATGCGCAAATCAAGGTCGCGAACATCTTCGACACCGCGGGCAGCGCGTGCGAATCGGAGGTCGCGAAGAGGCTCCATAGGGCGTTCGGCTTCGGCTTCGAGATCCTGCACATAACGGCCTCATGCCTTACCCGGCATAACCTCCCGCCGCTGGCCCTGGAAGCCTTCCTAGAGCTGCTCCGGCCGTACAAAGGCGTTCTGTGCGTCGCGGAGGCGGGCAACAACTACACCCAGCGGCCGGCCTGGCCGGGGGCGTTCCCCGACGTGCTCTCCGTCGGGGCGCTCGCGACCGACTGGCGTCACCGTGCGGACTTCAGCAATCACGGGGGCTGGGTTGACGTGTACGCGCCAGGTGAGAAGCTCATCAACGCCTTCGGCAGCGGTACGTACACCTGTCAGGTCCCGCCTGATGTCGGGCAGGTGAGGAAGTTCTCCGGCCTGGCGCAATGGAGCGGGACTTCGTTCTCGGCCCCCATCGTGACCGGGCTGATCGCGGCCCGGATGGCGCGCCGCGGCGAAAGCGCCAAGGAAGCGGCCGCGGCCCTGATGGCCAAGGCCCGCGCCCAGACGATTCCCGGCGTGGGTCCGGCGCTGTTCCCCAGCTGCGATGACGACGAGTGCGGCGGGGGTTGCGAGCGCTGCCGGCACGGCAGAGACCGCGACTGCGGATGCGACCGGGAGTGTGACTGCGGCGGGCGGCGCCGCGGGTGACCCTGACCGGCGAGCCCGCACCCGTCATGGCACGGATGACGCCGGTGATCGCGGCCAGCACCAGGCTGCCCACGAGCGCGGCGAAGACGGTGCTGGTGTGGCGGTTGTGCTGGAGGAACTGGTGAGCTCGACCACGCCGTGGCTCATCCGGTCGCGAATGGGGTCCCAGGTCCCGGATCGGCGAGGAAGGGTTCCGGAACACCGATCCCCGCGCCTGGCCTGGCCGCCGGCATAGCCTCGCGATACCCGCCGCTGCCGCGGCTCTTGGCCTATGAACGTGGCGTTCTACCGGCAAGAGCCATCACAACGCCACGTTCACCGGTTGAGCGGACCGCAGGCGGCGGTACTGGCCGGGCTGGAGTGTGACATGTGACTAGGGTGCCGCACCCACTTGCTGGGCGGGTCGCGCGGGTCAGGGCTTGAGGGCGTGCTGGATGGCGGCGGTCAGGGCGGGAGCGGAGAGCCAGCCGTCGTGGGTCCAGATGATCTTGCCGGACGCGGAGACCAGGGCCAGCCAGGGCTGGTCCTGGACGTTGAAGCCGTCGGCGACGCGGCCGGTGGTGTCGAGGGCGACCGGATAGGTGAGCGGGGTGCCCAGGCCGTTCAGGTAGGCGCGGACGGCCTGGGCCGAGGGCTCGACGACGGTCTCGTCGACCGCGACGAGCGGGGGCAGGCCGTCCTTGCGGGCCGCGGCGGCGTAGGCGTTGCCGTCGACGAGCTCGGACTTCAGGTCCGAGACCTCCGACAGCCAGGTGGCGAAGAACAGCACCAGGTGCGGTGACCCCGGGCTCAGCGTGACCTTGGTGCCGTCCGTGGCCGACGACAGGGCGACGTGGTCGGCGGGTCCCTGCACGGTGATGGAGGCGAGCGACTCCTGGCTGGCCACGTGCGGGTGACCCGGCAGCAGGGAAGACAGCTCGTCCGCGAGGACCTGCGCGGACTGGCCGATGCTGGAGTAGGCCATCTGGGTCAGGTAGAGCTTGCGCTCCCGGCCCTGCTGGTCGATGACGAACAGCGCGGGGGTGTGGTCGATCAGGCCCTGCTCGACCTGGACCGCGATGTGGTAGGCGCCCCACACGGACTTCAGCTGGGCCAGCGAGCCGGTCAGGAAGTCCCACTGGTTGACCATGCCGTGCGCCCGGGAGTAGGCCAGCACGTCGGCGACGGTGGTCGCGTCCGGGTTGGCGTCGACGCCGAGCAGTTGCACCTGGTTGCCCGCGGCGCCGAGCAGCAGCTTGGCCTGCACCATGCTCTGCGTGGTCAGCGGGCAGACGGTCGTGCACTGCGAATCCTCGAAACCCAGCATGACGACCTTGCCGCGGAACTGGCTGAGCGACATCGGCTGGCCGAACTGGTTGACCAGCTTGATGTCCGGGGCAGGCGCGGAGTTCAGTGAGCTGCCGAGGTCCAGGTTGGGGTTCATCTCGGCGGCGGTGGAGGCCGGGTTGGCCGCCATGCCGCCCGGCGAGCTGGTGCTGCTACTGGCGCTGCATCCGGCCACGGCCGTCAGCACGGCCACGGCCGTCAGCACGGCCGCGACCGCCAGCATGCCGCGGGTGCGGAATGTCTTCATCGCGTTAGACAGCCTACTCCGGTCTACTACAAGTTGTCGTAGAAGGGTCAGGATTACGAAGGGCTGGGGTCGCCGGCCGGGGAGCGGGCGGGGTCAGTGAGATCGGCGGGATCGTCGCCGACGATCACGGCGCCACCGTGGCCCCAGGCCATGTAGCGGTACGTCAAGTTGATCATGGTGGAGATCCGGTTGCGCCCGCCCAGCAGGTAGAACAGGTGCAGGGCCAGCCAGGACAGCCAGGCGAGCGTGCCGCGGAGCCGCAGGCCCTGGGCCAGCTGGACCACGGCCGAGCGGCGCCCGATGGTGGCCATCTGGCCCTTGTCGTGATAGGTGAACGGCTCGGTGGCGGCCTGGCGGTGCAGCCGGACGATCTGCGCGGCGACGTGGCGGCCCATCTGCAACGCGGGCTGGGCCAGCTGCGGCGCGGGATCGCCGGGATTGGCCGCGATGTCGCCCGCGGCGAAGATCCGGTCCTGGCCCTGGACCCGCAGGTCGGGCCCGACCAGGATGCGGCCGCTCGGGCCCTGGGGCAGGCCCCAGCCCGCCACGGCCTCGGCCGCGCCGACCCCAGCCGCCCACACGGTCAGGTCGCTGGGCAGGTTCTCGCCGCCGGCGAGCAGCACCTGCTGGCCGGTGATCTCGGCGATGCGGGTGTTCAGCCTGATGTCCACGCCGCGCTTGTCCAGCTGGACCCGGGCGTACTCGCGCAGTTTCTCGTGGAACGAGGTAAGCAGCGCGGGGGCCATCTCGATGAGCCGGACGTGGACCCGGGCCGGATCGACGTCCGGGAACGTCGCGGCGAGCACGGTGGCGCTGAGCTCGGCGAGCGTGCCGGCCAGCTCCACTCCGGTGGCCCCGCCGCCGGCCACGGTGATGTGCAGGTCGCCGCGGTCCACGCTCAGCCGCTCGAAGGCCGCCATCAGGTGGTCGCGCAGCCGCAGGGCATCGGTCCGCGTGTACAGGGCGAAGGTGTTCTCGGCCGCGCCCTTGATGCCGTGGTAGGCGGCCGACACGCCGGTGGCGATGACCAGGTAGTCATAGCCGAGCTCGAGGCCGTTGGTGAGCTTGACCCGGCGCGACGCGGGATCGATGACGGCCAGCTCGCCGTGCCGGAAGATGGCCCCGCGCCGCCCGGCGAAGCCGCCGGCCGGGTAGGCCACGTCGCCCGGGTTCAGCCCGGCGGTGGCCACCTGGTACAGCAGCGGCTGGAAGGTGCTGTACAGGTGACCGTTGACCAGGGTCACCCGCAGGCCCGCGCGGGTGAGCCGGGAGATGGCCGACAGGCCCGCGAAGCCCGCGCCGCAGATGACGACCTGGGGCGCGCCCGGGTCAGCCCGATGTCTTCTGGCGATCGTCCTCACCCTCCGGGTCCGAGTCCGGTCCGGTGTCCTCCACCACGACGTCCATGTCCTTGCTGCGCTCCTCCAGCTGCGCGTACAGCTGGAAGGCCTGGCGGTCCTGCTCGGTGTACGGCGGCGGCGCGATGCTGCGCGGCCACAGCCGGTATGCGGTTACCACGTTAATCTGCACCGCGTACAAGGTCAGCTCCGCCTCCAGGTACAGCCAGGCGAGCAGGCCGATCACCACCGCGAAGGTGCCGTAGACGGGCGAGGCGTGGGCCAGCTGGTGCGAGACGAAGTAGCCGCCGACGTACTGCAGGATCTGCCAGATGACCCCGGCGATGAGCGCGCCGAGGCGCAGCTGACGCCAGCTGACCTCCTTGGCCGTGCCGAGCTGGAAGGCCAGCCAGAAGACCCCGATGCTCACCACGAGCGACACCGCCAGCGCCGCTACCTTGGCCCCGGGGCCGGGCAGGATCCGGGCCGCCCCGCCGCTGGCCGACGTGGACAGGAACGTGGTGAAGACCAGGCCCAGGCCGATCACCACCATCAGCCCGAAGCTGCGCAGCCACGACCACGGGAAGGCCGGCCGCCGCGCGATCGGGACCTCCCACAGTGTGTTGAGCGCGTTCTGGATCGCGGTCGCCACGCCCCGGGCCCCGAAGAACGTGCCGAGCAGGCCGACCACCAGCGGCAGCCCGGTCTGGGACAGCGGGCCGATGTGGCCGAGCTGCTGGCCGATCACCGGGTACTGGCTCAGCGCGGAGTTCAGCAGCCGGTGCTGCAGGCCCGGGTTGTTCTTGAGCACGATGTTCAGCACCGTGACCAGGACGAGCAGTAGTGGGAAGATCGCGACGAACGCGTAGTAGGCGATCAGCGCGGCCTGGTTCCCGGCCTCGTCGTCGCCGAACTTCTTCCACACCGCGACCGGCACGGCCAGCCACGCATGCTGCTGTTGGAGCGTGTCCGCTGCGTGGACGGCTCGCTTCACCTTGCTCATGGCGCAGGACGGTACCCTGCCCGGCCGTGTCCATCCGTCACGGCCTACAGATTCAGGGCGACCAGCTCAGGACTCAGGCAGCCCTGGCCGGGCGATGGCGTGGCCGAGGGGCTGACGTCCGGGCCCGGCGTGCCGCTCGCCGTGGCAGACGAGCTGGCCGTGGCGGACGGGGAGATTGCGGCGGACGGGGAGATTGCGGCGGACGGGGAGATTGCGGACGGGGTGGCCGTGGCGGACGGGGTGGCCGAGACCGGGGAGTTCGGGCCCGTCTTGGTGCAGGCGGCGATGACAACCAGGTCACTGGCCGGGTCGGCGCTGCCGCCGACGCCGTTGGCGTCAACGAAGTAGTGCGGCCAGCCCAGCCCGCTGGCGGCCAGGGTGACCCGCTGCGCGCCGATGTTGTACCCCCAGGCGTCGCCGTTGGCGCCCTGGTCGAGGCCGAGCGCCACGCCGTCGCGCACCGCGTACAGGCCCGCCGACCCGTCCACCGCCGACCCGGAGGCGGTCGCCGTGACCTGGCCGGTGAGCGGGTTCACCGCGATCAGGCTGGATCCCCTGGTCAGGTAGATCCGGTCCTTGCGCGGGTCGGTACTCTCCGGGACCGCCCCGGCGATGGTCCACAGCCAGGCGCCGGTGGTGCCGTAATACGCGCTGACCCCGCTCGCGGTGGAGAACAGCACCACGCCATCGAACGCGGCGCTCAGCGTCCCGGGGAAGGACACGCCCTCGATCGGCCGGATGAGGACACTCGCCCCGGTCGCCAGGTTGACCTGGCGCAGCGCGGTCACGGGCGCGGAACCGGCGAACCCGCCAGCCGACTCGGCCAGGTAGAGCGTCCCCTCGTCGGTCCGCCAGGCGAGCGGGACCGGGCCGGTGCTCAGCCGCCAGCGGACCCGGCCGGTGGCGTTGTCGTAGCTCGTCACCGTCGTCGGGCCGACGATGACCGTGGCCTGCGCGTTGCCCCAGACCGCCCCGCCGAACACCCCCGCCGGGTAGCGGCCGGACACCTCGCCGGCCACGGCGGAGAGCACCACCTCGGTACGGGCGGGATGCCCGGCGCGGGTGTAGGAAACGCCCGCGGTGACCTCGCCGGGCCAGGTCCGCACGGACCCGATCGCCGCCCCGGCCGGGAAACCGGTCAGCGTCCGTACCCACAGCAGCGCCCCGGTCCTGGCCGAGTACCCGGACACGGTCAGCCCGGCGCCGAGGGCGGCGACCCCGTTGCTGACCGACACGTAGGCCAGGCCCGTCGCCGGCACGGTCCCGGTCAGCCCGGGAACGACCTGCCACGAACCCGGCAGCGCCTGGGTCCAGCTGATCATGCTCGGCACGGATCCGGTCCGGCAACCCGACCGGCACGCCGCCGCCGGGGTCCCGCTGACCGCGCTGAGCGTGGGGTCCGGCAGCAGCGCCACGGCGAGCAGGACCAGGACCAGCGTCCACCGGCGCAGCCGCGGCGAGGCGCCGGCGGTGCCCAGGCGGATCCGGCCGGAGACGGCACGCGAGGCCCGGCGGCGCATCCGGCCGGCCACGCGGTTCATGGTCCGGTGGTGCAGCCGCCTGGGGACCTTGCGCCCCGGCCGTCGCCTCACGACACCACCGTAGGAGAATCCGGGACCAAACGAGGCCGCCTTCCGGCCCCGCCCGGGATACCGATAGCGTGTGACCGGTCCGCGCTTCCCGGAGTCAGTCCGCCTCGATGAGGAGGTCAGCCATGACCGACCGTCCGCCGCTGCCCTATGACCACATGCCCGAGGTGCCCTCGTTCGAGGTGCGCAGCGATGACGTCGCGGATGGCCAGATGATGTCCGAGAACCAGGTCTTCGACCAGTGGGGCATGACCGGCCTGAACATCTCGCCCTCGCTGCGCTGGTCCGGATTCCCCGCCGAGACCAAGGGCTTCGCGGTGACCTGCTTCGACCCGGACGCGCCCACCGGCTCGGGTTTCTGGCACTGGATCGTGCTCGACATCCCGGCCTCGGTGACCGAGCTGGAGACGAACGCGGCCGGCACCGACGGCTCCGGCCTGCCCGAGGGCGCATTCCACGTCCGCAGCGACTACGGCACCAAGGACTTCGGCGGCGCGGCGCCGCCGAAGGGGGACCCGCCGCACCGGTACGTGTTCGCGGTGCACGCGCTCGACGTGGACACCCTGGGCGTGAACGACGAGATATCGCCCGCGGTGGCCGGGTTCAACCTGCGCTTCCACACCATCGCCAGGGCCGTCCTGATCCCGGTCTACGGGTACTGATCAGCTGGATCGCTCGCCGCAGCGCGCCGCGTCGTAGCCGGGCAGGCTGGCCAGCTGGGCCAGCAGCCAGGGCGAGGTCAGCACCTTGAGCAGCCCCTGGACCTCCCGGGACGCGGCGTGCTTGGCCGGCAGGACCAGGTCGAACCGCTCGGCCGCGAGCGGGATCATGTTGAGCCCGTAGGCCAGCGCGGCCGGCTCGCTCGCCACGCCCACGTCGGCCAGCCGGCCAGCGACCGCCGCCGCGACCTGCAGGTGCCCGGCGGCCTGGCTGTGGTAGCCGGGTAGCTCCACGGGCCCGGCCGGGCCCAGGGGGTCCCGGGGGGCCAGGGGGGCCAGGGGGTCCACAGGGGCCAGGGGATCCAGGCCGAGCCTGGCGAGCTCGCGGTCAAGCAGCCTGCGGGCCTGCGCGCCGGGCTCGCGGTTCACCAGCCGCAGGCCCCGGCGGATCGCGTCGTCCAGCCCGGTGATCTGGGTCGCGGGCCGGAAGACCAGGCCCTCACGCCAGCAGGTGAAGCCGACCAGTTCGGCGCCGCCGGGCAGCTCGGCCGCGCCGTCGCCCAGGTGCACGCCCGCGGCGTGGACCAGCCCGGCGGCGGCCAGCCACAGGGCCTCACCGTTGCCGCACGGCCACCAGGTGAACCCGAGCGGCGGGTCGAGCAGGGACAGCGGCGTCTCGAGCAGCGGCAGGGCCGGGTCGCAGCCCGCCACCACCAGCGTGGGCCGCGGCGGGGCTATGGGCCGGACCGCGATCAGGTCGCCGTGGCTCTCCCGCCCGACGACCAGCCCGCCCGCCGGGCCGAACCCGGACCGGGCCAGCGTGTCCGCGCGCAGCGGCAGCGCGACGAACGTGTCGCCGACCGTGGCCAGCGTGACCCGCGAGCCCTCGCCGCCGACCGGGGCGGCCGGCCGGGCCAGCACCGGTTCGGCGGGGTCGCCCGGGCCGAACAGTTCCTCGACGGTCACGCCGAGCGCGCGGGCCAGGGCCAGCGCGACCCGCAGCGAGGGATCGGAGTGGCCGGACTCTACCGCGGACACGGCCTGCCGGGTCACGGCGGCCATCCCGGCGAGCTGCTGCTGCGACAGGCCGCGGGCCTGGCGGGCCAGCCGCAGCCGGGTGCCCGCGGCCCGGGAAGGTTCTGCCACACCCAACACCCTATGATCCGGACATGAAGACGCAGATCATCGACGTTCATACCGGCGGGCGTGAGGCGATCCGGGATATCACCGGCGACTGCGCGGGGTTCGCGGCCGCGGCGTCGGGCGGGGGCGACGGGCTGCTGCACGTGTTCGTGCCGCACGCCACCGCGGGCGTCGCGCTGATCGAGCTCGGCGCCAGCAGCGACCATGACCTGCTGGCCACCCTGGCCGATCTGCTGCCGGCCGATGATCGCTGGCGGCACGCGCACGGGTCGCGCGGGCATGGCCGGTCGCACGTGCTGCCGGCGTTCGTGCCGCCGTACGCCACGATTCCGGTGATCGGCGGGCGGCTGGCCCTCGGCACCTGGCAGTCCGTGGTGCTGGTCGACCTGAACGTGGACAACCCGGACCGGCAGGTCCGGCTGTCGTTCCTGAGCTGATGCGGGTCCTGGTCGAGGGCACCGGCGGGGTCGCGGGCTGGCCCGAGCCGGGCTGCCGCTGCGCCTCTTGCCTGAGGATTAACGGGAAAGGTCGAAAGCGGTCGACCATTCTCGTTGACGGCTTGGTGCGGGTGGGGATTGACGGCGCGGGGGGTGCGGAGGCGGGGGGTGCGGACGCGGAGGGTGCGGACGCGAGGGGTGCGGAC
>Ga0070735_10003153_pt1 | contig 14556 bp, 9 predicted proteins | sample Coa_R1_FD_66443 | JGI IMG/M metagenome (GOLD analysis project Ga0070735, IMG submission 66443) | Surface soil microbial communities from Centralia Pennsylvania, which are recovering from an underground coalmine fire - Coalmine... | ecosystem: Environmental > Terrestrial > Soil > Unclassified ...
GCGCGCCGCGCAAGACGGGCTAGGCTCGGACCCATCTTGCCCCCGGCGCCGAGGATCAGAAGGTCGCCGTCCATCGCCGCAATTGCCGATGCGGTCTCTTCATCCGGGCGCGAAAGCAGTTCTTCCAATTCTGATTCTGTTTTGATTCTGACGGTCATCCGAGTTCAAATCCTGCGATCGCGTAAATCGAACTCTCTCTTCCTCGCAGCTCCTTGCCACGAGCCATGCGCACGAGATGCCGCTTTGGAGAAAATCCAAGGTTGCGGGCCAGCGCGACCGCGTGTTGATTTCGCGGGAATAGATCCCATGACCAGGCGCACCGAGAGTCGTGCAAGCACTCCTCGATCAGGCGCCGAGCCTCTCTTGGATCTTCGCTGACGCACGGCCCCAGGTACGCGGTCATCCGGCCGGGTCTCGTAAACAAATACGACTTCGAGTTTGATTTCGGAGGGTTGAGCCGAGCCAGTCTTTCGAGAAGTTGTGAACGATCAGTTCCGAACGCCAGCGGATCTGCATCGCGCCACGGTTCCTCGACCGAGGCCCGGTTGGCGGATGCTTGTGCGTCATTCTCTCCGGGCCGCGACCAGCGTTCAATTTTCTGCTCGCAACCAAATCCAAGACTCTCATAGAGCGGCTGGCCTTGATCGGTGGCATCGAGCTTTATCGTTGCGATTCCCATTGAGTCTGCAATCTCCAACGCTTGCGCCAGCAGCCTTCTGGCAAAGCCGCGCCGTTGATATTTCGCCTTGGTTAGAACCATCCCGATCCACGCCAGGGTGCGCCCATAACAAAGGAGAGTCGTGGTCGCAGCCAGATCGCCATCCATTTCGATTGCCAGACAGCCGTCGGGACTGAGTTCAAGCAGCGTCCGCCAGTCTTCTTCTGTCTGGTTCCATCCGGCCTCGGCTGATAACTGAGCCGCGGCGGGAATATCTTCGCTACGCAACCTGCGTAATGTTTCGCCGCCAGCTTCCGTCATGGGTAGTTCTTCCGAAACCAGCGCGCGAAATGCGGCACGGCAATTTCGGCGTCTGCAATTTCCGGGTGCCACTTCTTTTCCCACTCGAAGGAAACGAAGCGGTCGTAGTTGAGATATTGAAGAGCCGCTTTCAATTCGAGCAGGGGGACTTCGCCCTCGCCGGTAAGGACATATTTCACACCCTCTCCATCGTGCCGCAAATCCTTAATGTGAACATGGCGGATCGCCACTCCCAACTGCGCAGCGCCGTTTGTGGGCTGCTCCCCAGTTGCAACGAAACTGTTTGCGGGATCCCAAACCACGCCAGCTTTAGGCGACCCCACTTGCCCAAGAATGGCCGCAGTCGCAGCCGCTCCCGCAAAGTCACCGTGATTCTCGATCCAGATCTCGACTCCGGTCGGTGCGGTGATCTCCGCCAATTGCCGAATCGATTCCGCGATCCAACTTTGCGTGGAAGCACGGTCTGCTCTGGGCTGGATCGTGTCACCGAAAACACGCAGGCCCGGTGCGCCTAATTCTGCGGCCAAATCCGCCATCCGTTTTCCTTCGGTCATCCAACGTTCGCGTTCGGCTGCGTCCGGAGAATGAAATCGGCAACTTGTATCCAGACACGGGATAGTCAATGCGTGATCCGCTAATGCGCGTTTCGTGGATGCCAGTTCCTCTCCTGAAAATACTGGCAGCTTCCACAATGAGTCTTCGCCCTGCACAAAACGCAACTCAATTCCGTGATAGCCCGCGTCTGCGGCCATCGCGATGATTTGTGGCATCGTCCAGTCCGGACAGGCAAGCGTTGAGAAAGAGATTCTCATGCTCACGTCATCCGGTCCAGCATGGAAGTTGTCACTCGATTTTCGACTTTCTTGCCGCTGAAGAATCTTTCCAGGTCATCCAACACTACGCGGGCGATACCTTGGCGGACTCGCCGCCCGCTTCCGGCGATGTGGGGGGTGACAATCGCTCCCGGCATGGTTCTCAACGGATCATCAACCGGAAGCGGTTCCAGCGGATCGGTCACGTCGATGGCACAGCGCAGCCGTCCCTGCTGCACCTCTTTCCTAAGAGCATCCAAATTGATCAGGCCACCACGGGCGATGTTGATGACGCACGCTCCGTCCGGCAGTCGCGCTAGATTTTCCCGGCCCAACAGGCCTCGAGTTTGTTCGGTCAACGCCGCCGTCAGGACTAGCAAGTGAGCCTGGTGTAGTAACTTCTGTAAGCTGACGAAGCGCACGGGATATTGCCGCGAAAGCGAGCGCGGAGCGTACGGGTCATGAACCAACCACTGGACGTCGAAGCCACGCAGCAAGTCCACCAACGCGCGACCGATCCGGCCAAACCCGATCATGGCTACCGACTGGCCGATCAGTGATTCGGAACTTCCTTGGAGGTGGACCTCGTCATAGATCTGGTTTGACCGCTTTCGCAACTCGGAACGATAGAAGTCTACATTGCGTGCGCAATACAGGAGCAGGGTAGCACCCATCTCAGCGGTGGCGCGCGCCATGGGGACCTGCGCGTTAGTAATGGTCAGGCGTTTGAAGAGGGCTCGCGAGAAGCGTGATTTCACTTCTCCTCCGCAATGGGCGATGATGTGCAGATGCGGGGCCAGACGCGGCAGGTCGTCGGCAAAATGAGGGCTGTCCCAGGTAGTTATCAGTGCTTGTGCTGTGCTCAAACTCTGCCTGAAATCTGCGGTGAGTTTGCTGGTCGCTTGCCGTTCCCATTGGAATAGACGGCCCAAGCGCAGTTGCTCTTGTCGAGAGAAGAATGACGCAAACAGTTCTTCTCCAGCGCTGATTAGAAGCGAAGGGCGAGGCATCGCGGGACCGAGTATAGCATTCGTATAGCGACGAATTCTTTCTTTTGTTGTTTCTTAGCTTCTATTTCAATGGAAAACAAAGTATAAGGAAGCCTAGCTTTTGTTCTTCTAGTCTTTTTCTATGGCAGGCGCAAACTTCGTAGATTATGCGGTCATCGCCCTCTACGCGCTCCTCATGGTGCGTGTCGGCTTCTACGTTTTGCGCTTCAATCGGGGTGCGGCCGAATATTTTCGCGGCGGAAGCCGCATTCCCTGGCTGGTCGCCGGCCTGAGTTGTTTCATGGCGGGCTTCAGCGCCTGGACGTTTACCGGGGCAGCTGGCGTCGCATATCGCTCCGGCATCGCGGCCATCGGGCTCTACATCGGAAACGCCTTAAGCTTTTTGCTCGGCTACTTTGTCTTCGCCAAGCGCTGGCGACGCACTCGCATCACCACAGTGATGGAATATCTTTCGGGGCGCTTCAATCCGGCGACGCACCAAGTTTTTTCCTGGACCACGATCGTGTTCCAGCTATTTACCAGCGCCAGCACGTTGTTTGGTCTGAGCCTCTTTGTATCTTCCGCCTGCGGTTTTCCTGTGACCTGGACAATTCTCGGCGCGGGCGCGCTGATTGTTTTCTATTGCGTGCTGGGTGGCTTGTGGGCTGTGGTGGTCACGGATTTTCTGCAAGCCTCCATCCTCATGCCGTTTTGCATGGTTCTCGTCGTCATGTCGCTTGCCCGAGTGGGCGGAGTGAGCGGTCTAGTGCATTCCCTGCCGCCAGAAATGAAAACGCTGCATGTTTCAGGAGAGTTCGGCTGGATCTACATCGCGTCGTGGACGATCATGGTGGCTTTCGGCTACAACACCAGCGCCATGGCGCAGCGCTACTTCAGCGTGGATGACGAGCGTTCAGCTCGCAAAATCGCGTTGCTGTGCTGCGGACTGTTTTTCGTTGGAGCTTTCTTGTGGTTCATTCCGCCGATGGCGATGCGCGTGGTCTATCCGACACTCCCGCAAATGGGCCTGCCAAACGCCAGCGAAGCGGCATACGCGGTCGCCAGCCTGACATTGCTGCCGCATGGACTGATCGGCGTCATGTTGGCGGCCATGTTCAGCGCCACCATGGCCAATCTTTCGGCGCAGTTCAATGTGAAATCTGCGATTCTCACCAAGGATGTGTATCAGTCACTGTTTCGAAAGAGCGCTGGCGAACACGAACTCCTTGTCGTGGGTTGGATCACCACATTTTTGATCGGTGGAGCGACGACCGTGATCGCCGTGATTATGGCCGCCAGCGGGCAGAGCGTCTTTCAGATCATGCTGACGTTTAACACCTTGATGTCGCTAGCCTACGGCCCCCCAGCGTTGCTGGGGTTGGTGGTGCGCCGGACACCTCCATGGTCTGGGCTGGCGTCATTTGTCACGGGGCTGATTCTGGGAATGCTCGGCGCCTTTGTTTATCACTGGTCGCTCATTCAACAGGTCGCGATTATTATCCCCGCGTCCTTCGGAGTTTTTTTCGTATCCATGCTGTTCGACCGCGGAGATACGCCGGGGCGGGCGTTGCTGTTCAAGAACCTGAATACGCCCATCGATGTTGCCACGGAGCTAAAAGATTCCGCCGACTTCACCGCCCCAGTATTTCGCTTTCTGAGCCGCACGATTTCTTTGATTGGTTTGCTGAGTCTGGTGTTGCTCTTCACTGCGCCGCCCAGTCAGCGGATCACCGTTCTTTGGTTTGCGGGGCTCACGATCGCAGTGGGAGGGTCGCTGTGGTTCGTGCGCGGGTCTCCGAACGCGCGACCGGTGCTGGATAACAGCGGATCAGCCATTCCGGCACCGCTTGAGTAATTCTGAAATTATGATTCGTCTTGGATTGATCGGTTGCGGAGCACATGCGGAGAGCGGGCATGCGATTCCACTCTCTCGATATAAAGCCGCGCACCCTGACGAGTTCGTGCTGGCTGCGGTTTGCGACCTACGGATGGAGCGCGCACAGGACTTCAGCAAAAAGTACGGATTTCTGGCAGCCTATCGAGACGTCGATGAAATGTTGAATCAGGAGAAACTCGACGGCTGCATCGCCGTCGTGCCGCCGGAAAACATTTCTGCGCTCGGAATCAAACTGCTGAGCCAAGGTATTCCTTGTGTAGTGGAGAAGCCTCTGGGATCATCGCTGGCCGAGGCGCAGGCGCTCCGGGATTCGGCCACCAGAACCAAGACTCGGAACATGGTTTCGGTGAACCGGCGGTTCATGCCGCTTCTGAATCGAGCGATTGAGTGGACTCACCATGCCGGGCGCCTTCGCTACGTTCGCTGCACTCTTGCCCGCCACGATCGAAAAGAGCCCGACTTCCTCTGGGCCACAGCGGTCCACGCGGTTGATACTCTGCGGTACATCGCGGGGCAGGTTATCGCATTTGATCTGCACACCATGAACACGCCTTCAGGAGCAACTCCGTGGCATGCCATAGACCTGCAATTCGAGAACGGAGTTTCTGGGCGTGTCGATGTGCTGCCTACTTCGGGGATGGTGGAGGAAACCTATGACCTATTCGGCGATGGCTTTCGCGCGTCGGTTACATGCCCATTCGGTCCGCAACTCGGGTGGCGCTGCTTCCGCGACGGTCGACTTGTCGAGGCGGAGAATGTTCCCGCTGAAACTCCCGAAGACATGGTGAATGGTTGCTACGACGAAGCAGCGGCGTTCCTTGAAATGTTAAGCCGGGGCACTACAAAGCCCTCGATCGCTGAAGTTTTTCCGTCGGTGGAACTCTGCTTCGCGATCGCCCGGATTGCGAACGAGCGTGCAGCTCGCTAACGAACCTCAGCGGCAAACTTACTTATAGACCACAAACATCACACGCCTTTTCGCCAGCCCCGATCGCTCTCTCCTTTGAGTTCCAATGTGATAGAGCCGTCTGCGTTGACTGGCTGTTCACATGCCCACGCGATCGGTTTCTTCACACCGCTGCGAATTTCAAGCTGGGCTGAAAGATTGAGCTTGCCACTGTACCCTTTGGGAAGCAGAAACGACGCCTGGCGGAGGCCGCCGCCGTGGGGATGTCCTGCGTCGAGTGATCCTTTCAAATTGATTTTGCCGTCGGGACTTTCCAAGTGCAGCCACAGCACGCCCGGAACCCCAGACACTCCGCGGTTGCTGACGCAGACGATCACTTCGAAGGCGTCATATCTCTTTCGTTGCCATATCCAGGCAGGCCGTAAACGGTATCCCATGTTAGTGCGAAGACGTTCGAACCCGCGAGGGTACATCTCGTTGTAGCTAGCCAGATTGTCGGCTTCGGTCCATAAGGCCCAGTAATTCGCGCGCAAATCCAGGACGTGCAACATGTAATTTTCCAACTCGTTGACTCCGGCTAGGTCCAGCTTCAGTTTTATGGTGTCGTACTGTCGGAGGTAACCATCTTCGAGGATGGCCGCGGCCCAGGGCGGGCGATTCGCCAGTTCATCGATCTGAATCGGCTCCTCGACAATAATGCTGTCCGATCGCATCCAGGCGCCTGCTCGCACAGCCATGTCCATCACAGTGCGATTGCCGACGTTGCTGATATCCGGCTGCGTGTTGACGGCCAAGGGCGTCTTCTTCCACGTGTCGAGTTGACGCGCCGTCATGTTCACGAAAGTTCGCTCGGCGGTGAGATAGTCAGGGAAGAGACTAGGAAAGTTGCTGGTGTGTCCTTCGCCCCAGAATCCGTACTGCATCAGATCCATCCATTCAATCAGAGGATTGCCCTCAAACTCCGCCGCCAATAAATCGTTCAACTCCGCGAATGCTTTTTGAAATTCGGGATCGTCGTAGCGAGGTTCTCGAAATTGGGCATCGCCCTTGCCCGGGATGCGTCCGATGTTCACCAGCGGAATTCGCTCGCGCAAGAATGGAGGAAGGGCAACCTGTTCCGGCTGGAAAGAATAATTCGATAACTGAATGCGGAATGCAACGCGAAGTCCCTTGCGCTTGGCCGCGTCCATTGTTAGACCCCAAACCGGATCGAGATCGAGCCGTCCGGGCCGAGATTGCACGTTGCGCCAATCGCAGCGAACGTACAAAACGTCGACGAAGGGCAGGCTGGAGATTTTTTCTACATGCTGTTCCAGTGTTTCTCGACCGGCGCGCGCGGCGAGCGACGGCCCACTCTCTTCCCAGCAGTAGCCGATCAGACCAAGTCCCGGATTTCGCAGTGGTTTTTCGGAGGCTGTAGTGAACAAAATGGTTTGCCAGCCCTGGTCCTGATCAATATCGAACGGTCCTTGGTCCAGACGCTCTCTAGGCGATTGCGGGAAGCAGATTGGATCGTCCGCAGTTGTGACCTGTGCAAAGTTCAGGCAACTCAGAGCGGGGAGAGCTAGCGCGCTTTTAAGTAGGTCTCTACGATGCATGCTGATTCCTTCTTGACCCGAATGGTCCACTGCAATTTACACGTTAGGCGACTTCAAATGTAGCGCCAGGCTACCGGCACTCTCGCTGACGGAAATATCGGCGCAACTGTTGACGACGAAGTCTGCTCCCGCGCCGCGCAACTCAGTCTCCGAAAATGTTGTGCACAGCGCGACGACACGAGCCCCTGCAAGTTTCCCGGACAGAACGCCCGTGGGAGCGTCTTCACAAACGACGCAGTCGGAGGCGAAGAAGCCGAGTTTGGCGGCTGCTTTGAGAAACGGTTCGGGATCGGGTTTGCCACGAGTCACATCGGTCGCAGTCACGATGCCGGGAGGAATGGGTAATCCGGCGGCGCGCAGCCGCGCTTCCGCCAAGCCCCGTGTGCACGAAGTCGCGATCGTCCAGCGATGTGGAGGGAGGCTCGTCAAGAGTTCCATTGCTCCTGGCAGCACGACGATTCCTTCCGTGTCATCGATTTCCCTGCGCTCGACCTCGCGGTTTTCCGATGAGTGGTCGGCATCGGGAAGAAAATGCCTGACCGTACTCAAACTCGGCCGGCCGTGGGCGTGGGCCACGACAACGTGGGGGTCAAGGCCGTGCTCGATCGCCCACCGTGACCAAACGCGCTGGACCGCTGGGGTGGAATCAATGAGGACGCCATCAAGATCAAACAAGAAGGCACTGCACAGAGTCGCTTTCCTCTCGCCGCTGCTGGAGGATTCACGTTCCCGCGTTCGTTCTGCTGAATTCAATTGATTCTCCGTTTGCTTTCGTTTACTGTACCATTGCTTTTCTTTAATTGCTGTTTATTGCGATGGCTATTCCCGTTGATTCGCCATTTCTGTCGCAGGCCGAGTGGCTAGGCTGCCTCTCCGAAGCCGAGCCAACAGCAAGGGAATTGCTCGAACGAACCGACGAGGACCAACGACGGCTGGGATATTTCCACACCTTCCGCGAAATTGCCCAGCAGCCTTCGACTTGGGTCCGAACCGCTGAACTTATGCAGTCCTAGGCCGCCGGTTGGATGAGGTGGTCGATGACATTTCGTCATTAGGGCTGTGGGACCGGGAAGAACGCGGCCGGCGCGCAGAATTTGATGGCCCCCTATCAGTGCCCGGACCTCGCCGACAATGATCCCCCCGTGCTGGATGTGATCGTGGGCCAGTTACTGGCGATGTTCCGCTGTTTGCAGGAAGGACTGAGGCCTGATTCGCCATCCGAGGGTGGCGTTATCAGCAGGGTGGTCAGAGCTTTGCGCTGTACCCATGCGAAAACTGAGAAGTGGCGTCTGATCTCGCATGCAAGGCGGTTCGGGAGGGCGCCACGTTCGCCGGTGCAACTTTGCTTTTGTTACGTCATTTGTCTTCATTTACTATTCTTTGTTTACTTTTAGTGTCGAATGTGATAGAAAGCTCCGCGATAGAAAGTCACCGCAATTCTTGGGGGATCACTATGAAGTCAGTGAAGTGCTTAGCGTTACTGCTCACCCTGCTAACAGCGTTGGGCGCCGCCCATCCAGTGTTTGGGCAAGGAACTGACTTGGGCACAATCCGTGGCACCGTGAAGGACGCGAGCGGTGCAGTCATTGCCAATGCAAAAGTGACCGCTACCGACCTCGATACAAACACGGCACGGCAGGCAAACACGAACGAATCGGGCGATTTCGAGATCTTTGGTTTGAAGTCGGGCCGCTACAAGGTATCGGTCGCTGCCGACGGAATGAGCACGGAAGATATTAACGATGTAGTTGTGACCGGAAGCTCGACCGTTGGGGTCAACGTCACTCTGCGCGTGTCAGCAGTCGGGGAAAAGGTTGAGGTCTCGGCGTCAGGTGTGACCATTGATACCGAGAATCCAACTATCAGCGACACCATCGGCCATCAGTCGGTGATTGATCTGCCGCGCGACACGCGCGATATCTATTCGTTCCTATATTTGAATCCAAATATCACGGGCGCGGACGAACCGGGAGATTTCAAGTTCATCGGTGGTCAAAGTTATGGTGGCAGTTTCTCGGTGGACGGACAGCGCTCGAACGGAGGAATATTCGGTTCACAAACAGACAGCAAGCCTTCGCTCGAAGCAGTCGATGAACTGAACGTTCTGTCGAATAGTTTTAGCGCCGAATTCGCGGGTACAGCGAACATCCGCATCACCACCAAGCGCGGGCAAAACCAGTTTCACGGCTCGGTTTTCTATAACAATGCCAATTCGGCCTTGGCTGCGCTGTCGCTGCAGGATCTTGCCGGGATCGCCGATTTTCAGCCGAACGCATTTGCTTCGAAATATCCGACGCCTTACTTCAACATCAACGACCTGGGAGGATCTCTCGGTGGCCCTGTGAAAGGCCTAAAGCGTACGTGGTTTTTTGCGGCTTACGAACGCGACTACGACGTTTCGCCAGTGAACATCTCGACGACAAAACTTGCTCACCCGTCGCTTTGGACTGGAGATTTTTCCGGGATGACGGACACTAGTGGCTCTTCGCCCGTCTACAACGAACCCGACGTGCCCGCCAGTGTCGTGCTCACACCGCAAGAGATCGCCGACGATACGGTCGGTGGCGCCGGCCAGCAGTTTCTGCAAATACCGTCCCGGCTCTTGAACCCGTCGGTGCAAACTCTGATCACCAAATACTTTCCGCACATCGGCGTAACGGCGCCGATTGATCCGACGACCGGGAGGATCTTTCCGAGCTTCCAGACCCAGTTGCCGGGACGGGATACGCTGGATACCGGTTCTCTGCGCATCGACCATGACTTCAGCGACAAGGACCACGTTTACGCCAGCTACAACACATCAGCGGACACTAGCGCGACGAATCCGGTTGTCTCCCCATATACCGGACTGGGCCTCACGCAGAACAATCGTCAAAATCAGACCGTGCAACTTTCTTACACGCGTGTTTTTAACTCGACTCTGGTCAACGAAGCGCGCGGTGGATTCAACAAGCAGAATCTGCTGGAACATAGCAACACCACGTTGCAGGGTTTCCTTTCCGGCATCGGTTTTGACGCGGCTGATATCGCTGCCTACGGTTCGGTGGTGGGACAGTTTGCGCTCAGCACCTTCGGGCATCCCGCCGTCAGCTTCAACAACACCTTTGCGACTTTCACCAATGGTGGACGCAACACATATCGGCCGCAGAATCAGGATCTGATCACTTTCGGAGATACTCTCACGTGGGTGCGGGGAAAGCACAACCTACGGATGGGCGCGGATTTCGTTCGCAATCAAGCCGTGGACGGGTTCGCTCTGAACCGCGGTAATCCGCGAGGGTCGATGACTTATACGAATCCCACTACCTGTGTCGCCGCTCCATGCGTCGACTCGAATGCGGATCCGTTTGCAGACTTTCTAATGGGCTTACCCCCGACTAGCGCGAGCTATGTGTTGCAGGCGCGCCCTCCCATGAATGTCTATAACTGGGAGGAAGGATACTTCGGTCAGGACGACTGGAAGGTTTCATCAAGGCTCACCTTGAACTTGGGTCTGCGCTACGACTTAGTCACGCCCTTTATTGAGAAGGATGATCTGCTTATCAACTTCAATCCCACAGGTGCAAATCCAAACGGAAATCCGGGAGTGTTCATCATTCCTTCGGCGAAGACGTTGCCCTACCTGGACACGCGGATCGCCAACTATGGATACGTCACTGCTTCGCAAGCCGGCTTGGGCCGCGGTCTTGTTCACACAGACAGGAATAATTTTGCTCCTCGCCTGGGTTTTGCGTACAAATTGGGGGACAAATCTGTGGTCCGCGGGGGTTGGGGCGTCTTTTATCCCACGTCTGCGGCGCAGGGAATCCGCGATGCAATAGGAACCAATCCATTCAACCAGGGAGTCACCTCGAGAACTACGCTCGAGGGATGGCCAACAGCAACGCAGGACGGGATTAGTCCCATCACCGGCGGAACGGTGCAAGGCTTTGGCAATTCTGTTACTGCCAACGCCGTGCCGATAAACATTCAGACACCCCGAATTCAGCAATACAACGCCACGTATGAACGTGAGATTGTTCGCGATGGAACGTTGCGCCTGTCGTATCTCGGGACGCACATGAGCGGTTTGATTGCTGGCAGAGACCTCGATGAACTCGCTCCGAACAACACTCCTTTCGGCACAACCCAAGGGGATGGCGTCACGATTTGTGATCCGACTCAGGGAAACTGCGCTTATTCACCTCAGGATTTGGCTCGACTGCCCTTTCCGGTGGTAGGAGAGTTCTTACTGACCTACGGGAACTTCGGGCATGCAAATTCCAACTCCTTCCAGACCGAATTCACACGGCGTTACAAAAGCGGTTTTATGTTGGATATGTCCTACACGTACCTCGATCAGAAAAGCAGTGCCTTGGACACAGCGAACTCCAGTTTAGGAGGAATCGCCTACAACCCATTTAGCCCCAACTCGGATTATGGCACCGATGGTTACGTCTCCAAGCACCGGTTCATCGCCTATGGGCTTTACGATCTACCCATCGGACGGAGCCACAGGATTGGCCATTCCTTCTCAAGGCTGGCTGACACGCTGATCGGCGGCTGGCAAACGACGTTCAACATGTTTGCCAAGTCCGGCCAAGGCTTTACCCCGTTCTGGATCTGCGATGACTGCGATCCCGTAGAGCCGGGGAACATTGCAGTGTCGTCGATCGATGCGGTGGGAGATTTCAATGCCGAGCCTTCCTTCAGGCCGTTGATCGTAAACAACCACATCAACACCGGAAAAAAGGGAAGCAACGCCATCATCTGGAATGCCAGCTCATTCGGTCTGCCCTCGGTTGGATCGGATCTCCTGAGCAATCCAGCGGTTGCCAAGAGAAATATGCTGACGGGGCCTGGAGCATGGGGCGTGAATCTAGGTATTCACAAGGCCTTCGCAATCGGGGATCGCGTGGTTGCGACCCTGGGAGCTGATTTCGACAACATTTTCAATCACCCCTTGCTCGCACCTGATGCCGACTTCGGCGGCGGTGGGGGCACATTCTCGCAACTTGGCGACTTTAATATTAGGGTTGACCAAACCACCGGAGCAGTGCTGCCGATTGCAGCGTCCGACGTGAATATCAATCCTCTTTTTGGCCAGCTGACAAATAGTTTCGAGCAGGAAGGCGTGCTCAGTCAGCGGACCATTCGCCTGCGATTGCGAGTCACTTTCTAGCCCCCGACACCAGGCGGCATGCAGTTGGGGAAACGCAAGCTTGCGCGCACTTGGGTTAGTGCGCGCAACAGTCTCAGGAACTGATGAAACTCCATATCCTGCGCGCATTGTTCGTACTGGTGTGCTTGACTGCCGCTTTCGCTGACCGGCCTGGCGGATTTCGCGTCATAGGACCGGGCGGCGGCGGAGCGATGTTCAATCCCACTATCAGCCCCCACGACCCGAACACCGTGCTGGTTTCCTGCGACATGACCGGCTCCTACATCACCCATGATGGGGGGCAAACATGGCGTATGTTTAATTTGCGTGGCGTCGTGAATTTCTTTATCTTCGACCCGCTTGATCCGAAGACGATTTACGCCCATGCGACTGGATTGTGGCGCAGTACGGATGGTGGCGAACGATGGGATCTGGTGTATCCCAGTCCTTCCTCGGTCAAGGGAGTGAAGATGAATTCGGATCACTCCGACGAGACGATTCTTGCCGATCCGGATCCGTTGAGCGAGATCGCGGCCCTGGTGGTTGATCCTTCCGACTCCAAGATTCTTTACGCCGCCGCTGGGACGAAGGAGAGCCCCGCGCTCTTTGTGTCGCGTGACTACGGAAAGAGCTGGGAAAAACAAGTGAGCTTGCCTGATGTTCCCCGCCATATCTGGGCGGACCCGAATTCCGCAGCTGATCACCGCAGGTTGTTCCTGGCAAGCCAACATGCGGTCACTGTGATCAGCGCTGGAGAAGCGCGCAGCTTCCCGGTGCCGGCGCCTGTCAGTGACATCTCGATGGGTTTTGGTTCGGGGACGCAAGCGACGATTTATGCTACCTCGGAGCAGGGCATCTTCGTTTCGAATGACGCGGGAGCGAATTGGCGAAAGAGTGAGCTGCCGGGTGCAGGAGCAAAAGTACGCGCTATCGCGACCAGCTTGCAACATCCTGAGACGGCATACGTTTCTTACGATCAGCTGAAGGCCGATGGAGTGTCATGGATGGGCGTGGCCAAGACCACCAACTCCGGCTTCGACTGGAAGTTGGTTTGGAAAGAAGCAAAGGTGGCGGCCAAAAACGTCAAGGACGCATGGATCACCGAGCGTTTTGGGCCCTCCTGGGGAGAGAATCCTCTAACGCTTACGGTGGCTCAGCAGGATGCCAATCTGGCGTATGCGACGGACCTTGGAAGGACCATGCGGACGGTTGATGGGGGCGCAACGTGGGTCGCGGTCTACTCCCGCAGAGTAGACGACGCGGGATGGACGAGCCGTGGTCTTGACGTCACCACAAGCTACGGAGTTCATTTCGATCCGTTCGATGCAAAGCGCCAGTTCATCACCTACACCGACATCGGACTTTTTCGCAGCGAAGACGGCGGCGTCTCGTGGACCAGTTCAACGGCGGGCGTGCCCAGGGATTGGATGAACACGACGTATTGGGTCGTCTTTGACCCCAAGGTGCGCGGCCGGATGTGGAGCGTGAACAGCTGGACTCACGATCTTCCTCGCCCCAAGATGTGGCGGCATAACTCAGTCCTGCGTTACAAAGGTGGCGTTTGCCGCAGTGATGACGGAGGAAAACACTGGACGAAGTCCAATACTGGGATGGATGAGACTGGTGCGACTCACATCCTGCTCGATCCCACCAGCCCGGTAGATGCGCGAGTGTTGTACGTCGCCGGCTTTGGTCGAGGAGTCTACAAGAGCTCGGATGGTGGGCGCACGTGGGCGCTGAAGAATAGCGGAATTACCCAAGAGCAACCCTTCGCGTGGAGATTGGCGCGGAGCTCGAATGGGACGTTGTACGTCGTGATAGCGCGACGGTCGGAGGATGGAAGCATCGGAAATGCGGGCGATGGCGCCCTATACCGGTCGACCGATGGTGCGGAGCATTGGGTGCCTGTTTCATTGCCGGCGGGAACGAATGGACCGAATGGTCTCGCGATCGATCCGGAGTCGCCAGATCGTCTTTACCTCGCCGCCTGGGCTCGAGCGACCGGTGAACATGGAGATGGAGGAGGGATTTTTCTCTCGGAGAATGGCGGCAACAACTGGAAGCAGGTGCTCGACAAGGATCGCCACATTTACGATGTCACCATTGATCCGAAAGACTCCAGTGTGATCTACGCGACTGGCTTTGAATCATCGGCCTGGAGATCGCCAGACCGCGGGCTGCATTGGACCCGCATTCCCGGATTTAACTTCAAGTGGGGACACAGAGTGATCCCC
>Ga0070735_10003154_pt1 | contig 14556 bp, 9 predicted proteins | sample Coa_R1_FD_66443 | JGI IMG/M metagenome (GOLD analysis project Ga0070735, IMG submission 66443) | Surface soil microbial communities from Centralia Pennsylvania, which are recovering from an underground coalmine fire - Coalmine... | ecosystem: Environmental > Terrestrial > Soil > Unclassified ...
CTCCAACCGGCTGGTGGAGGTGGCCAAGCGCTCGGGAGTCGCGGCGCAGTTGATCGACGCTGCCAAGGACATCGATCCGAAATGGCTGGAGGGGATTCGCCGGGTGGGTTTGACCGCCGGGGCTTCGGCGCCGGAAATTCTGGTCGAGCAAGTGAGCGAGCACCTGGCCAGGCTTGGATACACCAATCAGCGCGATCTCGATCTGATCCGCGAAGACGTGCGGTTCACGCTGCCGTCCGAGCTGACCACCATCGCGCCGGCATCGAATTAGGGAAATGGCTTGTCGGAAGCCGTGAACTGATCTAGCTATGCATGTAGTAATATTTCGGGGGATTCAGTCTCCAGCTCCGGGGGAGCGACTTTGGCGGTCAAGATCACCCGTCAGCCGAAGAATATTGTCCTGCTGGGCTCGGCCACGAGCGCAGCGGCCCTGCGTCCAGGGCTCGAACGCGCGCCCGGAGCTTTGCGCGCCGCCGGACTTCCGGACCGCCTGAAGAGCGCCGGCTTTCAGGTTGCCGATCACGGCGACACCGCTTCCTATGTTTTCCAACCTGACGACGAACATCCCCGCGCCCGAAACGTTTCCGCAATCCTGAAATCACTGAATGATTTGCGCCCGCGGGTCGAAGTGGCGGTGAAATCCGGCGCGCTGCCGGTGATTGTTACGGGCGATTGTGTTTCCGTGCTCGCGGTGATTGCCGGAACGCGCCGCTACTACCGCAACGTAAGCCTGATTTATGTGGACCGCGACGCCGATCTGAACGTCCCGGCGACGACGCCCTCCGGCTGCATCGACGGCATGGTGATTTCGCAAGTCATCGGGCGTGGCGCGCCGGAACTGGTGCGCTTCTGGGGCGAGCCTCCGCTGGTGCGCGAGCCGGACGTCGCGCTGTTTGGATTCGAGCGGCTGGACGCTCCCGAGGAACAATATTTGGTGAACTCTCCCTTGCGGCGGCACCCGTCGCTGGAAGTTTCGTCGGTGGGAGCAGCGGCCGCCGCGCACCTGGCGCTGGAGCGCGTGCACGCCGCGAATCACGAATTCGTGTTGCACTTTGACGTGGACACCATCCGCAGTGAAGATTTTCCATGGACCAATTTCCCCGGCGTGGACGGCCTCGGCTGGAACGATGTGCGCGACGCGTTGCGAGTGTTCGTAAGCCAGCCGAATTTGGCGGCCCTGGTCGTGGCCGGCTATAACCCTGAACTCGATGCGGATGGAACCGGCGCGCGCAAGCTGAACGAATTGCTCGCGGACGTGCTTTCGACGCGCCTGGAAAGCGCTCCTGCGGCGGAAGCGGTCAACGCGCAAGCAGCGTCGGCATCGTCTACTTCGAGCTCGAGCACGACTGAGTCCGCGCCTGCCGCAGTCCCAGCCGCTCAAGAGTCCTCTCCTGAATCCGCACAGGATGCGCCCGAGGATGTGGCGGACGCGGCTGATCCGGATGCCAACGTTTCCTAAGCACGGCGTTTCAGATCTCAAATTTGAAATTTCAGATTTGAAATGAAGCCATCTCATTAATGGTCAGGCCCAGGACGAAATAACGCTTCGGGGGCTAAAGCCCTTGTTTGCCGGGCTCTGAATGTCGCGGCTGAAGCCGCGACCCACAAAAACTATTTAGGAGATGGGTTCATTTCAGATTTGAAATTACAAGCCGAAGCGGTCGAAGCCTGACTCGGCCGGAGAGAACAGCAGGTTCGCCGAAGTGTGATTCCAGCAATCACATGGGGAATCGCGCTTTTTTTGGCGCGAGGAATCGGCGAAAATCGGTGCGCACAATGGCGCTGCGTGAAAATGCCATGCTGACCAAAGGAGAATCCGCGTGAAATTGGCGGTGATTGGATGCGGATATGTAGGGCTGGTGTCAGGCAGCTGCCTGGCCGAGGCCGGGCACGAGGTGATCGCGACCGATAATGACCGCGCTCGGATTGCCACGCTGCAGGCCGGAAAGATTCCGATCTACGAGCCGCACCTCGATACCGTGCTGGAAACCGTAGTGCGGGAGGGGCGCCTCCGTTTCACCGAGGACTGCGCGGAAGCGGTGCGCGCGGCGGACGTGGTCTTTATCTGCGTGGGAACTCCGCCGACGGAAACCGGCGAAGCGGATTTGTCGGCGATCGACCATGTGGCGCGAATGATTGCCAGGGAATCCACTTCTCCCAAACTGGTGATCGAAAAAAGCACGGTGCCGGCTCAAACCGGAGACCAGCTCAAGCGCGCGCTGGCCGTGTACGCCACCAATCCCGGAGCCAAATTCCGAGTGGCGTCAAATCCTGAATTCTTGCGTGAAGGAACCGCGGTCGAGGATTTCTTTCATCCGGACCGCATCGTGGTCGGCGTGGAAGAAAAAGAAAGCGAGCAGCAGTTGCGCGAACTGTACCGGCCGATTCTGGAAGGGCGCTTCCGCTGCCCGGTGCACCAGCCGAATTGCCCGCCGGCGGCCACGCCGGATTTTGTGGTCACCACCATCGCCAGCGCGGAGCTCATCAAGCACGCCTCCAACTCTTTCTTGGGATTAAAAATTTCCTACGCCAACGTGCTGGCGGACTTGTGCGAACGCCTGGGCGGCAACGTGGAGGAAGTGACCCGCGCCGTGGGCCTCGATCCGCGCATCGGCGGCCAATTTTTAAAGGCGGGGCTGGGATTCGGTGGATTCTGCCTGCCCAAGGATATTCAGGCGTTCATCAAGCTGGCCGATCGCGCGGGCGTGGATTTCGGCTTGCTGAAGGAAGCCGAACGCGTGAACAAGCAGCGCGTGGAGCGGTTGCTGGAAAAAGTGAAGAAGGCGCTGTGGGTGATGAAGGGAAAACAGATTGGAGTTCTGGGAATCGCGTTCAAGCCGAACACCGATGACATTCGCCTCGCTCCGGCGGTGGACGTGATCCGGCGCCTGCTCGCGGAGGGTGCCGAGGTGCGCGCCACCGACCCGGAAGCCATGGAGCGCGCTCGCGCCGTGTTTCCGAACCTGGCGTACTCGGCGGACCCTTATGAAGTGGCGCGCGGCGCGGACGCCTTGCTGGTGCTCACCGAATGGGAACAGTACAAGAGGCTGGACTGGAAACGCGTGCGCAAGGAGATGGCCCGGGCCCTGGTGATCGACGGGCGGAACATGCTGCGTCCGGCGGAGATGAGAGAACTGGGATTTGAGTATGAAAGCTTCGGCCGGCCGGACACGGTAGCGATCGGCGCCGGGCAGTGAGTAGGACAGGCTTCAGCCTGTCTGGTTTAGATTGGTGGCAGACTAAACTCTAATCCAGACAGGCTGAAGCCTGTCCTACTGTCGAGTCTCCGCGAATTGTTTTTTGAATGACTCCAGCGTCAGCTTCAATCCCTCTTCCAGATTCACCTTTGGTTCCCAGCCGAGAATCCGCCGGGCTTTGGAAATGTCCGGGCAGCGCTGCTTCGGGTCGTCCTGCGGCAGCGGCTCAAAAATAATCGGCGTGGCCGCGCCGAGCAATTCGCGAATGCGCTCGGCGAATTCCAGAATGGTGATCTCATGCGGATTGCCGATGTTGGTGGGCTCGTGTTCGTCGGACATCATCAGCCGGTAGATCCCTTCGATCAGGTCGGAGACATAGCAGAAGCTGCGGGTCTGTTTTCCCGTGCCATAGACGGTGATCGGCTGTCCGGAGAGCGCCTGGTGAACGAAGTTGGGCAGCGCGCGGCCGTCATTGAGGCGCATGCGCGGGCCGTAGGTATTAAAGATGCGGACGATGTGCGTGTCCAGCCCCTTGGCGCGATGATAGGCCATGACCATCGCTTCCGCGAAACGCTTGGCTTCGTCGTACACCCCGCGCGGACCAACCGTGTTGACGTTTCCCCAATACGATTCCGGCTGCGGGCTGACGTGCGGATCGCCGTAACATTCCGACGTGGACGCGAGGAAATATTTGGCCTTCTTGGCCAATGCCAGGCCCAGGGTATTGTGCGTTCCGAGCGAGCCGACCTTCAGTGTTTGAATGGGAAGCTTCAGATAATCGACCGGACTTGCCGGCGAAGCAAAATGCAGGACGTAGTCGACCGGGCCGGGAACATCGATATATTTGGTAACGTCGTGCTGCATGATGGCGAAGGGTGCGTTCCTTGCGAGATGCCGCAGGTTGGCAGGAGTGCCGGTGACCAGATTGTCGATGGCCAAAACCTCCCAGCCGCGCGCCAGGAGATAGTCGCAAAGGTGCGAACCGAGAAATCCAGCGCCTCCTGTGACTACCGCGCGCAAAGGCTCCGCCTTTCCATGTTAATTCCCTTCTGCTGAAAGCTGTTCTTCATCATTCCAGATCTCTCCACTCCGTCAAATCGCCGCGCATCTTCCGCATCTCATGAAACTCATTGTAGCCTCGGCTATCTTCCGCGCAAAGAATGCTTCCGTGGACCGAGAGCGTAGAGGTTACCGCGTGCGGCGCCCGGTGAAAAGACCGGATCTGAAACAGGACTTGAATTCGATTTGAAGCGTATTTGACCTCGCCTCAGCCTCGGGTTACGATTTCAGCCTGCCCTCAATGACCATGTCGCACGCCCGATTTTATTTGCTGCGGTGCTGTCCAGCCTGCAAAAGCCTGGATGTCCGCCGTTCGCACCGGCGCGGGTTTTTTGAAATTATGGTTCTGCCGTTCTTTCTCTTGCGGCCTTTTCGTTGCGAGGACTGCACCAAGAGGCATTACAATTTGTTCTTTACCCGGGCGCTGCACGAACCCGAGACAGAGGCGCACCACCGTGCTTGAGGAAGGACCCGAGTTCCTGATCGACTTACCCGCCGTGGAGGAGGGCGAAGCGCTCCCGCCGCCACCCTCCAGAATTCCACGATGGATCATCCCCGTCAGCATTTTGAGTTTGCTCGCGGTCCTCGCGATCATTTTGTTTTTCACCGTGGGGCGATGGCTGGTGGTGCAGGATCCCCTCGAACATTCCGATGCCATCGTGGTGTTGAGCGGGCGCCTTCCGGAACGCGCGATCGAAGCGTCTCGCGTCTTTCAAGCCGGCTACGCCGATCAAGTGTGGATTTCGCCGCCCGTATCTCCGGTGGAGGAATTGAAGGCCATGAAGATCGCCTTTCTAGGCGAGGATTTCTATAACGAAAAAGTCTTGATCGCCAAGGGAGTTCCTCCGGATGCGATCCGCATTCTGGACCACGCCAACGCCAACACGGAGGCGGAAGTGCGGCAAGTCGCTGACGATTTGCGCGACATGAATCTGCACTCGGTGATCATCGTGACTTCCAAGGCCCACACTCGCCGCGTGCGCACGATTTGGGGAAAACTGGTGGGTTCCGATCCGCGCCTGATCGTGCGCTATGCCCAGGATGATCCGTTCGATGGCGCGCACTGGTGGCGCCACACACAGGATGGGCTGGACGTGGTGCGCGAAACTTTGGGTCTTCTCAACGCGTGGGCTGGTTTCCCGTTGCGGCCGGAACATAACTGATCATGCCGGTTCGCAATCGCAAGCCCAACGATCTGGCCCAGCAAGTGATTCCGCTGCTGTTGCTGGGAATCGGCCTCGTTACCACCAACAACTCCGTCACCTACATCGATGACGAAGCCACCATCCTGGGCGTTGCGGCAAGCCCGCTGCGAACGATCCTCAGCCAGTTTTTTTCCGGCGCCGGCAAACATGAGCACCCGCCACTCTACGACGTCATTCTCCACTTCTGGCTGCAGTGGACCGGGGGGAATTTCGATTATTTCCGGATACCATCCGTGCTCTTTTTCATGGCGGGACTTTTTCTCCTCGGTCGCGCCAGCCGCCACCTGACCGGATTGAAGGGCGGCGCCGCGGTCATCTGGCTGGGCGTTTTATTTCCGTTCGGATTTCATTTCAGCCGTCTGGCGACCTGGTACTCATTTTCGTTTCTGCTAGTTTCCGGATTGATGCTTTCCTATTTGAAATATCTCGAAGATCAGAGCGGCGGGCGCTGGTTGGCGCTGTTCTTGTTCGGCGCGGCGCTGGTCTGGACGAACTACTTCGGCTGGGCCATTCTCGCGTGCCTGGCGATCGATCAGGCGCTGCGCTGGAGAGCGAAGGAGCCGGCGGCATCGCCGAAGTCTCTCGCGGCGATGGCAGCGCTTTTATGCGTGGCGTTTGTTCCTCTTTTTTCGCCGTTTCGCGCGGAGCTGGCCCATGGAGTGAATTTCCATCAGCACGCCGTTTCCATGCTGGCGAACGCGGCATTTAATGTCTTCTCGCTCTTTGCCAGCGAATCGGTTGCTCCTTGGGTCTGGTGGTTAAGCATTCCCCCGGCGCTGGCGACTGCCGTTTGTGTCGTCCTGGCTGTGTGGTGGGCTCCGCGCTCCGTGCGGCGGTTCTTGATTTATAGCGCAGCACTGATCGCGGGAATGGCTTCGATCGGCATCCTGCAGACAAAATATCTGCTGCTGCTGGCGCCCTGGGTTCTGCTTCCCGTGGGCGTCGCCATTGAAAATACCAAGCCCCGGTGGGCTACTTTTGCGCTCGCGGGATCGCTGTTGGTGATTGGGGCGGCGGGCTGGTACGGGATCTATACGCAGCGCTATTATTCCGCGCCGCGTTTCATTGAACCGTGGCAGGAAGTTGCCGGGGATGCCGCCACCAAGATTGGCCGCGGCGCCACGGTGATCGCCGACCATCCGTCATTTTTGTTTTATCTCACGTATCTGCTTCGAGTGCCTCCGCAAAACGGACCCTGGAAATTCGAGGGCCTGCTTCCGGATGCGGTGAAACATCCTCAGGTGTATTCGCCGGAAGGGTGGCTGGCCGCGGGGCATCCGTCCAGCGGAACCATGATTCTGGTGCGAGGCGGCCGCGATCCCGGTGGCGATGAACCGATCGATCAGGTGGTGCATCTGCTGGATCAAGCCTGCGGTTCCATCTCGTCGCGGCTCCGGATGCGCGATGAGGGCTACAAATGGAAACAGCGATTTTTTCCGCAACTTGGCGAACCGATGTGGAGGATTGAAATTCGCGAGTACGATTGTAATTCCACGAACTCAAAACAAGTTTACCCGCTCCCGCCGCGTTGATTGGAAGATCGACCGAATCATGCGATTTTCCTGTTATTTCTCATATTTCTAGTTCAACCCTGCATCACGTCGATAGTACGTCGGGTCCATTGCCCGCGCCGTTTCACTGTTTCAGAATGGTTGTTGGAAGGAGACTCTACATGCCGACCGTTGTCGTATTCGGACTGTCCGCCATCGCCTGTAGAAACTTCCTTCTGTACTATTGGCGGGCCATGTCTGGGAGCTCGATCTGAGCCAAACCCACTCAGGCCGATTGCGCCGTTTTGCACATGACTAGTACTTTAGGTGTATCGATTCAGTACGAAGCGGCCATTGTTCCAGACAGGTAGATAGAAGAAACTGTAATCGTGAGGAACGATCCAAGATGATCGCGGCGATCATATTCATGGCTTCGGTGATCGGCGTCGCCCAGTTCGGGCTGTACTACTGGCGCGCGACGATCTCTGGTATTGCCGCGCAAGCCATTTCCGATCGCATCCTTGCGGCCGCTGGCATCACCCATTCAATTGGGGCGCAGGACTTCCGCAATATACTAATTCTAAAAGACTTATCGCCAGACCTGCGGGGCTCGACCGGCCGCTTCCTGGGCATTCGCACCTACTACGCGGTGGTGAACAGGATTGGCAAAATCCTCCCGGCGATGGCCAGCTGGGCCGATGCCGAGATGGCAACCTGCTCGCGATGCGTCGCGGTTCTGATGGACCAGCACCTGGAGCGCAACATGGTTTGCGCCGCCCAGGTTCGCGGGATGTAAAACTCCGAACTAAAATTCTTTCGGCACCACCTGCTTCTGATTAGTTGGGAGTATGTGGAAAGTCCGGCTAGAAGGCCCAGCGCAGCAGAACTCCGCCTGAGGTATATCCCGCACCGACGGCGACCAGTAGAACGAGATCGCCTTTCTTAAGGCGGCCTTCCGCCGCGGCATCGCGCAAGCCCAGAGGGATCGTGCCCGCGGTCGTATTCCCATAGCGATCGATGTTCACCATGATGCGGGCATCTTCCAGGCCCAGGCGCTCCTGCATGGCGCGAATAATGCGCAAGTTGGCCTGGTGGGGCACCACCAGCGCCAGATCCTTGCTGGTGTATCCGTTCCGCTCGAGCATTTCGCAAGCCAGGTCCGCCATGCGCCGCACAGCATACTTGAAGACTTGAGCGCCCTCCTGATGAACGTAGTGCATCCGCTGGTCCACGGTTTCGTGGGATGCCGGATGCACCGAGCCTCCTGCGGGCATGAAGAGAAACTTGCCGCCGGAGCCGTCCACGTCATGCACGAAATCGAGAATGCCTTCCTGGTCGTTTTCGGCGGGCTCAAGCAGCACGGCTCCCGCGCCGTCCCCGAAGAGCACGCAGGTGGCGCGATCTTTAAAGTCAATAATGGAAGTCATGACATCGCTGCCGATGACCAGAACTTTTTTTTGTGTTCCTGCTCCCACAAATTGCGCGCCGACGGTGAGGGCGTAGAGGAATCCGGAACAGGCTGCGGAAAGATCGAAACCCCAGGCGTGCGTTGCCCCCAGATTGTTCTGCACCAGGCAGGCGGTCGCGGGAAACATCATGTCCGGCGTGACGCTGGCGACCACGATCAAATCAATCTCCGACGCGGGAATATTCCTGGCGGCCAGGAGCTGTTGAGCGGCGGCCGTAGCCAGGTTGGACGCGCCCACGCCCTTGTCCGCAACGTGGCGTTCCCGAACGCCCACGCGCTGCTGGATCCACGCGTCGTCGGTGTCCACCAGTTTTTCCAAGTCAGCGTTGGACATCACCCGCGGCGGCACATACCCGCTCACACCGGTGATCTTTGCCGCAATACGTCTGGACATGCATTCTCCGTGAGGCTTGTGTGTCCCCGTCAGAAGAACCGCGATTCTACGCAATCGACGGCGGGGACACAAGCTTCGTCTGGACACTGGGCGTTGCGGAACGTGTGAGGCTTACGGCGCGAGTGGATCGGCTGGAATCCTGCTGATGGCGGAAGGTTTGGCGGTAATCGGGCCTAGTGGAAAACTTCCGGCTCCTGGGCGAGGGCGGGACTCAGAACGAGGGGTTTCGGCAATTCCCGCAAGCGGGAGATGAACAGGCGCACCAATTCGGGATCGAACTGCGCGTTTCCACATCGGTCGAGTTCCTGAAACGCTTCTTCCGGTGTGCGCGCTTTTTTGTAGGTTCGCTCGGAGGTGATGGTGTCATACGCGTCAGCGATGGCGATGATGCGCGCGCCCAGGGGAATCTGGGAGCCGGACAGGCCCTCCGGGTAGCCCGAACCGTCATAGAACTCGTGATGGTGGCCGACCATGGCGCGCACGCTCTCGGTACCGCGCAGCGGCTCAAGGAGCTTTGCGCCGTACTCGACATGACGCTTCATGGCTTCCCATTCCTCGGGATTCAGGGGGCCATTTTTGTTGAGGATCGATTCGGCGATTCCGACTTTTCCGACATCGTGCAGCATGCCGCCGAGCCGCACGGCTTCGATTTCCGCGCTGTCGAGTCCCAGCGCTTCCGCAATCAAGACAGCATAGCTGGAAACCTTGTGAGAATGGCCGGTGGTGAACTGGTCCTTGGCGTCCACCGCATGCGCGAGCGACGTCAGCGTATCCATGACGATCGGTGGCAGCGGCTCGAAACCCGGTTCCGCCGAGGCCTGCGACGGCTCGCCGGATGCCGGCGGCTTCGCGCCGCCTTGCGTTTCGGCGAACGACCTGGCGAACTGTTCGATGCGGCTATAGATTTCCACGAACGCGTCGGGACCGGTGGAAAATAATCGCTTCAGCGTGACGCCAAGATAAGCGTCCAGAACATCGCGCTTCCATTTCCTCGAGTCATTGGAATTGAACTGCTCCGCAGACGAAACGGCGTTGCCGCCCTGATGCTTGGAAAGGTACATCGACGCGTCGGCGGCCTGAATCAGTTCCTGGGGAGAAGAACCGTTCAGCGGAAAAGTGGCGACGCCGAAACTGGAAGTCACGTTCTTATCGCGCAGGACCGGATCGGAGCAAATCCAGGCGCGGAGTTTGGCGGCCAGTTGCTGGCTTTGCTCGGCGTCGGTTTCGGGCATGAGGATGACGAACTCGTCGCCGCCGTAGCGGGCGACCACGTCCGATCGCCGGCAATTCAACTCTAGAATGTGCGCCACGCGCTGCAGCAAAAGATCGCCGTCGAGATGCCCGTAGAAATCGTTGACGAATTTGAAGCGGTCCAGATCCATCAGCACCAGCGAGAAGGACCGGCCCGCGCGCGTCGAGCGTTTCCATTCGCCGGAAAGAGCTTCCATGAAAAAGCGGTGAGTTTTCAGGCCGGTCATCCCGTCGGTGATGGCCTGTTCCTGTGCTTTTTGGAACGCCAAGGCGTTGTGCAGCGCGCCCGAAATCACGTCGGCCAAGGTTCCGAGGAACACAATTTCTTCGTGTGGGAACTCCACTGCTTTGTCCGTTTCGACGTATAGCACGCCGTACAACTGGTCGGCATAGACAATGGGCAGGGCAATGGCGGACTCCGAACCCTCGAGCACCGGCTCGCCGGTGGTGTGATGCGCATCGTAGGTGACCGTCGCCATTTGTCCGGTGCGCGCGACGCGCCCCACCAGGTTGCCGTCCAGATTCAGCCGCCGCCCCAGCGCGCCCTTGCGGCGCCCCGCTTCGGCCTGAATCACAATCTCTTTCGATGAATACTCCAGCAGCCCGATTCCGACGTGCGGATATTCCAATCCCGACTCCAGCTCTTCCGCGATTTTCGCGAGCATTTCATCGGGATTGAGCGTGGTGATGATGTTGCGCGAAATGTTATTGAACAGCGTGAGGCGGCGCGACTTGACGCGCTCTTCGCGGAATAAGCGGGCGTTTTCCAGCGAAATCACCGCGCCGCTGGCCAGCACCCGCATCATTTCCAGGTGGCCGAAGTCGAGAGCGCGCTCCAGGGGGCTTTGCAGGATCATGGCGCCGATGGGCCGCTCGCGCAGCAGCAGCGGCACACCGCAAAAACTTCCGCCGCTCGAATTCTTCGTCTCCACACCCAGCTTGCGCATTTCCTCGGCGTAATTTTCGCGGATCAGGATGGGCTGGCGGGTGCGCATCAGGTACTCGATTACCTTGTTGCTGCCGAAGGGCCGGGAGCGCTTGGGCTGCACTTCGCCGTCGCGCACTTCGACTTCGAACTTGATTTCGTTCTGCTGCGAATTGTGCAGCGCCACGCAGAAATGATTCACGTCGAACAGTCGTTTGATTTCGGTGAGAATGGTTTCGAAAAGCGTGTCAGGGTCGAGCGTGGAGCTGAGCGCGCGCCCGATTTCGTTGAGCATGTGCAGTTCTTGCGTGCGCCGCGCCGATTGCTGGACGAGGTAGCTGTTCTCCACGGCCATCCCGATCTGATGGCCCAGCGCCAGCAGCAGGCGGAGCTCCGCCGCCGTGAATCGCCGCGAGTCCGCGGTTCCGAGGAAGAGCACTCCGAAGGCCTGTTCCTTGGCCTGCAGGCTGATTCCGACGACGGTCCGCAATTTCTGGCTCACCGCCAGCTGGCGGAAACGGCGGAAGGCTTCCTCGCCCTCCAGCGCCGCCCACGAAGCGTTGCGCCCGAGATCGCGAAAAACAACCAGCCCGCCGAGCCGCGAAACCATTTCCACAAGGTGATCGTCCAGGCCTTCCTCCTGCGCGATAGCGCAGAAGTTATCGGTCAGGCCCACCGCGACCACGGATGTCGGTCCCTGGGCGTGCCCGTGATGCAGGAACAGCGCGCCGGAAGGCATGCGCACCACGCTCAGCACCCGCTCCAGCGCGTGCGAGAGCATCTGCTGAATTTCCGGACCCACGAAACTGGAAGTCGCCAGGTTTACATTTGACAGCGCCAGCATGTTCTGCTCGACGCGGCGCTTTTCCTCTTCGTACAGGCCCATGACCATCAACGCTGCGGCGAAGAGCTGCGGAAGCAGTTCGACCACGCGCAAGGAACTGGCGACGCGGGGACTGAGCAGAACTTCTCCGGCGAGGATGGCGCTCCAGCTGAGAAACGAAGCGGCCAGCAGCAAGTCCGCGAACGTTTCGTGGCGCTGGCTCTCCTGATAAAAAATCCAGGAAATCGCCGCGAGCACCACAGCGACGCCGACTTCCGGCGAGACCTTCACCACATTCAAGTACGATGCCGCGGACCAAACGACGAACGCAGCGCCGGCGGCGATCAGCGGGCGCACCCAGGCCTTGGTATTCGTGTACACCTGCGCGGTAGCAAAGAAGAGCAACGCGGCCGCAGCCAGGAGCCACTCATTGACCGCCGCCTGCCACGGGGCCAGCGACGCCCAAGGGGCGAGCGCCGGGCTGAGATAGTGCAGAGCGAGCAGGCACCAGCCCGCGCTCCAAAGCATCAGGTAGGCCTGACGCCGCAGGCTGTGCATGTAGGCGAAGAAGCCGGACGTCAATGCCGACGCAGCCAGCAGAGTGATCGCGATGATGCTTTCCGAAGTCATCAATTCAAATCAAACTCGTCAAATCAAACACGCCAAACGCGCCGGTAGTGGAATTCGGATTTTCCGCCGAGTTGGAATGAGCGGGCACACACCGCTCGGACCGAATACCGGGCGCGACTCAATATCAGGATCAGGGAATCCACACCGCAATTCTTCCGACACGGATATTTTCGCCGACGACAGAGAATACACACCTCTCCCGCGAATTTTTCCAGCTTTTGGTACTGTAAGCGACGCCTTTCCAGCGGGTCAAGGGTACGGGGGTACCAGACAGGAACAAGGCACGTGAGCGATCGGACACACGAATGTCTAACAAAAAATTGACCTTGCGGGTGATTCGGGTGGCCGAAGGAAAGGCGATTTTGTGACCGGCGCGGGAGCGGAATTTGACGTGAATTTTGAGGTTGAGTTCGGAGACTGCCGAGTTGAGAGACGAGATTTGTCACCATATTTGCCAGGCACGAAGGTACAAGAACCGAACTCTAGGAACCGCTGGCAACCCTCGGAATGTTGATACAAGTCTGATCAAGTTTGATGTAGGGCGGCTTTCACCGTAAGAGTTGGGGGCATCTGGGGAATATGGGAGAAGTCAAAACCACCGTCCCTTCGAAAGCCGCGAGGAAACGGCCGCCCGGAAGAACAAAAACCGTCTCAACGTCTGAATCAACCGCCAATCGCACTAGCGACCCAAGACGTGCACTAGGATATCTAAGATCCAAAGCGCGGCCCCCACCATGATCGCTATTGTCGCAGCCTTGGTACCTATCGGCCTGCTTTCAGATGTGTTTTTCCGATCTTGAACCACCATCGCGATATTGAGAGCTACCAGCACAAGAGCTGCGATCGCTAACCAAAGGAAAAACGGTGTCTTAGCTGGAAGAACGAACAACGATGAAACAATTCCGAACAGGATCGCTACGTTCATGACAAATGCCTTCTGCCAGCGTTTCATTCCAAATCCGATCTGTCACAGACGATCCGAGTCGATCCCCGTCCGCTGAATCGACTCAAAAGGGAAAAGTCAAAACCGCCGCCCCTTCGAGAACCGCGAAGCAGCGGCCACCCGGCCCACTGTCTTTAGACTCCGATGCCCCCGCCCGGGTCTTTAAACTTACAGCATGTTTCGAAAACTGACCGCGGTGTGAGAAAAAAAGTGTGCTCCACCTCAACTACAACAACATCGGGACCTTGACTCGTGCCACATAAAACTACTTCTCCTGGCAGAAACCGACGCTTCTTTCCATTTATTGCTTCCTCTGCCTCAAAGCTTCTAATAACGTCATAAGATCGAGTCATGCTAACCGCCCTAGTCTTGGCAATTCGCGATAAATTTCGGATTCATGGTCGTTTTCTTCTCTGGACGGTTGCGCACCGCTGGATGATACCACCCGATTATTTTAATCGGAGGAATAGGCATATTTTTCCGAGTGGCGGATCCTTCACGCTCCTCGATGGGTCCGGGGCGATTGGGATTGCTTGACTCTCCTCTGTCACTGGCATAAGGTGGCTTTTCATACGCAAATTCCATGAAATGAATAAAATTCCCTTGCGAGTTCAGCGGAAATCACCATGCGAAAATCGAAAAGAGAAACCCTCAATCGCCGCAATTTTCTGAAGGGCGCTGCGGCCGGCGCTGCCGCGATTGCCGCGCTGCCGGCGGTCGCGCAGGCTCAGCAGGCTGAGGTTTCCCGCGCCGGCACTGCGCAGCCCATGCCCAAGGAACTGGAAGCCGGGACGCCGCCCGTTCTCGACGTGCTTACCGAGAATCGCTCCGGGTCCGATTTTATGGTGGATGTTATCAAGTCGCTGGGCATCGAGTACGTGGCTTCCAATCCCGGTTCGAGTTTCCGCGGCCTGCACGAATCGGTGATTAATTATGGCGGAAACGAAAATCCGGAATTCATTACTTGCTGCCATGAAGAATCGGCGGTGGCCATGTCCCACGGCTACGCCAAGATCGAAGGCAAGCCCATGGCGGTTTTTCTGCACAGCGATGTGGGCCTGCAGCACGGATCGATGGCCATCTACAACGCGTTTTGCGATCGCGTGCCGGTTTACCTGATCGCTGGAAATGCGCTGGAAATCGGTTCTCGCCGGCCGGGAGTCGAGTGGGA
>Ga0070735_10003155_pt1 | contig 14553 bp, 11 predicted proteins | sample Coa_R1_FD_66443 | JGI IMG/M metagenome (GOLD analysis project Ga0070735, IMG submission 66443) | Surface soil microbial communities from Centralia Pennsylvania, which are recovering from an underground coalmine fire - Coalmine... | ecosystem: Environmental > Terrestrial > Soil > Unclassified ...
ATTCGGGCAGATGCTCGTCGCGCATGGCCGTGTAGACAAACACAACGATCAGCGCGGACAGCAACACCGCCGCCACATCGATGGTGCGCCGCAGGCGTTTCCAGCGGGCGCGTTGCGGATCATAAAAGACTGGTTCAGCCATGAAAGGACGAACATTTATCGTATGCCGCGCGCGACACACGGTCAATTGTCCGAAGATGCAGGGTGAGTAGCTGCTCTGGAATCGTAAGATGCAGCTTCCGGGCTCCGGGATTGCCCCAAAAAGCGGTATCATTCGCTCCGTGAAGGATTTCTCTCGGGCAAGGAGTGAGCGGGGCGGATTGCGGTTCTATCTGGGCGCGAGCTTGGCGGCCCTGGCGCTCCGGCTTTTTCTGGTTTTCCGCTTTCCCGCGGTCGTGGACGACTCCCGCCTCTACGCCGACATCTCGAAAAACTGGCTGCAGCATGGCATCTACGCCATCACGAACTCCGGCCGGATCATGCCAACCCTCTCTCGGCTGCCCGGATATCCGGCGTTCCTGGCCGCGATTTTCACTGTCTTCGGCTTGGATAATTTTCGTGCTGTTCTGCTGATTCAAGTGGCATTCGATCTGGCGACCTGTTTTCTGATCGCCGACATGGCCCGATGCCTGTTTTCTGAACGCGCAGCGCGCGCGGCGTTTCTCCTTGCCGCTCTTTGCCCTTTTCTTGCCAACTACGCGGCGACCGCGCTTACAGAGACGCTCGAGATATTTTTCACCGCGCTCGCGCTGGACTTGGCGTTGCGCGGGTTAGCGATTGGTCTTCCACCACGTCGCCCGTGGCTGACATGGCTCGGTTGTGGCCTCGCGATTGCTGGAGCCATTCTGCTGCGTCCGGATGGTGGAATCCTCCTCGCTGTGGTCGGAGCTTATCTGCTTTGGCTCCTCGTGCGAGGTCGAACGACTCACGGCTGGAACACGATCCCCGCCCGGATGCCAGGCAGAATCATTCTTGCCGGAATCCTCGTTGCAACCGGGGCACTGGCTCCTCTGATTCCGTGGACGCTACGCAACCTGCATACCTTTCATCGCTTTCAGCCCCTCGCTCCGCGATACGCGAACGACTCCGAGGATCCCCCGATGCTGGGATTCAATCGCTGGGTCAAGACTTGGACGGCCGAATACGTGTCGGTCGAAGAGATCTACTGGAACGTTCCGGGCGACGACATTGACGTGAACCGCCTGCCGCGCAGGGCGTTCGATTCGCCGCAGCAGCGCGAACTCACCACAGAACTTTTCGATGAATACAACCGCAATCACGACATGACGCCGGAACTCGACGCCCGCTTTGGCGAATTAGCAGCGCAGCGAATTCACGCCGCACTGTTTCGCTATTACATCTGGCTCCCGCTCGTACGAATTACCGATATGTGGCTGCGTCCTCGCACTGAGCTGTTTCCCTCTGACCCGCGCTGGTGGGAGTTCAGCGACGATCCCCGATGGCTCGCGCTCAGCATTGCATTCGGGGCAATCAATCTCGCTTACGTGCTCATGGCCGTCGCCGGGCTCGTTCGTGCCCGTGAATTTTTTGGCATCGGCTTATTCGTTTTATTTCTGCTCGTGCGCTCGCTGTTTCTTGGAAGTCTCGAAAATCCTGAGCCCCGTTACACTCTCGAAATGTATCCTGCGGTCATAGTGCTCGCGTCGACTCTCTTTCATCGCCGCGCATAAATTTCCATAGCAACCGGACGCAGATTCGACTTGAACATCGCAATGCCGAAGTTGCACAATAGCGGCCCATCGGGGTCCCCCAGGGTCGCAGTGATGTCCTAACTCCTGGGCAAAACGTAAACGGAATACGACGCCCGCAAACGGGCGAAGGGAGCTTTCCATGCGTTCGCGCTCACGACGGATAGCAGTCCTGTTTATCTCTTTCCTTTCGCTAGGAACATTTGCTCTAGCTCAATCGGCGACCACCTCTGTGCGAGGCACGATTTCCGATGCCAAGGGTGCAGTCGTCGCAGGCGCCACGGTAACACTCGAAAACAGCGCGACCGGATATTCCAGAACCGTCAAAACAGATGACCAGGGGACATATCAGATGCTCGAGGTGCCCCCGTCCACATACACGTTGACGGTGATGGCCGAAGGATTTGCGACCACGCGCCGCGAAAAGTTAGTCCTGCAAGTCAGCAACCCCGCCACCGTGAATATGACCCTCGAGGTGAAGGGAAGTTCGGTCATCGTCGACGTCAGCGGCGAAGCACCGCTTGTGAATACGACGGATGCAACGCTCGGCAACAACATGGGAACCAGACAACTGATTGACCTTCCTTCCGAAGGACGCGATCCCGTTTCAATTCTGAGCCTGCAGCCTGGAGTCGTATACCTCGGCAACAGGGTCAATCAGGACGACGACAGTCGGGGCGGAGCCATCAACGGTGCCCGCAGTGACCAGACGAACGTGACGCTCGACGGTCTGGACGACAATGACCAGCTTGAGGGCTACGCGTTCCAAGGCGCGATGCGTGCAACCCTCGATTCTCTGCAGGAATTCCGGGTCACCACGAGCAATTACGATGCCGCGTCCGGACGTTCATCGGGTGCGCAGGTCAATCTCGTTACCAAGAGCGGCACGAACAGTTTTCACGGCTCACTTTACGAATATCATCGGCCCACGTTCGACGTCGCCAATGACTATTTCAACAAAGCTTCACAATTGAGCCTCGGACTTCCGAACCGCCCTCAGCACATTCTCCGCAATACTTTCGGAGGCACGATTGGCGGACCGATTATCACGGACCGCTTATTTTTCTTTGCCGCATACGAGGGGCAACGCACGGCCGACCAGGTCCAGACCAATCGCATCGTCCCGATGCCCAGTATGGTACAAGGAGAACTGAGGTATCTTTGCGACACGACTGACCCAAACTGTGCGCTGGGAGATCCAAACTCCAAAGGGGTCACGGTCGATCCAGGTGGTAACGCCTTCCCGGGGTTCAATGTGGCGACACTCACCGCAGCGCAAGTCGCTTCTCTGGATCAGGGTTGTAGCGGCAACGGAACCTGTCCTCTGGGTCCGGGTCCCAATCCACTAATTGCCAGCATCGCGAGTTCGCCGAGTTCGCCGGCACCGCTATTTACCCATTACCCCACCCCAAACTGTCCTAGTTGCGGCAACGCTCTCAACGGTAGCGGCGATTTGCTGAACACGTCGGGATACACGTTTCCTGGCAACAACCCGACGGTTCTGAATACATACATCGTAAAGCTCGATTACAAGATCTCAGCGGACGGTAATCACTCACTGTTCGTGCGCGGCAACCTCCAAAACGACAATATTAAGAACCCGCCTCAGTTTCCCGGCCTTCCTCCCAACGATGTCCTGACTAATAACAGCAAGGGCATCGCGGCCGGTTACACGTGGATCGTTCGTAACAACTTGATCAATAATTTTCGCTACGCATTCATCCGGCAAGGTCTCGGAGACGCGGGGCTTAATAACCAGGATTTCAACCGCCTGCGCGGCTTGGATGACACGATAGGGATTACGAGCACCGTGCTCACGAATGTCCCGGTAAACAACTTCATTGACGACGTTTCCTGGACGAAAGGACAACACACTATTCAGTTCGGTACGAACTGGCGCCTGATCCGCAACAATCGTCAATCCAATGCACAGAATATTTCCGAAGGTTTTGCCAACCTGTATTGGATGAACCCATCGTTTATTGCCGGCACCGGAGCAAGCCTGGATCCGGCGATCAATCCGAACTTTCCTGCTGTAGATAGCGGATTCGGGGCGTCCTACGATTTTGCCGCTGTTCAAGTAACCGGCTTGATGAGCCAGGTGTACACCGTCGCGAATCAGGACAAAAACGGGACTGCGATCCCCAATGGTGATCTAGTCCCGCGTCACTTTCGCAACTTTGAGGGAGAGATGTATCTGCAGGACAAATGGAACGTCACTCCCAATCTCACTCTGACCTACGGGGTGCGCTACTCACTACTGCAGCCCCCTTACGAGGCTGCTGGAAATCAGGTTTCACCGACAGTCAATATGCACCAGTGGTTTACAAGCCGCTGGCAGCAGATGCTCCAGGGAAATGTGGATCAACCGAATCTCACCTTCAATCTGTCCGGAAAAGCCAATGGCGGGAAACCCTACTGGGCTTGGGATTATCGAAATCTCGCTCCAAGGTTTGCCGTAGCATACTCCCCCCACGCTAGCACTGGGTTCTGGCACACTATCTTCGGCGATGCAGGCAAAAGCTCTATACGCGCCGGCTATGGTATCTATTTCGACCATTTCGGCGAAGGAGTCGTCAACACCTTCGACCGGCAAGGGTCTTGGGGATTGACTACTACGATCAGCAATCCCGCCGGCGTCACTAGCGTGGACAATGCGCCGCGTTATACGGGATTATTGGGCGCCAGCAACCTCCCGCCCAGCCCCGGAGTGCCGGTTCCTCATAATTTCCCTTACACTCCTTCCGGTGACCCGAATACCTACGGCTTAGCCATCGGGTGGGGGATCGACGACAATCTCCGAACTCCCTATTCACACGTTGTCGACTTTTCCATTACTCGCGAACTGCCCCACAATTACGTCATCGAGGCCACTTATACGGGACGTTTCGCCCGTCATCTGCTTCAGGAGATCGATCTGTCGCAGCCGCTCGATCTCGTTGACCCAATCAGTCACACTGATTACTTCACCGCGGCTCAGGCCTTGTCGAAGCAGGCATATGCCGGTACGTCGATTAATGCCATTCAGCCGATCCCTTATTGGGAGGATATGTTTCCTACCGCCGCTGGAGCGAATCTGCTTTCGGGAGGAAGCGGCCCTACGTTTGGAACAATTCCTTGCGCGCCGGGCACAGCTCCCGGCGCAGCAACGACTGCGACGCAAAATATCTACGACGAGTACTACTGCAATGTAGGCAACGAGACTCTGTCCCTTGAGCTCCTTGATGCATTCTGTTACCCAGCATGCGCAGGATCAACAGGTTCGAACCAATTCTCCTATTATCAGCCGCAGTTCTCTTCGCTCTACGGCTGGCAGACCCGTGGCAATAGCAACTACAACGGATTGCAACTTACGCTGCGTCACGCAATGTCCGCTGGCCTCCAATTCGATTTCAACTACACTTACTCCAAATCCATAGACGTCGGGTCCAATGCGGAACGCGTCAACGGATTCGAATCCAGCGGCCTCGCGTTTAATAGCCAGGTCATCAACGCATTTTCTCCTAATTTATGGCGTGCGGTTTCTGATTTTGATACCACGCATCAGATCAACTCCAACTGGATCTGGGACTTACCCTTCGGGCACGGGCGCCGTTTCGGGGGCGGCAGCAGCAAGTTTGTTGACGCAATTTTCGGCGGCTGGGGACTCAACGGCTTGGTCCGATGGACGAGCGGCTTCCCCTTCTCTGTGCAAGCGGGCAATGGATGGGCTACCAACTTTGAGTTGGAAGGATCTTCCGTGTTGACAGGTCCAAAACCCAAAACCGGAGTATTCATGTCGAACGGCAGCCCGAGCGTTTTCCAGAACCCGCAAAGCATTACCTGTGCATGTTCCGCGGATTCTGCCGGTAACACAACCTTCCGGGCGACGTATCCAGGGGAAGCCGGACAGCGCAACAACTTCCGCGGCCCAGGTTTCTTTGGGCTTGATCCTGGTCTCTCTAAAGTCTGGAATCTCACCGAAAGCAAGACCTTGCGTTTCGCATGGGAGGTGTTTAATGCGACTAACTCGGTGCGTTTCGATGCGGCAGGCTCTTTGATCGGGGAGACACTTGTGAGCAACACCGGATTCGGCCTCTACAACACCGAACTCACCCAGCCGCGCGTGATGCAATACTCCCTGCGCTTCGCATTCTGACGGTCTGAATCTAAGGCCAAAACCAAAAGGGACGGCGCAAGCCGTCCCATTCATCTGCACATAAGAATCCGAAGCTCTGCTGGAAGCTCGCGCCCTACGCCAGCGGCGAGTCGCTCATGCGGAACCGTGTCCGCACGTGCTCAGAGATTAACTCAATCGCCGACCGATTCCTGATCGGATCGTCCTGCGCCAGGTACTTGAGGGCTTCGACGAGCAGGCGTTGTCCATCAACGTATCGTGGATCGGAGGTGCGTATCCGGCGCTTATTTCCCAGCTTAGGAGGGACTGTAATCGTAAAAACTTTGGCCATGAATGAACCCAACTGAAGTGCGGTCAGTATACCGTCCGCTGTGCAATTCCTAGAAGTTAATTTTTGTAACGCTTTATATTCAACAACTTAGCCCGCAGGTGAAACAAATTGCGTCTTATTGTTGGTCCGCAGTTTGAATACCTCATCAGGAATCTTTTTCCCGTTCACCTGGATATCAGAATATTTCGCAAGCCGGTAATCACCCTGCGGATTGATAAATTTCTGCTGCTTCGAGACTCCCTTGTCCAAATCGATCCATAGGTCGATCTGTTGGAACGTGTTGCGAAAGCTCTGTGACTTCGGCGCGAGCGACAGGTGCGCCGTTGCTATGCCATCGATCTTCTCCGGGCCGACGTAAGTCACATCGAATTCTTTCTGCAGATCCTCGCCGCTGCCGCCGAACCCGAGCACCAGGTAGCTCTCAAACTCTTGCCGATTCTTGCCCACGTCTTTTTCGGTGACCTGATTCAGCTTCGGAAGAAACATCTGAATTTTTCCGTTCTTAAAGAGCAGATACTTCGGCTCTTCTTTCATCTCGTCGGCGCTCGGCCCGTCCTTCCTCACCTCGGCCATCATCTCGATTTCTTTTCCCGTGCGGCGGTAATAGATCGTGCCGGTTTGTACATCGTCAATTTCGTCAATCGCTCTCTGGTAAGTCTCCCATTGAAAATCCGCCTGTGTGCTGCGGAAACTGGCGGCAACCTCATCCATTTTTTTCAGTACGGTATTCAGATCGGCGGAGTTTGTGGGCTTCAGTGGTGCCGATGCGAATCCCAGAAAACTACATGCGACCCCGACAACTAAGAGCGGAGACAGACGTTTCATTCGGAGTTTCTCTTTCAATTCCTGATGGAACCGCGCCTACTCCCGTTTCGCCAGGACCTTGTAGCTCTGCACTTTCCCCTTGTGGTCGGAGACCGCTTCGTAGCTGACGATCGAAACCGCTCCCGAAATCGGCTCGATGATGCGCAGCAGCTGGTCCCGTATCGACCGGTCATCCCCAGTCGTTACGGCGCTTGCGGCGACCTGGTACACCAAGTGGCCCTCCGCATCGGCCGTGACCACTACTTCAGTCGGATGCGGATCTCTTGGCACGGGTTTGTCGTTGAAGTTGATCAGCCTGGGCGACAGGAAAATAAAAATCAGGATGATCGTGACCATGATGTCGTAATGGAGGGTTCCCCGTTCGTGCTGCCAAAGAATGTAGCTCCGAATTGTTCGCCAGAAGGCGTTCATGGGGACGGGCGCTGGAGCCGCGGCAGCCGTGATTTCCGCTCTCGCCAAGTCTAACTCGCTCCTTGCGCAGGCTTCTAGAATGTAGCTCGAAACCGCGATTTGGGCCACAAGAGAGGGGCCCAACAGGCCGAATCTTTTAGAAGCGTTTCGCGGTAATTCGGTCGGCACCAATATAAGCCCTCAGCGCCTCCGGAATCACTACACTTCCATCGGACTGCTGATAATTCTCAATAATCGCAACCCACGTGCGCCCAACGGCAAGCCCGCTGCCGTTCAGCGTATGCACAAGCTCAGTCTTGTTCTTGCCCTCCGGCCGGTAGCGGATATTCGCTCTCCGCGCCTGGTAGGCTTCGAAATTCGAGCAGGAAGAGATCTCGCGGAACAATTGCTGCCCCGGCAGCCAGACCTCGATATCGTAAGTTTTCGCCGAAGCAGCGCTCATGTCTCCGGTGCAAAGAGTGACTACGCGGTAATGCAATCCCAGCCGCTGCAGAATCTCTTCCGCGTTGCGCGTCAGCTTCTCGTGCTCATCGTAGGATTGGTCAGGCCGTGTGAACTTCACCAGTTCCACCTTCTGAAACTGATGCTGGCGGATGATTCCGCGTACATCCTTGCCATACGAACCAGCCTCGCTGCGGAAGCAAGGCGTGTAGGCCGTCAGCGAGATCGGCAGCCGCGCCTGCTCGATCACTTCGTCCCGATACAGATTCGTAACCGGAACTTCCGCCGTCGGAATCAGCCACAGATCTTTTTCTCCATGCGGCACACGGAAAAGATCCGCGGCGAATTTCGGCAGCTGCCCGGTGCTATACATCGAATCTGAATTCACCAGATAGGGCGGCAGCACCTCTGTGTATCCGTGCTCGCGAGTGTGCAGATCGAGCATGAAATTCGCCAGCGCCCGCTCAAGCTTCGCGCCCAGGTCCCAGTAGACCGCGAATCGCGCACCAGTGAGCTTTACAGCGCGCTCCAGATCGAGCACTCCCAACCCCGGCCCCAGATCCCAATGCGGCTTTGGAGTGAAATCAAATTTCGGTGGAGCGCCCCAGCGCCGCACTTCCACATTTTCTTCGGCGCTCTTACCGACCGGGACGCTCGCATGCGGAAGATTCGGAATGCCGACAAGAATCTCGCGCAGCTGCGCGTCCAGATCCGATGCAGTTTTCTCCAGCGTAGAGATTTTCTCGCGCAGTTCCTTCGTCTGCGCCACCGCGGAAGTAGCGTCCTGGCCAGCTTTCTTCAGTTTCGCGATTTCTTCCGAAGCTTTATTGCGCTGGGCTTTGCTGGTCTCAGCCTCGGTGATTGCCTGGCGGCGTTGCGCATCGACTTCGCGGAAGTCCTTCAACACCGCAGAAGGGTCCATCCCGCGCTGGCGGAGCTTTTCTTCGACTAAAGGCAGGTTTTCACGAACAAAACTCAGGTCGAGCATGGAAATGAATACTGTATCGGAAAACAGGCAAGAAATGCACGCGTGAGATGCCTAGAATCGCAGTTACTGCGCCGTAACCCGAGTTTTCTTCGCGTAGCTTCGCGGTCTTGGTAGTTGAAGTGTCTTGGGCCCAAGATTTCCGGGCTCTTGAATCCCGCCCCCGACGGTGAGACGATGGTCGCAGTAGACGAGGTGCACTATGACTGAGGACCGCCATCCCGGGATTACGATGCACAAACTTTCCTTTGGAGGAGGTTTCATCGGCCTTCTCTTCGCCGCCGGCAGCGTCCTCATCTTCGTCCTCGGATTTCCCACGCTCTGGTATTTCGTCGCCTTGGCGTTCGCCCTCGGTATCGCAGTTGCCTTCTTGTTGCGAGCCATTCACGACCGTAAACCGCAGAGCAACGCGCCGCTCTCCATTCTGGCCGCGGCAGACGGAGACGCTCCGTCTCCATTCACCGGCAGAAAGCGCACTCTTTATCAGATTTTTCCGAGACTTGCATCTGCCTGATCCCTGACCGTACCCTGCGAGTTTTGGCAATTCCCCCCTGCTGTGTAAACTACTTTCGCGATGAAACGAGCCGCTTGGGCAATCCGCCTCAACTCTATCGTTCTCTGCCTCGCGGCAGTCGTTACTCTCTCAGTCCAATCTCCAGCCTCTGCTTATAACGGGCATCCCAAGCTCGTCGTTGTCATCGTCATCGACCAATTCCGCGGAGATTACCTCGAGCGTTATCGCGACCAGTTCGGAGACTCCGGCTTCCGACTCTTCCTCGACCGCGGCGCCTATTTCCCGAATTGCAATTACGACTACGTGAATACCCGCACCGCTCCCGGACATTCCACGTTATTTACAGGCGCCTACACCAGCGGACACGGCATCGTCGGCAACGAATGGTGGGATCCGAAAAAGAAGAAGATGGTCACCTCGGTCGAAGACGACAACACGAAGCTGGTCGGAGTACCAGGAAACGAGCCCGGAGCATCGCCGCACAATCTTCTCGCCGACACGATCGGAGACGAACTCAAACTCGCCACTCAAGGCAAATCGCGCGTCTTCGCAATCTCGCTGAAAGATCGCGCCGCGATCCTCCCCGGCGGCTTCGCGGCGGATGGCGCCTACTGGATCGATCCGAAGAGCGGAGCCTTCATCACCTCCACGTATTACCGCAACGACCTTCCCCAGTGGGTACAGAATTTCAACCAGAACGATCCCGCAAAGTACTGGGATCGCAAGTGGACCGACTCCGAAGGCACAGTTCTTCGCTCGACCGGGCATCGCCAGGGCAAGAACGGTTCTGACGCGGGATTTTACGAAGTAATCGGATCGACTCCATTCGCCAACGACTACGAGTTCGACTTCGCCAAGCAGCTTGTTCTCTATGAAAATATGGGCCGCGGCCCCGCTACAGACCTGCTGTCAATTAGCCTTTCCGCCAACGATATCCTCGGCCACCAGGTCGGGCCTGATTCGCCTGAGATGCATCAGATGGCCCTCGATCTCGACCACGAACTCGCCGACTTCTTCAATTTCCTGGGCCATCAGATCGGGCTCGCAAATGTCTGGATCGCCCTCTCGGCCGACCACGGTGTTTCCACTCTGCCCGATGCCGCGAAGAAGCTGCGCATTCCCGCAGCCAACCTGGGCAACCCAAAATTGCAGGAGCAGATTAACGCGGAAATCAATGCGAAGTTTTCTCCCGGCCGTTCGACTACCTATGTGCGCCTCGATTATCCTCTGGCGTGGCTCGATGACGACGCCTTCAGCGCGGTTCACGTGAAAGAGCGCGAAGCCGAGAACGCCGTCGGCGAGGCTATGAAAGAAGCCGGCTTGCGTGGCTTCTACACGAAATCCCAACTTGCCGAAGGAGAAGTTCCCAACACGCCGCTCGGTCAGCAATTCCTCAATAGCTATTCGCCCGAAGGCAGTTGGTATGTGATGGGCATCCCGGATATTTACTCGGTCGGTCCAGCGCACGGAACGGATCACGCCTCGCCCTACAATTACGATACGCATGTGCCGCTGGCTTTCTATGGACTCGCGTTTCAGCCAGGCACCTACCGCATGAAAGCACAGCCGGTTGATCTCGCCGCAACGCTCGCGTCGCTGTTGGGAATCAACGCACCCACGCACGCTATCGGACGCGTGCTCACCGAAGCCCTTGCCGCCCCGCGTCACGGCTCACAGGGGGGAGAAAAACAGCCATGAGCGCGAAAGCGGCTTCCGACCTGAGCGTCAACATTGCAGGCATTCCGCTGAAGAATCCGATCATCGCTGCCAGCGGCACTTTCGGCTACGGAGTCGAATTCGAAGACATCGTCCACCTGGCGAAGCTTGGCGGTTTCGTTGTGAAGGGCCTGTCGCGTGAGCCGATGATCGGCAATCCGCCACCGCGTCTCTGGGAGACCGCGGCGGGAATGCTGAATGCCATCGGTTTGCAGAACATCGGCGCGCCAGCGTTTCTCGAAGAAAAACTGCCGCACCTGCGCCAGCTCAAGAACATCGTCGTGATGACCAACGTCTTCGGCTACACCCGGGAAGATTACGAACGCACCATCGAGATCCTCAACGAAGGCGAGGGAATTGCGGCATACGAACTCAACGTTTCCTGCCCGAACACGCAGCACGGAGGCCTTCAGTTCGGCAGCGATCCGCGCTCTCTCGATGAAGTCGTTACGACCGTGAAGCGCGTGGCGAGGCGTCCGCTGATTGTGAAGCTCTCGCCTAATGTAACCAGCATCGCGCAGATGGCCTACGTCGCGCAGGAAGCCGGCGCCGACGCCTTGTCGCTCATCAACACCTTCACCGCGATGGCGATCGATCCGGAAACCCGCAAGCCGCGCATCGCCAACGTCACCGCCGGACTCTCCGGCCCGGCCATCAAGCCGATCGCAGTGCGCATGGTCTACGACGCCGCACATGCCGTGAAGATACCCGTGATCGGCATGGGCGGCATTTCCACCGCTGCTGACGTGATCGAATTCATGCTCGCGGGAGCCACTGCCGTACAGATCGGCACTGCCAGCTATTGGGATCCCTGCGCCACTGAGAAAATTGTGGATGAGCTGGAACAGTGGTGCACCGACCGCCACGTGACCCGCATTGCCGATCTGGTCGGCGGCCTAGAGTTGGAATGATTCGTGGCGCCGGCGCCTCGCCGGCTTGCTGCTGCGGGCTTACGCCGCCGCACCGGTGAGATTCACCTTACCTGCCGTGGCTGTACCAGATTGATCCCGGCGACTTGTAATTCCGTCCTTCGCCCCACACCGCGTGCGTGGCGCCATCGCTGTCAATTGCCAGGCTGAAGAAGTCCCCGAACGGGAAGCGGAATCCTTCCGGCAGAATGTAGTCGTATCCGCTTACAGGTCCCGATAGCCGCGTCTCGCCGTTCCACGTCGCCCCGCCGTTGGTCGAATTTCGATAATACGTATTCCACAGCGGACTCTGCGGATGCGTCGGATCCGTCGCCCGCGCATCCATCCATGCAATCCGCACATCGCCCGCCGCGCCGGCAACGATAGCTGGAAACGCATGCTCGACGGTCGCGGCCGCCTCCGAAACGCTCGTCCGTGCCGACCACGTGGCGCCGCTGGTTGTCGAGGACGAGAAGTAAATGCGCTCCGGGCCGCCGTTCGCTGCTCCGGCATTCCACAATGCATACAGCGCGCCCGCTGCGTCGGATGCCAGCGAGATCTGCGCTCCGAGAAATCCTGTTTCGCAGTTCTGTGCCTCGCACTCCGGAGGCGCGCTCGACTGATCCAGAAGCAATGTGCTCCAGGTGCGTCCAGCGTCGGCTGAGCGGCTGATATAAATGCTCACCGGCCTCGTGTTCAATTCCTGCCGCGCATACTCCGTCCATCCAAAGAACACATCTCCTGCGGGATCGACCGTCGCCCCTCCAGCCAGAGACCATCCTGGCTCGGGATTCGTGTTGACGTTCACGACTGAAAACGTCTGTCCCGCGTCGTGCGAAGCCGCAACAAAGAACCGCTCCTCGTGATTGAAGCCGACGTACACATCCGCTCCGCGCACCGTCAGCACCGGCTTGTCGGCATCCTCCACCCCGTGCTCCGCGTAGGAGAATGACCACGTCCGCCCAAAGTCCATCGACCGCGCCACAATAATGTCCCGCTTGTTATTCTGCAGCCACGACGCATAAACGATCTGCTTGTCGGCCGGATCAACCGCAATTTGCGGATCGAATTGGCCAGTCGGGAAGGGAAGCATCGATCGGGAGGGTTGCCACGAGAGCCCGTTGTCGTCGCTGATCAGCAGCGTCATCGACGGAATGGTGCACGCGGCACAACCCGGCACCGGTCCATACTGCGGGTACAGAACATACACGTGCCCGTGGCCATCCGCGGCCATGGCGGGTTCCCACTGATCGCCGGTCTGATATCCAAGCCGAATCGGTTCGCTGAATCCGGAGACTGCGAGCGCGGTGCTGGTCGCAAACAGGCTCAAAAGCACCAGGAAGCCCGCATTTGGCGCAAGTTTATGTAATGCTTGGATTTGGCTGGTCGGAAAACTCACAGAAGCTGTCCTGCGGAACCCTGACCGGACTTTACCCTGATTTCCGGGGGCCCGTCAATTCCTTGGCGGCCTTATGGGCTCACTTTTACAAAGGTGTTACTTTTCTCGCCTTTTGCCATCCAATAAGAGAAAATACACGATTTCGAGCAAGCCACAGAACTACTTCGAATCACAAGGGGTTACAAAGGTTTTTCCGGCGCAGCGACGCCGGCTCTGTGACAGGACTTGCCGCTAAGGAGCAGATCAAATGGAGAAGGCTACGTTCGCAGCAGGATGCTTCTGGGGAGTGGAACATACGTTTCGGCAGATTCCAGGCGTGGTCTCGACTCGCGTCGGCTATACCGGCGGGCACACCGACAGTCCAACCTATAAGCAAGTTTGCACTGACGGCACCGGCCACGCCGAGGCCGTGGAAATCGACTTCGACCCCGCCAAAGTGCCTTATACCGACCTGCTCAAGGTTTTCTGGGAGAACCACGATCCCACCCAAGTTAACCGCCAGGGGCCGGATTGGGGCACGCAATATCGTTCCGCCATCTTTTTCCACTCTCCGGAGCAGCAAGCGCAGGCACTGGCATCCAAGGAGTCCCTTGAGAAGGCCCATCGCTACTCAAAGCCGATCGCGACCCAGATCGTTCCCGCGGTCGCCTTCTATCCGGCAGAGGACTATCACCAGCAGTATCTGGAGAAGCGGGGCTTGGCCAGCTGCCACGTCAAATACTAGCGGAGGGTTGCCTGGCCCCCCCGGCAAGCGGTTGCCGTGGCCGGAAGAACAGCATCAACACGAATCCGCCGATGTAGTACGGATAACTCTGCTGTGGGATGGCTCCAAGAAATCGCTCAATCAGACCGAACAGCGCCAAGGCTTCGCAAAGGGCATAAGTGGCGATAAACCCGGTTTTCCAGTGGCTAAGGCTGACTGGGTCGTCGGGTTGGCTCACCAGGGTTTCTTCCGCGCGGAACACCATAGTCCGGCGCACGACAAAAATAACCCCAACAACCGCTACGCCCAGAGTCGTAAAGAGATGTGCCACGGCGATGTCGAGTGTGCGCCCGAAAGGGCTCAGGATCTGTCCCAATCCCGCGTAGAGAACGATGCTGGCGAGCATGGCCCGCTGCACCGCCCGAAGAGATTTCAGAGCCTTGACCATGAAATTTTGCGCGCAACGCTGTACGGACTGTCCGACATTTTACGTC
>Ga0070735_10003156_pt1 | contig 14551 bp, 9 predicted proteins | sample Coa_R1_FD_66443 | JGI IMG/M metagenome (GOLD analysis project Ga0070735, IMG submission 66443) | Surface soil microbial communities from Centralia Pennsylvania, which are recovering from an underground coalmine fire - Coalmine... | ecosystem: Environmental > Terrestrial > Soil > Unclassified ...
TTCCGTGGACGAGCGCCGGCTCTTTGCCTATATTTTCCATGATGTCGATCTCACCGCACTTCGGCCAGCCGCTTTTGCCGATGTCGTCGCCGAGCAGCCAGAAGGCAGGCCAGATGCCTTGTCCTCGGGGGATTTTGATGCGGGCTTCGAAGCGTCCATACTTCTGTGAGAACTTGCCTTCGGTCTTGAGACGGGCGGAAGTGTAGTTGCGAGTGACGCCGTCCGGGCCGGTGAATTTTTCCTCCCTTGCTTTAATGGCGAGATTGCCTCCCCCTTGAATCGCATTCCCGGGGCGGGCAGTGTAGTACTCGAGTTCCTGATTGCCCCATCCGTTGCCGCCAGTTTCTAAAACCCACTTCGAGGAATCGACCGGCGAATCGTCAGGAGCGTTGAATTCGTCAGACCAGACGAGCTTCCATCCGGGAGGAGGGAACTGCGAGTTCGGTGTTTGGGATGTGGCCAGCACCGATGAAAGCAGGATCAATACGGGAATGAAGAACACTTGTGCGAAGAAGTTCATGGCGGTCTCTTGTGATTCGGGAGTTCGCTGGCACTATACTCACAGGTTCGATTTCTTACCAGGAGAACAGCGTGTCCAGCGAGCAGAGCAGACGGGATTTCCTGAAATTGTCAGCAGTTGGGGTGATCGCGGCCAAAGCGACGGGCGTAGCGACCGGATTGACCAACGCCGCAGCGCCAGAGCCGCAATCGGGTGATGTGACAGTGCACGTCACAGGCGGGAAGTTGCGCTACGAATCGCAACCAGCCATTTCGTGGAAGGGTGGTGCGGCGGGCGCGAATGTGATTGAACTGAATCCCGCAAAGGAGTTTCAGGAGATGCTCGGGTTCGGCGCTGCCTTCACGGACGGGGCTTGTTACACATTCAACCGGTTGGATGCGCCGGTGCGCGAACAGTTATTCCACGAATTGTTTCATCCGGCGGAAATGGGGCTGAATGTTTGCCGAACTTGCATCGGATCGAGTGACTATTCGACCGAGGTTTTCAGTTACGACGAAGGCGAGCCTGACCCGGATATGAAACGGTTCTCGATTGCACACGATCAGGCATATGTGCTGCCGATGTTGCGCGAGGCGCGCAAACAGAATCCGGACCTATTTCTATTCTCGTCGCCATGGAGTCCTCCGGGATGGATGAAGGCGGGCGGTTCGATGCTGGGCGGGTCCATGCGGCAGCACTACTTCGCTCCCTACGCGCTCTATTTCCTGAAGTTTCTTCAGGCGTATGCCGCGGAAGGCGTGCCGATCCAAGCTGTTTCCATCCAGAACGAGGTAGATACCGATCAGGACGGCCGCATGCCGGCATGTGCGTGGCCGCAGGAATATGAAATGGGATTCGTGAAGAACCATCTGGGGCCTGCGCTGCAGAAGGCCGGCCTCTCAACGAAGATCTGGATTCTCGATCACAACTACAACTTGTGGGGCCGCGCAGTCGCGGAACTCGACGACCCCGATGTCCACAAGTATTGCGATGCGGTTGCGTTCCATGCATATGTGGGGACGCCCGAGCAGATGAGCAAGTTTCACGAGGCGTATCCGGATGCGCAGATCTATTGGACTGAGGGCGGCCCGGACTACACCTCTCCAGACTACGGGACGGACTGGGCGAAGTGGGGCCGTACGTTTACCCAAGCGATTCGGAATTGGTCACAGTCGATTACCGGATGGAACCTGGCGTTGGATGAGAAGGGTAGGCCGAATATTGGGCCTTTCCCCTGCGGCGGACTGGTGACGATCGACTCGCAAACGAGAGGGATCACGCGTAGCGGACAGTACTGGACCTTTGCGCACTTCTCGCGAAACGTGCGCCGCGGCGCCAAGCGATTCGAGTCAAGCGGCTCCGTTCAAGGTGTGGATCATGTCGCGTTTGAGAACACCAACGGACAGAGAGTGCTGGTGCTCACGAACTCGGGCGAGGCGAAGACGGTCACATTGAAACAGGCGTCAAAGGTTGCAGAACTTCCAGTCGCGGCAGATTCAGTGAGCACGGTTGTGTGGAGTTGAACTGGAACTAAGCAATCTTGTGTTACGACACGAAACAATTACATCCCTTTGAGTTAATCCCGACATCTATTGCCGGCAAAGTGAAGGCTCGTTCCAGTAAAAGCAACGGCTTGCAATTTGGCATGCCCGTTGCAACCTTTCATTCATTTTCAGTCTCTCAATAAGGCCGTAGTGTAACCGGGACCTTCGAAGTTGCAGCTATAAGCATGCAGCCTCACACTCAGCCCGATTCCTACGTATCGGTGGGGCATTGAAGCCCGCGGTAGAACGTTCCAAAACCGCCCGCGCGGCCCTTCGCCTATCGCGGCGTGGTAGGTCTCTGTGGTTCCGGTTCGAGGTCACATAAATGAGACTACTCAGCGCGCGGCTCATCATATCCCTGATCATTGGCGTCACCCTCGTGTCCTTATGTACTTCTTACTATCAAGTCATGATGCTGAGACGGGGGATGCGCCGTGATCTGGATCGCCGCGCCGAAGTGCTGGGCGAGAGTCTTGCGAGTAACGTCGAGCACGACCTGGAGCGCGACGCAAAACACACCTTACAGCGAACCGTTCAGCAGTTTGCGAACCGTGAGCACCTCGCTGGGTTGGCGGTCTATGATCCGCAAGGTCATCCGATTGCTGTAACGACCAATCTTCAGCCGCTGATGGAAAGTGCCCCCCCGATCGTGCTGCAGTCGCTGCAACAGAATCACGACACCAAGGCTTTTCTGCGGATGGGGATTGCCTCCATCCATATCTACGCACTGCCACTACACAGTGGCGACAAACTCATCGGCAGTCTTGCAATCGTTCATGACACCGGATATATCCACGGCGAGGTGCTCAGGATCTGGCGTGAGACATTCCTGAGCGCGCTGGCACACGTTGTTCTGATTGCGCTGATTACGTTATTAATCGTGCGATGGAGCATTGCCGGCCCAATCGCACGCACGGCTTACTGGATGAAAGCACTACGCACCGGTCGCGCAATGTCGGCCCGAATTAGGCCGCTTGATGTTGACCTCTTTCGTCCTCTGGCGCGCGAGGTGGCGACCATGGCGGAAAGTTTAAATACCGCCCGGTCGGCCGCAGAACTGGAAGCCCGATTACGCGAGACCGGCGAGTCAATCTGGACGCCAGAAAGACTGGCAGTCCATGTGCGCTCGCGACTTGTGGATGGTCGGTTGTTTGTGGTCTCGAACCGCGAACCCTACATGCATAGGCGGCGAGGGAAGTCGATCGAGATGAGTGTTCCGGCGAGCGGCCTGGTCACCGCCATCGAACCGGTATTGTGCGCGTGCGGTGGGACATGGGTAGCGCACGGAGCGGGCGACGCCGATGCGGAGACGGTGGATTCCCATAGCCGGTTGATGGTGCCGCCCGACGATCCACATTACACACTGCGTAGAGTGTGGCTGTCGAAAGAGGAAGAGGAAGGCTACTACTACGGATTCGCGAACGAAGGGCTCTGGCCGTTGTGCCACATTGCGCATACTCGTCCACTGTTTCGGGCGAGCGACTGGCAGTATTACCAGGATGCCAACCGCAAGTTTGCCAAGGCTTTGCTGGAAGAGATGGAGGGCGTCAGCAATCCGGTCGTGCTGGTGCAGGACTACCATTTTGCGTTGCTGCCGAGGTTGATCAAGCAGAAGCGTCCGGATGCGCGGCTGGCCATTTTCTGGCACATTCCATGGCCGAATCCGGAGGCATTCGGGATCTGTCCGTGGCAGAAGGAGTTGGTGGACGGCCTGCTGGGGGCGGATCTGATTGGATTCCACATCCAGGGGCACTGCACAAACTTCCTGCAGACGGTCGACCGCATTGTGGAATCGCGCATTGATTGGGATCACTCGACCGTGCAACGTCGCGAGCATCGAACCCTGGTGCATCCGTTCCCAATCAGCGTCGATCTGGCGGATGTGCAACCAAACCCGCCACGAGACTCTGCGTACGAGGTGCGTGCGTCGTTATTCAAGAGTCTGGGAGTCGAAGCTGCACTTATGGGTCTCGGGGTCGACCGGCTCGATTACACCAAAGGGATTCTGGAACGGTTCTTGGCGATCGAACGATTTTTGGAGAAATATCCGCGGTACCAGGGAGTGTTTTCGTTCGTCCAGATTGGAGCGCCGAGCCGGACCCACATCAAGCGGTATCACGATTTGCAGGCCGAAGTCGAGGCGGAGGCGGAAAGGATCAACTGGCGCTTTCGCGCTGACCAGTGGAAGCCGATCATTCTGCTGGAACGACAACACAGTCATAAAGAGATTGAACCGTACTACCGCGCGGCCGACTTGTGCCTCGTCACTTCTCTGCACGACGGCATGAATCTGGTGGCCAAGGAATTTGTGGCATCGCGGCAGGACGAACGAGGTGTACTGATTCTGAGTTGCTTCACCGGAGCGGCCCGCGAGTTGCGCGATGCTCTGCAGGTGAATCCATATGACATCGACCAGACGGCAGAGGCGATCCGTGCGGCAGTGGAAATGGATTCCGAGGAGAAGCAATTGCGCATGCAGCGTATGCGCAAAGCAGTGCGCGAGAACAACGTATATCGCTGGGCAGCGAGTTTAATCGGCGAAGTCTGCGACATCCGCCTCGATGGCGAAGAAAGTGGCAGGAACAGATTCAGGTCGGGAGCTTCGGTCGCATAAAACAGCTCCGCGATGAAAACGACCGCAAGGCGCAAGTCGGGCGACAACCCTGCCCTCCCGTAATGCAATCTATCTCAGAACATGTCAGAAGGAGCAAAACCCGTTCTGCGTAAACCGCAAAAGCCGTTTTACTTCAACACTTCCGAACATCTGCTGCGAATCGGCAGACGGAAGGCTAACAATCTTTCGGAGTTGTTGCAGGCACTCGAGGCTTGTCCCGACGACTCTATTTTTCAGCACACGTTTCGCACACTGCAGGAGCATCACTTCATTCGGCAGGGATTTTCCAACGACTTTGCGCACTGGACCCTTTTCGCCTGCAATGAGCCAGCTCTGGCGGAGCAATTCGCCAGCGTCGACATCCGCGAGTTCACTGCGATTGAGGGCCTGCGACGGAGGATGGTTGAGATTCTCGACGAATTCCTCCACAGCCAGAACCGGCCCGGTTCGCGTCCCGCATATGAGCCTTTCTATTTCTGTGCGTCCGACATCGTAGTATTGCCGACGTCATTTCACCCAGACACACTCGCGGGATTTTTAGACGGCCTGAACCAGGTTAGTGTGCACTCGATTCATCATCACTTCATCGAGGCGCGATTGCGTCTGCACCGCATGTCGAATGACTTTTCGCAATGGTTGGAAGCGGAAGTGGGGCTGCTGGAAGCTGCGGACGCGATTGAGCGAATCGATATTTATGCCAACACTCTGGAGGGGGTGCGGCGGCAGATTGCCCGCATCGTCTCCCAAGCCATGAATTAGGAATTGCCGCAAAATGAGTTCAGACGATCAGCGCGCTACCTCCGCGACTTCCACTGTCGATTCCCAAACCGCTCCCAAGGGGGCTCCGGCCGCACCGACGGCACAGCCGCATCCAGCCCGCCGAGCCACCGACCGCAGGGTAGGGGACCGACGATTGAACCGCCCGCTTCCTGCAAGCGTGCTTACGCCGCCCATTCCGCCTCCGGCTCCGCACCTCGATGACTATCAAGGCATCATCGGACAGGGACAGATTGATACGCTCCGTTTTCTGGCGAGAGATCTAAAGGGTAAGACGATCAAAATGGTGAACTCGACCGCGGTCGGCGGCGGAGTGGCCGAGATGCTGAACCGGCTTGTTCCGCTGCTCTCGGAACTGCAGGTTCCGACCTACTGGGACGTCATTACCGGCGGGAACGATTTCTTCGAAATCACGAAGGCATTTCACAATGCGCTGCACGGCACGTCCTACGGCTTAACGCAGGCGGCGAAAGACATTTTCCTGATGTACAACGAGCAGAATCGCGAGCGGCTAAAGTTCGACGAGGAGATGGTAGTGATCCACGATCCGCAGCCGGCGGCGCTGATCCGGTCGAAAGCAAAGACGCCGTCGCACTGGGTATGGCGGTGCCACATCGACCTGTCGAATCCGAATCCGGGTGTTTGGGAATTCTTGCGGCCGTTTGTCGAGCAATATGATGCGGCAATCTTCTCCTCGCAATCGTTCGCGCGCCAGCTGCCGATTCCGCAGTATCTGTTTTATCCGTGCATCGATCCCTTGTCAGAGAAGAATAAGGAGCTGCCGGATTCGCAGGTCCAGCAGATTTGCGACGATTTTGGCATCGATCGCTCGCGTCCCATCGTTACGCAGGTTTCGCGCTTTGACCGGCTGAAAGATCCGGTCGGCGTGGTGCAGGCTTACAAACTCGCCAAAAAATATGTGGACTGCCAGTTGGTGCTGGCGGGTGGTGGGGCAACGGATGATCCCGAGGGAGCGATCGTTTTGCAGGAAGTGAAAGAAGCAGCCGGAAACGATCCGGACATCATCATTCTTGACCTGCCGCCGTGGTGCGCGGTGCAGATCAACGCGATTCAGCGCGCCTCAACTATCATCGTACAGAAATCGCTGAAGGAAGGATTCGGATTAACCGTCACCGAAGCATTGTGGAAGGGGAAGCCGACAATTGCCGGGTCGGTGGGCGGAATTCCGAACCAGATCATCCACAAGCTTACTGGAGTTCTGGTGCACTCCGTGGAGGGATGTGCGTTTCAGATCCGGTATCTGCTCACACATCCTGAGTTCGCGCGGAGCATCGGCGTGAGCGGGCGCGAGCACGTGAAAGAAAATTTCCTGATGACGACGAACGTAAAGCGCTGGCTACTGCTGTTCCGCATTCTAGAGCAGGCCAGAGCCCTACGCGGAAAAGCAGCATAGGCCGGCCCTTGTTTTCGCTATTCAGTCTCCGTAGGTCGCAAATTGATCGGGCACTGTCTCATTTGCAGGCATCCGATTCACGCTCGCCGCGTCGAAATATGGCGGCCGCTTAGGCTGGATGTTCTTCGGTTCCAACGAAGTTCTGCTTTCAATCTGAGAGATGACGGAATCCGCTGCTGACCGACCGAGTGCAGAAAGCCAGGACTGAGCGCTCTCGTCGGAAGTTACGGAATAAGTTAGAGCAGTCAAGTCAACCGCGGCCATCGGCAACTCAGGAATCTTCGACACAGCCGCGTCGACGGCGATTACTCCTTCAATTCCCCGTTGCTGGAAATAGGTTTGGGCGGGAGTCGTGTCGGTGGAATCGAGTCGTGCCAGCACTAAGAGATATCCTCTCCGATGCAATCGCTCCTGCGCGGCAGCCACCACTCGCGCGGCGGCTGGAAGGCCAAAGTCAGAAGCGAGGGCGGCTACCATCCGCGTGCGTTTGGTGCGCAACGAGCGCGCCCAGAAGTTGGGACGGTAGTTCAGGTCAGCGGCAGCGCGAAAGATGCGGTCTTTCGTGGCTTGTGGAATAGCGCGGGCAGCGGGTGCATTGTTCAATACAGAAGAGACGGAGCACGGTGCGAGTCCGACTCGATCGGCGACCGTTCTCAGATTTGGTGTCGTTTGTCTTTTCCTTGACATGTGTCCGCCCTCGTTTCAAATGAGTGCTCTGCATCCGCCGGAAAATCGGCGGCTGCAGTCTTAACTCGGCCGGGACAACCCGGTCCAAATGCGCCTGAGAACCCATCAAGGGGCGAGATCGTACGAGGAACTTCGACCCCGCTGCGACACTGCAGAATGGGGAAGAAACACTGTACGAAGGACGCAGGCCGCCGTCCAACGCAAAAAATTCATTCTTACAATCGGCGGATTGAGTGAGTTCGCGAATGGCGAGCGAGAGGCTGCAAGTCTGGAACTCGGAGTAGCAAGCTTGGAGGGCGAGCTGAGGGAGTCTCGTCGTCACACGACCGCTTTACGAATTGAGGTATGCTCAGCGAATGGCAGTACGTTTTCCTTCCCTTGGGGATCAGAAGCTGATTCAGATTGTCGATGCTGCGCTGGCCGACGCGTCGCGCAGAAGCGGAGATTGGTTAGTGTGCCGTCCGGGATGCACGCAATGCTGCGTCGGCGTGTTTGCCATCAATCAACTGGATGCAATGCGGTTGACGCGCGGTCTGGCGAAGTTGGAAAACCAGTCGTCGGAGCGAGCGGCGGCGGTGCGAATGCGTGCGCGGGAGTCGTGGTCGCGACTGTCACCAGAATTTCCGGGGAATAAGGCGACCGGAATTCTTGCCGACGATGAAAAAGCCGCGCAGAAGTTTGAGCAATTCGGTAATGAAGAAGTGTGTCCCGCGCTCGATCCTGCAACTGGACTTTGTGAGCTCTATGAATTTCGCCCGATGACGTGCCGCGTCTTTGGGCCACCCGTGCGTTCGGAAGATGGTTTGGGTGTTTGCGAATTGTGCTTCCAGGGAGCGAGCGATGAAGAGATCGCCGCCTGCGAAATGGTTCCGGACCCGGACGATCTGGAATCGCGCTTGTTAGAGCAAGTGGAAAAGGACTCGAAACGCTGTGGGGATACGATCATCGCCTCCTGCCTCGCGAAGTAACGCCGGTTCATTGCTTAGCCTCGAGTTCCGCCCACCGAGCGTATAGAGTATCGACTTCCCGTTGAGCTTCTTCGAGTTCAGCATGAGCCTCGAGAAGTCCCGTAGCGTCGCTTGCAATTGCGGGATCCTCAGCCCGCGACCGCTTCGTCTCGAGTACTTGCTCGGCCTCGGCGATGCGCTGCTCAATTCCTGCGTATTCCCGAGCCTCGATGTACGAGAGCTTCTTTTTTCCCGAGGGCGCTGCGTTCGTGGGTACGGTTGGCCGATCTGAAAGTTGCTTTTGTTCCGCGGGTTTGTTGCGTTCTTTCTGCCAGATTTCCCACTGGGAATAGTCGGCGAACCGCTCGGCGCCACCCTTGCCATCGAGACCGAGCACGACCGTCGATACACGATCGAGCATATAGCGGTCGTGCGTGACCAAAACCAGCGCGCCGCGAAACTCCAGCAGGCTTTCCTCGAGAATTTCTAGCGTGGGAATATCCAAATCGTTGGTGGGTTCGTCGAGCAGAAGCACATCGGCAGGCTGAAGCATCAGCTGCGCGATCAGGACACGGGCGCGCTCGCCGCCCGAAAGCCGTTCGATCGGCTGGTTGAGTTGTTCGCTCTTGAACAGGAATTTCGCCGCCCACGATGCAACGTGGACGACACGGTCCTGATAAATGACCGAATCGCCTTCGGGCGCCAGCGCACGCCGCAGGGTTACGCCGCGATCGAGCGCACGGGTCTGATCGAAGTACACGATGCGTAGTTTCTCGGCCCGACGAATGTCTCCGGTGGTCGGGGCAACCTCTCCGCGCAACAGGCGGAGTAAAGTTGTCTTGCCGCTGCCGTTCGGACCAACCAGTCCGACGCGCAGGCCCGCAGAAATGATGAAGTTCAATCCCTCGAACAGCCGACGCTCTCCGATGGCGTAACTGACGTTCTCGAGTTCGATCAGGCGCCTGGTCTTGCGATCCGTCGCGGAGAAGTCGATCTGGGCGGTCGTGCTGCGCGTGCGGTTATTCAAGTCGGCAAGTTCCTCCATCAACTCGCCGGCTTTGTCGATCCGCGCCTTCGATTTTCGGGTGCGCGCTTTTGCTCCACGCCGCAGCCACTCGATCTCGCCGTGAACCAGATTTTCCAAAGCTTCCTGCCGTTTGGACTGTGCATGCAGGAACTCCTCTTTCTTTTCGAGAAAACTACTGTAGCGTCCTTTCACGCGGAGCACGCCGTCGGGATAGACGCGGCTGAGTTCTGCCATCTCGGTAGCAATGTTTTCGAGAAAATAGCGATCGTGGCTGATGACCACGCAGGCGAACGCGGCCTCCTCCAGCACTTCTTCCAGCCACTCGATGCCCGCGAGGTCCAGATGATTTGTCGGTTCGTCGAGCAGCAGGATGTCGGGGGCTTGCACCAGCGCCTGCACGATCGCGAGGCGCTTCTGCCAACCTCCAGACAAACGTGAGGCCTCGGCCTGCAAGTCGACGAATCCGGCGCGGCCCAATGTTTCCGCCGACTGAGTACCCTGCTCCGACTCAGGAACGGCGGAATTTTCCATGGCGGCGTCAATGACAGACTTCACGGTATCGCCGGGACGAAATTGCGATTCCTGCTCGACGTAGCTGAGCCGGATGCGCTTTTTGACGGCGATTTCGCCGTCGTCAGGTTCGACAGTGCCGGCCAGAATTCGCAGAAGCGTTGACTTACCCGACCCATTGGGGCCAATGAGGCCGACGCGATCCTTTTCTGAGACGGTAAAAGAGACATTCTGGAACAGGGGCTCGGCTCCAAACGATTTCGAAATGCTGCGGACGTTGATCAGCGGCGGCAAAGGGTGCGTGTCCTCATCTGATTTGAGATTATCAGGAAGGCCCGGCTGTTCGTTGCGCTCTCACTTTTCCAGCGGCAGTACGAGTGAGCCTGTGCGCCCCTTATACTCGACGTACATTTCTATGAAATTAGTCCGCTTCTTGCGATTCCTGCGCCGATTGAAAGCTGCTGGATCTCTGCGTGCGATTCACCTGGCGATGTTCCCACCGAAATTCGTGGTGAACATCCCTGCGATGATTGCCCTCATCTGCTTGGCCTTACTGCCTCGAACTGTAGCGGCGGAAACGGAGGCCGATGCATGGCTGCGGTATGCGCCCCTCGATCCGACAACGGCGAAGCAGTATGAGCAGTTGCCAGGTAGGGTTGTAGTTCTCGGCGATTCCATTGTCCTTAAAACAGCGGATCAGGAACTGACCTCGGGCATCGCGAAAATGACCGGGAGAACGTTAACGGCAGCGAACGAAATCAGTGGCAGCGTAATCATTCTCGCGACGTTCGATCAGGCTAAGGCTTCTATACCCGGACTCCATCCGCGAGAAGTACTCGTGGGCGACGGTTACTGGATCGCCCGAGTAAAAATTCACGGCTCGCCCTGCCTATTGATTACCGGCTCGAGCGACCGCGGGGTGCTCTATGGCGTCTTCGAATTGCTGAGCAAAATTGCCCGAGGCGAGACCGTTGCGCACATCGATGAAGTGCAACGCCCGGCAGCTCTGATCCGGTGGATCGATCAATGGGACAATCTCGACGGCAGCGTCGAACGCGGATACGGGGGTCGTTCGATCTTCTTTGATGGCGGCAAGGTGCGGGATGACCTGACGCGTGCCGGGCAATATGCGAGGCTGCTTGCATCGATTGGCATCAATACGTGCACGATCAACAATGTGAATGCCGCCCCCGGAGTTCTCGATGATGCCTTTATTGCGCAGGTGCGCCGCATCGCTGACACGTTTCGCCCGTGGGGCGTGCGGTTATCTTTGTCGGTCGACCTAAGTAGTCCGAAGGTGATCGGCGGACTCGATACGTTTGACCCTGTCGTTCCGCATGTAGCCGAGTGGTGGCGAAAAAAGGTAGACGAGATTTACCGGCAGATTCCTGATTTTGCCGGCTTCGTGGTGAAGGCAGATTCCGAGGGGCGCTCAGGTCCGTCGGCTTACGGACGCACTCACTCCGATGCCGCCAACGTGATCGCTCGCGCCTTGAATCCGCACGGCGGAGTCGTCTTTTATCGCGCGTTCGTCTACAACCATCATCTCGATTGGCACAACCCGAAGAACGACCGGGCGAAAGCGGCGTACGACAATTTCCACCCGCTCGATGGCAAGTTCGATCACAACGTCATCATCCAGATCAAGAACGGTCCTATCGATTTCCAGGTGCGCGAACCGGTGTCGCCATTGTTCGGCGATCTCGAATCAACGAACAAGGCCATCGAGCTGCAAATCACGCAGGAATACACCGGACAGCAGAAGCAACTTTGCTTTCTTGTGCCGATGTGGAAAGAAGTTCTTGACTTCGATATGCACGTGCCCGGCGGTGAGCCGTCGCAGGTGAAAGATATCCTTTCCCGCACCACAGTCCAACGTCCACTCAACGGCTTCGTCGGCGTCGCGAACGTTGGACTTGATGAAAACTGGATGGGCAGTCCGCTCGCCATGGCGAATCTGTATGGATTTGGGCGGCTGGCCTGGGATCCGGATCTGAGCGCGGGGAAAATTGTCGACGAATGGACCCGGCTCACATTTGGCAACGATCCGATAGTTGTGCAAACAATCTCGAAGCTGCAGCTCGACTCGTGGCCGGTGTACGAAAGCTACACGGGGCCACTGGGAGCGGGCACACTGACGAATATCACGGGAAATCATTACGATCCCGGTCCCGAGTCTTCAGAAGAAAACGGCTGGGGACAGTGGCATCGCGCTGATCATCAGGGCATCGGTATGGATCGGACGATCGCAACGGGGACGGCCTACATCGGGCAATATCCGCCGGCGGTGCAGAAGATGTATGACTCGCTGCAGGCTTGCCCGGACAACTTGCTGTTGTTCTTCCATCATGTGCCTTGGACATACGTGCTGCATTCGGGCAAGACGGTGATTCAGCATATCTATGATTCGCACTATGAGGGCGCAGAGCGGGCGCATGAGTTCATTGCGAGATGGCAGACGTTGGCAGGACACGTGGACGAACAGCGTTACAAAGATATCTTGTCGCGATTCGAATTTCAGGCTGGAGAGGCAGTGAAGTGGCGCGACGTGATCTGCGCGTGGGCTTATCGCATGTCGGGCATTCCTGACCGGGACGGGCGGGTCGGGACAATCGTCAACCACTGAGGGCGCAATGGTTCACGAAGAGAACCATTATTTCTCAAATGCTGCAGTTCTGATTTAAATTGGTGAACTTCATTCGAGGTCTGCATGAAATCATTTTCCCGTTCTCGACGCACCTTTTTAAAACAAGCTTCCAGTGCTGCGGCCGGAGCCTCAGCCGCGTTGCTGAGCAGCTCGAAATCCTCATTCGGCTTCGCGTCGGCAAAGGCTTTGCCGGATTCCGCTCCGGCTCGCGTTTACATCGATACGCGCCGAACCATCGCGCCGCTCGATCGTAATCTTTTCGGATCGTTTCTCGAGCAACTCGGTCGCGCCATTTACAGCGGCATTTATGATCCGGGATCGAAACTGGCAGATGCGAACGGTTTCCGCAAAGACGTGCTCAATGAGATTCATCAGTTAGGTGTGCCCATCATCCGATACCCCGGCGGCAACTTCGTTTCCGGCTACAACTGGCTCGATGGCGTTGGGCCGAAGCAGAGCCGTCCTCGCGTGCTTGATAAGGCCTGGGACACGCTGAACACGAATCAGTTCGGCACCAACGAATTTATGGCATGGTGCAAGCAGGTGGGAACTCTACCTCTCATGGGCCTGAACTTCGGCACGGGAACGGCTGAAGAAGCCGCAGCGCTGGTGGAATATTGCAATGTCGAAGAGGGAACGAAGTGGAGCGACTTAAGGCGCCAGCACGGCATTGCCGAGCCCCACAATGTGAAGCATTGGTGCCTGGGCAATGAGATGGACGGGCCATGGCAGATCGGCCACATGTCAGCAGTCGAGTACGGAATGAAGGCCGCCGATGCCGCGAGACAGATGCGCGTCGTCGATCCTTCGCTAAAGCTCATTGCTTGCGGATCGAGCGGGCCATTCATGCCAACGTATCTCGAATGGGATCGCGAGGTGCTGGAGCAGTGTTATGAGTACGTCGACGGGCTGTCACTGCATCGCTATTTCGGAAATAATCAGCGCGATACCGGTGAAGACTCCACGAAATACATGGCAATGAATCTGAGCATGGAGCGGCAGATTCTTGAAACGGTTGCCGTCTGTGACGTGGTTCGCGGACACAAACATTCGCCAAAACAACTCTGGTTGTCCTTCGATGAATGGAACGTGTGGTACCGGGCCAACAAGGGCAACGACGTCGATGGACACCGCACGGAGGCGCCGCACTTGCTGGAGGAAACTTACAACCTCGAAGACGCGCTGCTGGTCGGAGGGTTGATCAACACGCTGTTGCGGCATGCCGATCGCGTGAAGATCGCGTGCCTGGCGCAGCTGGTGAACGTCATCGCTCCCATCATGACCAACGCCGACGGTTTGTTCCGGCAGACGACATACTATCCCTATAGTTGGGCGCTGCAGTTTGCTAAGGGAGACGTGCTGAACCTGTTCGTGGAATCCCCCACATATTCAGTGAGTGACTTCGACAATGTGCCGTATGTGGATGTGTCCGGAACTCTGGATGAGAGTGGAAAGTCGATCGCTGTCTTCATGCTGAATCGGGATTTGTCGAAGGCACGTAGTCTCGAGCTGCAGTGGCAAGATCATGCGCCGGGAAAAGCGACCGAGGCGTGGCTGCTCACGGGGGACGATCTGAAAGCCTCCAACAGCTTTGCGGCACCGAAAAAAGTGACGCCGCAGAGCTTCTCTGTGCCGAGTGGCAGCGGTTCGAGTACAAGGATCGAGATGCCGCCCCGTTCGTATGCCGCTGTCCAGTGGTCGCTCGCCTGACCCGCACTTTCACCGGGTGAAAAGGGCATCTGGGCCGCCAGCTTGCGCATTTTCCCGACTTCCGTTAACGTTTACGGTTCTGGGGAGTCTCGACTTACCCGGAGCGATTTTTTGTGCTGGCTGTGCGGCCGGCCACGACGCGGGCCAACAAAATGGGTAAGCCTCCCACTACGCT
>Ga0070735_10003157_pt1 | contig 14548 bp, 12 predicted proteins | sample Coa_R1_FD_66443 | JGI IMG/M metagenome (GOLD analysis project Ga0070735, IMG submission 66443) | Surface soil microbial communities from Centralia Pennsylvania, which are recovering from an underground coalmine fire - Coalmine... | ecosystem: Environmental > Terrestrial > Soil > Unclassified ...
CCTCATCCCGGTCACGCTCGGCGAGGTCCGCCGTCTCCTGGCACACTTAACCGCCCAGCCTCCCGCCCGCACCGCGGCCCTGGCCTGGTCCCGGTGGCGCAGGCGCCACCAGCACCGCGCCAGAACCAGCCACTACCAGCGAAGACACGCCAACTACAACGAAGTGCGGCTGGAGTATTAACACTCGGTGAACTCGCGGCCCTCCAGCGAATACTTGTGGTTCAGCGTGCCGCGCTCGGCGCCGGCAGCCAGCCCTCGTAGCGGACACGTCTCCACGAACCAATGGTTGCCGCTTACTTATGGCTAGCGCGGTCTTGGCCAAATCCCCTAGCCGTCCGGCCTGCTCAGCGCGCCGTCTGGCGATCGAGGCCATGTGCACGGTGTGACGCGTAGCTGCCAGCACGCGCCGGGAGGCGGGGCCCTTTGGGGGTTGTGGCACACAGGCCCCGGTAGACGGTGGTCGTGGCACACGCACCCCATGCCAGACCAGCGATCCGGGCCAGGAAACGACAGCTCACCCAGTAGAGACATCAGGTTGTCACATCGATTGGCTGGCGCCGGGGGCGCGGAGGCGGGCGACGAGGGCTAGGCGGCCGCACGGGCGGGCGGCGCGGTCACTGAAGAAGCCACCGGGACTGGTGGGGTCCGTGGGGCTGGTGGGATCTTCGGGCGCGGGGCCGGTGGGGTGGGAGGTGGTGTGGATCTGGGCGGCGGGAAGGCCGGATTCGAGGAGGATGTGGCGGGTGGCGGACCACAGGTCGAGGAGCCAGCGGTCGGGCGCAGTGGGGTCGGGGCGCAGGAAGGTCGGGGCGGCGGGTGTTACTGCGGCGGCGGGAGCGGTCGCGGCGGCGGGAGCGGTCGCGGCGGCGGGGGCGGTCGCGGCGGCGGGGGCGGTCGCGGGAGCGGTCGCGGGGGCGGGCGCGGCGGCGGCGGGGGCGGTCGCGGCGGCGGCGGGGGCGGTCGCGGCGGAGGGGGGGAAGGCTTGGGTGATGGCCTGGTGGACGTCGGGGCCGACCTGGTAGCGGGCGGGGGCGGCGGCGGGGCCGAGGCCCGCGATGATGTCGGAGGGGCGGGCGCCGAGGGATTGCATCGCGGTTATGGCGGCGGCGGGGATCCGGGCAACGAGGCCGCGCCAGCCGGCGTGGACGCAGGCCAGCACGCCGGCCACCGGGTCGTGCAGCACGATCGGCACGCAGTCCGCGGTCAAGATGGCCAGCACCACGTCCGGGGAGGTGGTGACCAGCGCATCGGTGTCCGGGATGGCGTCGTCCAGGGTGAACGCGCCGCTCCTCCGGTCGGCCGGGCCGACGATCCGGACCCCGGCGCCGTGCACCTGGCGGGCGAAGACGAAGCCGCCGGGGTCGACGCCGAGGGCGGCGGCCAGGCGGCGGCGGTTCTCCAGGACGCGGGCCGGGTCGTCGCCGACGGACAGGCTCAGGTTGAGCGTGGCGTACGGCCCGGACGACACGCCGCCGTCGCGGGCGGTGACCGCCGCGTCGGCTCCCGACACCTCGATCGCGGGCCAGGTCAGCAGGCGCAGGTCCCCGGCCGCGCGGATGCGGGAGGCGCCGTCGGGGCCGGCGGGAGCGGCCGGGCTACCGGGAGCGGCGGGGTCGGTGGGGACCTGGCGGGCCGGGAGGGGGCGGGCGTGAGGGGTCATCGGCTGCGATCTTAGCGGCTTCCGAGCGGGGGGCGTTTCGGGGCGCGAGGGCGTGGGGGGCCGGTTTAATAGGCGTGGGGGCACTAAACGGGGAGAGTGCACGGTGCCTGATCCGGACGTCATCGAGTTCTCGCCGGGCAAGCCGGCCGGCCCGGCACGGAAACGGCTGCTCATCGGGGGCGCGGCGGCCGGGGTGATCATCATCGCGGCGGCGGTCGTGCTGGTCGGCATCAAGCCCGGCCAGAACGGCTCGGCCGGGGGGCAGGGCAATCCGGCGCCGGCCGGGCTGGTGGCCCAGGTGACCAGCGTCCCGGCGGGCCTCGCGGAGGCGGTCGGCGACGGGCACGGCCAGGTCACCGGCAGGCCGGCCGTGGTCACCGGGTCGCCGCTGGACGCGAACGGCAAGCCGGAGGTCCTGTTCGTCGGGTCGGAGTACTGCCCGTACTGCGCCGCCGAACGCTGGGCGCTGGTCGTCGCGCTCGGCCGGTTCGGGACGTTCACCGGGCTGCGCACGATCCGGTCGGGGAACTACCAGCCCTATCCGGACCTGGCCACCTGGACGTTCTACGGATCGGCGTACGCCAGCCGGTACCTGACGTTCGTCGCGGTTGAGACCAGATCGAACGTGCTGGTCTCGCGCACGGCCAACCCGCAGAACCGGGGCAGCTACACCACCCTGCAGAAGCTGACCGGCGCCGAGCAGGCGGTCCTGAACAGGTACGACAAGCCCGCTTCCGTCCCGTTCGTGGACTTCGGGAACCGGTCGGTGATGGTCGGCGCCAGCTTCGATCCGCTGGTCCTGCGGCAGCAGACCTGGAGCCAGATCGCGGCCGCGCTCCGCGACCCGGCCAGCCCGGCTGGCCAGGCCATCCTCGGCGCGGCGAACTACATCACCGCCGCGATCTGCCAGCTGACCGGTGATCAGCCGGCCCGGGCCTGCACGCCGGCGATCAGGGTCCTGCTAGGAAAACTGACACTGCTAGGAAACTGACACCGCTAGGAAACTGACACTGTTACGAACCTGACGCGGCGGCCTCGGCGGCGCGCAGGGCGCGCAGGAGGTTGCCGCCGGCCAGGGCGGCGCAGTCCGGTTCGGTCCAGCCGCGGGACAGGAGTTCGGCGAACAGGGCGGGATAGGTGGACACGTCCTCCAGGCCGACGGTGACGTGGGAGGTGCCGTCGAAGTCGCCGCCCAGGCCCACGTGCTCCAGGCCGGCCACCCGGCGGACGTGCTCGACGTGGTCGGCGACCTGGGCCAGGGTGGCGTGCGGCGGCGGGTGGGCGGCCTCCCATTCGGCCTTGATGCTGTACAGCTGCGTGAAGTCCTTCGGGTCCAGGACGCGCCCGGCGGCCTCGGCCTTGAGGGCGGCCAGCCAGTCGGCGCACTCCTGGGACACGAAGCCGGGCACGAACGTCACCATGCACACGCCGCCGTTGCCGGGCAGCCGGGCCAGCACGTCGTCGGGGACGTTGCGCGGATTGTCGCAGACCGCCCGGGCGGAGGAGTGCGAGAAGATCACCGGCGCCGCGGCCGCGTCCAGCGCGTCGTGCATGGTGGCCGGGGACACGTGCGACAGGTCGACGAGCATGCCCAGCCGCTGCATCTCGCGGACCACCTTGCGGCCGAAATCGGTCAGGCCGCCCGCCGCCGGGGTGTCGGTGGCCGAGTCGGCCCAGCCGACGTTCACGTTGTGGGTCAGCGTCATGTACCGCACCCCGAGTGCGTACAGCATGCGCAGCACGCCGAGCGAGGAGGCGATGCAGTGGCCGCCTTCGGCGCCGAGCAGCGAGGCCACCCGGCCGGCGGCGAAGATCCGCTCCACGTCGGCGGCGGTCAGCGCGAGCTCCAGGGCCCGCGGGTAGGCCGCGATCATCCGGCGGGCCAGGTCGACCTGCTCGAGCACGGTGGTGACGGCGGTGTCCCCGGCGATCGAGGCCGGCACGAAGACCGACCAGAACTGGGCGCCCACCCCGCCCGCCGCGAGCCGGGGCAGGTCGGTGTGGGTGCCCGCGACCGGTTCGGCCAGGTCCACCGGCCCGGCCCGATCGCGCAGCGTCCAGGGCAGGTCGTTGTGCCCGTCGATGAGCGGGAACCGGCGGAGCAGGTCGCGGGCGGCGGCAGTAGGCTCGGTCACCCGGCCAGCCTAACGAGGGGCACGTCAGAGGGCCGGCCGCGGGCACCACTGGCCGTTGGGGAGAAATTTATTGTTTTTTCCCATTCATGCTGGTTAACGGCTTATGCGATTACGCTTAAGGTGGCGAGGGACGATGGGCGGTATGTGATGAGCCTGGTCCGATGACAGCCCAGTGGGCAGTGGCTCGCCACGTCGTGCTCGACGGCGCGGTGAACGTGCGGGACGTGGGCGGCTACCAGAGCAGCTACGGGCTGCAGGTGGCGCGCGGGCGGCTGTTCCGCGGCGACGCGCTGAGCCAGCTGTCCCGCCTGGACGTGGAGCGGATCGACCGGCTGGGGCTGCGCAGCGTCATCGACTTCAGGTCCCCCGGCGAGGTGCTGCTGTCCGGCGCGGACCGGCTGCCGTTCGGCGTGGAGTTCGTCAGCCTGCCGGTGGGCGGCGGCGACCTGGGCGCGGTCTACGAGCTGATCGCCAGCGGCGACCACGAGCGGCAGCGGCGCGAGCTCGGCGACGGGCGCGCGGCGTCGCTGATGGTGACGATCAACCGCGAGTTCGTGGCGGACACGCGGCAGCGCGAGGCGTTCGGCGCCGCGCTGCGCGTGGTGTGCGCGGCCGGGCGGCTGCCGCTGCTGTACCACTGCACCAGCGGGAAGGACCGGACCGGCTGGATGACCGCCATCGTGCTGACCGTCCTGGGCGTGCCGCGCGAGATCGTGCTGCGTGACTACCTGCTGTCCAACGACTTCCACCGCACCGGGTACCAGAAGCTGCGCTTCGACCTGGTCAAGACCGGGATCGTGGCCGACACCGAGCTGCTGCGGCCGGTCCTGGAGCAGAGCGCCACGTACCTGGGCGCGGCGTTCGAGGAGGCGGACCGGCGGTACGGGTCGTTCGGGCGGTTCGTGACGCACGGGCTCGAGGTCAGCGACGCCATGCTGGGCGAGCTGCGGCGGGCCCTGCTCGGCGACCTGGTGCCGCCATCGGCGGTGCCGTGACGGTCTAGTGCTTGCGGTGCTTAGTGCTTGCGGTGCTTAGTGCTTGCGGCGCTTGGGACCGAGCGACTTGAGCCGGAACCAGGCGATCAGCACGAAGACCACGCCCAGCGCGATCATCAGGCCCATGTCTCGCAGCCAGTTGCCCGCGCTGTTCGTCCACACCGGGTCGAACGGTGCGATCCGGGCCGGGCTCGGGGGCGGGGCACCGTCCAGGGAGTTGAGGTTCGAGGTGGCCGCCACCGCGCCGAACCCCCAGCGGGACGGCGAGATCCAGGCCAGCTGGGACAGCCCGGCCTTCTTGACCAGCGACACCACGCCGCCGGACAGGATGACCTGGACCATGGTGAGCAGGACCAGGATGGGCATGGTCTTCTCGGACGTGCTGACCAGGGCGGACACCAGCAGGCCCAGGCACATCGAGGCAAGGGCGAGCACCGCGATGGCGATCAGGATCTCGCCCAGCGGGAACCCGGACAGCACCGCGCCCTTGGGCGGCAGCGGATGGCCGATCACCCCGATCACCACCAGGACGATCGACTGCCCGATGCTGATCGCGCCGAGTACCACCAGCTTGGACGACAGGTAGGCACCCGAGGACAGGCCCGCCGCCCGTTCCCTGATGTAGATCACGCGTTCCTTGACCAGTTCCCGGACCGAGCTGGCGGCCCCGGACAGGCAGGCGCAGATGACCAGGAGCAGCAGCGTGGTCTGGGCGTTGACGTTGGTCGGGTTGGTCGCGCTGGTCGGACCCAGACCGGTGCTGCCACCGACCAGGCGTATCAGCACGCCGAGAATGACCGGGAGCAGGACCATGAACAGCAGGAAGCCGCGGTCGGAGGCGAGCACCCGGATGTAGCGCCGGGTCAGCGTGGTCATCTGCGGGATCGCGCCGCGCCGGTTGACCGGCATGTCCTCCAGCGCGGAGGGCCCCTCCCCCGGCACCTGCTTGGACTGCTGGCCGAGCACGTACTTGGCGTGGGCGGGCGAGGCGAGGAACTCGGCGGACCAGTCGCGGTCCGGGTAGCGCTCGAAGTCCTGGAACACGTCGTCCCAGCGGGTCTTGCCGAAGTAGGTGAGCCCCTCGTCCGGCGGCCCGTAGAAGGCGATCCGGCCGCCGGGGACCAGGACCAGCAGCCGGTCGCACTGGTCCAGGTTCAGGACGCTGTGCGTGACCACGACGACCGTCCGGCCGCCGTGGGCCAGCTCCGCCATCTGCTCCATGACCGACTTGTCCAGGCCCGGGTCCAGGCCCGAGGTGGGCTCGTCGAGGAACAGCAGGGACGGCTTGGTCAGCAGTTCCTGGGCGATGTTGACCCGCTTGAGCTGGCCGCCGGACAGCCGGTCGGCCCGGGTGTTGGCGTGCTTGGTCAGGCCGAGCTCGCCCATCACCTCGTCCACCCGGGCGTCGCGCTCGTGGGCCCCGGTGTCGGCCGGGAAGCGGAGCTCGGCGGAGTACTGCAGCGCGCGGCGGGCGGTCAGCTGGGTGTGCAGGACGCTCTCCTGCGGGACCAGCCCGATGCGGTACCGGAGTTCGGCGTAGTTGCGGTACAGGTCACGGTTGTCGTACAGCACGTTCCCGGTGTCCGCGGGGCGCATCCCGGTCAGCGCGCCGAGCAGGGTCGACTTGCCGGCGCCGCTCGGGCCGATGACGCCGAGCAGGGATTTCTCCGGGATGGGGAAGGTCACGTGGTCGAGCAGGATCTTCCCGCCGCCCACCTGCACGACCAGGTCCTGCGCCTCGAAGCTGACCACGCCGTCGTCGACGAACAGCCGCAGCTCGCCGCCGGCCAGCCGGAGCGTCGAGCGGCCGATGCTGACGATGTCGTTCTCGCCAATCACCGCGGAGGAAACCTTGCGGCCGTTGACGAAGGTGCCGTTGTGGCTGCCCAGGTCGACGATCTCGTAGGTGCCGGTGGGTGACTTGCGGAGTTCGGCGTGGTGGCGCGAGACGTCCAGGTCGGGCAGCACGATGTCGTTGTCCGGGATCCGCCCGATGCGCAGGGCCTTGACCGGCAGCGGCATGCGCGAAGTCGGGCGGCGGTCGACGCTGGGCAGCAGCGAGCGGGGCACGCCACCCGCGGCGGCCGCGCCGCCCAGCGCGCCCGGCGCGCCGTCGCGCTGGCCGGGGTGCGGGGCGACGTCGGCCCAGCCGGATCCAGGTCCGGCGGGCGGGCGGTGCAGATCCTGCGGGATATGGATCTCGCGGGACAGCTCGGGGCGGAGCCGTGCGGCGGGGGGCACCGGGGCCTGATCGGGCGGGGCCTGAGCCGGGGGTGCCTGAGGTGCGGGGGCCTGAGGTGCGGGGGCGTGCGCTGGAGGGGCTTGGGCCGCGGCCGCCTGGGCTGGGGCCGGGGCCGGGGCGTGCGAGGGGGCGGGCGCGGCCGGCTCGGCCAGCCGCTGCACCGGCGTCGGCGGGGCGGGGGCCGACGGCCCGTCGCGGTACAGGCCGGCGTCGGACGGCGCGGCGGCGGCCTGGGGCATGCAGCGCAGGATCGGCCCGTCGTCGGGGTTGCCCAGCCGCACCACGCAGTCGGCGGCGATCGGGAACCGCTCGATCCGCTGCAGGCCGACGAACGTCCCGTTGGTGCTGCCGACGTCCTCGAGCAGCCAGACGTTACCCTCGACGCGCAGCACGCCGTGCCGCCACGAGACGCGCGAGTCGGCCACCACGATGTCGGATTTCGGGTCACGGCCGATGCGGTAGTTGCTGCCAGCGTAGAACGTGCGCTCCGAGCTCCGGGTCCTGACGACGAGGGCGGGCGCGGCGGAATCGCCGGCCGGTCCGGCGAGGCCGCCGGGTCCGGCGGGTCCGGCGGAGGCTGGCGCCTCGGCCAGTCCAGCCGCTGGACCTGGGCCCGGCGAACCGGCCTGAGGCTGCTGCTGGCCTGGCCAATCGGAGTGCTCGGGTGGCATGTCAAGAAGTGTAGAGCCGGCGGCGGTAAACGGGAATCGGCCGAACCTTTCGGACCAGCCGAGCGTTTTGGCATATTGGTCAGGGACACCCTTGATACTGGAACGTCTGGAACCACCGATGGCCACGCTCCGCGTGACTCGCCGCCATCCACCACGCCGGGAGGCCAGCCATGAGCGCCGATCCCACCCGTCCCATACCCGAGTGGTGGCAGCAGCAGCAGCGGCCGCCCGAGCCGCCGACCTTTGTCACGCGCAGGCGCCGCCGCAGGGGGCCGCTCATCGCGCTGATCACGGTGCTGGTGATCGTGATCCTGCTCGTGGTCAGCGACCGGGTGGCGAACGCGTTCGCCGAGAACCAGATGGCCAGCCAGGTCCAGTCCTCGCTGAACCTGTCCGGTAAGCCGAGTGTGAGCATCCAGGGGTTCCCGTTCTGGACCCAGTTGCTCGCCAAGGACTTCAAGACGGTCAACATGACGGCCAGCAACGAGACGATCAACTCGGCCAGCGCGGGCGGCGGGGCGCTGGAGATCAAGACCCTGAACGCCACGCTGCACGGCCTGCACTTCCAGGGGTTCAACAGCAACAGCGCGACCGTCGACCAGTTCAACGCCTCGGCCCTGGTCACGTTCACCGCGCTGGCCAACGTGGGCGGCATCCCGCAGGGCATCACGCTGACCTCCGACGGCGGGAACAAGATCAAGGCGAATATCGACCTCGGCCCGCTCTCCGACTCGGCCGAGGTGCAGGTCACCCAGACCGGGCGGAACACGATCAACGTCAAGGTCATCGACGCCGGCGGGATACCGTCGGACGTCCTGGGGAACCTAGCCAACTTCAGCTTCTCGATCCCGAAGCTGCCGGCCGGGGTTTCGATTCAGAGCGTCAGCGTGACGCAGCAGGGCGTGATGGTGACCATCTCGGGCACGCATGCCACCTTGAGCCAGAACTCGTAGATTCTCAGATTCTGGGAATCTGACGCGGCGGGCTCCGCAATAGAGTGAACTATTGTCAGCCGAGAGTTACATTGTAGGCACGGACAGTAGTTAGAACGATCGCGGAGGCCGATATGTCCTTTGCTGTCTCTGCGCCAGTCTCCTCCCCGGTCTGCGCCCCGGCCGGGTTGCGGAGCGCGACGCGGACCTTCGCGCGGCGCGCCGAGGAGGTGCCTGCGGCGCGGCGGTTCGTCCGGGACGTGCTGGCCGACCATCCGTGCTGCTGTGACGCCGAACTGCTGGCCTGCGAGCTGGTCACCAACGCGGTGCAGCATGCCGCCGACGCGGCCCGGGTGACGGTGGCCGTGATCCTCCTGGGCGCGGTGATCCACGTGGACGTCGTCGACGACGGGTGCACCGGCCTGCCGAACTGGCACCAGGCCGGCGGGCACGACGAGGGCGGGCGAGGTTTCCAGCTGGTCAACGCGATCGCCGAACGCTGGGGCTTCCTGCGCGAGCGGTCGGGCACCTGCGTCTGGTTCGAGATCGCGCCCTGACGCTTTCCGGGCGGGCTAGGCTGGCCGGTGATGCCGGCGACGTGTGCCTTCTGCGAGATCATCTCGGGCGAGAAGAAGGCGGTAACCATCCTCGAGACCGAGCGGCTGATCGCGTTCCTCGATCACCGGCCGCTGTTCTACGGGCACACCCTGCTGGTCCCCAAGCAGCACCTGCTGCTGCTCAGCGACCTGCCTGCTGACCAGGTGCCCGAATTTTTCGGCACCGCCCAGCGGCTGGAGCGCGCGGTCGAGGACGGGCTGCCCGCCGACGGCTCGATGATCTTGATCAACAACGTGGTCAGCCAGTCCGTGCCGCACCTGCACCTGCACGTCATCCCCCGGAACAAGCGCGACGGCCTGCGGTTCTGGCTCGGCCCGCGGCGCCGGTACGACGCCGAGCACCCGGCCGAGGCCTTCGCGGAGCGGATCAGGGACGCGCTGCCACCGGCTTAGCGCCCGGGTTTCGCGTAGCGTGGCACCCAGGAGGTCCGTTATGTCCGAAGGATTTTCGGGTCCCAACCGCTTCGCGCGTGATCTGTTCGGTCCGCTGCCCGCCCGGTACGACCGGCTGGCCGAGATCTTGTCCTTCGGGCAGAACGGACGGTGGCGTTCGGCCATGGTCGACCGCGTGCTGCCAGCCGACGGCGTGATCCTGGACGTCGCGTCGGGCACCGCGGGCGTCGCGCTGCAGCTCGAGCGGCGCGGCGGGGTCAAGGTGGTCGGCGTGGACCTGACCGAGGCGATGCTGCGGCAGGGGCGCCGGCGGGTGGCGGCGGCCGGGAAGAGCGAGCGGGTCGGGCTGGTGGCGGGACGGGCCGAGCGGCTGCCCTTCCCCGACCAGCACTTCGACGCGCTGACCTTCACCTACCTGCTGCGGTACGTCCAGGACCCGCAGGCCACGCTGGCCGAGCTGGCCCGCGTGCTGCGGCCCGGCGGCACCATGGCCAGCCTGGAGTTCTGCCTCCCCGGCAGCCCGGTGTGGCGACCGGCCTGGTGGGCCTACACCAGGCTGCTGCTGCCGGCAGGCGGGCTGGTGCTGGGCGGGCGGGAGTGGTACCGGGTCGGCCGGTTCCTCGGTCCCAACATCTCCGCCCACTACCACCGGTATCCGGTCTCGTGGACCGTGCAGGCCTGGCAGAAGGCGGGGTTCACCGACGTGAGCGCCCGGGTCATGAGCCTGGGCGGCGGCCTGGTCATGTGGGGCACCCGTGACGACACCCGGTGAGCCGGAGGACGGGGCGGCCGCGCGGCCGGCGTACTACGCGGCACGGTCGGGGGGCTGGCGGGACTGGTGGACGCTGCTGCACCCGCCGTACACGGCCTGGCACCTGTCCTACGCGGTGATCGGCGCCGCGCTCGCGCCGCGGGTGCAGACCAGCCGCCTGATCGCCACCGTACTGGCCTTCTTCCTGGCCGTGGGGCTGGCCGCGCACGCCCTGGACGAGCTGCGCGGGCGGCCGCTGCGGACCCGGATCCCCGGGCCGGCCCTGGTCGCGGTGGTCGTGGCGGGCCTGGTCGGCGCGCTGGTCCTGGGCGTGGCCGGGGTGTACCGGGTGGGCTGGACCCTGATCCCGTTCATGGTGGCGGGCCCGGTCCTGGTCATCGCGTACAACGCCGAATTGTTCGGCGGCGCGATGCACACCGACTTCGGGTTCGCCGCCGCCTGGGGGGCGTTCCCGGTGCTGACCGCGTACGTGGCCCAGACCGGCACGCTGGCGCTGGCCCCGCTGCTGGCCGCGGTGGGCGCGTTCGCGCTGTCCGCGGCCCAGCGGCGGCTGAGCACGCCGGCCAGGAACATCCGGCGCCGGGCGGTGCGGGTCGAGGGCAGCATCACCTTCGGCGACGGCCGGGTCGAGCCGATTACCGCGGACGAGCTGCTCAGGCCGCTGGAGCGGACCCTGCGCGCCGGGTCATGGGCCATCATCCTGCTGGCCGCTGCCCTGGCCGTGGCCCGGCTGACCTGACGAGTTTCCCGGCTTTCCCGACTTTCCCGGCTTCTCTGACTTCTCTGACTTTTCTGACTTTTCTGACAGTCGTCGCGGTCCGGCGCCCGCGGCGCCGAGCGTGTCGTCCGGGTTGGCCAGCTGGCAGTCGGTCAGCGACAGGCAGCCGCAGCCGATGCACCCGGTGAGCCGGTCCCGCAGGTCCTGCAGCGCGCTGATCCGCTCGTCGAGGTCGCGGCACCAGGCCGCGGACAGCCTGGCCCAGTCCCGCGCGGTGGGCGTGCGGCGTTCGGGCAGCGTGTCGAGCGCGGCCTTGATCTGGGCGAGCGGGATGCCGACCCGCTGCGAGGCGCGGATGAACGCCACCCTGCGCAGCATGGCCCGCGGGTAGCGCCGCTGGTTGCCTGCTGTCCGGTGCGCCGAGATCAGGCCGCGCGCCTCGTAGAAGTGCAGCGCGGAGACCGTGGCGCCACTGCGCGCGGCCAGCTGACCGACGGTAATCTCTCGTGCGCCGGAGTGAACCTGTGCCATCGGGACCGACCTCAACGTAACTTGAGGTTGCCAGCCTAGCAGTCACCCGTGCCGTGTTCCGCGTTCCGCGCCTAATTACCGCAATCGGGCATAAACATTACATTTACGGATTAAGGTGAGTCATCGGAACTCCTGTCTGAACGTGCCGTCCGTGGCCCATAATTGACAAGAGCGCAGCCAGCGATGCCATCAGGAGACAGACATGACATCGGGCATGTCGGCGAAGGGCAGCGCTCTCGGGGCGAGTGTCCCCGAGAGCGGTGTCGCGTCGAACCGCGCCCCGGCTCCGCGAGCCCCCGAAAGCACAGGTAACGGCGCTGGGAGAGGCCACGCGGTGACAATCGGAACCGAGTCCGTGGAGGCCGGCATCGGCGAAACCGAGGGGACCTTCGCCGGGAGCATCGGTGCCGGGAGCGTACCGCCCACCCTCTCCGAGTCGGTTCGCACCCTCATTCTCGGTATCGATTACGACGGCCGCATTGTGCAGTATGACCGCAACGCGCCGCGCATTCTGGCCCGCGAACCCGACGAGTTGCTCGGCGCTCAGCTGAGCGACCTGACCGTCAGCACCGCAAGCAACGCGGCGCACGCGGCCCGGCCGATGGACGGCGTGGCCGCGGTCGGCGGGCTGCTCGAGGCGATCCGGTCCGATCGCGAGGGCAGCGCCATGCTGACCATCGAGACGCGCGACGGCCACCCGGCGGAGGCGGTGGTGACCGTCCACCCGATGCGCGCGGGAGGCACCAGCCTGGCCGCGCTGGCCCTGCTGCGCATCCCGGTGCCGCGGGCCGAGCGGTTCGTCGATCCCGCGGTCATGCGCAAGCAGATGCTGGACGACACCTTCACCAGGATCGGCGACACGCTCGACATCGACCACCTGGCCCGTGAGCTGATCGACGCGCTCGTCCCGCACTTCTGCAACGCGGCCGACCTGCTGCTGCTCGAGAGCCTGATGGGCAACGACGAACTGCCCTCGGACGGGCCGGAGGGGAAGCTGCCGCTGCGCCGGATCGCGCTCTCGCACGACCGGAAGGACCAGGCCTGGGAGGCGGCGTTCCCGACCGGCGAGATCCTGCGGTACCCGGCCAACACGCCGTACTACAACTGCATGGACACGGCCAAGCCGGTGCTCGAGACGACGATCACCGAGAGCCAGGCGAGCAAGATCGCCAAGGCCTGGCGGCGCAAGCCGGTCGGCAAGCTGCTGTCCAACGCGTCCATGCTGATGCTGCCGCTGGTCGCCCGGGGCACCATGCTGGGGTTCTTCGCCTGCACCAGGCAGGAGGGGTTCCGCCGGTTCGACGCCTACGACATGGACATCGGCATGGACTTCGCCTCCCGTGCCTCGGTGTTCATCGACAACGCGCGCCGCTACAGCCGGGAGCACGCGACCGCGCTGACCCTGCAGCGCAGCATGCTGCCGACCGGTCTCTCCGCCCCGTCATCGGTCGAGGTGCGGCACCGCTACCTGCCCGGCAGCAAGCTGATCGAGGTGGGCGGGGACTGGTACGAGTCCATCGCGCTGCCCGGCGGGCGGGTCGCGCTGGTCGTCGGCGACGTGGCCGGGCACGGGGTGCGCGCCGCGGTGACCATGGGCCGGCTGCGCACCGCCATCCACACCCTGGCCATGCTGGAACTGCCGCCCGCCGAGTCGCTGCAGCAGCTCGACGAGCTCATGCATACCCTCGGCGAGCGCGAGCCGCACTTCGCGACGTGCGCCTACGCGGTGTACGACGCCGTGAGCGGCGACTGCGAAGTGGCGGTGGCCGGGCACCTGCCGCCGCTGCTGGTCCGCCCGGACGGCACCAACGAGTTGCTGGACGTCCCCCCGGCGCCGCCGCTCGGCATCGGCGACGGCGAGGTCGAGAGCCGCCAGTTCAAGATCGAGGACGGCAGCTTGTTCGTGCTGTACACCGACGGCCTGGTCGAGAACAAGGGTCAGGACATCAGCGACGGCCTGGCCCGGCTGCGCGGCATCTTCGGTCCCGGCTCGCCGACCCGGCCGCTCGAGGACCTGTGCAAGGCCACCCTGGACGGGGTCTACTCCGACGAGCAGCGCGACGACATCGCGGTGCTGATCGCCCGGCTGCGGCGGCTGCCCGAGGAGAACTACGCCTCGTGGACCTACTCGCCCAAGCTGACCGCCGTGCGGGAGGCCCGGGCGGCGATCGTCGAGCCGATGAAGCGCTGGGGGCTTGAGGACCTGATCCCCACCACCGAGCTGCTGGTCTCCGAGCTGGTGACCAACGCGGTCCGGTACTCCCGCGGCGATGTCACGTTGCGCCTGGTCAACGAGCGGGCGCTGGTCTGCGAGGTGCTGGACAACTCGGCGGCGCTGCCCCGGCTCCGCCAGGCCAATAGCGAGGACGAGAACGGCCGCGGCCTGCAGGTCGTTCGGCAGCTCTCCCAGCGCTGGGGCGCGCGCCGCACGCCGACCGGCAAGGTCGTCTGGTGCGAGCAGTCGCTGCCCGGCGGTCCCGGCCCCGAGGCCGACTGGCAGTCGCTGCACTTATCGGCCCGCGCGCCGCGCCGGGAGACGGTCGAGCGCCGGAAAACTGGGGCGCGCCGGAAAACGGTAGCGCGCCCAGGAAACGGTGGCGCGCCGGGAAATAGCGCCGCGGAAAGCAAAAGGCCGGAAAAGCGGCAAAAGCCGGTTACGCCCGAATTGGCCGGATAAGCCGGTCATATTCGGGAGCCATTTCCGGATGAGGCTGAGTTGCGGTCCGCTCAACGACTCCGGACAACGACATGGTTGCCACAATCATGTCGCTGGGACGACATGGTTGCCACAATCATGTCGTTACCGCCGCAGCCCGGGGCGCTTGTCCGCGTGACTTATGGTGCTGGAGAGGGCAGCGTTACGGGTGGGTGCGGTCGGGCGT
>Ga0070735_10003158_pt1 | contig 14548 bp, 12 predicted proteins | sample Coa_R1_FD_66443 | JGI IMG/M metagenome (GOLD analysis project Ga0070735, IMG submission 66443) | Surface soil microbial communities from Centralia Pennsylvania, which are recovering from an underground coalmine fire - Coalmine... | ecosystem: Environmental > Terrestrial > Soil > Unclassified ...
GTGCTGAAAGGCTTTGGTGAGGGCGTTCGCGTCGCGCACGTCGCCGATAAAAGTTTCCGCGCCCCTGGACGCGAGAGGCTGCAGGTGGGCGGCGTTTCTGCCGACGACACGAACTTTCTGGCCGCGGGCAAGAAGGTTCGACGCCACGATGTGTCCAGTGTGGCTGCTTGCTCCCAATACTACGTACATAATTTCCTCCTTGTGGGGTTTGGATGCCGGGGAGAGTGGGAGGATTCGGGGATGTGAACTCCGCCCCGCGCAACTATTTGGGGTTCATGACGAACAGGGTGGGGCACGCACCGCGATTTTTCTTTTCATCACTTCATCGCATCATCGCTCCATCGGGGCGCTAAAGCGCCGCTCTTCCACATTGCGCCTCACGAGGATGTGTGTGCTGCCAGGTCGACTGTAACTGAGTCGGGCTTTACGGCTGCGCCGGACTTGCTCACTGGATTAAACGTGATGGTTAGTTTCTGGGCTGTCACCGAGACGCGGAGGTAGCCGGAGTTGGATTGGTCGTGGTGATTCAGCGTGAGGCCTGTTTTTTGGACTGTGGTGCTTGAGTCCATGTAGCTGACGTCTAGATTGTCCGCAGGTTCGGGGACTTTTTTGCCGAAGCTGGCGCTGGTGAGGGCGGTGACGTTGTGTCCGCTGTCTCCGCAGATGATGAAGGGCACGGAGTAATTCTTGCCGGCGAACTTCAGCGTGCGCGTGTAGCGCTGGTAGTTGTGGGCGTGTCCGGAGATGAAGGCGTGGGGATAGACTCCGGTCTGCTGGCAGATGGCGTCGATCTGGGCGAGCATGATCGGGCTGCCGTAATGTTTGCCTCCGCCGGACGCGGACGACTCCGGCGAGTAGGTGAATGGCGGATGGTGCACGGCGAGGATCACTGCGCCTTGATAGTTGCTCGCCTTGATCTGCTTTAGTTGCGCGGTGAGGAAGTCGAGCTGGTAGTCGGGAACGGCGGACCACTTGGCTTTACCCTTGGTTGTCTCGCTGGAGATGACTCCGGGATCTTCGAGGGCGTTGGAGAAGAGTCCGAGGATGCGGACGAAGGGAGCGTCGAGCGCGAAGTAGACGCCGGGCTGCGTCATGCAGGTGCGGTGAAGCGATGCGGCATCCTTGGTGACGACGAGTGAGGTTCCGCAGAAGTTGCGCTGGAAGGTGGTGAGGGGCGTGTCTGCGGCGGCGGTTCCGGGAAGGACGAAGGAATCGTGATTCCCGGGGATGGCGAAGATAGGAGCGGCGTAATTGCGGAACGGCTCGTAGAACTGGTCGTAGTAATAGTTCCACTCGCCGAAGTTATAGACGACGTCGCCGAGATGATAGAGGAACGATGGGCGATTCGCGGGCGTCGAAGTGTGGAAGTCGTTGGTGACGGCATCGGCGACTTTGAGTTCGGAAGCGTAGGCGGATTGCTTGGAGGCTCCGCTGTCACCGATCATGTGGAAGGCGATGCACTTGGCGGCGGTGACGGAGTTGACGACGTCGGAGCCGTGCGGTCCCCAAGCTTCGGCGAGCGAGTAGAGATCGGAGGGCTGGCCGGTGGCCTTGTCGAATCCGACGACGTCTTTGGTAAGCAGCGCCTGGAGTTCTTTGGTGTAGAACTTTTCGTCGTCGGGCGTGACGGTGAACTGCGAGGGGTCGGGCGTGGGGACTTCTTCCTGGAATACGGGTTCGCTGAATAGCGGCTGAGAGAGAGGAGATTTCGGGCGTCTCGGCATGCGCGGTTTCCTTTCTGAAAAAACTTTCACCACAGGGGGCACAGAGGAGCACAGGGTTTGGCCCTTACTACCGGGAGTCCGCCGCACACGGAAGGCCCGCTTGGTACGGGGAAAGGTGCTCCAATTTACTTCGGAGGTGGCTGGGGGCGCAACGGGAAAATTCTTAACGCTCACCACGGAGACGCGGAGGCACGGAGGGAATTGCTGATTGTTGATTTGTGATTGTTGAATGAAAACTATCGCCGTCGGGAGTCGTCATTCAACAATCAACAATCAAAATTCAACAATTCTTTCAACGTCAAATCCCCACCCTGTCCTCCAAACTGCGGGGGACTAGGGTGGGGCAGCCTCAAGATTCAATTTACTTACTGCGCGGGCGTTTGGGGCACGGCGGGGGTTGGTGCCTCGGCCGTTACGTCCGGTTGAATTGGGTTGATCTTCACCGTCGAGAGGATCGCTTCAAGGCGGTTGAAGACGCGGTCGCGATCGACGTGTTTCACGAGGCCTTCTTCGGAGGCGTCGGTGGTGACGTTGAGCGCGAACTCGTAGCAGGCTCCGTTCTGGTAGATGTGGAAGAACTTCGAGTCGCTCTGGCGCGTGCCTTCTCCGGAGACAGCTTCGGTGGCGCGGAGTTCCATGTCTCCGATGAGGAGCTTGGAGGAGAGATCGTTACTCTTCGCATCGGTCAGAGAACTCCCTTGCGAGCCATTGCTGGCGACGGCGGGCGTGGAATCCTTCGGTCCGCAAACTTCGCTCCCCTCAGGATGACAGGTCTTAGAGGAGTCTGCAGCGGATGCATCCTGCTTCGCGACTTCGGTCGAGGCCGGAGTCGAGTTGCTGGAGTTGTCCGTCGGCTTGTCTTCTACCTGCGCAGTTGACTTCGGCTGCGGAACGGCGAACTCGTTACATTGATCGGCGCTGAGCGACTTGTTGACGCTCACGTTGAAAAATGCAGACGAGAAGTCGGTGTTGACGTAGTACGTCTCGGGGAGTTCGACAGCGGCGAGCGCGACTCCGCCGGGCTGGACGAAGTTCATCGGGAGGGGATTGGAAGAGACGAGCTGCGAGGCGGCGTCTCCGGTCTCGATGGCGTAGCGGCGCGGATATTCGAAGGTCACGCCATAATTTTTGTCAGCATAGTTGACGGTCGGGGGCTTGCGATGCTGCACGGATTTTTTCGGGACTGGCTTGGTCTCGGCTTGCATGACGGGCGCGGGCATGGGTGCAGGCGCCGGAGCTTGCGCTACGGGGGACGGAGTGGTGCTGGTTACGGGTTTCGGTTTATCGCTGGAGCATCCGACGGCTACGGAGCAGATGATCAGGATGGCGGCAAAAACGAAAACGTTGATGTCGCCGGCGATGTTCTTTCCCCAGGAAAGTGAGGAACGGGTGTTGCGAATCGTGTTGATGCGGGTCATAGTGGTTGCCTCCTGCCGGGTCGCGGCGATACTGAGGAGTGCAGGGGCGCGGCCATTCGCGGAGGCGTTGATTTGGCGGGGGTTAACGCGGATTGGTTACTGTGGGGTCGTGGATTGAGGGACACGGGTTGTGGGCGGGGGGACACGGTAAAGGCTTTCAACGCAGAGGGCGCGGAGGGCGCAGAGGGTGAATGAGGACGTAACGATTCTCTATCGACCGGTCGGAATCCGGGAGTTGGAGTTGATTCGCGCTAGCGGATTTCGGGAGTTTCCGCCGCGACTACCGGATCAGCCGATTTTCTACCCGGTTCTGAGCGAGGAGTATGCGACGCAGATTGCGCGGGACTGGAATACGAAGGATGAGCGGTCGGGGTTTGTGGGATATGTGTTGCGGTTCGGGGTGAAGACAGAGTTTCTCGCGGGGTATGACGTGCATGCGGTTGGTAGTGCGGATCACAGGGAGTATTGGATTCCCGCTGCGGATGTTCCGATATTCAATTCGAATATCCTAGGGAAGATTGAGGTGATTGCGGAGTTTAGCGGGGAGCGGTATCGAGAGTGAATGAAGAGCAGATTCCTCCTCGGCGCTTCGCGCGTTTTTGGAATGACAACGGACAAATCTAAATCCGAAATTCGAATGCCACATCCGCATCCAGATCCGCATCCACATCAAAATCGAAATTAAAGTCAAAATCCCCACCCTGTCTCGCAAATAACGCGAGACAAGGGTGGGGCAACCTTAACTTGTTTATCTCACTTTTGGATTTTGCAGAGGCCGATCAGGTCGTTGGCGATTTGGGTGGCGCCGTCTTGAACGTTGGGGATTGAGTGGGGCGCGTCGGCAATGCAGGTTTGTTCCTTGCTGCTGGTAATTTTGTTGTACCAGTCGAGGCCGATCGGGATGGCGGAACTGGTGTCTTCTCCGCCGAAGACTACGTTGACATAGGTCTTCGAGAAGTTATAGGTGGCGCCGCTGGCTTCGACGCTGTCGGCCAGGAAGTAGGACGATCCGCCGGGAGGTGGGTTGCCTTTGACAGCGTTCGAGCAGTAGGCGTTGGGAGTGTAGGCGGGATCCCAGACGCCGGCGTCGGTGACTCCGAAACACGTGCCGAGATTTCCCTTCCCGCAATATGTGGGCTCCTTGCCTTGCTGGCACATGCATCCCCAGTCGAGGCGGGCGGTCGGCGGTCCGCTGGTGACTTCGGCCATGGAGATGTTGTTCGGATATTGCGAGAGGACGTAGGCGAGTGCGCCGGCGCCTCCGCTGTTGGCGGTGGCGCACATGGGCTTGCTCGTATTGTTTTGAATTGTGTTGTAGACGTAGTTGGCGACGGTGGCCCAGCGACATGAAGCGGCGAGTACACCTCCGGGGCCCTCGACCCATCCGCCGGGCTGGTTGTTGTTGAAGGGAGTGCCCCAGGAAATCTGGACGGTGCGGAATCCGGCGTTGTAGACGTTCTGGACAGCGGTCTTGCCGTAAGTGAACAGAGTGTCGTAGAGGCCGTTGCCGTCAGTGCCGGTGCCGTAGAGAACCGTGCCGGCGGGATTTGAGGGAGTGTTGATCTTGATGTAGGCGTAGACGTTGGCGACGCCGGGGCACGAGACCGTGAGCTGCTTGCAGGTGGCGTTCTTCATGCCACCGGACTTGCAGGAAATGGACTTGGCGGTGACGGAGCCGAGGGAACGACTGGGATGCGTGGATTGAGGCGCATCGTCCTGGGCATAGACGAGGCCTGCGAATAGAAAAACGATGGTGATCGCGAGCAGAAACTTGCGCATAGAAAGATTCCTCTCCTGGATTCTGGGTGACGATGGTTGTGCAGACTTGGCCCTGCACCCCGGGCGGTTGTGTGGTTCACTTGCGCCGTCCGAGGGCGGTATGTTGGCGGTTCACTCCATCCTGGGGGAGAGGAGCAGAGGTTGTGACCGGGTTTCCCCACGCCCGGAATTCGGCGGTGCGAAATCGGGCAGTTCAGCGGGGCGGGAATCGCCTGCAAGTGCGACTCCACGCCAGTAGGGGGAGTCTGCGCCGGAGGCAGAGAGTCTGTCAAGCGGGAGAAGGCTGTATAGGCAAGTTGAGGCGGGCGAAAGGTGCCGCGGTTTCGCTAGCGTTATTCGTTTTCGACCTTCAGGCGAATTTCGGATATTGTGGACGCCTCGGACGAATTGGAGGTTGGGATGCGGAGGGCGGTTTGGTTGGTGTGTTTGGGGATGTGTTTTGCGGTGGGGATCGCGCGGGCGCAGGTGGGTTCGAGAGCGGCGCAGAAGATCATTATTGATACCGACATTGGCGATGATATTGATGATGCGTTTGCGCTCGCTTTCGCAGTGAAGAGTCCGGAGTTTCAGGTGCTGGGAGTGACGACTGCGTTTGGCGACACCGAGACGCGGGCGAAGATTGCGGAGCGGTTTCTGACCGAGGTGGGGCGGCCGGATATCCCCGTGTATGTGGGCAAGGCGACCGAGACGAAGAATCCGATGTCGCAGAGGAAGTATGCGGAGGGCGGACATTTGGTGAAGGCATCGCGGACCGGCGGAGTGGAGTTCCTGCTGAATGAGATCCGGAAGTATCCGGGGGAGATCACGCTGATTGCGATTGGCCCGCTGATGAATATTGGGGCGGCGATCGATGAAGATGCGGCGACGTTCCGGAAGTTGAAGCGCGTGGTGCTGATGGGAGGATCGGTGAGGCGCGGATATGGCGACCTGGGGTATACGCCGGCCGTACCTCCGATGCCGGAGTGGAATATTCTGAATGACATTCCGTCGGCGCAGAAGTTGTTTGCCTCGGGCGTGCCGCTGTATGTGATGCCGCTGGATTCGACGCAGCTCAAGCTGGATGAGGTGAAGCGGGCGTTCTTGTTCAGCCGGGGGACGGCAGTGACGGATCAGTTGGCGATTCTGTATCACTTGTGGGGACAGGAGACGCCGACGTTGTTCGATCCGATGACGCTGGTGTTTGCGCTGCGGCCGGATTTGTGTCCGGTGACGGGGATGCATATTGAAGTGGATGAAAAAGGATATACGCGGGAGAAGCCGGGTCCGGTGAATGCGCAGGTTTGTTTGAATTCGAATGCGGAGGATTTTTTTCAGTTTTATTTGAAGAGGGTGGCGCAGTAAGGAAGCGCGAATAAGGAAGCGCGCCAGACGCGCGATTTATTGGTGCAGCGTCGCACAGCAGATTCCTCCTTGGCGCTTCGCGCCTCGTCGGAATGACAAGCTAGTTGGATGCTGCGGGCTGAGATGACATGCGGACTGGGGATATAGAGCGGCGGAAGTTTTTGAAGAGTGCGGGGATTGCTGCGGCTGCAATTCCTGCGGCGATGGTTTCAAAATTCCCCGCCCTGAACGTCGCACAAAACGCGACGTTTAGAACGGGGCACCGTGCTCGATCTTATAACGTGCGGGAATTTGGGGCTGTTGGAAATGGGAAGGCGATTGATAGTCCTGCGATCAATCGGGCGATTGAGGCAGCGGCTGCGGCGGGTGGCGGGACTGTGCACTTCCCTGCCGGAAATTATCTTTGTTATTCGATTCATCTCAAGAGCCGGGTTGTGCTGTTCCTCGATTCAGGCACGACGATAGTGGCGGGGGAGACGGGGGATTCGGCGCTCAGTTACGATCCGGCGGAATCGAACAAGCCGTGGGAGGACTACCAGGATTACGGGCACAATCATTGGCACAACAGCTTGATCTGGGGCGAGGACGTGCACGATGTGTCGATTTGCGGTCCGGGATTGATATGGGGCAAAGGGCTGAGCCGCGGATCGGGCGCGGGACCGGTTGCGGAGAATCCGGGAGTGGGGAACAAATCGATCGCGCTGAAGAATTGCCGGAATGTGCTGCTGCGCGATTTCTCGATTCTTCACGGTGGGCATTTCGGAATCCTGGCGACGGGCGTCGACAATCTGACGATCGATAATCTGAAGATCGATACGAACCGCGATGGCATGGACATTGATTGCTGCCGGAATGTGCGGGTGTCGAACTGCAGCGTGAATTCTCCATGGGACGATGCGATTTGCTTGAAGAGTTCGTATGCGCTGGGATATGCACGGTCGACCGAGATGGTGACGATCACGAATTGCATGGTTACGGGCACCTACGAAGAAGGAACGCTGCTTGACGGGACGTGGAAGAGATTTGCTTTGGGCGAGAAGGTCTGGCGGACGGGGCGGATCAAGTTCGGGACCGAATCGAATGGAGGATTCAAGAACATTACGGTTTCGAATTGCGTATTCGATGGATGCCGCGGGCTGGCGATTGAGAGCGTGGATGGAGCGGTGATCGAAGATGTCACCTGCACGAACATCACGATGCGCGATGTCTATGACGCACCGATTTTTATTCGGCTCGGGGCACGGATGCGGGGGCCGGAAGGAGTTGCGGTGGGGGCGATCCGACGGCTGATTTTGAGCAATATAACTTGTACGCAGGCTGAGAATTCGGCGCGGATTGGATCGATCGTGGCGGGGATTCCGGGGCATGCCATTGAAGATGTGAAGATCCATGATGTGATCGTCGTCGGCACGGGCGGCGGAACGAAGGACGATGCTGCGCGGCTGGTGGCAGAGGATGAGAAAAAATATCCTGAGCCGAATATGTTTGGGGTGACGCCGGCGAATGGATTTTTTGTTCGGCACGTGAAGGGGCTCGAGATGAATGGGGTGAAGATCGAGCACGTAAAATCCGATGAGAGACCGGTGTTTATGCTCGAGGATGTGGATGGGGCGGAGTTTGGGAGGATCAAGGCGGCGACGGATACGGGCGTGCCCACTTTTTCTCTGCGCGATGTGAAGAACTTTAGTGTCTGGCGGAGTCGGCCAGTGGGGGATGTAGAGTTGGAGTCAGTGGAGAGGAAAGAGATTTAAAAAATCAGTACCCAGTACTCGGTATTCGGTACTCAGTTAAAAACACTATGAAAAATATTCGGATTTTGGGATTTGTGCTGATTTTGTCTATCGGGGCGTTTGGGCAGAAAGAGTCCGCCGATTTGATCGTTGCGCATGGGATCGTGGTGACGATGAATCCGGAGCGGACGATTTATCAGGATGGCGCTGTGGCAGTGCGCGGGGATTCGATTGTGGCGGTCGGGCCGCGAGCAGAGATTGAGGCGAAGTATCAGGCGGCGCAGGTGGTCGACGCGCATGGCGGGCTGGTGCTGCCGGGATTCATCAACGGACATACGCACGTGCCGATGACGTTGTTCCGCGGGCTGCATGACGACGTCACGCTGAATGACTGGTTGTACAAATACATCTTTCCGGCGGAAGCGAAGAACGTGAATGAAGATTTCGTGCGTTGGGGGACGCGGCTGGGCGCAGCCGAGCAGATTCGCTCGGGCGTGACGACGTTCGTCGATATGTACTACTTCGAGGATGTGGTTGCCGAGGAGACGAAGGCGGCGGGGATGCGTGGGGTGCTGGGCGAAACGTTCATCGATTTTCCGGCGCCGGATAACAAGAGCGAAGCGGCGATGCTCGCGTACACGGAGAAATTTTTGAAGAAGTGGCAGGGGGATGCGTTGATCCAGGCGGCTCCGGCTCCGCACTCGATTTATACGTGTTCGAAGAAGACGCTGCAGGATGCGGCGGCGCTGGCGAGGAAATATCATGCGCCCATTCTGATTCATGTGGCGGAGATGAAGAAAGAGTGGGAGGACAGCGAGAAACAAAACGGGATGTCTCCGGTGCAGTACCTGAACAAGATTGGGGTGCTGGGGCCGGATGTGATCGCGGCGCACTGTATCTTCGTCGATGCGACGGACCGCAAGTTGCTGGCGGAGAAGGGTACGGGGTGCGTACATAATCCGTCGAGCAACATGATGATTGCGAGCGGAGTAGCTCCGGTACCGGAGGAGCGCGCGGCTGGTATCGCGGTGGGATTAGGGACGGATGGTCCGGCGGGAAGTAATAACGATCTGGATCTGATGGAGGAAATGGATTTGGCGGCGAAGCTGGCGAAGATCACGAAGATGAATCCGCTGGCGCTCGGCGCGAAAGATGTTGTGGCGATGGCGACCATTGACGGCGCGCGGGCGATTCACATGGAGAAGGAAATTGGATCGCTGGAAGTAGGCAAGAAAGCGGACCTGGCGCTGATCAGCTTGGACGAACCGAATGCGGTGCCGATGTATGACGTCTACGCGCAGATTGCGTATTCGCTGAAGGGGAGCGACGTCGAGACGGTGATCATCGGCGGCAAGGTGGTGATGCGCGACAGGAAACTGCTGACGCTCGACGAACCGAAAATTCTGGAGAAGGCGCGGGAGTATGGGAAGTCGGTGAAGGCGTCGCTGGGAATGGAGTAAGAGGCAACGTTTCAAAGTTTCGCAGGTTTCAAGGTTTCAACGTTCCAAACCCCGATGTCGCGCGGGTTGTACGATTCGCCTAGTGCGCCTCCTATGATGATTGTTCAGCATGTGCTCGTGATCTTTCTGGTGGTGGGGACGCCGCTGTGGGACTGGTACGCGATTCCGCGGCTGAAGGCGAGCACCAATCCGCGGAAGAAGGTGCGGTTCTATCGACTCATTGTGATTTCATCCTGGGTTTGCGCCGCGATCGCAGTGGCGACTGTCGGATTCGGGCAGGTGTTTCGGAGCGCAGGAACGGAAGTAGCGTGGCTGAATCCAAGTGCGCGGATGGGCGCTCTCGTAATGGGACTCATCGCGGGAATGTTTCTGGCAATTTTTGTTCCGGCGGTTCTTGCGTTGAGGAGCGAGAAGATTCGCGTTAAGGCAGCGAAAGCTGCGAAAAAGCTGAGTTTTATTCTGCCATCGAGTGGCGAAGAGCGGCGCTGGTGGTGGCTGGTTTGCATCACGGCAGGAATTTGCGAGGAGATCGTGTATCGCGGATTCCTGCTGCACTACTTCCAAGTCACTGCGTTTCACTTGAGTCTGACTTTGGTGCTGGTCGTGTCGTCAGTTATTTTTGGGATTGGGCATCTGTATCAGGGAGTGGCGGGAGGTCTGTCGACGGTCGTGATCGGTTTTGTGATGGGCATTCTGTTTGTGATGACTGGGGATTTGCTGCTTCCGATGGTGCTGCACGCGGTAATGGATCTGCGCGTGTTGGCGATGTTGCCTCAAGGGTTTGAGACCGCCGAGATTAGCGCCTGAATTTCCTTGAATTATCGAGCTTCCTTGGATCGTCCTATCTCCGTTTTCTGACAAGGTCAAAGTTCCATCTGTTGGCGGGTGATTGGGCGCGCGCCGTCCCTTATAATCAAAAGATTCTCTATGGCCACGCTGCTGGACAGTATTGTCGCGGCTACTCGGACGCGTGTCGCGGAGGCGAAGCGCGGGGCGGATTTGCGTTCGCTCGAGCAGCGGGCGGAACAGCATGCGCCGCGCGGGTTTCGGCGGGCTCTTGAGAATGCCCATCCTGTCGCAAAAGACGCGACTGGGATGGGGCAACCACAGCGGGACTCCGGGCACGTGTCGATTGCTGTGATTGCGGAGTTGAAGAAAGCGTCGCCTTCGAGAGGGTTGATTCGGGCGAAGTTCATTCCGGCGGAACTGGCGCGGGAATTGGAGACGGCTGGAGCTAGGGCTTTGTCTGTGCTGACTAACGAAGAGCACTTTCAGGGATCGCTGGGGAATCTGCAACAGGCTTCGGCGGCAGTGGCGATTCCCTGCCTGCGAAAAGATTTCATCGTTGACGAATTTCAGTTGATTGAAGCGCGGGCGAATTCGGCGGATGCGGTGTTGCTGATTGTGGCGGCGCTGACTCCTGCGGAGTTGAATTCGTTGGTGGCGGCGGCCCGTCGGACTGGTCTGGACGTGTTGTGCGAGGTGCATGATCCAGACGAGTTGCAGTGCGCGCTGGATGCCGGGTGCGATCTGATTGGCGTGAATACGCGGGATCTGCGGACGTTCAAAGTTGATCTGGAGACGGCGTTTCGAATGGCAGACAAGTTTCCGGCGGGCGTGGTGCGAGTGGCTGAGAGCGGGATTCGTTCGGCGGAGGATATTGCGCGGTTGCGGGAGGCGGGGTATCACGCGTTTCTGGTGGGCGAATCGCTGATGCGGGCCGAGAAGCCGGGAGATGCGCTGCGAGAGTTGATGCGAGTGCCCAGTACTCGGTACACAGTACCCAGTACTCAGTAAGACCGCTGCTTATGACTTGGGTGAAGATTTGCGGGATGACGAACTTGGAGGATGCGCTGGTTGCGGTGGACGCGGGCGCGGATGCGGTGGGGTTCGTGTTCTATGAGAAGAGTCCGCGGTGTGTAACGGCGGAGACGGCGCGGGAGATCTGCGCGAAGTTGCCGGGGAGTGTGGAGAAGGTGGGGGTTTTTGTGAACGAATCGCCGGAGCGTGTTTCGGAGGTGGCGCATCGTGCGGGCTTGACCGCGGCGCAGCTTCACGGCGACGAGTATAAGAATCCTCGACCTTACTTGAACGGGGGCAAGATCTTTTTTGCCTTGCCAGTTGCGCAGATGCTTAACAATCTGACAGAACCGATCGGTGAGTTCAGAGTTCCGAAACTTCCGGAATCCTCAACGATTCTTCTGGATTCTGGATTTCCAGAGAAACGTGGTGGAACGGGAAAGACGTTTGCGTGGGCAGAGGCACGGTGGCTGGTTTCCCAGTTGATGCGCCAGCATCCGGTGGTGATTGCTGGTGGGCTCACGGCATCGAATGTCACACGCGCTGCAGAGTTTCTGAAGCCGTGGGGAGTAGATGTCGTGTCGGGCGTCGAAGCTTCGCCTGGGAAGAAAGATCCGGAGAAGGTGCGGGCGTTTGTGCGGGCGGTGCGGGAATGCGATCGGAAAGTGAGTTAGGGATGGCGACGGTTCCGAGAAGTCGGGCGGCAAAAATTCCCACTTCTGGCAACAACGGCCAGAAACGGGGCACCCTGCGCGTGGGGACAGTCAAAAGCCCCACCCTGTCGCAAAAGGCGCGACAAGGATGGGGCACCCGCCGTGCGTCAGGTGAAGCGGGGCGGTTTGGGGTTTATGGCGGGCGGTACGTCCCCGAGACGTTGATGGCGGCGCTCGACGAGTTGGAGCGCGAGTATGAGAAGGCGAAGAGAGATCCCCGATTTCGGGCGCGGCTGGATGGATTGCTGCGGACTTATGCGGGACGGCCTACGCCGTTGTTTTTTGCGCGGCGGCTTACGGAGAAGTTAGGCGGAGCGAAGATTTACCTGAAGCGCGAAGACCTTTTGCACACCGGAGCGCACAAGATCAACAACTGCCTGGGGCAGGGTCTGCTCGTTGAGCGAATGGGCAAGCACCGCGTGATCGCCGAGACGGGTGCGGGGCAGCATGGCGTGGCTACGGCGACGGTCTGTGCGCTGCTGGGATTTGAGTGTGTTGTGTATATGGGCACTGAGGACATGCGACGGCAGGAACTGAATGTGTTCCGCATGCGGCTGCTCGGGGCTGAGGTGCGCGGCGTGAATTCGGGGTCGCGCACGCTGAAAGACGCGATCAATGAAGCGATGCGCGACTGGGTTACGAATGTCCGCACGACTCATTATTTGCTGGGGAGTGTGCTGGGGGCGCATCCGTATCCGACGATGGTGAGGGATTTTCATCGCGTGATTGGGCGCGAGGCGCGGGCGCAGATTCTGAAAGCTGAGGGGAAACTGCCGGCTGCGGTGATTGCGTGCGTGGGCGGCGGATCGAATGCGATTGGTGTGTTCTTCGAATTCATTAAGGATAAGAAAGTTCAGTTGATCGGAGTGGAGGCCGGTGGGCGAGGCGAATCACTGGGCGATCATGCGGCGCGGTTTCGCGGAGGGTCTCCGGGAGTGCTGCAGGGGACGTATTCGTATGTATTGCAGGATGCGGGCGGGCAGATTGCGCTGACGCATTCGGTGTCGGCGGGGCTGGATTATCCATCGATCGGGCCGGAGCATGCGGCGTTGCGCGATGCGGGACGGGCGGAGTATGTGCCTGCGTCGGATGCAGAGGCACTCGAAGCGACGACAACTTTGGCGCGGACGGAGGGGATTATTCCTGCGCTGGAGTCGGCTCACGCGGTGGCTGAGGTGATCAAGCGTGCTCCGAAGATGAAGAAGTCGGATGCCGTGATCGTGAATATCTCAGGGCGGGGCGATAAGGACGTGGGGATATTGCGGGAGAACCTGAAGATCGATTGATGATTGAGCGATTGAGTCATTTCGCCATCGGGTAATTGAGCCAAAGACCGATCAAGCCAACATTGGTCTCCAGTTAGTTAAATGGCTCAATGACTGAATCACTCAATGTCTCAATCACATAATGGCTCAATATCATGCCTCTGACTTTTTATAAGAAGCCGGCGTTCGTGGCGTATGTTACATGCGGAGATCCGGATGTCGCGACTACGCGCGAGCTCGTGTTAGCGGCGATTGCGGCTGGGGCGGATGTGATTGAGTTGGGCGTGCCGTTCAGCGATCCGGTGGCGGACGGTCCGGTAATCCAGCGAGCCAGCGAACGGGCGCTGAAGCACGGGACGTCGCTCGGGCAGGTGCTCACTCTCGCAGCCGAGATTCGCGAGCAGGCGCAATCGACCGGGCTGATTGTGTTTTCGTATTTAAATCCGATTCTGCGAATGGGCTTGGAGAAATTCTGCAAGGTCGCGCGGGCCGCGGGAGTCGACGGCGTGCTCGTGACCGATCTGCCGGTCGAAGAAGCTGGAGATTATTTGCGGGCGATGCGGGAGCATGATCTGTCTCCGGTATTTCTGGCGGCGCCGACTTCTCCGGATGAGCGGCTGAAGAGGATTGCGGAGGCTTCGCGCGGATTCGTATACGCTGTGTCGCGGACTGGAGTCACGGGCCAGCGGCAGCAACTGGCGGAGGATGCGCGGAAGCTGGTGAAGCGGCTGCGTCGCGTGACCAAGCTGCCGATTGCATTGGGATTTGGGATCTCGACGGCAGCGCAGTTTGCAGAGGTTGGAGAATTCGCGGATGCGGTTGTCGTCGGAAGTGCGATTGTGGAGACGATCGAGCGCAACAAGGGGCGGGAAGCGGCGGCGGTGGGAGAGTTTGTGCGGGGGCTGACGGTGGAGGTTTCTGTTTCGGCGCGGTGAGTGTTTCTGGAAGTTGTAACGTCAAAATCCCCACTTCTCCCAAAAACGGGAGAAATGGGGCACCCGCAGCGGGATTTTAGTACTCCGCGCATTTTTGGGCTCTTATGGATATCGACGATTGGCGAAAGAAAATTGATGAGCTGGACCGGAAGCTGGTGGCGCTGCTGAGCGAGCGGGCGCGGGCTGCGGTCGAGATCGGGAAGCTGAAACGGAATACGTCCCTGCCAATCTATGAGCCGGACCGGGAGCGGATTGTGTTTGAGAACGTACAAGGGGCGAATCCGGGTCCGCTGCAGGGGCGGGATCTGGTGCGGATTTATGAGCGGATCATCGACGTGATGCGGAATATCCAGAAGGAAGAAATTGTGCCGCATCCGGAAGCG
>Ga0070735_10003159_pt1 | contig 14547 bp, 10 predicted proteins | sample Coa_R1_FD_66443 | JGI IMG/M metagenome (GOLD analysis project Ga0070735, IMG submission 66443) | Surface soil microbial communities from Centralia Pennsylvania, which are recovering from an underground coalmine fire - Coalmine... | ecosystem: Environmental > Terrestrial > Soil > Unclassified ...
ATCGCTCGCGTGGGTCCCGTACTGGTCAATGAGGGATTTCTTTTGCTCTCTGGCTAACACTAAACTGGTGCACTCCTGTCTTTAATCGATTGTCTTTGTGACGTTTAGAGAATATCACGGGCGCACGAGAGGCGTAAAGATTTGATCATAGCCAACTTCCATGGAAGTGTTCATGAATTGAGATGCTATCGGGCGGAAACAGAATCCCCGCTGCTGACGACCGTGATTCCCACCCTTCGAAAAGCGCGAAGGATGGGGCACCCTCATTGTGGTGACATCGAATGAACTCAAAGGCTGGGCCACCGGTCGGGAAGGGTGGGGCAACTCCGATGACCGCTATTGCGAGTGGATAGACCGGCCATCCACAGGTCAATCATCCGACATTCTCCCCCACCTTCCATCTGTTGACGACAGACCCGATACTCTCGCGCCCTTAGGTAAACGTAACGTTTGGAGGCCATCGGAGCGAATCCGTAACAGGAAAGATGTCAAGCAAACTGTTTCTCCAATCGCCCATCCTGCACCCTATATTTACGTTTTGCTGGGCGAATTGGCTGATGACATGAACGCTGAGAACCTGCATAACGAGATGGCCGATGTCCATGCTCGTCACGCAACCGTGACTGGCTTTAGCGATTTTCTCTATCTCTCCCCAAATATCCGTCCCTCCGAAGTGAAAGCCCTTCGCGGAGAATTGCCCAATCCAAACAAGCGTTCTGGCAGGAACAATTGAGCTGCTTTTTAGATTCTCCCTCTCGGCTTCGACATAGAAAGGCCTTCTGGCGGGATTGCAAGAATCCAGAACCATAGCTTTCATCACGGCCCAGCGAGCCAATTTGTTCTGGTCACGTTTTGTAAGTCCGCACGGTTCATTGTTGATCATTGCGTGGATCGGGAATTTATTGGCATTTTCTAACTCACTCATCCACCCGTTGTTGCACGTTTTGCAGACGCACTTAATCAGGACTTCCGGACTATCTATCCAGATGGACCCGCTCTTGCCGATGGTGATCTTGATATCGACGGATTGCTTTAAATCTTCCAGAATCCAGTCCGACCCAATGTGTTCCGCGCTGTCGACCGGGTTAGGGCAAAAAAGGCATTGGCGAGTCACCCCGCAAGCCTAACCTTGAGCGGAATTCACGTACCTAGGCGTCAACTGCAAATACTAGACGCCGGGTACCAATGCGTTCTTTGCGACAGGGTGAGAACCACGGAGCCGAACTTTAGTCGCCCCGGGCTAAACCGAAATTTAACTTGCCCGCTCCAAGGCGGAGAGCTAACGTGTTGTGCCCGCAAATTCGTTCGACAGGAGTGCCCACCTATGTCCGCAGACGAAAACATCCAACTGATGCGACGCTGGTTTCAGGAAGTTTGGAATGAGGGCCGAATCCCGACGGTTTACGAATTGCTTTCTCCGGACGGAGTCGCCAAGGGACAACGAGGCGGAGACATGGAAATACGTGGGCCGGAAGAATTCGCGAAGTTCGTGAACGAAATTCGCGGCGCGTTCCCGGATATTCAGGTCAATGTCGAAGACGTCTTCGCAGCCGGCGACAAAGTTGTCCTGCGATGGTCGGGCGTCATGACTCACACCGGCGATGCGCCGGGACTTCCCGCAAGCGGCCGGACCGTACGCACTGGGGGGATCACGATCGCCCGAATTGTCGACGGAAAGATCGTCGAAGGCTGGGACCACTGGGATCAACTCGGAATGCTCCAGCAGATCGGCGCAATGCCCCAGGCTCTCGCCGCGGCGTAAGTCACTTCAGGCCGGTTGGCCCACCCTTGTCTCGTTTTTGCGGGTGGGAGCCACGGACTCCAACGTCTCGCCTGCGCCGCATCTCCTGCAGCATGCGTCTCCCTCAGGATGGGGTTGACCGGGCTGGTATCCCTTGCCCTGCTTTCTTGGGAAGCCACGCGATAGCGGCGGCGCCTCCTTCTCCAGATGAGTTCTGTGGCTCTGCACGCGAGATCCCTCTCACCGCTGGTAAAAGCGAGGGCTTCGCATGGCTCCAGAGCAGCAGGCTTGACGGCGGATGCCGCTGGTGCGGCCAGGTAAGACTGAGCCGCCGGACAGCCGAGGGCGGCTGTCCCCACATGGGCGTCGTCATTATTTTGGTCGCAGGAGGTGCGGGCTTCCTTGAATTCGTCGTAGACGCCTGGCTGCGCCTTTGATTTACCTCTCTAAATCCAGAATAGCATTTTGGATGGGGTGTCCCGGCACGATTTCCGGATTTATTTCCCCTGCCGTTTGTTTCGTTTGCGGCGGCTTTCGCCAATTGATCGTCTTGACAGAATGTTGGGGTGGACGCCCGTAGTGTGATCTGGATCACGAGAGGCGGTTCTCTTCCCCTATCTGACTTCGAGCGCAGCGCGGTCCCAATTGCCGGTGGTCGCTCCGGCTTCGTAGGCGCTCTCCAGAAAATCCAGAAGAGCCGCCGTAGGTGATTTCGCAAGCCGCACGTCGTCGTACATCAAGACGAACTCGCCGAGTCCGGGGTGATAGAAGGCCTCGCGGGGGCGCACTAGTTGCTCGGCGAAGCGGGCGGGCGTAGGAGCTGCATAGCAGTAGAAGGCGGCCTCTTTGATGTCGCCGCTACCGGGCCACCATCCGGCACTGATGACTTCGTGCGAATACGCCTCCTGCATGATCTTGCGCAGGACGGGATCGGGATCGTTGCGCTCGGGAGCACGGCGTCCTGAAAAACGCGTGACCGCCAGATCGAAGCTTCCCCAGAAAAAATGCACCGGGCTGGACTTTCCGACGAAGCGCGAACGAAAGACCTTGAACACGGCATCGATCGACAGCAGGATTCGCCACAGGCGCTCCGCGTGTGCGGCGTCATAGGCGGCGTGAATCTTATCCTGGTCGAAGGGGATGGGATTCGCGACTTCGACTGGCTCCTTCCAGATGTGCACCTCGATGCCCAGCGAGCGCAGAGCGGACATTACTTCCTTATAGAAATCGGCGGTCGAACGGGGCTCGAGCGCGACCGACGCGGTCTTCGGATCCGAGGTGCGGATTACGAGCTTGTGATCGATGAAGTCGAATTCCATATCGAAGTGGCGGTCGCCGTAAGGCATCATCGAGGTGTTGAGTCCGCGCGAAGTCACATAGAGCGGCACGTTCCACCAGTGGTTCACCAGTGGCGTCAGTTCGAGGCGGATCTTTCCCACGATCTGCGTCCACATGTGGAGAGTGGCGTAGGTGTCTTTCCAATCCGCGAGATGAATTGCCGGCCAGCAGGCAGAGGCGTCAGAGACAGCTGCGGGAGGTGGTTGCGTCATAGGGCCCTCCTAATGGTTCGAATGTGTCGTCGCCCCGCACCCTCGCTTGGTTTGCGGAGTGAGGCACCTTACCATTCTAAGTCGCGCTCGACGTCTCTACAGCTTGGCGTGCCGGAGGCGGAGCGCGTTGGTGATGACAGAGACGGAACTGAAGCTCATAGCGGCGGCGGCGAGGATCGGGCTGAGAAGGATACCGAAAAACGGGTATAAAATGCCGGCTGCGATGGGTACTCCGATAGCGTTATAGATGAAAGCGAAGAAGAGGTTCTGGCGGATGTTGCGCATGGTGGCCTGACTGAGGCGGCGGGCGCGGAGGATTCCGGTGAGATCTCCTTTGACGAGCGTGATGCCGCCGCTCTCCATAGCGATGTCGGTACCGGTGCCCATGGCAATGCCGACGTTGCCTTGCGCGAGTGCAGGGGCGTCGTTGATGCCGTCTCCGGCCATGGCCACGACCCTTCCCTGCTCTTGCAGTTTTTTGACGACTTTGGATTTGCGTTCGGGGAGGACTTCGGCTTCGAACTCGGTGATACCGAGTTTCTTGGCGATGGATTGCGCGACGACCTTGTTGTCGCCCGTCAGCATCACGATTTGAACGCCTGCTTGTCTAAGGTCACGCAGGGCGTCGGGAGTGGATTGTTTCGGCTGATCTGCGACTCCGAAGTTGCCAACGTATTTGCCATTGATTGCCACGCACAAGGTTGCGCCACCCGGCGGTTGCAAGGATCCGATCTCAGGCTCTTGCAAGGCGCCGACTTCTACCATCAATTGCGGATTACCGACCGCGACGTTCTGCGAATCAACAATGCCAACAATTCCTCTTCCTCCAATGGATTGGAAGGCCGCAGGCTGTGACAGCTTCAAATTCTGCTTGAGCGCTTCTTCGATGATGGCCTGCGCCAGAGGATGCTCACTGGCTTGCTCGAGACTTGCGGCCATGCGGAGAAGCTCTGGACTGTGCGCGATCTCCGTGGACATACTTACGACCCGCGGCTTCCCCTCAGTCAGCGTTCCGGTCTTGTCGACAACGAGCGTGTCCACCTTCTCAAGAGTCTCGAGAGCCTCGGCGTTCTTGATCAACACGCCAGCGTGAGCACCGCGTCCTGTGCCGACCATGATGGCCATGGGTGTGGCGAGACCCAGAGCACATGGGCACGCAATAATCAGCACAGCGACCGCATTGACCAGAGCATTCGCGAGACGCGGCTCCGGACCGAAGAAGAACCATGCGATGAACGTGATCACCGCAACGGCAACGACGGTGGGCACGAACCAGGCGGCGACGCGGTCGGCGAGGCGCTGGATGGGAGCGCGGCTGCGCTGTGCTTGTCCTACGAGTTGGACGATGCGCGCTAGGAGAGTTTCGGAACCAACGCGCTCGGCTCGCATGATGAAAGATCCTGCCGCATTGATTGTGGCGCCGATGACTCTGCTCTCGGGATTTTTTTCGACCGGGATGGATTCTCCGGTGATCATCGACTCGTCGACGGAACTGCGACCCTCGAGGACGACGCCATCAACCGGAACTTTTTCTCCCGGACGCACGCGGAGTCTGTCTCCGGGCTTTACGTGTTCGAGCGGAATGTCTTTTTCTACAACCCCGCCAGCGGGACTTTGCGTGACCAAGCGCGCGGTCTTCGGACTCAGGTCGAGCAAAGCGCGAATGGCGGCGCTGGTGCGGCTGCGCGCGCGCAATTCCATGACCTGGCCAAGCAGGACCAAGGTGGTGATGGCGGCGGAGGCCTCGAAGTAAACATCGGGATATCCGCCCATGCGTCGCAGAGATTCAGGGAAGACTCCGGGAGCGATAGTTGCGACCACGCTATAGACATAGGCGACCCCGGTGCCCAAGCCAATCAGCGTGAACATATTGGGGCTGCGGTTGACTAGCGAAGTCCAGAAACGCTGGAAAAATGGCAGGCCGCACCAGAGGACAACCGGGCTGGCGAGGACCAGCTCGAACCAAGGAAGTCGCGATCCGTGGAGAATCGGCATAAACTCCTGCGGCCAGATCATGCTTCCCATCGCGATAGCGAGGAGGGGCGAGGTCAGGATGACGCCGATCCAGAACCGCAGCGTCATGTTGCGGAGTTCGGGATTGCTCTCCTGCGTTACGGTCACAGTGCGGGGCTCGAGCGCCATGCCGCAGATCGGGCACGATCCGGGCTCGGAGCGCACAATTTCCGGATGCATCGGGCAGGTGTATTCAGTGTGGGTCGCGGGGAGCAGATTCTCCGGCTCCAGAGCCATCCCGCACGAAGGGCATGGCACGGGCTTCGTCTCGCGAACCTCGGGGCACATGGGACAGACGTAATAAACCGGGGTCACTGCTTCGGGCTTCCGGCTTCGGACCTCAGCTGGCCTAACAGTTCTCTTTGGCTCCGAACCCTCGAGTATCGCGAGGCTCGTTAGTTTCTTGAAGTACCTCGACGGATCGGCCTCAAACGTGTCCATACAGCTCCGGCCGCAGAAGTAATACTTCTCCCCTTCTCGCTCAGACACGAATTTAGCGGTCGCTGGATTGACGTTCATACCGCAGACCGGATCGCGCGCAAGCGCAAAATTCGGAGCAGGAATCCCAGCCGAGGCCATGCCGAGCATAACCAGGCCGCCGGGTGCCGGTTTGTTCAAATACTCCTGCGGATTGGACTTGAATTTCTCTACGCAATGGCCGCAGCAAAAGTAATAACTCTCGCCGGCATACTGGTGTACGTGTTTCGCTGTCGTGGTATTTACACTCATCCCGCAGACAGGATCACGAGAGACAGTTGACGCTGAACTCGAAGAGCGCTTTAGAGGTTCTTCCATCAGTAAGGTTTTCCAGATTGCGTGCTTAGATGTAATCCCGAACCAAAAGTCGCGTCAATGCGGCGCCGCAGAGTCGTAAGGAGTTGAAAAGCTGCCAACTTCGTCATCATCTCGCGAAATAGCCACTATAGCGATGTGACCAAGATCACAGCGGCTAAAACTGTTTACCGTAATCTAATCCTGCCTCTTCAGCCGCAACGCCATCGCCAGACGGCATCCGAAGGCGCAACCCTGGTGGAATGATTTTCATTTTGTGGAGCAATCGATGTCATTGGTGGAAGGTCATCTCGGTTTATTCATTGAAGATGCACCCGCCGCACTAGCAATCTTCGATCAGCAGATGCGCTACGTCCACGCCAGCAATGGCTGGCGAAGAGACTTTGGACTGGGCGACCGGGCACTATGCGGCCTCTCTCATTACGAAATATTCCCTGAAATTCCCGACCGCTGGAAGGAACTCCACCGCCGTGGACTTGCCGGTGAAGGCCTCCAGGCAGAGCAGGACCGTTTCGAGCGCATGGACGGGTCCGTTCAATGGCTGCGCTGGGCGATTCGGCCATGGTACCAAGCCAAGGGGTCGATCGGCGGGATCGTCATCTTCTGCGAAGACATTAGTGCGCGTGTCCGCGCCGAAGAAGAGTTGCGACTCAGCGAAGAGCGGTATCGGTGTCTGGTCCAAGCTACTTCGGACATTGTCTGGAATGGCCAGAAAAAGGAACAGAGCATGGATGTACCGCAATGGCGCGAGTTAACCGGCCAAACGATGGACCAGGCTCGCGATCATTGGACGGAGTGTATCCACCCCGAAGATCGCGATGCCATCGCGACGTCATGGCTCGAGTTTACTCATAAGGGCGGGACTTTCAAACGGCAATACCGGCTGCGTTGCCGCGATGGCCAGTATCACTGGATCGCGGTCAACGGGGTCTCCCTGCACCAAGAAGATGGGGCCATCCGCGAATGGATTGGCACCTTCAACGACATCACGGATCGCAAGCTTGCAGAGGAGGCGCTTCGGCAAAAGGAAGAAGATTACCGCACCATCTTTGAGCAGGCGTTGGAGGGAATTTACCGGAGTACGCCCGAAGGGAGCAGCCTAACTGCGAATCCTGCGCTCGCCAGGATTCTCGGCTACGAGTCAGCACGGGAGTTCGTTACTGCCGTGACCAACACAACCACGCAGTTGTGGGCGAATCCGGCAGCGCGCCAGGAATTCAACAAATTGCTCGAAGAGAAAGCGGTCGTGCGTGGATTTGAATGCCAGTTTTTGCGCAAGGGCGGGGACATGGCCTGGGTGTCGGCGAATTGCCGGGCGGTTCGCGACGGCCAAGGCAAAACACTCTACTACGAGGGCTTCATCGAAAACATAAACGAGCGCAAACAAGCCGAGGAACTGATTCGCGAAAGTGAAGCGAAAGAACGGGCGCGCGCCAAGGAACTGGAAACCATCCTCGATACAATTCCGATTCCTGTACTTATATCCCGGGACCCTCAGTGTGAACAGGTCACCAGAAATCGGGCGGCTTGGGAGCATCTTGGCATCGAGGCCACAAGAGAAGGAAGCAAAGTTCCTACGTCACGAGAACTACACCATCAGTTCCTATGGGACGGAACTCCGCTCGCAAAAGGGCAGCTACCTATGGAACTGGCCGCTGCGACCGGATTGCCGGTTTACAACGTTGCGACCACGCTCATTCGCGAGGATGGAAGCAAACGATTCGAAATCGGCAATGCCGCACCCTTGCTTGACGAGAGCGGAAGGGTCTGGGGAGCTGTCGGTGCAAAAATCGACATCACGGAACGTGTCCGGGCGGAAGAGGCGCTACGCGGGAGTGAAGAAAGGCTGCGACTAGCCCAGGAAGTCGCCCAAATTGGCTCCTTCGATCGGAACATGCTGACTGGCGAGGTCACGTGGTCTTCAACAATGGCGGGCATCTACGGTCTGCGGCCGGGCCAATTTCCGCGAAACGATGAGGAATACCTGCTACTAATCCACCCAGACGACCGCGCGTACGTTTCCGATCTACTGGCGGAGTCGCGCAAATCTGGTGAGGGCACCGGAGAGTGGCGCACACTCTGGCCCGACGGCACGCTGCGATGGATCACAAGCAAATGGCGGGTCTTGAAAGATGATGTTGGAAAGCCTGTGCGCTCGATCGGCTGCCATTACGACACTACGGAACGCAAACTGATTGAAGCGGAACTGCAAAAAGCAAAAGATCGACTTACCGAGGAAAAGCTCTACCTCGAACAGGAAATCGACAGTCAGCTTGGCGCAAGGGAAATCATTGGTTCCACGAGTGGTCTGCAGCATGTGATGGAAGAAGTGGCCGCGGTCGCGCCGACCGATTCGAATGTACTGCTATTGGGCGAGACGGGCACGGGCAAGGAAGTGATCGCTCGAGCGATTCACGAGAATAGCAAACGGGCCGGCAAGTCTTTCATTAAGGTGAACTGCGCGGCGATTCCATCGGGACTTTTGGAGAGCGAGCTTTTTGGAGCAGAGCGCGGCGCGTTCACCGGGGCTGACACAAAAAAGATCGGGCGAGTCGAACTGGCTGATGGAGGAACACTCTTCCTCGATGAGATTGGCGAAATCCTACCTTCCTTGCAACCGAAACTGCTTCGAGTTCTTCAGGAACAGGAGTTCGAGAGACTGGGAGGAACCCGAACGCTCAAGATGGACTTCCGGCTGATCGCAGCCACCAATCGCGATCTGCTCAGCGAAGTGCGGAACAATCATTTCCGCAGCGACCTGTATTACCGGATTTCGGTCTTCCCCATTTCGCTCCCTCCTCTGCGCGAGCGCCTTGATGACATTTCGGCACTGGTTGAGCATTTCGTCCAGAAATATGCGATCCGGATGGGTAAGACAATCACCAGCATCCCAAAGAGCACGATGGATACCTTGCTTGAGTGGAATTGGCCTGGAAACATACGAGAGCTGGAAAATTTCGTCGAGCGATCAGTGATTTTGACGAGCGGTTCTGTCCTGGCTGCGCCACTCGGAATGTTACAGGAGCACCTCGCCCACGAGGAGGAGCTACGGACAGCACCAGCAACCGAAACCCTCGCGAGTGTTCAGCGCGAACACATCGTGGAAGCACTGCGGAGATCGAAGGGGCGCATCGGTGGCCCGGAAGGGGCTGCGGCGCGGCTGGGATTAAAACGGACCACCCTTCAATCAAAAATGAAGCAGATGGGGATTGACCCGCAGAAAATTTGCCCTCGCAATGGCTAGATACTGACTTTTCGATCGCCAACAATAATCCCAGCACAACAACCCCCGGGACAACAACCAAGAGAGACGGATCACGCGGCTGCCAATCTCTTGAGCAGCTGAGGCGACAGGAACTCCCTCAGGTATATTGGACATACCGGCGCTTCGGTCCGGGATCTAAAATCATCACAGAAAAGAGCTTGATCGAATGACCTATCTCGACGTGGTTTTCAATTACGCCTCGCTGCCGGGAGAGAACGAGTTGCGGGCAATCGACAGTATGCGCGAAGTATATGGAATCCGCTCGGTACGGTTTAATCAGAAGCAACGAACGGTTCGAGTGGAGTTCGACGCCTCTCGGATGAAACAGGATGCAGTTGCCAGGCTTTTGCGCAACGCCGGAGTCAATATCAAGGAACCAGTCGCGCTCGCCTAAAGGACTTCCGCTTTGCTGGTTGGTCAGACCGAAGTAACGAGGGCGGGGGAGGGCTGCCCACGGCGCGAGTAAAGCAAGGGGTGCTCACAGAAAACCTCTGGCCGAAGTTATTCTCTGAAGCACCCCGTTGCGCGCCACTTCGTCTGGCTTTGTATAAAGCAAGCCCCATGCCGTTCGTAAACCTCTGAAAACACACACATGAAAAACCTACAGCCTGTAGGAATTTCTCTTCCCGCGTGAAAGAATTACGTCGCCTTCAGGAGGCAACAATCGGGCCACAAGGCTTGTTGAAAAATCGCGGACGTATATATACGGGAAAAGCTGTAGCTCCGAGTTACACGGCTCACCGCAGCTTGTACATTCGACTGCCGAGATTATGTTTTAGCCTTCGAACAGAAAAGGAAAAAAATCGACAACCTCGATTCCAGTAAATCAAAATAACAGTGGCGACCTCACCTGCTGAACTGCATTCCGCAACGCAAGACTCTTGCTATAATCAAACACGGTTTCATCCTTCCTGTCAGATCTGCGCCCTTAGCTCAGCTGGATAGAGCGTCTGGCTACGAACCAGAAGGTCGGGAGTTCGAATCTCTCAGGGCGCACCATCTCCCTTCAGTTCGCTACTTTATAGGGACTGCGGAATCTGGTGTTTTCGGACCACTCGTACCAGACACTTTCCATTCCGGCTTCGCCGATGCCAAGGAACGCGCCCGTTCGGGAATTTAGTTTGTTGCTTCGTTTGTTTCTTCCCAATTTGGAGCGACCTCACCGACAAGAGACGGCACATCGCGTGGAGCGACGCAGTGGACAGGCGGTTGAAAATGGAGTCCATTTCTAAGCTGCGACGGGATGGGTACCTTCGATTTTGCAAAATACACTTTTTTGTTTGGCGGTATACGGGGTTTCTGGTATTTTTCGCTTGAAGTCGCGATGGCCCTGGCCGGGAGTTTCTGCCATCGTTGTCACAGTAAACGACAGAAAAATACGTCACTTCGGCTGCGCCCCTACCTGCCCGCTCGCTTCGTGAGGGTGCTTGCAGTTCTGCTGTCGGCAAGCCCAATAAATTAAACGGAGGGGCGTATTCATGACGAAGTTTCTATTGGGATTGGTGTGTCTGTCAGTTCTTTTCGCAAGCTCCGCGTTCGCGACGGTAAACATTGGTTCTCCCACGAATGGCGGAACCTACACCGGCCCGGTCCAATTCAGCGCATCCGGATCAACGAATTGCTCGAGAGGTGTCGGCTCCATGGGCATTTACACTGCGCCTGGAGTATTGGCATACGTGGTCAACGGCGACCAGATTAATACGAGCCTCACTTTGAATCCGGCAACCTATCACATCGTCATCACCGAATGGGATAACTGCGGCGGCTCAAGTACCGCTGGGGTCACGATCACGGTTCAGCCTGGCGGTTCTTCCGGCGTTTCGATCACCTCCCCCACCAACAACAGCACAGTTGGCTCCCCGGTCAACTTCAGAGCCACGGCGACCACCACCTGCCCAAAGGGAGTTTCGTCGATGGGCATCTACACAGCGCCTTACCAGCTCGTCTATACGGTGCAAGGAGCAAGCCTGAATACCAATCTGTCTTTGAACCCTGGAACGTACAACGCCGTCGTCGAGGAATGGGACGGTTGCGGAGGAGCCGCGACCGCCTCAGTGAAGTTCACCGTCAATAGCGGCGGCGGTGGCGGGACATTTTCTCAGATCCAGCATGCCGGTGGCTGGGGCGAAGCCGGCCAACGCGGTCCCAATTTCATCAATTGCTCTCCTTCTCCATGCGAGAACATCACTTTCTCCATGGCGCAGAACATTAAATCGCCTTCACTTAGCGGCGAAGCGACCCAGTATTCTCTCGGTGGCAGTCAAGGATACGGAGACGGTTTCTGGAACAACCACCTGATTGGACCTTTCTCTTCGCAAGGCATGCCCGACAACAACCACACGATCGTACCAACGCTCCACAACTTCACCTATGACGTCTATTTCTGGGCTGGCGACATCAATTTGTCCCAGGCTGTGGAATTTGACATCAACCAGTTCTTCAACAATATGGGTTACATTTGGGGACATGAATGCCGCGTAGCTGGCGGCAATGAATGGGATGTCTGGGACAATGTGCATGCTCACTGGGTCCCAACTGGGATTTCCTGCTACCCCAACAGTAATTCATGGAATCACCTCACCCTTGTGGTACAAAGGACTTCCGACAACCAGCTGCTTTACAAGTCGATCACGCTCAACGGACAAACCCACACCCTCAACCAGTACTACAGTCCCGCATCCACACCCGGCTGGTACGGCGTCACCGTCAACTACCAGGAAGATGGCAACTCGAAACAGTCGCCATATTCCGTTTATCTCGACCAGTTGACCTTTAGTTACAACTAGACTCTCACGTAGTTACAACTAGACTCTCACGGTCGTATGCGATCCCCACGCGGGCACGGTTTATGGCCGTGCCCGTTTTTTCATTCTGGTCTTCACAACACTCACGTTCGTGGGATGGGAGTCTCGATCACGGTCTGGTGACGAAATCGTCTGCTTAAGCCCGAAGGTTGAGATTGATGTCGAGTCCTTTCTGAATGAGCGAGAAGGCCTCAACATCGATGGCCAGGTGAGCGCCATGCAGCCCTTGCATCTAGTGTCTCAAAAGCTCGGGCGCCGCTCAGGCGCGCTATTCCTTTCAGCACAGTGATTGAGTTTTCAAACTGCGCTCCTTTGGCCGAAGAGTAGGCGAACATTGATTCTTCTGAGTCTCTTCTTATAAATGCGTGGGTAGGGATTTCGCTTCCGCGAGAGTTCTGCTAATCTTGCCGCAGCCCTGTTGTTTCGAACCGTTACGATTTCTTCCGGTTATCGGGCAAGCGCGCCATGCCGAAGCCAAGCCAAACGCAAGATTTGTCAGTCCTCGCGTCCGCCAAGAACGGACTGGTTTATCTCACGGCCAATGATTGGGCACTCATTTTGGACAAGGGAACGCGGCGGCAATTTAAGCGCGGCGACTCTTTAGTACAGCAGGGACGTCGGACCCACGGAGTCTTCGTGCTGCTGAATGGCACTGCCTCGGTAGAAATTCCTGGGCCAACACGCCCGACCGAAATAGGACCGGGTGAAGTCTGCGGAGAGATTTCATTTCTTGACGAGCTTCCCGCTACGGCTGACGTTGTTGCCCGCGACGCCATCGAAGCCTACTATCTTGACCGTCCCACCCTGCAGTCTTTGTTCGAATTGTTTCCGCACCTTGGTTCCCGCTTCTACCGGTCACTCGCATCGATCTTGTCGCGCAGGTTGCGGGAAGTGATTGGGCGTCAGGCACCAACTCAGCCTTCCAAGAAGGATCCTGGATAAAGACGGTTTAAGCCATCAAGTGTGCTAGCCTACAAGTTCTCCACGGGGGACGATCTGAACGTAGGTCTCGGCATCCCCCTAGCACAGGCCTGCAGTCTATGGTTGATCCTGTCAGTCTTCGTCTGGCTCTAGTGTCGGCGGGTGTCCTCGGCTTCCGGCACGGGCTCGACTACGACCACATTGCAGCGATCTCTGACATCAGCAGCGTGCAGTCCCGTCCTCGTGATGCCATGCGCTACGGGCTTCTCTACGTTGCCGGACATGCAACCACTGTAGCTTTGCTGGGATCCGCCGCTGTGGCTTTCCGCATCGCGTTGCCTCCGGCAAGCGATCGATGGGCTGAGCGCCTGGTGGGGATCACGCTGCTTGTGTTGGGCTTTTATGTGCTCGGCACTTTCTTTCGTCCTTCGAGCCATTCTCACGTGCCGAAGACCCGAATCACGTTGCTGGTCAATGGCGCGCTTTGGGTGTACTGGCGGCTGACGCGTTTGTTTGGCGGCACGCGAGTCGAGGCTCCCCAGGTCTTCAAAGATGGGTACGGGACCACGTCGACGTTCCTGGTTGGGGTCATTCATGGACTGGGAGCGGAAACCCCGACGCAGATCTTACTGTTTCTTATGGCGGCAAATCTTGGGGGAACTGGTGCGGGACTCCTCGGGTTGCTGGCTTTTATCGTTGGCTTGATTGCTATGAATACGCTCATGTGCGCGTCGGCGGCGGGATTGTATTCAGCAACACTGGCCCGTCCGAGCGCGCTGAAAGCTCTCACGCTCGCGACCTCGGCCTATAGCATCATTGTCGGGGCTATCTTCCTTATCGGCTCGGCAAGCCAGTTGCCCTCGCTCACGAGTTAAGAGACTCTCTTGGCACCGTTTGGGGCTGGTGGGTGGCGATCTGGTGTCGGACCAGGTGGCGGAACGAGGCTTAAGTTAGCGATGAGTCCCATCCAATCATCAGCCTCACGATGGTTAGGCGCGTTTTCCTTCCTGCATATTGGTCGCTGTCCCTGAATAATCTTTGCGCCTGACAGCCGTTACCCCAGTAATCTGCAGTCGGGGATTACCGTTGACCCACCGCGCCTACCCTTCTTAAATTGCCAACAGGGGGTTGTATGAAAGATATCCATGAGGTCCTGCGGCAAAAGCAGGCGAAATACGCCCAACTAGGCAAGCAAATCGAGATGCTCCAACAGGCTGCCGAGAAGCTGCGCGAAGTGGCGCCACTGCTGGCCGAGAGTGACGAGGAAGATAACGTCGTTTTGGCTGATGTCGATGAGGCTGTGGCGGCAACCGATGCAATGGCCGCGAAGGCATCCGCGGGCTCAAGTGGGGCGAGTTCCAAGGCGTCACGTCCTTCCGCTCCGCGCTGGCCGTAAACCCTGTCCGCCTGACGACAGGAACGATCGAATATGAACCTTCAAGCGCTACTGGTCTCGAGCGA
>Ga0070735_10003161_pt1 | contig 14545 bp, 12 predicted proteins | sample Coa_R1_FD_66443 | JGI IMG/M metagenome (GOLD analysis project Ga0070735, IMG submission 66443) | Surface soil microbial communities from Centralia Pennsylvania, which are recovering from an underground coalmine fire - Coalmine... | ecosystem: Environmental > Terrestrial > Soil > Unclassified ...
GGGAACTATCCGAGCCCAGCGGCCCTTCCAGGTTGGTGGTGGGATCGATCTGGTATTGATCGTTGATGGCGCTGATCAGGGTGTTGTAGGCGACGACGAAGGCGTTAATCGCTGTCGTCGCCTGAGCGGTGTCCGGCCCGACGGAAAGCTGCAACGGAACCGAGGGTTCGGCGCTGACCAAATTCATCGTCACCCCGGGCAGCGCCTCAGTCACCGTGTTGGTCGTACTGCTGAATGGGACCCCATCAATCGTGAACGACGCGTTTGTTCCGCCGATCGGCGTTACGAACGTCAGGTTCGTGGCCGGATTCGCAACTGTCTTCAGGCCCGTGTCGTTGCTGGACACGGCCAGCACTCCGGCAGCTCCGGTGGCCTGGTTCGTGATCGCCAGATGGTATCCATTGCTGTCCGACACCACGCTTGCCGTGATGCCCCAGTTGTTCTGCGTGCTCTGGTCGGTAATGTAGCTGGCGAGACTATTGAGTGTGTCATTCGTGCCTGCGGTGATGGCGAGGTTCGCGGTCGTACCACCCGATCCGCCGATCTGCAGTTGAACGGTTCCCGTGGTCTGGCCGCTGTTCAGAAATGAACTGTCAGCACTGCTCAAAGAGGTTGTATTTACCGTTGCGGACGTTGTGGTATTGGCCGCGATTGCCAACGCTCCCGGTGTTCCGGTGGCGGAACTGTAGATCGCCAGCCGCGCTCCGGTCGCGTCGCTCAGCACCGAAGCTGTCACGCCCCAGTTGTTCTTCGTGCTCTGAGTGTTAATGTAGTTCGCAAGCGTGGTAACCGTGTCGTTGATGCCCGCCGTGATTTGGATGTCTTTGGTCGAGCCGCTGGAACCGCCAATCTGAAGCTGCAGATCCCCGCTGATGGCGCCACTCGGCAAGATCGAAACTCCAGCTCCTCCCGCCACCGCGTTCGTGTAAACCGTCCCCGGACTGGCCAGGGTGTTCACCACGACCGTGTGGGTTCCGGACGTGGCCGTCGTATCCGCCGTCGCGGTCAGGATCGCCGGCATCGACGAGTCTGCTGCTACTGCGGTCAGCGCCCCCAGCGGATCTTTCAGGGCGTTCACCGCGGTCTGCAGATTGGTCAGGTCGGTATTCAGCGTGCCCAGAGCCGTAGCCTGGGTCTGCAGCGTGGTCTGTTCCTGTTGCCACACCGTCAGCTGGCCGCTCTCCTGCGCCTGAACTTGGCTCACCAGAGAATTGACGTCGATCCCGTTGCCGTTTAGCAATGCTGCCGCGTTCAGGCTGATTCCCATTTTCTTTCCTCCGGTTTCACTTCTTCCCCGACTGTTGGCTCGCCGCCATCCGCTGCAACCGCTGGCGAATGTCTTGCACCAGGTTCAGCATCTGCGCGCTGGGGATCTGAAACACCAGAGACCCTGACTTTGAGTCCACAAAGTCATAGACCAAGATCGGGGATCCCGTTGAAGTATCGGAGTGCACTTTCACGACCTCATCGCCGAGCGAGGCGACAGGTTCGGGATTTCGTGATTCGGAACTTTCCGCATTCGGACGATCTCCCAAACTGGGCGTGGAGCGCGCAGGCTGCTGCGTGCTCTCGGGAGTCCGGCTCTCCGCTGTCACCGGAACGATCTGTGTCGGGCCGATGTTCATAACGGTTAACCTATGGATGATTCAAAAGGAGGGTGGAGGAATCCACCCCCCTTCCCTAAACATGTGCTTACTGGATCAGCTTCAGTACGAGTTGCTGCATCTGGTTGGCCTGAGACAGAGCGGCTACGCCGGTCTGTTCCAGAATGGAGTACTTCGACATGCTGGCTACTGTCGACGGAATGTCGGCAGCCATGATCTGATCCTGCGCCGAAGTCAGGTTCTGGATGTTGTTGTTGATGACGTTGCTGGCGCTCTGCAGCCGGTTGACGCTGGCTCCAAGCGTTCCGCGGAGGGCCGCAACATCGTTAATCGCTGACGAAATATCCGCCAGCGCTGATTGCGCCGTGCCCTGCGTCGACAGGTTATCGCTGGCGATGCTGGCGCCGTTCATGTTGCTGGACGACAAGCTTCCGATCGTCACAGCAATGGTGTTCGCTGCATTGGCGCTGTCATCTGTGAGGTAGATGTCAGTCGCTGACGCAACACTGGCCTGGGCGGAACCGGCGGCGAAGCTACCGAATACCGCCGTTGCTCCAGCAGGCGCAGTGATCGTAGGAGCGTTGTTTGGGTTGTTCGGATCCGCAACCACCAGGCTGCCGTTGCCGTTGAGCGTTGCTGAAAGGCCCATGGACTGCAAGTCCGAGATCAGGGTGCCTACCGTCATGTTGCCCTGGTCGTAGAGCGTCGTCGCAGTCGCTGCGCCAAAGGGCTGAATGGTGAAGCTCTTCGTCGCGCCGCCCTGGGTAAAGGACGCCGCGTTGCCGAAGTTCCATGTTCCAGTAGCTCCCTCTGCGATGGCGGGCTTGGTCCCGGCGCCGGCTGGCTCGGCTACCGTACCATATCCGATGACGAGGTTGCCGCCGCTGTTGATGGACGCACTGTACCGGGCATCGCCGTTGATCGAGCTGACCAAGGTACCAAGCGTTGCGCCCGAACCAACACCGTACGTGCTGAAGGTATACGGATTGCTCGTTCCGATGGTGAAGGTGGACGCAGTCTGTGCGCCGTTTTGAGTTCCAGCACCGATCGCCGTTCCGCCGGCTTCCGACACAGTCACGGCTGCGCCGTTCCCTGAGACCACCATGGCGGACCCGGCCCCGCCCGTCGCGGTAAGACCAGTCTGGGCGTTGATGTAACCCATTAGACCGGCTACCGTAGCGGCTCCCGTGGTGCCCGCCACGTACGAGTAGGACGCGGCGGTTCCTGTCCCAGGCGTTGTCACACTGATGGTGACGGTTTCGCCCGCCAGAGAATCCGCTTGGTTGAGGCTGGCAGTGCTGGTCCAGGTGCCACCATGAGCTGCGCTCAGGAGGTTGCTGGCGGCGGTCAGACTGCCCGTACCTGCAATCGAGGTTAGCGCCGAACCGCCCAGAGACGTGCTTGCATTCACGCCCGTCGCGGTGCCGACTACGTTATTGGCATTGACGTTCTGGAATACCTGCTGGCCGTTGAAATTCGTCGTGGCGCCGATGCGGTCGATTTCCTTCGATATCGAAGCAAACTCAGCCTGCAGCGGGGCGCGCTGCGCGTCTGACAACGTACCGTTGGCCGATTCAGTAGCCAGCGTAATTGCGCGGTTGAGCAGCGTGGTGACCTGTGCGAGCGCGCCGTCTGCAACTTGCAGCTTGCCGACGCCGTCATTCGCGTTGCGGGCGGATTGTGTGAGAGCTGTAACGTTGGCCATCAAGCCATTCGCCACGGCCAGGCCGGCAGCATCATCCGCGCCGGTATTGATGCGCGATCCAGAAGACAACTGGTACAGGGTTTTTTGCAAGCTGCTGTTTGTAACGTTTAACTGGTTTTGGGCGGCCAGGGAGGCCGGGTTATTCAGAATACTGATTGACATGATTGGCTCCTCTTAATCTGATTTTGGGTTCTCTGGAACCGCCTCCCCAGCACTCGCCGGAGTTTTTGTTCCTCTCGTTCGTTGGGAACCCGATTTCTTTCCTGTCCATCGGCACTTTTCCCTCGCGCTTTAGTGCCGTTTCCCAGCAACCACCTTCCAGTAGTAATCCCAAAGTAATGACTCCTTTTTCGCATGCCCCATCACCCTCTCCCCCGTCCCGCCGATATTCCCCGTAGGGGGCCCGTAGGCTCCTCGAACGCACGTCCTCCGAGAAAGGGCACAAACGGACATGATTCGTCTGACTCGTCTCAATAACCAGTCCTTGACGGTCAACTCCGACTTGATCAAGTTCGTCGAGCAGTCTCCCGACACGCTGGTCACGCTCGTCAATGGAGAAAAGCTCGTGGTACGCGAGAGCGTGGATGACATTCTGGCTCGCGTCATCCAATTCCGTCGCTCCGTCCTCCACGGACTCTCTTTCGCGTGGGATCCTTCATCTGCTCACACCCCCGTTCCGAAATCTCACGAACCCGACGAACGAGAGCGAGAGAGGTAAAGCGTGGACAAGTCCAGTCTCGGCGGCATCTTTCTCGCGCTCGGGGGAATCATTCTCGGCTTGCTGCTCGAAGGCGGCAATCTTCAGCAGATTGTGCAGCCCACCGCCGCCATGATCGTTTTCGGAGGTACTCTGGGTGCGGTCATGCTGCAGTTTCCCTTGCCTGTCGTTCTCCAGGCTCTTCGCCGCCTGGGCTCCGTCTTTGTCACTCCGAAGCAGCGTCCCCAGGAAATGATTCAGCAACTCGTGCAATACGCACAGAAAGCCCGCCGGGAAGGAATCGTCTCCCTCGACGCCGACCTTGCGAACATCGAAGATCCCTTTCTCAAGAAATCGCTAATGTTGGCCGTCGACGGAACCGAGCCGCAAGAGCTGCGCAAGATTATGGAATTGGAACTCGATAACCAGGCCGAGTACGAAGAGCAGGTGCCGCAGGTTTTTGAATCCGCCGGAGGTTTTGCCCCCACCATCGGCATCATCGGCGCCGTCCTAGGGCTGATCCAGGTGATGCAGCACCTCGACAAGATCGACGAAGTCGGACGCGGCATCGCCGTCGCTTTCGTGGCCACGATTTATGGCGTTGCTTCCGCCAACCTCTTATATCTACCCGTCGCGGGGAAGATGAAACTTCGCATTCGCGAAGAACAGATCACCCGTGAGATGACCCTCGAAGGTGTCGCCTCGATCATGGAAGGCATGAACCCACGCATTCTTGAAACCAAGCTCCTCGGTTTTCTCGTCGAGGCAGGCACAAAGGAAAAGCCAGTCGAGGATAGCGCTCCATGAGCCGGCGCAAGCGCGCACGCCATCACGCCAACCATGAGCGCTGGCTCGTTTCCTACGCCGACTTCATTACTCTGCTGTTTGCGTTTTTCGTCGTCCTGTACTCCTCATCGCAAGTCGACCAGCGCAAGGTGGGCCAGCTGGCGATGGCCATACAAGTCGCGTTTCAAGAACTGGGCGTCTTCCCCGCCTCGACCACGCAGATTCCTGTCGATACTTCCGAGCCAATGCCCTTCAGCGTCGTGCAAGCCATCCAGAACGCCAAGCGAAACACCGAGATGGGACACGTCTCTCCCTCTCCAAGCGGCAATCTGGATGCGGTTTCTGACGAAGCTAACCTGTCGGCGATGCAGACAGAACTACAACAGGCTCTACAACACGAGATCGCGCTGCACGCCGTCGCATTACATCGCGAAACGGAAGGATTGGTGATCAGTCTACGCGAGTTCGCTTTTTTCGATAGCGGCTCTGCCGCGCTAAAGCCCTCTGCAATGCCTGCTCTCGATCGCATTGCCTCCATCCTTGCCATTCGCACCTGCGCCCTGCGCATTGAAGGTCACACCGACAACGTTCCCATCCACACCGTCCAGATGACATCCAACTGGGAACTCTCGACGGCGCGCTCGACTGAACTCGTGCGCCTTCTGATTCAGCACTATCAGTTCTCTCCGCAGCGTCTTTCCGCTGCCGGCTATGCCGAGTATCACCCGATCGCCAGTAACCAGACGCCGGAGGGCCGCGCGCAGAACCGGCGCCTCGACGTTGTGGTCCTGAGCGAACACATTCTCCAGCAGCCCAACCCCACCGATACCGCCTCGTCCAAACCTTCGCCTGCCATCCACTGACCTTCTTCGTGCCAGACTCACTCCTCGTAAAGTCTCGACCCTCTCCGCCGATGGATTCATAGGTGCACCGCCGCACGCATCTCTGAGAAAGGCCAAGGCATGACCTCTGCGCCACTCCAGCCCACGGTCGCGCTCGATGGGCCGCCAGATCCCGAACTAGTCCGTATCCGCGACCTGATCTATCAAGTAGCCGGCATCTTCCACCCAGATAACAAACTTCGTCTGCTCTCCGACCGTTGCAATCGGAGGATGAAAGAGATCAAAGCGTGTACTCTTCGCGACTACTTTGAATGTCTCACCGTCAAGGCCGCTCGCCAGGTCGAACTTACCGCGCTGCTGAACGAAATCACGATTGGCGAAACCTGTTTCTTCCGCAATCAGCCGGAACTTGATGCGTTGCGCCAGATCGTGATTCCGAAGATACTCGACGCGAAGTCCAAAGTTCCGCTCCGCCAGTTGCGCATCTGGAGTGCCGGCTGTTCGACCGGCGAAGAACCCTACACCCTCAGCATGTTGCTGCTGGAGGAGAGCCACAGCCGGCTCAAGGATTGGACTGTCGAGATCCTCGCCACCGACCTTAATGAGAATTCGCTAACCCATGCCAGGAACGCCGTCTATGGCCGTTACGCCACGCGTCATCTGACTCCGCACTACCGCCAGAAATATTTCACACCGCTCGGAGATCAGCTTCAGGTTCAGCCCGCGGTTCGCTCAAGAGTCAACTTCAGCCGACTCAATCTGTCCGACGATGCTCGGATGAGTTTCATGAAAAATCTGGACGTCATCTTTTGTTGCAACGTTCTGATCTATTTCGATCTCACTTCCAAACGGCACGTAATCCAGCACTTCTATAACCGGCTTCTGCCCCACGGGTACCTGTTCCTCGGCCATTCCGAATCGCTTTACGGCGTGAGCGATGATTTTCGGCTGGTCCATTTACCCGGAGCTACCGCCTACGTCAAAGGTGATCGAGGGGGAAAGTAGGAAAAGATGAATTCGGCTCCGACCAAAGCGACCTTGCTCACGCGGCTCGAAGGGCTGAACCAGATCCCTACGATTCCAGCCGTACTGGCGCCGCTGCTCCGCTACTTGCAACAGCCTTTGGAGCAGCTTGACGTTCTAAAAGTCACCGAGATGATTGCGCAGGATAAGTCCCTCGCGGCGCAGTGTCTGCAAATGGCGAACAGCCCGCTCTTCGGCCGCTGGCAGAAAGTCGACTCGCTGCGAGGCGCCATCGTCGGACTGGGATTCCAACGAGTCAGCGATATCGCTTTATCCTGCGGCGTGCTCAACATGATGCCCAAGGACAGCGGCATCGATCCTGTCGCCTTCTGGGAACACTCTCTCGGCTGCGCACTGGTCTGCCGCCACTTCGCCAGAAAGATTTCTCATCCCGATCCCAGCAAAGCCTACCTCGCCGGCCTGCTTCACGATCTTGGGATCATCGTCAACCTGCTGGTTGTGCCGAAAGAATTCGGCGCAGCCTTCAATCTCGCCCGCAAAGAGGGCATCCCTCTCCACGAAGCCGAGCAACTGGTCATGGGATTCAATCACTGCGAGAGTGGACGCCTGTTGGCCGAGCGCTGGGAACTCTCCGAGGAACTCACCGCTGTCGTGGCCTTGCACCATTCACCCCAGGAGTCAGAGGCCCACGCGGCAATAGTCGCGATCGTCGAACTCAGTGATCTACTCTGCCGCATGAGTGGGCTCAATCACGGTTACATCGAGAATCGCCAGGTCAACATCCTCGAACAGACCGGCTTTGCCATCTTGTCCCAGAAATTCCCCCAGCTCAAAGTTTTCGACTGGGCCCGCCTCACCTTCGAATTGGATTCTTACTTGGACGAAGTGCATGCGCTCGTTCGCGCCATCTACCGGACATGAGCCTCGACATCACAAACCCGGAAGTCCGAGTACTCGTCGTCGACGACAGCGCTTTCATGCGTACCGCTCTCTCTCGCATGATCGAATCCGAACCCGGCTTTACGGTAGCCGGAACTGCCTGCAGCGGAGCCGCAGCCCTTGCCAGAATCGAGACACTTGATCCCGATGTTGTCAGTCTCGATATGGAGATGCCCGGTCTGAGTGGACTGGAGACCCTGCGCCTCATCATGGCCCAGTCTCCGCGCCCAGTGATCGTGGTCAGCGCAGTGACCGAGAAAGACGCCGAGGCCACTTTCGACGCGTTAAGCGCGGGCGCCTTCGATTATGTTCCGAAACATCTCTCCTCCACTTCGCTCGACATTCTTCACATCCGCGACGATCTGATTGCCAAGATTCAGGCCGCAGCCCTCTCGCGAAACTCGCGTTCCATCGACGCTCCGGTCAAAAGGCCTCCGCGGGCATCTGGGCCCGACTGTCCCAGCTTTGCCTTCAGTGCTCCTGCGATTGTGGCTCTCGGATCTTCCACCGGCGGCCCCAAAGCGCTGGAGCAGATTCTGACTCTTCTCCCTCAAGACCTTTCTGTGCCTATTCTCATCGTGCAGCACATGCCCGCGGGATTCACTGGGCCGTTCGCGCAACGCCTCAACACCATGTGCAGGGTCGCTGTTCGCGAGGCCGCTCATCGCGAACTGATCCGGCCGGGCGTGGTCTACATCGCGCCCGCTGGAACGCACATGACCGTGGAACGATCCTCCGCTTCTCGCTCGAACATCTGCCTCGACACGCACCCCGAAGACAGTCTGCACATACCGTCAGTGAATGTCATGATGAAGTCAGTCGCGGATGCGTTCTCCAACCTCGCCATGGGAATCATCCTGACGGGAATGGGCTGCGACGGCGCAGAGGGAATGCAGGCCATCTATCGCCGCGGAGGCTTCACTGTCGGACAGGATGAAGCAAGCTGCACCGTCTACGGCATGCCGCGCGCGTGCGCCGAATTGAGCATCCTCAGCCGCGTAGTGCCGCTGTCTCAAATACCGGCAGTGATCCTGCAAGCAACTCGCTACCGCAAGCGGGCATAGCTAGATTCGGCGCCTCCGCTCGAAACCCTCCGCAATCGATCAGTCGTCTTAACGTTTGCAGCAGAGTGCCGCTGGAAAACGGCTTCGCCAGACATTCCTCATGCTCCCCCATGCGCAGCCCCATCTGTTCCGCATATCCAGTCACGAAGAGAACCTTGAGTGCAGGATTATCCCGCTTGAGCCGAGTCGACAGTGCGCGCCCGTTCTCTCCTGGCAGGATCACGTCCGTCAAAAGCAGATCAACCGCACCTCGTTCGAGATCGTAAGCCTGAGCGCCTTCCGCCGCGTTCCGTGCGGTCACAACTCTGTATCCGGCTGATCGCAGAACTTCGCAAGTCACTTCCCGCACAAATGCCTCGTCCTCGACATACAGGATCGTCTCGTTTCGAGTCAGCGCTCCCTCATCCGTGGTGAGCCACGATTCGTTCGTTCCCGCCGTCTGCTCCTCTGTTTCTGCACTCATAAAATTCTCTCCCCGGGCTGGTTGCGCACCACTCATGTTCGCTTCGACTCGCATGACATGCTCAAAGCATTTGCGTTGCCATCGCGGTGCTCAACGCATGCGGACAAAAGTTGATGGGAGTCCAGCACTTAGGTGGGGAGATTCGCACGAACGAGTTTTCTTTGCGACCGTTTCGGGAATCACGCAACAAAAACGGAAACCGATTTGGCACAACCGGGATCTTCTTCGCGGCCTTTGCGGTTAAAGCCCTTCGACCGAATAACGCACTCTCACTTCGGACTCGTGAGAATCGTTTCATTCGGATCGAGCAATATCTTGTGCGTCCCCGCTGGAGCGGAGAGATGAAACGTAGATTCTTGCCCGTCCGCAAATACCCGGCCCAGAAAAGCCGGCTGCCTGCTCGCAGTGACCGCATATACCGGAACGGACGTCACCAGATCCGGCGGAGCGTCTTCCTGCAGGATCGTTCCGCTGACCACTGTCCCCGCGCCCTTCGGCGTGAACTTCACTCCTCGTAGCTCCAGCTTAGGTAGTGCCGTGCCATTGATCCATCCATCCAGAAACCAGTCGAGCGATTTCCTTCCTTCGTATCGCAACGATGGCGGAAGATCCTCCGCGAATACATTCATCAGTTCGCGCGTGGTGATCGATTTACCTTCATACCGTTGCCGGAGCCTCCGCAACGCCCGCACAAACGGCTCATCCGCACTACCTTGAGACTTGCGGCCGCCTTGTTGCACTTCGGCATCTTTCAACATCGTCCGCAACATGTGGAACAGCCACGTTCCGCGACCATAGCTGATCGCTTCGTACCCTTCCGGAAATCGCGAAGAGAGCAACCGCACGCCCAGCGTCACCGGACCGGCGTCCTTTGGAGCCAGCCCATCTTTATTCTGCTCCACCAGATCCCGTCGATATTGCTCCATGATTTGCCGAAAGCCGGCGGGATTTTTCTCTTGCAGCATCATCAACGCGCAGTAGTTCGCCAGACCTTCGGAAAACCACTGATCGCGGTAGGAGTTCCACATCACGAGATCGCCCCACCATTGATGGGCCGTTTCGTGCGCCGGAATCATCTCCTGCATCAGGACGCGGTAAGGCTCGTAATGCAGTTGCTCGCGGTCCTCCTGATTGAGAAACGCGTACGACGACAGAAATACCAGGCCGGGCCAACCTTGGCTGTCGCGTCCGGGCATCTGCGTCAGCGCCAAACGGCTATACGGATAGGGCCCAAACCGTTCCGCATAATATTGGATGGCCCGTGCCGCCGCCTCACCGACCGTCACTTCGTTCTTCGCCGGTGAAGGACGGCTCGGCATGATTACCTGCGGTCCCCGCGGTATCGGATTCGACGGATCCGGATCAATCACCTGTATTCGTGCATTCGGAAAATCTCTCTCGACACCCGTGGTGGCGTACGTCTCCACTGTGACATTCCCAGCCTGCGCCGTTGCGATTTTGTATTTTCCAAGGTTGAATCCCGCCAAAGGGATCGGACGCTCGGTCACCCATCGCCCTGTCTGTTCCCCTTTGACCCTCGCCGCGGCCGCTGCTGCCGAGACCGGCGCCGATTTGCCTGTGGCTACGAGCGTCCAGCCTTGCGGATAGTCGAACTCCAGATCGAAGTCCGCCATCGTCATCCCGCGATTCGGATACCAGGTTCCGCGCGCTCCCACGTAAAGCAGTCCGCTGCCCGCCTCCGCCAGAACTTCGCCGCCATAAACGAATTCGAGATCGATCTTTTGTCCTTCTCTCGCCGGCTCTGGAAGAATCACAGCAACAATGTCATTCCCTCGACGCGAAAGCTGCGTCCCCTCCACTGCTGGATTGTGAATGAACTCGACCGCTTGCCCGTTCAACTTCACGCTTTCAATCTGCAGGAATCGCGATAACTCGAACAACAGCGCGCGCGCCCCTCCCGCCTTCACGTCAAGCCGCACTCGCGCAGTCGAATGGATCTGCTTTGGAGGCTGTACCTCAGTCGTGATCGAATAGCTCCGAACGGCCACCCAGTCTTCGCGCGAACTGTCCGTGCCAGTCAACGTCACACCGCTCGCGTCTGTATGAGCGCTAGCTGCAGACGCAGGCCTGAAAGACGTCCACACGTCGTAGTAACTGCCTCCGTTCTCAGCCGCCTTTTCCTGTCCCGCCTCAACCTGTTCGCCGGCCAGCGAGTCGAAGACTACATCGAACACACCCAGCTTGGTTCCCTGCAGTCTCGCGTGGAAATATCGATCGACCGTTCCTCCCTCAAGGTCGGCTCCAACCTCCTTGCCCTGCGACGGAAGCCTGCGGCTGAAACTCACCAGCAGCCTCATGGCATCTTCTTGAGCGAGATTCCGGGCCGTCATGTTCCAACGGTCGACGAATTCCTTCTGCTGGTCTGTCGCTCGCAGATCAGGCCGCATCTCGTTCGCGGCATCATCATTGAAACGGAAATATGCCGTCGCAAAGCGTTCTTCGAGGATGGCCATCCCCGTAAACAAACTCATCGATTTCCGCTCAAGATCACTCGGAGGGCTGAGCAACACCTCGCCCTCGCCTTCGAAAAAGGCCCCCGTGATCTGACCCATCACGTCCTGCGTGAAGCCGATGGTCCCGTCGTCTAGCGTGATATGCACCGCTGACCGGTCCAGCGATGCGCCCCGAACCTTATATACGCGCGAGGCATCGAGCCCGACCCCTCCAAGCTGCAAATACAGAGCTTCCGCTGGTTTGTTTGCTGGAGGGATCTGGCTTGCGAGGAATGCCGTCCCTAACAAGCAGGCCAGACAATTCAAGGCGGCCCTGCCCCCGAAGCGCCGCGCTTTGAGTAGTACCTTCGTCACGTGGTATGTCCGTCGTCGGTTGTTAGAATGCGCCTGAATGCGCCTGCGTGTCACTACCCTCCTCTTTATAGGGCAGCTCCTGCTTCTTTGGATGCTTGCTCCAGGCGGAGCGTGGGCTGACACCATCCATCTGAAAAATGGCCGCACCATCGTAGCCGACCACGTTCGCGAAAACGGCAATCACTTTGAATACGATATCGGCGACGACTCCTACACCATCCCCAAATCCAGCGTCGACCACGTAGATGCCGGGGGCATTCCCGTTCACTCCGCCTCAGGATCCACCAAGGTCGGTGATCTTCCCACCTTCACTCCACCCGATAGCCTGGCGAATGAAGGCGATCTGGTCTCGAGGATCATCAAAGAAGGCAAGGTCGATCCAGACGTGCTCTCCAGCCTGGAAGGCAAAGGCAACGCCGAACTGAGCGCAACGGCCGACTTCGTCGCCGGAAAATTTGAATTCGAGCACGGGAACATCGCTCAGGCCCGGCGCTATTTCGAGAGTGCCCTCCGCTTTCAGCCTGAGAACTGCACCATCCTTGTCTATTACGCCGCTCTCCTCGTCCGAACCGGAAACGCAGCTCAGGCGCTGCCCTACGCCCAGCGCGCGGTACGCTCCGACCCTCAATCGCCCGACGCCTACACGATGTTGGGCTACGCTCAGTTCGCGTCGGATCGCACAAAAGATGCCGTCGCCTCCTGGAAGCGATCCTTGGAGTTACGCCCCGATTCCACGGTCCAGCAGTTCCTGGCCAAAGCTCAGCGCGAACAGTCTGCCGAGTCCGACTTCACGCAAAACGAAAGCAGTCATTTCGTGCTGCACTACGAGGGCAAACAAACCTCCGACGCTCTTCGCTCACAGATCGTCGCTGCACTCGAATCGGATTACGACGATCTCTCCCGCGATCTCGGCAACCCGCCTCGCGACAGCATTCTCGTCACCCTCTACACCGAACAAGCCTTCTTCGATGTCACCCGCGCCCCAACCTGGGCCGGAGCCATCAACGATGGCAAACTCCGCATCCCTGTCAGCGGCCTGAGTTCCATGACGCCGGAACTCGCGCACGTTCTGAAGCATGAACTCGCTCACTCCTTCATCAACCAGCTTTCCGGTGGACGCTGCCCGCCCTGGCTGCACGAAGGCATCGCTCAATTCCTCGAACCCAAGACTCTCAGCGGCGACGGACACCAGCTCTCGCTCCTCTACAAGGCGCAGCGCAATATCCCGCTGAACGCCCTTGAAGGAAGTTTCCAGAGTCTCTCCGGCAACGCCGCCTATCTCGCCTATGCCGAATCCCTGGCCGCTGTCTCGTATATCAACGACACCTACGGCATGAGTGATGTCCAACGCATCCTCCAACAGCTCAGTCAGGGCAGCTCCACCGAAGCCGCTCTGCGCTCCACCATCCACTCCGACTACGGCCAGCTCGAGTCCGACCTGGCAAAATATTTAGCTGATAGATACGGCGAGTAGGCCGCCTGATAATGTGAGGACAGCAACCCTCGGCTGTCCGGTTTGCCCCTTCCCAATTCCTGTGCTAGCTTCGCTCAGGACTGCCCTACATGCGATCCTTCTTTCGATCCCGACCCGCCGCACCCACCGCCGAGCCTGTTCCCACGGTATTCCCCAAAATTGAGGGGGCCGACATCGCCGCCGTCTTCGCCGGCCAGCGTGTTGCCGGCGACTTCTACGACTCGGTTCGCGTCAGCCCTGAGCGTGTTCTATTCGGCCTTCTCGATGTCGCCGGACGCCGCGAGGATAACCGCGGCATCCTGATCGAAGCACAGACTGTTTTTCGCACCGTCGGCGCTCAGGTCTTTGGCGCTTCCGACATCAACGAGTCCAACGCCATGACCGAACTCTCCCTCCGCATAAATCGCGCCATCATCGAATCCTCGCACGGAGTCCACTCCTGCCCCGCGTTCATCGGCTGCTACCACGAGAAGTTCGGCACTCTCTGTTACACCAATGCCGGACATACCCCGGGCCTTCTTCGCGACAGTAAAGGCATTGCAGAGCTCAAATCGACCGGCCTGCCTCTGGGACTCTTCTCTCACGCCCCGGCTGACGCTCCGATCGCAGGTTTGGAAAAAGGCGCCGCCCTGCTGCTCGTTTCTCGCGGGGTCATCGAGTGCGGCCACAAAGCAAAATCAGACGAGGAGTTCGGCTTGGACCGCGTCAAACCGTTCCTTCAGGCTGCCCCTTCCATCTCGGCTAAGGATCTTTGTGTCTCCGTTGTAAATGAAGTCGGGGACTTCAGCGGTCATACCCCCCTTTGTGACGACCGCACGGCCCTCGCCCTAATCCGCACTGCCTGACCTCTGGGGGCCAACTTTCCGTTCCGGACAGGCGTCCAACAAAGGGGATGAGCCACGGGTCGGCTCCAAAGTAGTAAAATGTTTCCATCGGCTCGAGCCCACCCTTCGACCGCAAGTCCAGGAAGCGTGGTGGACCCACTGAATTCTATGAAGAAACTGTGCCTGCCTCTCGTTGCTTTGCTATGTCTGCCTGCCGTCGCGGTCAGCCAGACCGTCGTCGAAGAGATCGTTGCCCGCGTTAACAACCAGATCATCACCCGCTCTGAGTTCGAGCGCAGCCGGGATCAGCTCAAGGACGAAGTCAAGCAGCAGGA
>Ga0070735_10003162_pt1 | contig 14543 bp, 15 predicted proteins | sample Coa_R1_FD_66443 | JGI IMG/M metagenome (GOLD analysis project Ga0070735, IMG submission 66443) | Surface soil microbial communities from Centralia Pennsylvania, which are recovering from an underground coalmine fire - Coalmine... | ecosystem: Environmental > Terrestrial > Soil > Unclassified ...
GCAGCGAAGCGCTTGGGATATTCGCGCACGATGCGCGTGTAGAAATCGTTTGCATGTCTGGCGGCGTCCACGGCGGCATGTTCGTTCGCGAAATACGGGAGCTGGCCTGAGACGGAAAGAACCTGCAGGTCCACGTTTGCGAGCGCCATGTTGCGGATGTGTTTTTCAAGGCCACTGAAGCCCTCGGAGGCGAGTTCCGCTTGACGAAAAAATTGGTTGGCGTTGTGTCCTGCGTGGTGATCCAGCCGGTCCAGGTATTCGACCGGGAAATAGTGCGCATGAACGTCGATTCTCATTGCTTCCCTTTCTCATCCGCAATTTGAAACTCTGGCCGGCATCCGGATCGAAGCATCGTCTCGAAGGCGGGAGTATACAACGGGTTGTTTTGTCGATCGCGCTCCGATCGGACATATGTGCCGCCCCTTCGGGGCTTCCGGCCGCACTAACTTTTCCGTGCGTAAGGTTGCGCGGCGCGAAAACCTCGGGGGTAAACTGCTTTTATTTCTTGCCGATAGTAACTCTATGGAAAGGAGACAGGCCCCTAGAGTCGCGGTCATGAAGCGGATCGAAGTGTTGTGGGAAGACGATACGCATGCGCTGCGTGGTGCTCCCGCGACAATTATCGATCGCGCTTCCGGAGGGATTTGCCTTCAAATGACCATTCCCATCGCGATTGGATCGAAGCTGACAATTAAGGAGCGAGACGAGCGATTCTCAGGAATCGTAGTCAATTCCCGCCGCGAGCACAAGGATTACATCCTCGCTATTCAGTGGAATGTCGATGCAAGCCTCAGTACTAAGTAGCTACACCACGAATGCTATAGCTCCTTATTTCCCAACAGATGCGCTCGCGCTGTTCTGCTCGGCCAGATAAAAGTAGCCGACTTTGTTGTTAGGCGCTGAGCCATACCACATCCTGCCTTGGGCGTCGCGGAAAAACTCCCGCATGGCGGGCTCCGGATGCGGAAGCGGATATTCGATCACATTGCCCGTCCTCGGATCGAAGCGCCCGATTAAATCCATATTGTGAGAGTCGTACCACAGATAACCGTCGGCATCGAAGCCCAGAGCGTACGGGCTGGGATCTTTGCCAGGCAACTGAAACTCCTTAAACGTTTGCGTCTTGGGATTGAATTGCAGCATCTTGCCGCCCTGATATTCACCGGAATAGATCATGCCATCGGGTCCGATTTCCATTCTTCGAGGATATGCGTCGGCCGTTGGCGCGGTCCAAAGCTTTACCCTGTCGGTTTTTGCGTCGACTTTCCCAATCCTGTTCGTCCGCGGGCTGGTGAACCATACATCGCCATTCTTGTCCGGTTTGACGTCATACACGTAACCAATCTCTTGGTCGAAACGGGTGAATTTCTTGGTCTCAGGATCAAAGCGGGTCAAGGGGACGCCGCTTGCCCATACCTTTCCGCTCGGATCGATCCGGATAGTGTGCTTTGATCCGCCATCTTCAATTCCTTCTTTTCCGGGAAGATATTGATCCTGGTATTCAATAATTTTTTGTGATTCAGGATCCCATTTTGCCACTTTGTTTGAGCCTTGCTCCGCGAGCCAAACCGAACCGTCGGGCGCAGGCACGGCTGAATGCACTCCCGCCGTTCCAACATTCGGCACCGGGAAATCCTGCATCTCTCCGGTCTTGGGATCGAGACGCGTAATTTTATTTGCCACGCCAAAGTTCGGGATCCACATATAGCCGTTTTTGTCCGGGGCGGCACTGAAGGGCATGCGGCTTGGCCCGGGCATGTCATATTCGACATACACGATGTTCAAGGCTTCGCTGCTGAAGGGCCTTACAGTGTCTTTGTAGCCGGGCATATCCGCCACAGATCTCGGCAGCACGGACTCGGGACCGAAAAGACTCGTTAAGTAAGACGCGATATCTGCGGCTTCCTGATCGCTGAGGTTCGGGCCCAGAAAAATACTGAAGTGCATGGCGTCGCGCATGAACGCGATGCGGTCTTTCCAGCCGTCGGCATCGCGCGTGACGGAAGCCATGCGGCTCTGAAATTGGTGGCAGATGTTGCAGTGGGCGAAAATCAGATCCTTCCCTTTTGCCGGCGGCCACAGCTGTTTCGCCTGGGACTGGGAAATTTCATTCCAACGCACCGGGCCTTTTTGCAGCGCGAAATCCAGAGATGCGTTTTGGTCGGCGGTGAGCGGAACAGGATTGCGAGGATCGGCGCGATAGCCGACAGCCTTAATGAATACGCGATAATCTCCGGCCGCGAGATCGGGAATTCGGTAACGTCCCTGCGTATCCGAAAGCACGATAACGGTAATCCTGGTTTTCGCGTTCTGAGCCTCGACGAATGCGCCTTGAAACGGCGCGCCATCGGCGCCCTTCACCGTCCCGGTGATTGTTGCACCGTAACAGGCTGAGCCTAGAAAAACGACTGCGCTGCACAGTGTTAAAAACCTGGTGTGAAACCGCATCCGTATGTTTCCTTTCCGCTTCATCCGCGCTCACTCAACATAACAGGCATCATAGTGGCCGAATAGTTGAAATTGTCTTCTACTCCAATTGAACATGCAAATGCTAGTTTTTTCTAAGCGGCTCAGGATTCGAAGCGTGTTCACCATGCTGCTAACACACTAACAATTTCACGAACTTCTAGTTAACTTGGCATCTTTACGAAATATTTATATACCAAGTAAATATTTTGCGATCTTAATTTCATCTTCAGGTTGAGGTGATATCTTCAATACCATTGCCGTATGAAGTCGGAGATTCGAATTTTTTCTCGGCGCTTTGTTCGAACGGCCCGTTGCACTCATGTCCTCAGTGATGCAACTAGCGCTGGTTTCGACTAAGCATTTATGGAACTCGCCCTTAACTTAGCGTGGTTCATTATTGCGTTGGTGAGCTACGCTCTGCTCGCCCGGCGTCTCGCCAACGTTGGGACGGGACATTCGCGTCGCGTAAGCCGCTACCAATGTATTGTTGCGTTAAGCTCTGTTCTTGCGATTCTCTTTCCCGTTATTTCCCTGACAGACGATTTGCACGAAATGCAGGCTGCAGTGGAAGAGCCGTCTTCCTCCTGCGTCCTCATGAAAAAGTGCGGAGTGAACCATCCGTTGGCTCCAATAAGAGCCTCGCACCAGCTGCACTACATTAATTCACAATTCGTTGCAGATGTTTGCTGGGTCGCCTTTGGTACTCCTGCCGGCCAAGTGGTGGTTTCCCGCTCAGCCGGCTTCGCTTCTTCTCGCTTCGGCCGCGCGCCACCGTCTCGCGTCTTTTTCCAGCAAGTCTGAAAGTACGTTTCCCCAGATCCAGTGCCCGGCAACCGCGTAGGTGGCCGGCGCTCATTCTTGCAAATTCGGGCGGGCCTAACGTTGAGCCCGTACGCGGATTCGGCGGCACTAAATAGCTGTTGGAGGAACTTGGATGCAGCCTTCCCGTCATGGTTTTCATAAAGGCCTTATAGTCTGTCTGCTGATCATCTCTTCGTTTGGTGTTCTATTCGCATTCGCGCTTCTGGCGGGAGCCGTAACGGGCAAAGGACCCGTAGGGAGCATTCTGCTGGGTGGATTGGGAATCATCTTGCTGTTTCTATTTGTTTTCGTATTAGCATTCAGCGTGATTTATTGGAAATCTTCAAAGTTAGACTGAAGCGCCGGAAAAATCTGCTCCAACTCACCGTGGAAAACCTGGATTTCTTTCCTTACATTGCCGCTGAGGTCTTTAGTGCGGGCTGCAATTCAGCTTGCACGGCTTGGCACGGTGCATGGTGCAGGGGCGGATCGCTGCGAGGAACGCTGTTGCGGAAACGGTTAAGGGGTAGCCCCTGGGAGCGCCAATCTCCCGATTGGCGGCTTGCAGGACGTTCGCACGCCAATCGGGAGATTGGCGCTCCCGGGCTCTTCGGAACATTCATGATTGCGCCAATAAGCGGATGCGTGGACACGGCACGAAGTCGCGCAGTTCGCGCGGGTCTCGCCGTGATGGCGGTCACAGCGAGACTCGGCCCCGCGCGAAACTTAAAGAGCTAGTGCGCCGCGTTCCTGGTTGCGGATGCGGATGGTTTCTTCCACCTTGGACAGGAAGATTTTTCCGTCGCCGATATTTCCGGACGATGCTGTCTTCAAAATCGCATCGACCGCGGAATCAACCAGATTCTCCGGCAGCACCAACTCCAACTTGATTTTCGGAAGAAGATCGACCGTGTATTCGCGGCCTCGATAAACCTCCGTGTGTCCCTTCTGGCGTCCATGGCCACGAACATCGGTGATCGTCATGCCACCAATGCCTAATTCGGTCAGGACTTCCTTGACAGCTTCAAACCTGGACGGCTGAATGATCGCTTCTAGTTTTGTCATCATATTTTCTGTCCTTCCTCCGGCGGGCCTTACGCAGAACCCGCGCCCTTCATTTGCAGTAGTCGATTCGAATCCTTGTATGTCTCGCTGTCCTGATTTCTGGCCGTCCTCTGCCGCGTCTTCCTTGTTTCCGTGTCAATACAAGGAAGACACGGCGTGGGAAGAGAACATTGGGCGTCCTGGAATCCGAGAAATCCGGTCCAGGACGCCCTGTTGTTTAGTCGCCGTGCGCTGGTGCCGTTGCCTTGATGCCTACGCCGGACGGTTGTTGGTGTCCAGTCAGGCCCTTCGGCGATCCAAGCGCTGTGATGACATACTCGGGGTAAGCCGAAATGCCGTGCTCGTGGAGGTCGAGGCCGTACTGTTCGCCCTCGGGCGAGACACGGAGCAATCCCATAGCGTTCACCGCAAGCATGACCACCATAGAAATCGCGAAGGTAGCCAAGGTAATGGAAGCGCTGCCGATTGCCTGGGCAGTCAGTAATTGAGTACCGCCGCCATAGAAGAGCCCCTTGAGTGGGGCCGTGTTGTCGGCTGCAATCGGTCCGGTCGCACCGTACTTGCCAACGGCGAACAGGCCGAGGGAAATTGTCCCCCATATTCCGCAGATACCATGGACAGGAACCGCGCCGATTGGATCATCGATTCGTAGCCATTCAAGCAATTCCACGCCTGCAACAACGATGACGCCAGCGATAGCGCCCAAAAGGATCGCGCCGCTTGGACTGACCCAGTAGCACGGGCAAGTAATCGCTACGAGCCCTGCCAGGAAGCCGTTGGTTGTGAAGCCTGCGTCCCATTTCTTGGTATACGAATAGGCCGTGAACATGGCGGTCAATCCCGCCGCGCATGCAGCGAGAGTCGTGTTGGCCGCAATTCTGCCTATGCCATCAAAATCCATGGCCGAAAGTGTGCTGCCGGGATTGAATCCGTACCATCCGAACCACAGGATCAATCCGCCGGAGACCGCGATTGTCAAGTCGTGAGGCAGCATCGGAGCGCCGCCGTCGCGTTTGAATGTGCGGCCGAGGCGCGGACCGAGAACGATCGATCCGGCCAGCGCGACCATGCCGCCTATGGTGTGAACGACGGTTGATCCCGCGAAGTCGTGGAAGCCCATTCCGAGCCCGGGCCAGAAATGACCGTCACTTCCCATTAACGCCAGCCAGCCATCCGGACCCCATGCCCAGTGACCGATGATTGGGTAGATGAAACCGGAAACGGCAACGCTATAGACGAGGTCTCCGACGAAGCCGGTGCGGCCAATCATTGCGCCAGAGGTGATCGTCGAGCAGGTATCCGCGAAGGCAAACTGGAAAATCCAGACCGCCAGGAACGCCACGCCAGTGGTTTCATACGTTGCGGGCGCGCCTTGCAGGAAAAACCAGTGATAGCCGATGAATCCATTACCGTGGCTGAACATGAACGCGAAGCCAATCGCGTAAAACAGAATGCCGCAGAGACAAGTGTCAACCACGCATTCCATTAATACGTTAACGGTTTCGCGCGAGCGGCAGAAGCCCGCTTCGAGCATCGTGAATCCGACTTGCATTCCGAACACCAGGAAGGCCGCGACCAGCGTCCAGACCGTATTGATGGGATTGACGATGTCGTTCCCTTTTAACTCGGGGTCCGCCGCAAATGTATGTCCTCCAATGAAAATCGAAGTGGCGCCGATGACCAACAGGACCAGCGCGACGCCCATTCCTTTGCCGGCGAGTAAAAGCGTGCCGTAGCGGCGCCATTCGGGACTCCGGAGCCGTACCGCGAGCCGTGATAACTTTTGAGAGTACGACAACTTTTTTTCATATCTGGGAATCTCTGACATTTCCAGTCTCCTTTTGTGAATGAGAAATCAAATTCCTTTGCATCTGCAACACGTTCTGTGCTGGCGCCAAATCGCAGTCGCTAAGCCCAGAACCGATCACGAAAGCGAGCAGCTTCGCGGGTTAAATGGCTCAAAACCCTCCTGAAACTGAGTTGGACGAAACCAGACGGCGTCCCAAAAACCGTGACCCTTGCCGGCGTTTCCTACTGGCGGCCATCAGGACCTCTTCCTCGATTTCCATGTGGTCTCCCTCTGACAAACTCATCGCGTTGCCGATCTGGGACCTGCCTCCCCATCGCCCTTGGCCGATACCTACCCCCCGTCCTTCTAGCGGATGCTGCACCGTCGACGGCTCCCAGATACACATCTCCCGGAAGAGAAGCCAAAGCGGACCCGCAGCCCTGGGGCGGGGGAATCACGGCGTCGCTCCAATGAGGACCACCGTTTATGCTCTTCCTGGCTAATCAATCAGCTCGACGTGGAGCGGGATTGCGATGGACACGACGTTGTGTCCAAGAGATTTTCAATTGCAGGCCTTCGCTTTGAGATGGAAGGCGAAGGTAAAACGAAAAACATATGAACCGAACTTTATGTTGCACTTATGTAATCTTTACTTTTTCTTTACGCAGTCTGGGGCCGGAGTGCCGTAAACGCAAACTCAAAAATTAGATACCTGGGATTGAAGAAACTAATTGTTACCCATATGAATAAGTGATTCCGGGCATCGAAACGTTGCATTTTACTAGTCGGCGCACTCGCTCTAGCATCGCAGCCCTCGGCAGGAAATCTGATGTGCTCAGTCAATTTGTAAGGAAAGTATAAAGAAAAGATTAAAGGAGAATACATGGCGGAGAATACCGGCGAAGTAAAAATGACACCAACCTTAGGATTGACCGGGTTGACGATGAACGCCATGGCGCTCATCGCTCCCGGTGCCTTCCTTTGGCTTACGTTTGCACCCCAGGCCACAGAGGGTGCCACGGCGCCCTCGATGTGGATTGGCATCGTCTTCGCGCTTTTGCTGTGTCTGGCAACCGCGGTATGTTACGCGGAAATGGCGAAGCTTTACCCAGGCACCGGCAGTTCTTACTATTTCGCGGAGCAGTCCTTCCTGAATCACGAGAAGGCCTGGAAATACGCCCGCCTAATGAAATTCATCGTCGGCTGGGGCTCGCATCTTTACTACTGGATATACCCCGGCGTAATGGTTGCCGTCACTGGGGTCTTCTGCGGTTACATCACAGGCACGCTGTGGCCGAACTTCATGAGCGCGTCGAACCCTGGTCCGATGTTCATGATGCTTATCGCGATCATCTTTTCCTTCGCTGTTGCGTACATCGCGCACCGAGGCGTTAACGGGTCGACGGCCGTCAGCGTCGCTATCAATGTGATTCAAATCTCCGCGCTGATCGTATTCGCAGTGATGGCGATCAGCTACCGCGTCAGCCATCCGCCGGGAAGCGAAGCATGGCAGTTTGATTCGGTTTCAGGAGAAGGATACAAATACGAGTTCGCAACAACGAGCCAAGTGATCGATGGCAAACCGACAGATGTAATCACGCGCGATTCCAACATGGTGCCACAACCCAAGCTCGACGCCAGTGGGAAGCCGGTTCCGTATCACGTCAATTATGACATGTATGACAGCAGCACTCCGCCAGTGTTCCAGGCCCATCCAAACGCCAAATCGGTAGTCGCCATACACAATTTCAACTGGATGTTCGTTCAGGCCACGGTCGCTATCCTCATCCTCGTCGGATTCGAATCGGTAACAGCGCTTGGCGGCGAGGCTAAAAACGCTAAGCGCGACGTCCCGATTGCGGTCATTACCTCGCTGCTGGTTCAGGGGGCCTTCTGCTACCTCTTCGAGTATTTTGCCGCCAACTACTTTTTAAACAGCGGCTATCCAATGTCCACTGCGACGGGCTCGGCGGCGCCGATCGGCGATATGATGATTATGGTCGGCGATGCCCTGTTCAACGGCCATGGCCGGGCATTCATGCTTATTGAAGCCGTAACCGTTTTCCTGGCCCTCATCGGCACCACGCTCTCCTGCATCAACACCGGAGCGCGAGTTACCTATGCCATGGGCAAAGACAGCGAAGTCCCGGAACACTTCGGGATGCTCCACGAGAAGAACCTCAGCCCGCACCGTGCAATCTGGGCGTTGGCAGTGATTTCAGCGATTTTCGGATGCATCGCACTTCTGATGCTCTTCGGTGATGGCGGCGCTCTCCCGGACGCCACGATCAAGGCCCTGCCTCAAGGGTTCTGGTCCAGCTTCGGTTATGTGTCGCATGACACCATGGCGAAATTGCCCAACAGCTTGCTGACAATTACCTTGGCGTCGAACTTCGGGACGTTCCTGCTCTATTGCTTAAGCTGCGTAACCTGCATCTTCTGCTACCAGGGACACCCGAACTTCAGCTTTGTCAAACACATGCTCATACCCGTTTTTGGTATCGTCGCCAACCTGATTTGTATGGGAGCTTACCTGGTGCTCCCATTCATGGGGTATGGCACGAAAATGGAACCGTTCCTGGCCTTGGGAATCGCTGCGGTTTGGGCGATTTATGGAGGCCTCTACTTCCTTCGCTCCAGTAAGGCAGCAGGAAGGACAACACTGGTCACCAGTCGAACTTAAGGTGTAAGATGGATTTAGCTCGATTGGCTCGGAAATTCGGACAGGTGATTTCGCCTGTCCGAATTTCTGTTTCAGAAGTCAACGCAACCAGTGAAAAATCCGAGAGGAGTACCCTCCAGCGGGACCCGACTGGGCCCGACTCGGGGCAACTTTCCACCCCTCGCCTTATGCTCGATTTAGAGTTTGTAGAAAAAACTCACGACGGACGAGTCCGCGATCATAATGAGGACTATTTTGGGCACGCGGCACCCGCTACGCCTGCGCGGGTGCGCTCGCATGGCTGGCTTTTTGTCCTGGCGGACGGCGTTGGCGGCCACGCGAAGGGCGAACTGGCATCTCGGGCAGCGGTAGAAAGCATCCTCGCTGGTTTCCAGGGTTCTCCTGGCGGAGAATCACACGGTGCATTACTTCCCCGACTGGTGCAGAAGGCAAACACGCATGTTTTTGAGACTGCCGTCGCAGGTGGTCGGGATTGCGCGGGCATGGCTACGACTTTGGTGGCTTGCGCGCTGCGATTCGATCGCGTAACGGTCGCGCATGTGGGCGATTCGCGATGTTACTTAATTCGTAGCGGGAAAGCGGAGCAAATCACTCGCGATCACACAGTTGCGAACGAGCAGGTTCGCCTGGGCTTCGTCTCCACACAAGAAGCGGGCCAGAGTTCCACACGCCACATTCTCAGCAGGTCGCTGGGTACCGAACTGATTGTAAATGTCGAGACCAACGATCACCAATTGTATGCCGGCGACATACTATTGCAGTGTTCCGATGGTTTGCATAATTCTGTGGAGGCCTCGGAAATGGCTGCGCTGTGCAGTCACGGACTGGACCTTCTTGTGGCAGTGGAAAAACTGGTGGCGCTTGCCAACGAGCGGGACGGAAGCGATAATATCAGCGTTCAATTAATACGCGTGCGCAACGTCGAACGCATGGGAATGTATCGCGGGCGGCCATACAAGCTCTATTGAGACGAATTGTCCGTTCTTCCCTGATTTCGTTCTGGCGAGCTCCCTCTTAATGAGTTCACTCCACCCCGGCGACCTACTCGACCATTACCGCATCGAGAGCTTAGTTGCCCGAAGCGGTATGGCCACGATTTATCGCGCCACTGACACGCGCACGGGCCGCGCGGTGGCCATCAAGCTTCCGCATCCCGAAATGGAAGGCGACCCTGTTCTCTTCGACCGTTTCAATCGCGAAGAAGAAATCGGCAAAAAACTGGATCATCCGGGCGTCGTAAAAGTCCTGAGCGATGAAGAGCGCGGCCAGCGGTATATGGTTCTGGAATGGGTGGATGGACGGCTGTTGCGTCAGATCCTGAATGAAGCAAAAACACTTTCAACCGGACGGGCCATCAAAATTACCCTCGGCATCTGCAACGCCCTGGACTACATTCACAGCCAGGGCGTTGTGCACCGCGATTTGAAACCTGAAAACATCATGGTAGACGCAGAAGATCGCACCAAACTCATCGACTTCGGCATCGCCGCCAATGCGGGCTCCCGGCGGCTGACTTTTGCCAAGCTGACCCAGGCGATGGGGACGCCGGATTATATTTCTCCCGAGCAAGTGAAGGGGAAGCGCGGCGACGCGCGCAGCGACATCTACAGTCTCGGTATCATGTTCTACGAAATGCTAACCGGTAAGGTGCCCTTTACCGGCCCTAACCCGTTTGTGATCATGAACGAGCGGCTGATCAATCACCCGATCCCGCCGCGCGAAGCTAATCCGGCTGTTACACCGGAGTTGCAGGAGATTATTTATCGCGCCCTCGAACGCGATCCGAAAAAACGTTATCAAAGTGCGCATGAGTTTGCCGTGGACCTGGAACACCCGGAAAAAGTCGGCGTGGCCGAACGCGAGGAGTTGCACAATTGGAAGCAGCGGCGCTCGCCCGTCCTGCGCAGAGTTCTCTTCTACATCATGCTGGCACTGATTCCCGTCGTCGTGTTCGGGCTGATGCTTTACGTTGCGCGGCAAAAATAGATTCGCGAAATGAAAAGATGTAGACAAGGTATGGATCAGCAGATGTGGGGCGCCAGATGATTCGCTTGGGCACTTCAGCGTTTACGGCTGCGGGATGGGAAGGTTCGTTCTATCCCGCAGGAATGAAACCCGCTGACTATCTTTCGCACTATGCGACGCGCTTCGATTCGGTCGAACTGGACAACACCTTCTATCGCGCGCCTTCCAGGAGCGTGGTTGAAGGCTGGGCGCGAAAGACGCCGGACGGTTTCGTGTTTGCCGCCAAGATTCCGCAGGTGATCACGCATGAAAAATTGCTCGTCGATTGCGATGCGGAGTTCGCCCAGTTCATTGAAACGATGGACTTGCTCGGAACGAAATTAGGTCCGCTCCTTTTCCAATTTAGCTACTTCAACCGGAGCGTATTTCCTGGTGTGAATGACTTTATGGCGCGCCTTCGTCCGTTTCTCAAAAAGTTGCCGAGGGACCATAAATTCGCGGTGGAAATCAGAAACAAGAGTTGGCTCGTGCCGCAATTTACCGAGGCCCTGCGCGAATCTGGCGTGGCGCTGGCATTGATCGATCAATCCTGGATGCCGCGCCCCGCGCAATGGTTCGAGAAAATCGATCCCATCACGGCCGATTTCACGTACGTTCGCTGGCTTGGCGACCGCAAGGGTATCGAGGAACAGACGAAAGTGTGGGATAAACTGATCGTCGACCGGCATATAGAGTTATCGGAGTGGGCGGAAATTCTGGAAAAAGTCTACAAGCGGAAGGTCCCTATATACGCTTACGCGAACAATCATTACGCCGGATATGGTCCCGCAACGGTCGAGATGGTTCGTAATCTCTTGAATGCCCGGTCAGTCGACGCAAAGCCAACTGGCGCTGTTAATCTCCTCTTTTAGTTGGTTGTTACAGGACGCGTCCTTAGACGCGGGGATTTCTCTCGGATTGGCAATCAATTCCTCGCCGCTGAAGAGGCGCGCTACAGATTCGGTACCGTCGGTCAAGAGAACTCCACGGCATAGAACAATAGGCAATCTCGAACAACTCACCACTACGTTTCCACTGCGTCTGCCGTGTTTTCCAGCGATCGTGGTGCCGCGGCTTTTTTAACTTTCGTCGTGGTGATCACAATTACGCTGATCAAAATACACACCGTTCCTAGGAGCGTCCTCACACCTAACGGTTCGCCGCCCAGTAGATAGCCAATTAGCACGGCTACAACCGGATTTACGTATGCGTAGGTTCCAACTTTTGTTGGCGACTCACGATGAATGAGCCAAACGTACGCGGTAAATCCGATGATGGAGCCCGCAACAATCAAGTAAAGCAATGAGAGCCATGCCGCGAGGGAGACGGCAGTAGGATGAAAATTGCGGAATTCCCTCAGCGCAGCCGCAGTGAGAGTGAGAAAAATTCCTCCGGCCAGCATCTGCGCTCCCGAACTCATGACTTTGGAAGGCGGCAAGGATAACTTACGAGCAATCACAGACGCTACGGACCAACTGATAGACGCGATAATGATCGCCATGGCGCCTTCCCTGTCGACCGCCGCTCCGCCCAGATTCAAGGAACGGCTCATCAGCACTGCCACACCCGTAATCCCAATGATCAATGCCAAGGCTAAGCGGATCGTGAGTTTCTGTGTGCGCAGAAAAATAATTTCCGCAACCGCTGTAAACGCTGGAATGGTTGCCATCACGACCGCAGCAATTCCGGACGGCACACGCTGCTCGGCCCAAAAGAGCAGCCCGTAGTCGATGACGAAAATCAGAATCGCTAGTAGAGAGACCGATTTCCACTCGCGCCAGCTTGGTGAGCGCTCACCTTGTGCGATCATCCAGACATACAATACGAGACCCGCAACAAGGAAACGCATTGCTGCCAGCAATAGTGGCGGAACTTCGCGGACGCCCACACGAATGGCGAGATATGTGGAGCCCCACACAAAATAGATAATCGCGAACGCCAGCAACGTTTTCCACGTCGGGCGATGAGTGTCAGCTTCCATAGAGGACCGTACAGGGCGAAACGCAGCGGCCGCGTCGCCTCGCTCCGTAGACAATATCTTACGGAACTTCGCGCGTTGCTCCAAATTCGGCGAATCTTTGGGAGGACAGTCCACCCCATTGCAAAATCGTTGAAGGGCGGGAGTTCGACGACGGATGTAAAACGTTCGTGGCCACCAACGTCTTTTTCAAATTGTTTCCGGCAATGCTTTGCCTCGAGTTTCAGGCAAAAACGGTCCGACCGCGAGACCCAGTATATAGATTGAGGCTACGATCATTGCGGCGTTCCCATAGCCGCCAAACTTTACGATCAATTTCCCCGCCATCAACGTTCCCCCAGCAGCGATCAAGCGCGGAGCGTTAAAGATGAAACCAACCCCTGTTGCGCGCATGCGCGTCGGGTAGAGCTCCGGAAGCCAAACCGACATCCAGGTAATTTGTCCTGAGCCAAACAAACCAACGGCCGCGGCGACGATCAGAAGCAGAAGGAGATCATGTGTCCAGAGAAATAAAACAGGCGTAAGTAAGAACGAAAATGCAAAAAATGCGAGCGTGACCGGTTTTCTGCCAAATGCGTCGGCAAGAAAACCCATTCCAATATAGCCGGCGATCGAACCTGCGTTATACGCCATCCCAGTGAAGCTAGCCCAGCGCGGCGCCGAAAGGCCGACGCTCGCAGCAACTGAGCCAATATACGGAGGAACCCATGTCGATATGCCCCAGAAACCCACGGCCGATGTCGTAGCCATTAAGAACGCGATAATCGTCCGGTTGCGTATCTCTGGAGTGGAGAATAAATCAAAAAGCGTAAAGCGCGTCAACTTATGATCTTCCGCTGTGGGCTCAGAAGCGTGTTGTTTCCGTTCGATCGCGGCGATACGACGCTCGTTCGCCTTCTCCCACAGGGTTGACTCAGGAATGGCGCGCCGAATCCAAAAAGTCAGTAGCGCGGGAAGCACCCCAATGAGGTACATCGTTCTCCACGCACCCGGTCTAGTCGCGCCGACGAATAGCCATGTGAGTGAGGCGAGGAAGAAGCCTATTCCAAAACCGGATTGAAATAGACCACAACCCTTCCCGCGTGCTCCGTCGGGCCAGATTTCTGCCGTCATCGAAGTGCCTGTCACCCATTCGGAGCCTATAGCCAATCCGGCGAGGAAGCGAAGGATTGCGAAGGAGATCCAATTCCAGGAAATTGCGCTAAGCCCCGTCATGACCGAATAAGTCAGGATCGAGTAGATCATGGTTCGCTTGCGGCCGAAATAGTCGGCAAGAACGCCAGCGAGCATGCCACCAAATGCCCATCCGCATAATGTGGTCGCAATGATCGCCCCGGCATAAGCCGGGATTTGAGCGTAACTTGAACGCGGGAGCAGTTGATGCAGGGCCACACCGACGGTCAGGATTAACGCGTAGGCCTCGAATCCGTCGAACATCCAACCGAGATTCGAAGCGAGAAGCGTGTTCCATTGCGTGCGGGTAAGCGCTCGATACCAGGGCGGAGCTAAGTGCGGCGCCAAAAATCAATCCAAAGGTTTTCGATGGGCGGCAGGTGCCGTCACCTTTGCGCCGACCTGTTTCTGAATCGATCCCATATCGAAAAAGACAGTCTCGCCCCAGAGCTTGTTCCCCTTAAAGTGCCAGACGACGAGGGCGCGCACTCGCACACGCTTTCCTGTGGGAGGCAGGCCGAGGAATTTACCAAGGTGCGTTCCGCTCCATTCATTCTCGGTTACGATGCATTTTTCGTCCG
>Ga0070735_10003163_pt1 | contig 14542 bp, 11 predicted proteins | sample Coa_R1_FD_66443 | JGI IMG/M metagenome (GOLD analysis project Ga0070735, IMG submission 66443) | Surface soil microbial communities from Centralia Pennsylvania, which are recovering from an underground coalmine fire - Coalmine... | ecosystem: Environmental > Terrestrial > Soil > Unclassified ...
AGCTTCGGGTTTAAGACGCAAAAGAATGAATGTTGTTTCATCGGAAGGTAACCCAATGTATTGCGCAGCATCCGAGTAGGAAGCAAAAACGTACGGGCTTCCCAGGAAGGAACTAAAGCCCGAGATCTCGCCGATCACTTTGGCCCGCTGACGGTTTACCTCCACCTCCAGTGGGAACCGCGCAACCTCCAGTAATTGGGCGTTGCTTTTGTCTACCAGGAGCCCTTGCGGTTCAAGAGCCCTGGAGTGCGCCTCCAGATGTGGGGTCGGAAACTGCGGGCCGACGTCCGGATCGGCGCCAATAAGGGCCACCGCCTGGCTGCTGCCGTCGGGTTTTCGAAACTGAACCAGCCGGGTACAGAGAGGACTCGCATTCTCCACCCCTGACACGCTGTGTGCGAGATCGACAAAGCGACGCTCAATCGGAGCGGGAAATTCAAAACACGACACGCCCCTCGCTGTGATCCAGATATCGGCGTCGGTTGAATCGATAATTTTTGAAGCGGCGTGCAGGAAGCCAATCAGCGTGCTCCCCTGGAAAACCATCAGAAAGACCGCGGCCGCAATCCCCAGCACGGTCACGACAAACCGGGTCCGGTCGCACGCGATATTAAGCCAAGCCAGCCGCATAGCCGCTTAGAGAACCAGCCATGAACGTCCTGCCCGGAACGTCTTCTTTTGCAGGAACAGGAACTTCGGAGTTAACAGTCCGGTGCGGGAACGATAGTCGCGATAAACGGGCGCCAGACAGGTACGGGAGAATTTCTCCTCCTCCTGCCTGGCTGCCTTTATATAGATAATCACCATGACGATGACTGTCGGAATCAGCCACCATGCCAGAGTCCCGATACAGCCGGCGATCCACGTCATCAAGTAAGAACAGTAGAGAGGATGCCGGATGTAGCGGTATGGCCCGTGATTCACGATGTGGACAGGCAGGTCCGGCGAGAAAACCGCCGAAAGCGGTTTGTTGCGATTGGCCGAAATAGCCCACCAGAATAGGGCGAGCGCGGCGGCGTACAACAGAGCGGCGATTGCGGCCCGCGCGTCCGGCAGGTTCTTCGCGAGCAGAATCGCGGCAAAGTGTAGAATGGCGAAAACGGTTCCGCACACGCCCGTGATCCGCATGCCCAATGTGGTGCCCGCAGGGTGAATGAAAAATCCACGCATTGCCCAACCAAAGCTCGCGAGGCAGACGAATAAAAGCGCCGCCAGGGACCACTGCGCCGAAGAAACTTGCATAACCGCTACTCCATAACTCACGAAAACCTACTGACGAAAACCTGGTCTCGGGGAAAGAGACGCTCCTGTTATTTGAGAGCCGCCAATCCGCGTCCGCTTTAGCTGCCCGGGAACAGCGGGACAAGAGCCGAGGCGCGAACGCGCCGTAAATTCCAGTGAAGGAATAGCCGCTTGCCTTTGTGTTGCGGCGAGTTCCTCCGAAAATTCCAAAGGCGTTCTTATTATTATAGCTTGTACAGCTAACGGTGTATTGCGCTCGAAGCTTCATATCGAAGCGGAGCTACAGCGGACCTTTAGCAACTCGTTCCAGCTCCTACTTAAAAGCCGTGAGATTTTGCCTGTAACGTTACACTCTCTTAATTACGGTATGATGCGCTACCTGAACTCATCCGATCTTCGACACACGAGCATTGCAGAAATGGGGTTCGCTTGCGAAGCCTGGTTGACAGGTGATAGTATACGGGACTTAATGTTGATGTTAGCCGATTGGCTCGACGAGCATTCGGCCTACGCTCCGGTGGCTGCATGTTCTTCCGGATCTTCAAGAAGCGCTCGATCTCCCGTTCAGGGCTTCCGGCCGGCGCTTCGTTTCTCGGTAACAGGCGCACAACGGAATGGGGCGGCGGCGTTTCTGACTCGAGTAAGAACGCCGCCGCGTCTTGTGCGCTCTCTGGAAAGTTGCGCACACGCTGGGGAAACTCAGACACAGGGAAACACGGGGGCAGCGTGTTTCCAGCTCCGATTGTGGATAACGCCGCTTTCTGTGCACTCCCGGTTGACTGCACAGAGGCGAGCCGATGCCCGACTGTTCTAATAGGAAACTGCCGGCCGCCTTCGTTGTGCGGTCGTAATTTACGCTGGGTCCGCAATTTCAGTTAAGGAGATCTTGATCATGCATTTGAGCCCCAGCCGGGCCGTTTGTTCAAGAGAATTCGTTCTGCTGGCGCCAGTCTCTTGCCCGGACACGCCAGCTTTCACGCGCGTGGAATGTGATGCTACAGGGTACGAGCGGCTGTTGGGCGAGGCCCAGCGCCTTCGCGGTGGAATCTATCTGCAGGATGGCGCCATTGAGGCATGGCAACTGACGGCCGACGGACGCCACGTTCAAGCCGCTGACGACCGCAGTTGGCACTTGCTTAGTGTCAATCAGCACGGCCTGGTTGCTGGCTGCGCGCGATACACGATGCACGATAACGATGTGGCGTTCCCGGCCTTGGGCGTTTATCACACCGCGCTCGCCAAATCCAAGACGTGGGGAACCATGCTTCGGCGGGCAGTGGAAGACCAGGTGGCTAGGGCTCGATCACGTGGAATCTCATATGCCGAGCTGGGAGGGTGGGCTATTTCAGAAGGGCTCCGCCATACCACGGAGGCTGTCAGGATGATGGTTACAGTGTATGGGCTTAGCGAACTGCTGGGCGGAGCTTTGGGAATCAGTACTGCCACCACCCGGCACGGATCCTCATCCATGTTGCGGCGCATCGGTGGCAGGCCGCTGGTTGCAGACGGCGTGGCTCTGCCGGCGTACTACGATCCGCATTATAAATGCGAAATGGAAGTTCTGCACTTCGACTCCTCGGATCCAAGCCCGCGTTATTGGAATTGGATCGGAGAATGCCTCGCGTCTCTTCGCAGCGTGCGTGTAATTCGAGCTCTGGAATTGGAGACAGCCCCGCGCGTTTTGCCGCTCGGTTCCTACAGGCATCCTATATATAACGAAACTCCCGATACGGAACGTGCCCGCGTAGCATAGGGCCTTCGGCAAGTTCTCGCCTTTACTGGCAACAATTCCCAGTCTGACTGCCAGTGTTTTTCCTATATTTGTCCCAGGGCTGGGAAAAGCCTCGCCTTTTTCTATCATTCTCTCTAGTTTAAACAGTTCCAAATAAGGCGTATCCTTCAAAGCATGGGTCAGTAACCAGTTATGATTGACATCGACGGAGGAAGCGAAATACAATGTTCGAGGCAACGGCTTTTGACCGACAAGAAGCTCGGAGGGAAAACAGTGTTTAAATCTAAGATAGCTTTGCTTGCTTTAGCGTGCATGCTTGCGCTTTTAGCGACGCCGCACGCGTCTGCCGCGCTTATCAGCGGCAGTCAACTCAACGTCAACGGAGCCGCGAACGTAGGAGCGACGTTCTTGAACTGGAACTGCAACGCGCCCGGCGGTCCGGCAACCTGTCCTGCCAACCCGTCCACGGGTGCGGCCACGGGAGATTTTGGCGTAAGCGACTCGAATGGAACGTTTGCTCAATATAACGGAACTTTCGGGTTCGTAACAGATACTAACAACACGACAGCGCCGTTGAACACACCGTTCTCGATTCCGGATTTCATTACGTTCGCCCTGAACACGAACGAGACGATACAGTTGACATTCATTCCACTGGGCACCGACACACCATCGACAACTTGTGCGGGTCTCGCTCATTGCACGCCCGAGATTGGCGATGGGCTGATCACCCCGACCAATCCGTTAGGTCTTTCGGCGTTCAATCTGGATCAGAATGGCACGGGGACTGCGGCCAGCTTCGGCGTTATGGGGACCATCCACGATAGTTCAGGTGCTAGCGCTGAAATCACCGGCACTTACACGGCGCAGTTTAATAACGAAAATCCGCAGCAAGTGCTCGGAATGTTTGCTGCCGCCGGAACAAGTGGACTTCCCTCGACCTACTCCGCTCAATGGTCGTTCACAACAGTGCCGGAGCCGATGACGATGTCGCTGATGGGCGCGGGACTCCTGGGACTCGGTCTTCTCGGTTCGCGTCGCCGGCGGCAGAGCAACAAGTAAAACCTGTTCAGTAACATCACAATATCGCGGGCCAGAGGAACTCTTCTGGCCCGATTTCTTGTGTGCCGAGAACATTCGAGAGCTCCAGGCTTTTGGCCGCACAAACCGGGTAGCGCTCATGGTTTTGGAGGCTAGCGAGCGGCGCCCGTTTGCAGCCTACCCCTTCGTCGCCGCCCCGAATAGTTTCTGTCTCGCGACCTGTGAGATGACAGTCGCGGCCGGATGCTTGATCTTCCGTTCTGCCGAAATGGCGTAATACTCGGTCATTCTCTCTCCAAGATCGCCGATCGGCGCGACATGGTAGCGGCGCCGTACCTCACGCTCAATCGCCATCGGTGCTGCAAAAATACCCTCCCCAGCCTGGCCGAACATTGTCAGCAGAGCCGTGTCCTGGAACTCTCCTATGATCCGGGGGCGAATCGAATTGGCCTCAAACCACTGATCCAATATCTGGCGGAACATCGAATTCTTCATCGGCAAAAGAAATGGAGCGCCTGTGAGACTGTTCGGGAATCTCTTTCGATAGAACTTCGCAAGCGGCGGCGAGGCAAACAACGCAACGCCGCAAGAGCCCAGCAGATGGTTAAAAACGTGGACACGACTGGCCGAATGCGCGGGGGCGTCGGTTAGCACGAGGTCGAGGTCGTGCGCCGCGAGACTCAGCAGCAGCTTTTCCGGAGTGTCTTCATAACATTCGATGTGGATGCCTCCTTTCATGGCGAGCGCCGGTTGCAAAATGCGGTACGCGATCAGCTTTGGGATTAGATCTGAGAGCCCCACCAGCAGGCGCATCGGACGATTTCGCGGCCGGCCCTTGAGGACATCCGTCAGTTCACTTCCAAGCGCGAAGATCTCTTCGGCATATCGGTAGGCCACGCGCCCCGTTTCTGTCAGCACCAGCCGGCGGCCGTCGCGCGCGAAGAGTTTTTCTCCCAGACTCTCTTCCAGCGCATGAAGCTGGCTGCTGATAGTGGGCTGCGCCAAACGCAGATCTTCGCAGGCCTGGGCGATGCTGCCTCGCTTAGCGACTGTCCAGAAATACAGAAGATGATGATAGTTCAGCCATTCCATTCCCGCAGTATACATCGAAATAACCGATGCATTCTGTCCAAACTATCTATAGATCCTATATGCGTGGAACCTCGTCTATACCGATAGAAAGGAACAAACACCATGACCACAACGGACCTGAAGACATTTGAATCTGCCTTGCGAATCCGCGCCCGGGATCTGCTGCGCTCTGTTAAAGAACGCGAAGAAGGCATCGTGATCGAACGGGCCTCGGACGCGCTGGATGAAATGCTCCTGGCGGCCGAGCGGGAATCCTCGGCTCAGATCCTGACAAACGAGTTCCGAATGCTATGTCAGGTTCAGGCCGCTCGCGCGCGGATACGCGATGGGACTTTCGGTATTTGTTTGGGCTGTAAGGAGCGGATCGCAACCAAGCGCCTGCATGCGATCCCCTGGGCCACGTACTGCGTTTTGTGCCAGACCAACGCGGAAGAGGGCAGGACGTTCCCGGCAATGCTGGATCGTGTGGCCTGAGGGCGCTAAAAAGAACACATCAAAGAAAGAGAGTAACAAGCGATGCTAAACAAAATCATATCCATCGGTTTCAACACTACTGTGTTCGCTGGGGCAATAGCGGGCGCAGTCTGGCTTACAGTCACCGGCCACACGCTGCTGCTCGAGGGCCTATTGCTGGGATTGGGTGCAATCCTTGCCGCGATTGTCTTCGGGTTCCGATTGGCTGATGGGCCCGGACACGATTGTCCTTCCATCTGGGCCGGGCCGCTGTGGGCGATCCGTCCTACACAACCGCTTCCGGATGGTGGCTAGACTTGCAAGGCGGCGGATGCCGGATGCCAATAAACATCTGGCCTGGCCGCCGAATTACGGAGCGCGTTTGGAGGGGCGATCGCCAGAACGCCCCTCCGCCGGTTCCGCGAAAGGGAGGTCTACGGTCATCGGTGCATGGTCGGAGATGCCGTCGGGCACGGCGCTATTCAGATCCCGCATGGTGAAAGGGAAGTGCGGTGCAAATCTATAGCTCATGCCTGCGCCGCGCGGACGCGGAATAAACGGCTTCACGAAAAACCAATCCAACTTGTAACGGCCCACCACCCCGCCGAAATCGCGCTTCATGATAAAGGTGGGCTCGAATCCCTTGCTCGCCCGCTGATTGCTGTTCGCCAGAGTTTTCCCTTTCCCGTGCAGGTTCCGTTCAGTCTCTCCGCGAAAGTCGAAAGCTCTGCCATCAACGAAGCGGAACCGCTGGACATGGCGGAACAGCCGAGCCTCGCCGTTGCCTCCGATGATCGGTATATGAACGGATGTGGGGTCGAGATAGTTCTTGAAATATTTGACTGGAGTTAGCGCCAGTGATGGCAAGGAGACGGGACTCGCCCATTGCAAAGCCTGACTCACCCAAAACTCATAGTTCTTGACCCGTTCCATAAGCTCCCGGCGAATGGAGGTCGGGGTACCGTCTGTGCCGGTGGTGTTCAAATCGCCGCCCAGGATAAGCGGATGATCTACCTCTTTGATTTGGGCGAGCAGCGCGTCCATCTGCGTTGCGCGGCACGCGGCCTTGCATTTGTTTTCGAGGTGCACGTCAACCACGGTGGCGGAATCGTCCGGTAAGCCCGGAATCTTGACATCCACGATCAGGGCCATGCGCCCACCCTGCCGTATCTCTCTTTCGATTCGCTCCAGGAAGACCTTATTGGCGGTAAGGCGCTTACCTTTTTCAAGCGCCGATATTTCAGCCTTCTCTGCACCAAACCAGTCATGGCAGACCGGGAGCCGCACGATGCGGGCGCGCTGAATCGGGTAGCGGCTGAGAATCGCGTTCCCATGCAACCCCAGGTATCGGGCTGGGTCTGGGTGCAGTTCTTGCTGCATCTCCCGCGCGAGCTCCGGGCTTGCCAGTTTGACCGTCTCTACGCCGAGGTCTTCGAGCCTGTCCACTTCGACGAATTCGACGCCGAATACGTAGTTCATTCCTAACGCGTGTGCGAGTTCTTTGGCGATGTCGCGATAATCGGTTCGCTTCATTCCGAGGTCTGCTTCATTAAGGAGGATGATGTCGGCATCGCGCAAAGTCCGTAATTGATCCTCGCTTGACCCGAGTGTGCTCGCCTCGGCTGTCCCCTTCTGAGCGGCAACGCGCTGGAATTCATTAGAGTTTGAAAAGGCCGATCGTATCAGGTCAAATTCCAGACCGCGCTCAATATTCCAAAGAGCCACACGCAAGACCGGCCCCAGGCCGTTCGAAGGCCGATGAGGTTTTGCTACTGTGAGACTTGCTTCATTGTTCACGATCGGAGAATTCAAAAGTTCTTCCAGTTTCTCCTTCAAAGGTGGCTCCAATTGATTGGTCTCCGAGAGAGTGACGAGCTCGTCGAAGCTCAAAAAGTTCGGACCCGTTTCGACCGCTTGCGAAAAGGCGGGAGGCAAACCGGACGTGGCCAGCAAAATCAAACCGAGTACCATCCTCATCGGTGCTTCCCGCATCGGGCGGATTATAACAGGTACTCAGCTAATCAGGAATGTAGCGCACCGGTAGTGCACCGGAGCCACTGGGCCGAAGTAAAGTACCAGAGGCGCGCTCTGACTTCTCACTCTGCATCACAAAGCGCCGCCCTCCTAACCAGGCGCTCCCGGTCCGGCAGCACCGGCGGCGGTGTATCAATTGCAGAGTCGCATATACCATCACGGATCGCATCAGCACCCTGAGCCGAGGTGAGAAGCTATGAAAGCGGAATGTGCCACGGCTGTATTCTGCCTTTTTGGCGCGATCGCCGCCAGACAAAGTGAGTCCGGTCTTTGGGAGAAATACGAGGGCAGGCGACCTCAGGGCGAGCCCGCATCGTTCGATAACGCTGTTCCGAATGGGAGAGATCTACTTTCAGCAGCGTAACTTTCAGTCAGCAACGAATACATTCAGGCACGACGGACAAAAGACGATATACGCGGAGCATTGGACGAAGCGGCGTTACAGTTCCAATTTACATATCCACGGCCGCGAGAGGCGCAACCTGCGCGACCATCGATGAAGCGAAGTTCTCCGCGAGAGGCGTAACAATTCCACAGCTTGCAAGTGTTACATTCGAGCGGATTTTTGCCGGCCGGCAGCTTTCTTCAACTTGTTATTTTGCTCCTTGCTCCGCTGGCCGCAAACATGCTGAAATAGAGGTTACTCACCTGTCGGGAGGACCCATTAATTTGAATACTGCAGTCCTCGCTCTGGAAGACGGCACCGTCTTCGAGGGTAGGAGCTTTGGTGCGCCCCAGGAACGGTCCGGCGAGGTCGTCTTTAACACCGCCATTACCGGTTATCAGGAGGTGTTCACGGACCCATCGTATTCCGGTCAAATCGTCATCCTCACAAATCCGCAGATTGGCAATTATGGAGCGAACGAATCTGATAACGAAGCGTCCCGCCCGTATATTGAGGGTCTCGTGGTTCGCGAATTCTCACCTCTCGCAAGCAACTGGCGCTCGCAGGAAAATGCCGGGCAATTTTTAACAGAAAACGGCATCCCGGTCGCCGCCGAAATTGACACACGCGCGCTGGTTCGCCATCTGCGCACGCGAGGGGTAATGCGCGGTGTGCTCTCCGGCGCGGGCGGCGATCCGCGGGCGCTGGTCGAACAAGCGCGCCACATTCCATCCATGACCGGTCTCGACCTGGCCACCCGCGTTTCCACGAAAGCACAATATCGCTGGGATAAACCTGTTGAAGCGTGCTCTCCGTCCGATCCCGCGCCGGCCGCTGCCTCGGCCAACTATCACGTTGTTGCCTACGATTTCGGCATCAAACGCAACATTCTGCGCCGGCTGGTTCAAACCGGGTGCCGCGTCACTGTGGTGCCCGCGCTTACACCGGCCGAGGATGTTCTCTCGCTGCAGCCGGACGGAGTTTTTCTCTCCAACGGCCCCGGCGATCCCGAGCCTCTGCAGACACAGGCGGCGCAAGTGCGTAAGCTGGTGGGGCAATTGCCCGTCTTCGGCATTTGTCTCGGCCATCAGATCCTCGGCCTCGCGTTCGGAGGCAAAACCTACAAGCTTAAGTTCGGCCATCGCGGCGCCAATCACCCGGTGCTGAACAAAGTCACCGGTAAGGTTGAAATCACTTCGCATAACCACGGTTTCTCCGTCGATCCGGATTCGCTTAACGCCAGCGAAATCGATCTTACGCACGTCAACCTGAACGACCAAACGCTCGAAGGCTTCCGCCATCGCAGCCATCCTGTTTTCTGTGTGCAATACCATCCGGAAGCCGCGCCCGGGCCGCATGATTCCCACTATTTATTCGACGATTTCGTCAAGCTGATGAAGGAATTTAAAAGTCACTAAAGAATGCCGAGGCGCAAGGACATTCACTGCATCCTCATTGTAGGTTCCGGCCCGATTGTGATCGGGCAGGCCTGCGAGTTCGATTACTCCGGCACACAAGCCTGTAAGGCTCTTCGTGCGGATGGCTATCGGGTGGTGCTGATCAACTCCAATCCGGCGACAATCATGACCGATCCCGATCTCGCCAGCTCCACCTATGTCGAGCCCCTGAGTCTCGAATTTGCCGAAGAAGTCATTCGCAGGGAGCGTCCCGACGCTCTGCTTTCCACCGTCGGTGGCCAGACGGGCCTGAACCTTTCCGTCGAACTCGCCGAAGCCGGTGTCCTCGATAAGTATGGTGTCGAATTGATCGGAGCCAAAATCGACTCCATCAAAAAAGCGGAAGACCGGCTGCTTTTCAAAGATGCGATGCGCCGGATCGGCCTCGACATGCCGCAATCGCAGCTTGTGAACAATGTCGAAAAAGGTCTAGAATTCGCCACCCACATCGGCTTTCCACTCATTCTGCGGCCCAGCTTCACGCTCGGTGGTGCGGGCGGCGGTATCGCGTATAACCACGAGGATCTCGTTGAAATTCTCGAACGCGGTCTCGATCTTTCACCCGTTCACGAAGTCCTTGCTGAGGAAAGCGTGCTCGGCTGGAAGGAATATGAGCTCGAGGTGATGCGCGACGTCGCCGACAATGCCATCATCGTCTGCTCCATTGAAAACTTCGATCCCATGGGCGTACACACCGGTGACTCCATCACCGTCGCGCCCGCCCAGACGCTCACCGATCGTGAATATCAGATGATGCGCGATGCCGCGCTGCACTGCCTACGCGAAATTGGCGTCGATACAGGCGGTTCCAACGTGCAGTTCGCCATCGATCCGCGCACCGGCCGCATGGTCATCGTTGAAATGAATCCGCGCGTCTCCCGAAGCTCCGCGCTGGCGTCGAAAGCTACCGGTTTTCCCATCGCGAAGATCGCGGCAAAACTCGCTGTCGGCTACCGGCTGGACGAGATCAACAACGACATCACCCGCAAAACGCCCGCCTGCTTTGAGCCAACCCTCGATTATGTAGTGGTCAAAATCCCGCGCTGGCAGTTTGAAAAGTTTCCGGGCGCGGAGCCCGTGCTCGGCACGCAGATGAAGTCCGTCGGCGAGGTAATGGCGATCGGCCGAACTTTCAAACAGGCGCTCGGCAAAGCCGTGCGCAGTCTGGAAACTGGAAAATCCGAATCCGCGCAAAAATACGACGAGAGCCTCATTCAGGCGCGCTTGATCACGCCCAATCCCGACCGCCTCGGCTACATTCGCTTCGCGTTTGATCGTGGCTACACGGTCGAGCAGGTGCAGGAGATTACGGCCATCGATCCATGGTTCCTGCGCCAGGTGCGCGAGATGGTTGATTTAGAAACCGAACTCCGCGCCGGGTCTCTCGCAACAGCCACGCGCGATACTTTGCAAAAAGCGAAACGCGATGGCATCGCCGATTCCACGCTGGCGCGTCTCTGGGGCTGCAGCCCGCTCGAGATCCGTGAAAAGCGAAAATCTGTGGGCGTCCGCGCCGTGTTCAATCGCGTGGATACGTGCGCCGCCGAATTTGAAAGCTTCACCCCCTATCTTTATTCCAGCTACGAATCCGAATGTGAAGCCGATCCCTCGAACCGCAAAAAGATCATGATCCTCGGCAGTGGCCCCAATCGTATCGGTCAGGGCATCGAGTTCGATTACTGCTGCTGCCACGCTTCCTTCGCGCTGCAGGAATTTGGTTATGAGTCGATCATGATCAACTGCAACCCGGAGACCGTTTCGACCGACTACGATACCAGCGACCGCCTGTATTTCGAGCCGCTCACGCTCGAAGATGTTCTCAACATTTACGATACTGAAAAGCCCGATGGCGTCATCGTTCAGTTCGGCGGCCAAACGCCGCTTACGCTCGCGCTGCCGCTCAAGCGTGCCGGCGTTCCCATCATCGGCACCGATCCGTCGAATATCGATCTTGCAGAAGACCGTAAGCTCTTCGGGCGGCTGCTCGATGAATTGAAAATTCCGTCGCCCGAAAATGGCACATCCACCAACATTGCCGAGGCCTGCGAAGTCGGGCGCCGTATTGGCTACCCTGTGCTCCTGCGGCCCAGCTACGTGTTGGGCGGCCGGGCGATGGTTATCGCTTATGACGAAGATAGCGTCCGCCGCTATATGCAGGAAGCCGTTATCTTCTCGCAGGACCGCCCTGTGCTGATCGACCGGTTCCTCGAAGAGGCCACAGAGGTCGACGTCGATGCCCTCTGCGATGGCGATGATGTTCTGATCGCCGGTATCATGGAGCACATCGAAGAAGCCGGTGTGCATTCCGGCGACAGCTCCTGTGTTCTGCCCGCCACCTCTCTTAGCCGCGAAGTTCTCGACGCCATCGAGTCCTATACCACCCAGCTCGCACGCGCCCTGAACGTGATCGGTCTGATGAACGTGCAGTATGCCATCAAAGACGGCACGGTCTACGTGCTGGAGGTGAATCCGCGCGCCTCGCGCACCGTTCCCTACGTCAGCAAGGCCACAGGAGTCGCTCTGCCAAAGATCGCCGTTGGGCTGATGTTGGGCAGAAAGCTGGCAGAATTCACTGGTGGCCAGAAGACTCTTCCGGTGCCGAAATATTTCGTCAAGTCGCCTGTCTTTCCGTTCAATAAGTTTCCCGGTGTCGATCCTGTGCTGGGTCCGGAAATGCGCTCCACCGGAGAAGTCATGGGAGTCGGCGAAAACTTCGGCGAGGCATTCGCCAAGGCGCAACTGGGCGCGGGAACGCCGCTGCCGGACAAAGGCACGGTCTTCGTCAGCGTCAACGATCGTGACAAACGCGCCGTTGTCGGTATCGCCAAACGGTTCGCGCAGCTCGGCTTTCAGCTTGCCGCCACACGCGGTACGGCGGCTGTTCTGCAAGCCGCCGGTCTGCGCTGCAAAACCGTCTTCAAAGTAAATGAAGGCCGGCCGAACGCAGTCGATCTTTTGAAAGGCGGCTCGCTGCAACTGGCCATCTACACCGCTACCACCGGCACGCATTCCTTCAGCGACGAAAGAGCGATTCGCCGCAATGCCGTCTCCTACCGCGTCCCCTGCATCACGACGATGAGCGGCGCGCGCGCCGCGGTTGAGGCGATCGCTGCCCGCCGCCAATACCCTGTGCGGGTCTGGAGTCTCCAGGAAATCCACTCTCAATCCACGCCCAAATTGGTAGCCCCGGCGGGCGGGAACTCTCAGTCAGCCGGATAAAACGCCACCTCTAGCGGCGGCGCAGGTTCGCCCCGCGTTGCGCGACCAGCGGTTCGACCTCGCGCCAGATATCGTCAGCAATTGAGTTCGGGTCGCGGTCCCCGTCGATCAGGCGAAAACGGCGCGGCTCTTCGGCGGCAAGCTGCAAATAGGCGTCGCGCACTTTGCGGTGGAATTCCGATGGATGTTCGTCGATCCGCGTTTCCACGCCCGACTCGCGGCGATTGCGGTCCCGAGCTCGCGCGAGCCCCGTTTCGAGATCGATATCGATGTACAGCGTCAGATCGGGAATCAGTCCGCGGCACGCGATCCGGTCCACCTCCAGCACTACTTCCTGGCCCAACCCTCGCGCCACGCCCTGAAACGCCAGCGTCGAATCCGTCCAGCGGTCCGACAGCACGATTTTGCCCTCGCCCAGCGCCGGCAAAATCCACTCGTCGATATTTTGCGCGCGGCTAGCGAACATCAGCAGCAATTCCGCCGTCGCAGAAAGCTCCTGGTTCGCTGTGTCCAGAAGCACCCGGCGGATCTGTTTGCCGATCCGCGTGCCACCGGGCTCGGCCGTCTGCAGCAATTCGTAACCTTTCAGTTCCAGCCTCTCCGCCAGCAGCCGCATCTGCGTCGACTTGCCGCTACCCTCTGTGCCTTCAAAGGTGAGGAAGAGGCCTCTAGTCATAAACGAAGTGCAGAACTTTTTTCAAGTCCTCCCAGGCTTCTTTCTTTGCGTTCTGATTGTAAGGCCGCAGAAGATAGGACGGATGATAGGTAACGATCAGCGGAATGTCGCGCCACTTGTGCCACTTCCCGCGCAGCCGCGTCACGCCGTCCTTGGTCGCGAGCAACGCTTTCGCCGCCGTCGAGCCCAGTGCGCAGATCGCCTTCGGCCGGATCGCCATCAATTGCCGGAACAGGAACTGTCCGCAGATCTCCATTTCATCTGGCATCGGTGTGCGATTCTCGGGAGGCCGGCACTTCACGACATTGCAGATATAGACGTCCTTTCGCAGCAGTGGAATGCCTTCCTTGCGCGCGGTGCCTTCGATCATCTGGGTCAACAACTGCCCGGCGCGGCCGACAAAAGGAATACCCTGGGCGTCTTCATCCGCGCCCGGACCTTCGCCGACGAACACCAGCTTCGCCTGTTCGTTGCCAACGCCAAACACGATGCTATTCCGCTGCTCGCACAACCGGCAGCGGCGGCACTCGCCGATGTCGGCGGAAATTCGTTCCAGTGTGTCACCTTCCGGCGCGAGGCCGGGCAAGGGGTCGTCTTCCAATGCCAGGGAAGGCATGGGCGCAGCTTCTCCTATGGGCACAGCGCGGCGATAGAGTGTCGAGATTCCAAGATCGCGATAAAATTCCAGGCGTTCGCGAACTTTGTCGGCGTTCATCGTGTGGCGTGCAGAGCCAACCGCAGTGTTAGCACCTGGTCGAGAATGCGCTCGGCGATTTCGCGCTTCGGCGCACGCTTGATCAAAATCGGTGCTCCCGTGCGCAGCACCAGCGTCACCGCATTCTCGTCGGTCTCGAAACCGATCCCTTCCTGGGAGACAAGGTTGGCCACCACCATATCGCAGTTCTTGCCGATCAGCTTGCGGCGCGCCTCTTCCACCAGATTTTCCGTTTCGGCAGCGAAACCGATCAGCAGGCGGTCGCCCTTCTTCTGGCCGATTTCGGCGAGAATATCGGGCGTGGGATCCAGTTCCAGCGAGATTCTGGCAGCCGTCTTTTTCAGTTTCTGGCCGGGCACATGCGAAAGGCGATAATCGGACACAGCGGCGGCCTTGATTACCACGGTCGCTTCGTTCAGATGATCGAATACAGCCTTGTGCATTTCCATGGCTGTGCGGACCTGGATGAGTGAAACGCCTGCTGGCGGAGAGAGGG
>Ga0070735_10003164_pt1 | contig 14542 bp, 16 predicted proteins | sample Coa_R1_FD_66443 | JGI IMG/M metagenome (GOLD analysis project Ga0070735, IMG submission 66443) | Surface soil microbial communities from Centralia Pennsylvania, which are recovering from an underground coalmine fire - Coalmine... | ecosystem: Environmental > Terrestrial > Soil > Unclassified ...
CGGCGTATGTCAGGTTGTCGAGATTGACGATCGACACGGTGTCTTCCTGCATCCGCTGGAGAATGAAGTTGGACCCAATAAAACCCGCACCGCCGGTGATGAGAATCGTAGTTTGCATGTGAACTGTCACTCGAAAGGCACGTTCCAGCGGTTCAGAGAACCCCCGCATCAGCGTAATGAAAGGGACGCAGTTGCACAAGGTTGGGGGATTTCAACTTGGAACCCCCTTGGCGAATGATTCTTACTTCTGCAAGTCGAGGGAAAGGAGGAATTCTCCAGCTTAATCAGGATCTTTCCGGTCGCAAGCCGCGTTTTCATCCTTCGTTGCCGCGCTTGAGATACGTCTGTAGATACTTGGGTCCTTCCCTGCGGTAGGTCTCTGTTCCAATCGTCAGCAATATCTCGCAAATCTGGGAAATGCTCCGCGCTTCTCGCTGTGCAATCTGCTCAAGGCTCTTCTTAAGACCATCCGGAATTCGAAATGCCAGGGGAGCGTTCTTCTTCATATTTCTCAGATTGTATGCAGAAATGCTCGCACTTGTTAATGGGAACTGTTGACTACCCTCTCGGAATCTCATACAATGTATGTGTTTGTATGTGAGAATGTGTATTGAGGGAGGGGCATGGTCAACCAACTGTTAAGGAAGAACATGAGGCTAGCTCGATCTCAATGGCGTCAGATATTGAGCCGGACCGGTTGTCAATCGCTTAGGAACCTCACCATCCAGTTTCAGTTTTCGATCTCGGATGGTGACATCATATGGCTAGAGCGCGGCTGGTACGTGACCCACACAGGACTCATACGACTGGCTCGCCGAAGTCGATGCGCCGGGATTCACACTAAGCTCGTTCCCGACTTTTGCAATCCCCAGACGCAACACTGGGCCTTTGAGGCCACCGTTTACAAAAGTAGGAGTTGCCGCGGTTTTATCGGCTACGGCGATGCTGACCCTTCCAACGTCTCTTTCCTTGTGCACGGCGCTGAGATGCGTGTGGCAGAAACTCGAGCCGTCAACCGTGCACTGCGCAAAGCGTACGGTATCGGCATCTGTTCGGTCGAAGAGATCGGTTCTCTCGCCGAACCCCAATCATCTCCCGAGCCGAAGAAACAACCGCCGCAGACGGCCAACGGAAACGGCAGTAGCACGGTCCGTGATCGACTCTGCCAAGTCATTCGTCAGCATCAGCTCGATCCCAACTTGGTCAAGGCTTACGCTACGGATTTCTGCGGTGTGAGAACTCTTCGAGAGGCCAACCGCGAGCAGGTGGAGAACTTCGTCAAGCATCTAGCCGACTGGGCCGAGAAGGACCGCAACGCTCTGCTTTGCCAACTCAACAGCTATCCCAGCCAGAAGGACGGTGCCGCATGAAACGTCAGATTGCAGGTTTGAACGCCGCCGATCGTTATGCGACTGACCAGATCCCCGACGGAGTCTTTCTGGTTCGAGTTCAGCGAGTCTTCTTTCGACGCCAAGCGCAGAAGCCTTACTACACCCTTAGCCTCGCTGTTCTTGAGCCCCGCCGATTTTCCGGTCACATCCTTACGAGCCGGCTCTATTGCAATCCGAAAGCCCTGTGGAAGCTGAACTGGTTCCTGCGCGACTTCGGCTACGACACTGAACTGCTCGGACGCGATGAGGTGGACGAAACCCAGCTCGTAGGCCTCAAAGGCGTGGTCAAGATCAGCCACATCGTTTTCAACGGTGCGTCTTTGCTCCGACTCGACGGCTTTGCTCCTGCGGGCCGTTGGGACGAACTTTCTCCCGCGAATCTGGACAGTCCACAGGTTGCCTGAATGACCTACAGCTTCACTCAGATCAGCCAGTACCTGACCTGCCCGCGGCGGTATCGGCATCGCTACCTCGACGGCTGGAAGGAAAAGGACACTCGCGCGGCGATGCTCTTTGGGCGCGCCTTCGAACGAGCCTTGAGTGCTGTATTTCGTGGCGAAGATCCAGGAGCAGCCCTGTTCGAAGAGTGGTCTGCCTGTCAGAGTCAGGACTTGCACTATTCGAACAGAGACTCGTGGGATCGGATGTTGCGGCAGGGATTGATGCTGCTGACCCGTTTCTGTCAGGACGGTCGCGTGCAGGTGCGGCAGCCGCAGCGCCATCTCCAGATCAAGTTCACGCGGTCAGTCGGCGAGAAGAATGACTTTGTCGCCTACATCGACGCCGTCGGGACTCTCGACGGTACGCGCTGCCTGCTCGAGTGGAAAACCAGTTCGAGCCGTTATCCTGAAGAACCCGAAGGTCTCCTATCTCTTGGGGAGGTCGCCCAAATCGTTTTCGTCCGCAAGAGTCTGGTCGAAGTTCAGTACCTGCGCACAACCATCACTGAAGACCAGCGGCAGGAATTTGGTCACCTTGTGGACAACTCAATTCGCCGGATCGAGTCGGCGGACTTTCTGCCGCACAGTGGCATCCGCTTTCCGCAGAATCCGTGCAGCAGCTGTCCGTACGTTGGGCTTTGCCTAGGAAATCAAGAAGTGGCCGACGCCGCGCTAGTGCGGCGTCCAGGAGCAGAAGATTTTGGTTGGCTTGACGAGCTTAATTACTAGGAATCCGCCCATGCCGCCGAAGTTCAATCGGACTCGCGCCCTGTTCGTGCTGAACAAGATTGACGAGATCCTGGCCTGGGAGCAGCGGAAGGAGATAGAGCGCGACACCAAGTTCGTCGAACTGGGGCGCTATTTATGCGAACTGCGGGCGGGTCAGTACTGGAGAGTGGAGAAACTGAAATCGTTCGATGATTTTCTGGAGAAGCGGTTTCCCGGATCGCGGCGGAAGGCCTATTACCTTATGTCGATCCACGAGAACCTGCCTCCGCAGGCGAGGAAGGAGTTGAAGGAGGTGGGCTGGGCGAAGGGACTCGAGTTGGCCAAACTGGCGCGAAGGGACAAGCAGAACTTCAATTGTGCAATGTGGTTGCACAAAGCTCGTGAGCTACCAGAGAAGGACTTCCGGCAGGCAGTGGAACGGGAACTGACCGGCAAGATTACGGAGCCTTGGGAGATTGTCTATTTCAAGCTCTACGAGAGCCAAGTCCCGGTCATTGACCGCGCCCTCGAGACCGCAGCGTTAATGCTCGGCAGCGATCGGTCCCGAGGTTACTGTCTGGAGATGATCTGTGCAGACTTCCTGGCCGGGGCCAATCTGGACCATGGCGACCCTGAGACGCTGCTGTTCTCGATGACCAGATTCTTCAAGTTTCTGACCGGAGAACAGCAGAAAGCGTTCCTCGAAGGCCTAAACGATAAAATGCTATGAGTGCGATGGGACCGGGTGCACGCTTACGATTGGATCCGGAATTGTATGAGAGGTTGCGGCAACAAGTGCTGCGTCGCGACGGCTGGCGGTGTCAAGTCTGCGGGGCGATGTCAAACCTGGAAGTACATCATATAGAGTTTCGGAGTCGCGGAGGCTCTGACTCCGAAGAGAACCTAATTGCCGTTTGTTCAGTCTGCCATTCCTATATCCATCGCTGACGTCCGGAACGGCCAAACCATGGTCGTTCTCATGAAAATCTTTTGGACCAGAGCTGCTAGATCGATTCTCTATTCCATACGACAGGTATTACAGAGAAGAGAGCCTCCCGAAATTGATTCGCCGGGGCTATCAAATTACAAAGCCGCTGTCGCCATCTGCTGCTACCAGGTCCAGGGAGGAGAAGTCCAACGGAGCGCTCTTTCTTGGCGCGACGGCAAAGCATCGCGGCCCCTCGAGTTTACGCCTGACGATATAGCGGCTGCATTTTCTGAAGTCAATGCCGAGGCGTGGCGAAAAGAAGATAGCATCGGCGTATGACGTGGACCGATGAATTATTGCCGGGACTATATCTCCGAAATCAAGCTTCTGTCGCGGCCAAACCGCATCGAGGAGAACACTTCCGCGAATCTGGCCCCTGCGACCGCGAGTTATCTCCCCAAGTGCGAACCAGCCTTCATTGCCAATCTTGTCGTGGAACAAGTAAATCTCGGACGATTGGTTCGGGGAACGTTTGCCATATCGCCATGTGAGAAACGCAACCGATCGCTCTGTGGTGATCAGGTCAGCGGGCCGATGTCGTCGAGAGAGATCTGACAACTTCTCCCAGTCCCGACACGGCTTAAGAGCAAGTTCCATCGATTGTCGTTTGAGAATCGTGTGCGCCACCGGATTCGCGCATTTGCCAACAAGCCTCGCGGCTTGTTCTGCGATTCGATTCGGAGTACTCAGAACGGCTGGGAACATGACGTCGAAGTTTATTGGCAAAATGTATTCAGCGTCAGACCCTTCGAGAGGGGCACCACGAAGCTTCTTCCAAAGCGCACCGGAGTTAGCGTTGCAGGTAGTTCCGAAAAAGAAATCGTATCCAGGAGAGCTTAGATATTTCCTAAACAAAAAGAATCCTTGAGCCCGGGCTTGAGGCTCCACAAAAAAACTGCCGGAACAAAGGCCGACGAGTCTCCGCTCGCCTGACCAAAAAGCTCCGGGAAAAGAGAGTATTACCCCAACGATGAAACCCTGATGGTTTCGAATGCAGAATCCGTGGTGAGGCGTGATACTTGCCAAAGGATTCTCGAGAAGAAGCCAGCGCAGACGCCGCTCGACGCCAGCAGACTCATCATCAGTAACTCGGTAAACCCACGATCCCCTACCTTCAGCAGCATGCCAGTTGTGCAGGAAGATCGCCACATCGCTTATTGCGGAAGAGAGAACCGGCTGAATCTCAAATCTTTCCATCGAATCCTTATCCCAGACGAAGGAAGCGGGCGACGATCCTGCTTCCTTCGACGAAATGCAGTACTTGAATCGCTGTTGAGAATCAAATCGTCGAATGGTCGACTGGCTTTTCATGGTAGCGTTTCTCGATCAGGTCCTTAAACGGTGATTCCCCCGTCGATAACAAGAACCTGGCCTGTAATAAACTGCGCGCCTGGAGACAGCAGGAAGAGAACCGCGCCGACTACATCTTTTGGGGTTCCAAGGCGACCGAGCGGTGTGCGGCGGGTAATTTGCAATCTTTGCTCTTCGGTCAAGCCGTGGGTCATCTCAGTCTCCAAATAACCCGGCGCAATTGAGTTGATGCGGATCCCACGATCTCCAAGTTCGCGCGCTAGAGAGCGTGTTACGGCATCCATCCCCCCTTTTGTGGCGGCGTACGCCGCAAGACCACTATAGCCACGGAGGCCGATGATCGAAGAGATATTCAGAATTACTCCCCCTCCCCTCGTTAGAAGCATTCGCCGAGTCACCAGCTTTGTAAGGTGAAGGATGCCTCCAAGATTCACATCCAGGACTTTCTGTATAGTCTCCTCCGGCATCGTGGCAAGAACGCCGTCCACCGCTATACCAGCGCAGTTGATGAGTCCGTAAGGGCGCCCCAGCGCGCGTTCTGCTCCCCGCAGAAAAGTGCGCAGGGATTCTGAATTCGCTGAGTCCGCTGTGGCGTAGAAAAAATCCGGATTTTTGGCGAGGCCGGACGTGAATTCGGTCGGAGTTCGGCTGAATGTACTCACCCTGTATCCCTCTGACAGCAAGGATGCCACTATCTCTTTGCCGAGCCCGCGGCTGCCACCACTAAGAACAACGTGTTTCTTTGGTTGGGTCGGATTGGGCATTAATGGCTCCTATTTCGCACGATTTTCTGAGCTGACGAGAGTTCGATCTGATCGACGATACCGATGAATCGCGGACGCTGAAAAGAAGAGAGGCTAACCTGGCAGGCCCGTCGCACATCTTCTCTCAGTTCGTCGTCAGAGCGAATCTTGTCCGAGACGATTTCACAGGCGACCAACTGGCCGGCCACAGATGAGTGCTTGCCGAATACGCGAACGTCAAGAACGCCGGGGACCGACCTGAGGACTCGTTCTACTTCAACCGGGTGAACCTTGTTCCCACCAACATTGATGATGTCGCTTTTGCGCCCCGTGAAGACAACTCTGTCGCCCCTGACGGAAACCATATCACCGGTCGATATCCAGTCGCCCGAGAATCCTGTCTGACTCGAAAACGGATCGTATCCCAACATGGCGTTTGCGGATCGCACGAGAAGTTCGCTATCACGGATTCTCATTTCGACTCCGTCCGGCGAGGGAACGTCGAGGAATTTGCTGGGGAATCCTTCTAGGACATCGCTCACAGAGAAACACCGCCCAAGCTCAGTAGTTGCGTAGATGTGAACGATGCGCGCCTTTGGAAATCGCGTCTTCAGCGAATTTAAAATTGATTGATCGACAACTTCCCCGCCTAGCGTTATCTGAAGAGGACTTGCAGAGTTTAATGTCGCAGAATCAGCAAAAAGCAAGAGCCACCTCCAATAAGACGGAGTGGCAGAGATGTATTGGACACGGTGCGTTGCCATAAAGCTCGCAACTTCCGACGGTCCGCAACCCTCTTGGGGAACGTAAAGCGTGCCATAATTCACGAAGCACTGCAGAAGCACCTGCAGGCCTGCATAAAGGTTCGGCCGGTAGGTTTGCATCCAGCGAGGCGCAAGGGAGTTCTGCAGTCGCCGTGCAGGTCTACTGAGGCTCTCCCATGTGTGATGGGCTGCCTTGGGTTTTCCCGTGGTTCCCGATGTCAAGATCGTGACGCTGGCGCTACCACTTGAAGGGGCTTCGTCAGGGAACGCATCCCCTCCAACGACAGCGGGGTCGCTGTCAACAGTCGGTGAAAGTAATGCGGCGAGTCGGAACGTCTGAGCCAATTCCTTCGCCTCTTCATCCGCTAGACGACCGTCTAGAAGCACTACGTCTGCCTCGAGAGCTTCTAAGGCAAAAAGAAGAGCGAAACTGGAAAGCGCCGGGCGAAAGCGCAATCCCACTCGGCGTCTTGAGAGTGTTCGGTGAGTCTTGGTCAAGATAATGGCTGAGTCACGTAATTCAGCCCAAGTGAGGTGTTTATTAGCGACAACGAGTGCTTCTCGGTCCCGGGGTAGAGCTCTCGACATGAGGAGCGGAGTCAGCACATGCTTTACTGTGTTGCCTCATACAATGCCGCGAGGTCGGAGATGGTGTGGATCTGTTGAGGGGCTTCAGATGCAAAAGGATCTTTGCCGGTGTGTTCCTCCATTCGCACAACCAACTCGGCGAAGTCAAGCGACTCGAGTCCCAAGCGTGCATCCAGCAAAGTGTCGGGTGTCAAATTTGGTGCGGGTAATCCCTTCGAGCGAACAATCTCTTGGAGAATGCTGATCACAGTTGACTCGTTCGGCGTCATTCGTGCTCCGATTTCTTGTATCGTCTCGGAACGCAGTTTCTGCGCCGACGTTCGACGCCAACTAACGATTCCGAAGGTTTGAAAAGGGTGTCCTTTCCGGTTGCATGGGGCGGACGTATTAGAGGTGGTGAAGGCTGAAGAACTACTACCTTGAAATATCCCAGACTTTGGTCCTGGCAGTCAACCCTCTCATCGTTGATGCTTGATGCTTGATCGACCTGAACCGCTAAAAAAAGGCCGGCATGAGTCAAGGTCAATCAATGAGGAAACCAATCACGATCACTGGGAGCGGAGAGGAGACAAGCCCAATGCACGCCCCAGAACGCGGGCGAACAATCGCATTCCCATCGTAAGAAACGGTACCGGATCGTCACTGCCCCACCACGCCCACTCTCTGTCTTTAGCTGTGACGTTCCCCGGAGCGCCGTGGGGCAAGCGGCGAAGAAACGCAAGAGCGTAGAACGACTCAACGGTGAACAACCGACCTTCGATCAGGGCAGCGTTATCGACGCCTTGCCCGGAGAGATCCAGATGTTGCGCCCGAACAACGTCAATCCCCGCGATGTTCTCGAACATCCGAAAGTTTTGGCCGACACGCGGGTTACAGTCCAGAATCTTGTACTGCCCGTCCCGCTCGTCTCTTCGCCAATCCATGTCGATGATCCCGGAATATGAGACGGCTTTCAGGAGCCTCTCGCTAGCGCAACGCAATGCCTTGTTGTCGAGTGAGATACCCACTGCAGTTGATCCAGCCTCGGTCGGGTAGGCCCGTAGTTTCTTCCCGGTAAAAGTCAGACTGATATTTTCTTCTGAGTTATAGTATCCATGAGTGATCCAATCGGCGCCGGGGATGTACTCTTGAATAATGAGATGCTGGCTTCCTTCGTAATTGTGATTCTCGCAAAGGTTGAATAGTTGTTCTGGCGTCTGAATTACTTTCGTGACGAACAGGTCCTTCACAGGCAGCCACTGCTCGGTCGCCTTGACTACGACGGGGAATCGGGTGCCCTCGACGAATGCCTTGACATCGTCAAAGGAACGAGGAACGACGCTCCGGGCGCTTGGAATACTAATCTGAGCACACAGATCGTGAAGGCACGCCTTGTTTGCCAGTTGGTGCGGGAGTTGGGGTCGTATCCTGGGAATAACGAACCATTGCGCTAGCTTCGCTCTGTTCTCAGCGACCAATACTGCTGACAGATCATCCATCGGAATGATGATCGTAGGACGAGCGATGACGTCGGCGATCGACGACATGGCCTTAACGAATGATTCGGGATCCACCGGGCATTTATCCCAGACGAAGGCCTTCGTGATGTATCTAGAGGTGGCTAGCGGCGTGTAGGCATCTTTGTCCACTGCATAGACACGTACACCAACTCTGCCTAGTGTTCGCGCGACAGCCAACGCTCCGTGATGGATGACGGTGTCGCTCATCTTCAGTACGAGAGCTGGACACGTGCCATTCAGATTAGGCAGCATTTTCCCCTCGTCAGCCGTCGATGGCCGTTAGTCTTCCACGCACTGTTGTGGGCGGGCAAACGAAACCGCGGGAGAGGTCCGGTCCTTCGCAATATGCGTCGATATACGCTGAGCCGTGAAGCTTGTCCCCGCAATAAACCGCATGACCGGGCCGAAAGAATTCGCACTGGCAAGACCGGTGAAATATAGCCCGGGAACGGACGACTCGAAATTCGACGATAGCTTGGGCATCTGGTCTTCATGCCTGATCTGTGCCTTCAGGCCTTGATCCAGGAACGGGATGTTGTGGAAGTTATACTGATACCCGGTCGCCGCGATCACATGATCCGCGATCAGCACTTTCGACTGCGCAGTTTGATCGGTGAGCCGCAATGCCACGCGGCAGTTTTGGGGCTCGGCGGCGATCAATTGATGGCCCGTGAGAACAGGCATGTGACCAATGACCCGATCTTTCAACCACCACGCGCCTGCAGGGCCAAGGGATGCCTTTACGCGCGAAAGTCGAAGCTGCTGCGGCAGGCAGTGAAACAACTGGGGTGCGCTGTCGTAAAGCCACAACTGCAATCCCTCCCCAAGGCGTGTTCTTGGGCGGCGAAGACGCTGATACCGGGAGCGGCGGGTCAACATCGGAGTCCTGTTCCACGCAATTGACGGTGCACGTACTACGACAGTGACGGAAGCTCCCTCCTCCCTCAGCAAGGCCGCTGTCTCGAGCCCCGATTGACCACCGCCGATTACTATCACGTCTTTATCTTTGAACTTGCTCAAGTCGTGGTGGACCGCTGAGTGGGACGACAGTTCGGACGGTAATGAGCTGAGCTGCGCGGGAACACGCTCCATCTGATCCAGGCCTGTGGCAACGACTACCTGGCGGGATCGTAACGTCTCCCCGCTGCTCAGTCGTAGCTCGAAACCATCGTTGATCTTGCTAACTCCACCAACCAAAATGTCCTCAACCTGAGGTACGAGCTTTCGTTGATAGAAGAGCGCGTATTTGGCAAAGATCTCTCGAGACAGGGGAGTACCATACTCTGCGTAGGGGAGTCCTCCGTCGCGGGAGAATTGGGCCAGACCAAGACGACCCTCAGGGTCGGGCAGGCCAGAAGCACATCCTTCTGACTTCAAAAGCATGGCTTTGGGCATCTGAGTAAGCCAGCGCCGCATAGGCGAACCGAAGATGCGAAAATCGACGCCAAGATGGCGAAGATACGCCGCTATTGCCAGGCCATAGGGGCCTGCCCCAATGACGCAGGCTGTTGTCTGATGGATGGAATTCAAGGTAAGTTCCTTTCGTTCTATCGCCTTCGCTGCCGCGCGAAAGACATTCGAATACTTAACACGATTAGCTCCGTTGTCTCCAGAAGCCCCGGATTCAGAGCATGAGTGACCCATCCATAACACAAAAACTGAATTCAGTATTCGTTACTGTGTGATCAGGACGGGGAGGGGCCGTACGGCGGGATGCTAGGATCTCGACTAGCGTCGAGGGTGAGCCATTTCCTCACGATTGGCTGCGAGTCTTCGAAGCTCGCCCTTGACGACTTTTCCGGTCGGCGTCACTGGCATGGATGGAACAAGCAGGATTTGGGACGGCCGCTTGTATTGGGCGAGGTGTAGGGCAGCATATTCTGCTAAGTCGACTGCGGTCAGCGCCGAATCAGGCAGCGGCTGAACAAACGCGATAACCTCTTCGTCTCCGCCAACTGATTGGCCAATGACCGCAGATTGAACAACGGCGGGATGGGCGTTCAAGACGGCCTCGACTTCGGCCGGATAGACGTTGAATCCGCGGTGCACGATCAAATCTCTCGTGCGGCCTACGATGATGAGATTCCCGTCATCAACTCGTGCGAGGTCGCGAGTGTTAAACCACCCCTCGGCGTCGATGGCCCGGGCTGTCTCCTCCGGCGCGTGGTAATAACCTTTCATGATGTTGGGTCCCCGCACTCGCAGTTCCCCAACCTCTCCAGATGAAACCTCGTGGCCGTCGCTTCCGATAAGCTTGATTTCAATTCCCGGGAACGGCGGGCCAATCGAAGTGTCGGTGCGAGGTCTTTCTGGCCGTGTGAGAGCGATCGTCGGAGAACACTCCGTTACGCCGTAGCCGTTGTGCAGGACCATGCCGAAAAGGGCTTCGATTCCGGCCTTGGTGGCGGGGTCGAGAGGAGCTCCCGAAGAGGAAATGATCCGTAGGGCAGGGAACTTTAAACATGAAATCTTCCTGAGCTTCGCGTACTGGAGCAACTGGCTAAAGATTGCAGGTGCCCCGAGCAGCAAAGTGATCCCGTCCTTCTCGAGTGTTACTCGAGCGCTCATGGGGTCAAAACGGGGCACCACGTACAGCGACGCGCCTGCGAGGAACGAACCAAGCAGGACGACGGAAAGGCCCACCGCATGCGACATCGGAAGAACACCATAAAGCCGGTCGTTGGACGTCACTGATCGGATCCGTACTGATCCGGCTGCCATAAAGAGCAGGTTCCTGTGCGTCAGCATCACGCCTTTCGGGAGCCCGGTCGTGCCTGATGTATAAATCAGAGCGGCGACGCGATTGACGACATCAGTTTCGAGCGGTTCTGGCTCTGCGTTCTCGTTCAGCGGGCCGATGCCGATGGTACCGAAGCCCTCCAACTCCTTCACGAGCGCACTGTCTCGCTTGGCGTGATCGGCAGCTTGTTGAGATGCGCTGATGGTATAGAACACGCGACCGGCGCCAGAGTGGTTTCGGATCTCGTCAATCTCACGTGACGAGAGGCGCGCATTTACCAGTACGGGCCATGCATCGATGCCGGTGGCAGCAAAGAGAATTGTCACGAAGGCGCGACAATTCTCACCCACGATCATGACCCGATCGCCCGGTCGCACGCCTAGCCGTTGGAGCCATGCCTGCGTGTCAGAGATCGCCGAAGCCAGTTGTCGGTACGTCCAACTGCCAGAGTTCTCCACCAAAGCGATGTGGTCGGGCGACCGCTCGGCCCAAAGCTCCACTACGTCGTTGATACGTGTGGGTGAGGCCGCCGAGTTGTCGAGCACAGCATTTATCGTCATGGCGCCAGCCGGAGCATACCCCGCACAGTCATTCTACTTATCGAGTTTCTTCGCGACGTACGCTACGAGATTGTTGATGGTGTCAAGATTACTCGGAATCACTTCGTCATCTTCCACGGTGACGTGGAAATGGTCTTGAAGATAGGCGACGAGATCGAGGACTCCCATCGAATCGACTACATCCCCTAGAAGAGATCCATCAGCGCTGAGTTTGGCTGCGTTGCCAGCCAGGAAGTGTTCCACGATATAAGTTCGGACGTCGTGTTCAATATCCATTGTTTCCATTGATTGAATAGCCTCTGTCATCAGTTTGATAAACGGTTCGAAATTTCGGGAGAGGAATTAAGACCTTCAGACCACTTCGGTGCGTTCTTTCTCATCGACCTGATCAGTAAGGTTCGACCCATTGTGTTGCGTATATACCGCAGGAGTGAGGGGCCTGCGCGAACTGGAATAGGACGCGCGGATCAGGGTTGCATCTCCGTCATAGGGACACGCATACCATGCAGCGGTTTCAGAGAGTGCTTTGTGCAGCGTCGAATCGGCTGCTTTGTAGTAATAAGGGCATGCCGGATACCTTCGTTGGTAGGGGCTCGACTGCGCGAAAACCTGTCGAATACTTTCCGGGAAACCCATCACTTCCAGAATATGACTTCCGGCACGCTCAGCCAGATCGTAGGTTGCAGCGAGAAGCGCCTCTACCACCGCTGGTTCATCTTCTCGTGTCAGCATATCCGCAAGAATCGATTTCCGGAGTCCATTCTCATCCGGCTCCTCATTTCGGACGACTGCATAGCCAAGGAGCCGTCCATCTTTCCTGCAGCACAGGACACGCACAGAGCCGCGATCACCGGGGATCTGATAGTGCCACCGCAGGGTTGTCACACTGCGGTCTGTGAGCAAGCGAGTCTTCTCGTTTGCTTTGTCGATCCAGAGAGCCTGAAATTCGTCTCCAATTTCGCCAACATTGATCTCGCAGACGTCAAGCGATGCGGATGATTGTCTGGGGCGTTTCCTGCGGAATCTGTCAGCCCTAATCGCAAGCGAGCCCAACACACCACCCACACTCGAGAGCGGTGACTTAACTGACAATTTCTTCATCACTGCTTTTGCGAAGGCAGCCGGCTCCAAAACCCAGAAAAGAACAGTCCAATACTCTGAATCCGGAAGAGGATCAGCTTTGAGCGCAGCCGAAATCCTCCCGACGGCAGGAATCGTCGTAGTACATACGTAAAGATCGGCGCCCTTCTGTCGAAAAAAAGCAGCGTTCAGGCTTACGCTGACCCCGCGGTAAGAGGGTTCGACTACAAGTCCATGTGCGGTGACAGTGGTAAGAGTCTTATCCCCGTATTGGCAGAGGAGAGAGATGTTGCCGATGTAGCCGACAATCTTTCCCTCTGCTTCAAGAACCCAGCCGATCGGCCGAGGGCTCGGCGCACGATCCAGCGCAGGGTTCTGACGCCACAATCGGTCCCAATTCTCGACAGAATCTTCCGCCATACCCCAGCGCCGCTTGAGTTCGGCCACTCCGTCGAAATCTGAGAAAACCGCTTCCCGCAGTCGGGCGGGGACGGTCGCTGAACCTGGCGTCGCAGCGCTCGTCGAGACAGGTTGTTCGTCTCGCCGCGAGCGAATCGCGGATAAGAGTGCGGCGCTGATGCGTTTTTCAGTCGAAGCCATGTACACCTACAGGGCGAGGCTTAGCAACGGGGCAGAAGCGCCACTTGGTTAAGCAAGGTCATTATTCACAGGGCGGGTCGTCTCGCGGCCAACGGGTGTGAATGTCGTAAACGCTGTACTCTCGGCCTTCTGCGAAGCGAGATACGTCAGCCAGTTTCGATACACGCAGATGGAGGAAGCCTTCCACCCATTCTGCAATTCCGAAACTACGGATTCGGGGAATGATTCGATCATTTCCTCACGCCGGTCGCGCACGGCGTTCTCGCGGTAGCTCTCCAAAAGCCGAGCGGAAGAGGCGCCGAAGTAGCCATGTGGCATCGATGGGTAAGTTTCTCTCTCGCCCCGCAGAAATCTCTTGATGTCCCTGCGGTACTCCTTAGCTAATGTCTGCGCACTATATTCGGGGTGGCCCTGGAAGTGAACGAAGAGGCTCTTCTTTTTCTTCTTGGCGAAGAGATCGACGCCGGCTGTTACTGATTTTGTCAGGACGAGGTATCCAGCAGCAGTCAACTCGTTCTCTCGCACTTCGTTCCACCGCGAATGAGGAAAACGAAGCGAACCGGGAATGCCATTCAGCAGCGGGTGATCGCACGTCTTCGCCGATTCGAAGACTCCAAACTGCTTGTCGGGTAGCCGGTGGCGCGAGATTCCATCACAGTGAAGCACACTTGCATGGGCAGCCAAACATGAGAGCACGGTCGAGGACGTATTCTGCTCCGCCCAATCAAAAACCTTTGCCATCAGCCCCCAGTAGGGCTCGTCTCGGAGATCAGGTTGATGCGGCTCTGTTCCGGTCACGATCACGCCATCGAACCGGGCGTTCCAAAGGTCGTTGAAGTCCCAATAAAAGCTGTTCAGATGCCGCTGTCCACGATCGGCGCGTGGCACTCCGGTCAACGAGTAAAGCTTAATAACAACCGGCATGTCTCCCGATGCGATATCGAGAAGTTCGAAGAACTGAAGTTCCGTGTCTTCGAGAGCCGCGTCCGGCATGTTGTTGATGAGAGCGAGGCTGATACAGTGCCGCACGGCGAGAGATCCCGCCGACGCGGTCGAAAGATCTCGGGTCTCCGCCCAGCGAGTCGGAACTCGTCCGCCTTCGATGATCAGTGGCATATCATGCCTCCGCC
>Ga0070735_10003165_pt1 | contig 14537 bp, 10 predicted proteins | sample Coa_R1_FD_66443 | JGI IMG/M metagenome (GOLD analysis project Ga0070735, IMG submission 66443) | Surface soil microbial communities from Centralia Pennsylvania, which are recovering from an underground coalmine fire - Coalmine... | ecosystem: Environmental > Terrestrial > Soil > Unclassified ...
TGTGGGCGGCGCGCAGGAGTTCGCGGATGTAAATCCTGCGAATGGGATGGTAATCGCACAAGTCACCGCGGCCGATGAGGCCCAGGTGAGTGACGCGGTCATCGCAGCGCGAAGAGCTCTGGGCAAGGAATGGGGACGCATCGGCATTCGCGAGCGGGCGGCACGATTGCATAAAATTGCGGACGCCATCGAAAAGCGATTCGACTGTTTTGTGCAGGCCGAAGTTGCAGACACCGGCAAACCTGCCTCTTTGGCTTCCAGGCTTGATGTTCCACGGGCGGCGGCGAACTTTCGAATCTTTGCCGACATGGTGAAAATGGCGGGGCTGGAATCGTTCCAGACGGAAACTCCGGACGGAGCCGGCGCCCTGAATTACGCAGTGCGAAAGCCGCTCGGTGTGATTGGAGTAATTACGCCCTGGAACCTTCCGCTATTGCTTTTGACCTGGAAGGTCGCGCCGGCATTGGCCTGCGGAAACACGGTCGTGGTCAAGCCTTCGGAAGAAACTCCGGCTACTGCCACGCTTCTGGCTGAGGCGATGCAGGAAGCCGGCATTCCCAATGGAGTTTATAACGTGGTGCATGGCTTCGGGCCCGGCGCGGCGGGAGAGTTTCTGACTCGACATCCTGACGTGGATGCAATCACATTTACCGGCGAGTCGAAAACCGGCGCGGCGATTATGAAGGCCGTTGCACCCACAGTCAAGCCAGTCTCATTCGAGTTGGGCGGCAAAAATGCCGCGATCGTCTTCGCCGACTGCAACTTTGAAGAGACTATAAAGGGTTTGGCGCTGGCCGTGTTTCTGAATACCGGACAGGTATGCTTATGCGCAGAGCGAGTGTACGTCGAGCGCCAGATCTTCGATCGGTTCGTGGATGCGTTTAAGAAAGCCGCGGAAAGTTTGCGCCCAGGTTGGCCGAATGATTCGGAAACCGATTTCGGGCCGCTGATCTCGCGGCAGCATCGAGACAAAGTTCTCTCTTATTACCGGCTGGCGCGCGAAGAAGGGGCGACTGTGCTAACCGGGGGGGGAGTTCAGGAGTTTGGCGACGATCGCGACCATGGCTTCTACGTGCAACCCACAATTCTCACCGGACTTCGCGAGTCGGCGCGCTGTGTGAAGGAGGAGATTTTCGGTCCTGTGTGCCACATTGCGCCGTTCGATACGGAAGAAGAAGCGGTTGCAATGGCAAACGATACAGATTATGGATTAGCCGCTTCAATCTGGACGAGCAATTTGCAGCGCGGTCATCGCGTAGCGCAACAGATGAATGTGGGCATAACCTGGGTAAATTGCTGGTTCCTGCGCGACTTGCGGACTCCATTCGGCGGCGCTGGACTTTCGGGAATCGGCCGCGAGGGCGGCATGCATTCACTGAATTTCTATTCCGAGCTGAATAACATTTGCATTCGATTGTGAATCCAGGGCGATGACCGATATAGACAGCAAAGTAGTCGAGGGAAGAGCGACGCCCCGTGGGAAATATCCGCATCTGAAACGTGCCGGAGATTTCCTGTTCGTTTCGGGTACGAGTGCTCGACGGCCGGATAACACGATTGCCGGCGCAGAAGTCGATTCCCTGGGTACTACGCGCCTCGATATTCGCGCGCAAACTCGCGCGGTGATCGAGAACATTCGCGACATTCTGCAAAGCGATGGAGCGCAGCTGCGAGATGTAGTGGAGATTTCCACCTACCTGGTGAATATGAATGACTTCGCGGGATACAACGAAGTCTATGGTGAATTTTTCGGATACGACGGGCCGGCAAGAACGACGGTGGCCGTGCATCAGTTGCCGCACCCTCATCTGCTGATCGAGATGCGTGCGACGGCATACAAGCCACGAAAATAGGAGAAGAGATGGCATCCATCAAGAGTCTGAAAGCCTTCAACTTTCAGAAGTGGATTGAAGAGAACAAAGATAAGCTGAAGCCTCCGGTTGGAAATGCACAGGTGTGGGAAGACGGCGAAATGATGGTAACCGTCGTGGGCGGGCCCAACCAGCGGCGCGATTATCACGACGATCCGACCGAAGAATTCTTTTATCAGTTGAAAGGCAACATTTCTCTGCGTGTGATGGAAGCGCCGGGAAAACCGCCCCTGGAAATACCGATCAAGGAAGGCGAGATTTTTCTTCTTCCCAAACACATGCGCCACTCGCCGCAGCGTCCCGCGGATACGATTGGAGTGGTGATCGAGGTGCCGCGGCCTGAAGGTTCCTTGGATGCATTCGAGTGGTACTGCCCGAACTGTCACCAGTTGGTCTACCGCGCGGAAGTAAAGCTGAAGAGTATTGTCAAAGATCTGCCGCCGCTATTTGAAAAGTTCTACGGCAGCGAAGAACGCCGAAAATGCAAGCACTGCGGCACGGTTCATCCCGGCAAGTAGTCATGCAAGTTATCGACATTCACAATCATTTTTTTCCAAAGTCGTGGCCCGACCTGGCTGCGCGCTTCGGCACACCCGACTGGCCATGGATTAAACACACTGAACCGGGCAAGGCCGACATCATGGTGGGTGATCGATTCTTCCGCCATATCTATTCCGCTTGTTGGGATCCCGAGGTTCGCCTGCAGGAAATGGATCGCGATGGCATAGACCTTCAGATCATCTCGGCCACGCCAGTGCTGTTCGCCTACGAGCGGCCGGTAGAACACGCGCTCGACTGCGCTCGTTTGTTCAACGATGCCGCGCTTGAGATTTGCAGTCGGGGAAAAGGCAGACTGAAATCGCTGTGCCAGGTTCCGCTGCAGAACATCGATGCCGCGTGCAACGAACTCAGCCGATGCATGAAAGCCGGGCACCTTGGCGTCCAGATTGGAAATCATGTTGGAATCAAGAATCTGGATGACGCGGGGGTAGTCACTTTCCTGCATCATTGCGCGGACGCAGGCGCGGCGGTGCTGGTACACCCATGGGATCTGTTCGCGCAGGAACGAATGCCGAAATACATGATGCCCTGGACCGTCGCCATGCCCGCCGAAACGCAACTTTCTATCGTGGCTCTGATTCTGAGCGGAGGCTTCGATCGATTACCGGATCGGTTGCGCATTTGTTTCGCGCATGGCGGCGGAAGTTTCCCCTTTTTGCTGGGCCGCCTGGAGAACGCGTGGCATCATCATCCAGTTGCCCGTGGCGATTGCGAGCATCCGCCCAGTCATTATCTCAATCGCTTTTATACTGACTCTGCGCTCTTCGATCAGCGGGCACTGCAACTTCTCGTCAATACGATGGGGGCGGACCGAGTAATGCTTGGCTCTGACTATCCGTTTCCGTTGGGAGAAGAACGAGTCGGCTCGCTGGTTCGCCAGAGCAGCTTGCCGCAAAGCGCTAAAAATAAAATTCTCGGTGAAAACGCGTCGCACTTTTTCGGACTGAAAGCCCAGGCTAGCAGCCAGCCTGCGGGTACCGGTATTTCTATCGAGTCATCTCCTGTCGAGCCTCATCCCGGCCAACTCACCTACAGCTCGTATCTCAAGGTTCCGGAGCTGCTGGAACTGCAGCAGCCGCAATCGTCACCGACCCATCACGATGAAATGCTGTTCATCATCGTTCATCAAACCTATGAATTGTGGTTCAAGGAGTTGCTGCACGACCTGGATGCGGTCGTGGCGAATTTGCGGAAAGCAGCTGCCGCGCCGGCTTCGCACGATGCGGTGTATGAGGCGGCTCGTCTGCTGCGGCGCTGTACCGAGATCACTCGGGTACTGGTGGAGCAGTTCACCATTCTAGAAACCATGCTGCCGACCCACTTCATGGCGTTTCGAGGACTGCTTGAGCCTGCCAGCGGATTCCAATCGGAACAGTTTCGTGAAATCGAATTTTTGTGCGGACTGAAAGATGAAAAAATGTTGCGCTATCACCGGCCCACGCCGGAAGCATACGCGCGACTGAAGCGACGCCTTGAAGAACCATCCTTGCACGATGTGTTTTTCCAGGCGCTGGCGGCCATTGGAAAACTGCCGGCAGCTAACGACGGCGGAGAGCGGGAGCAATTTAATGCGCGCGCACATGCGGTGCACGCGCTTTATCAAGACGAGCATCATTATCGCGACTGGATCGACGTGTGCGAACGGCTTACGGAGTTCGATGAACTGATTGTGAGCTGGCGATTGCGCCACATTCAACTCGTCGAGCGCATTATCGGGATCCGCATGGGAACCGGCGGAAGCGCGGGCGCGTCGTATTTGAAGCTCACCTTGGACAAGAAATTCTTTCCCGAATTGTGGGAGGCGCGGACGCTGCTGACCGAGTGAGCGCGGCTCACGCGGGTCCCACGTTCGTTTTTTCGGTCCATCATTTCTTTCGATCATGACATCTGCCCGCGGAAAAATTACGCTCATCGGCGCTGGACTCAACGGTCCTCTTCTGGCGATCCTTCTCAAGCAGCGCGGATTCGACGTCGAAATCTATGAACGCCGGTCCGATATGCGCCGCGTGAGCATGAGCGCCGGGCGATCGATTAATCTCGCTGTATCCGCGCGCGGCATTCATGGACTGAAAAAGGCCGGAGTATGGGATCAGATGCAAGGCATCATCATCCCGATGCGGGGCCGCATGATGCACTCGGTTGCAGGCGAACTCACCTTCCAGCCATACGGAAGGAATGAGGCCGAAGTCATTAATTCGACTTCACGGGCGGCGCTTAACATTGCGTTGCTCGATGCCGCCGAGAACCTTGGGGTAGCGATCCACTTTAATCGACGCTGTGTGGGCTGCGATGTCAAGACGGGCGCGATCTCACTCCGCAACGAAGAGACCGGCGGCACGACCGTGCACGCTGCGGACCTTGTGATCGGATGCGACGGATCTGCATCTGCCATTCGCGCCGCCATGATCCAGATTCAGAACTTCACGTTGACAGAAGCTCAGCTTGATTACGGATACAAGGAACTCACGATTCCAGCTTCTGCAAATGGAAAACACTTGCTGGAGCCTCATGCGCTGCACATCTGGCCGCGCGGGAATCTCATGCTGATCGCACTGCCGAATATCGATGGCACGTTCGGCTGCATTCTCTTTCTTCCTTTTGAAGGCGCTGACAGCTTCTGCCGGCTATCCACGGAATCCGATGTAGTCGGCCTCTTTGAAGACCGTTTCCCAGATGCGCTACGGCTAATTCCTGACCTTGTCAGCAACTACTTTGCGAATCCTACCGGCTCCATGGTCACGGTGAAGTGCTCTCCGTGGCATGTCGGCGGCAAGGTACTAATGCTGGGAGATTCCGCTCACGCCATCGTTCCGTTTTTTGGCCAGGGCATCAACTGTGGCTTCGAGGATTGTACTTCTCTAGTGGACTTGATCGATCGTCACGGACCAGACTGGGCGCTGGTTTTCAGCGAATTCGAGAGAGCACGAAAAGTCAACACGGATGCGATCGCGGACATGGCGATTGAAAACTTCATGGAGATGCGTGATCGTGTCGCCGATCCGCGGTTTCTATTCCGCAAGAAAGTAGAACTGGCCCTCGAAGCCCGGTATCCTAGACTCTTTGTTCCGAAATACTCGATGGTAACTTTTCATCGCATCCCTTACGCGGTCGCAATGCAACGCGGAGCCATTCAGGATCGAATCCTTACCGAACTGTGCGACTCGATCGATAGTGTCGAAAGCCTCGACTGGCAAAAAATCGATCACTTGATCCATCGCGACCTTACGCCATTGGAGATGGGCGAATGATCGATCAGCCCCTTCTTTCGGACGCGTTTGAATCCGGCGAAGATTTTGCCATCGCGATGGATGCGCGTGATCCGCTGAAGGAATATCGCGATCTTTTTTTCATTCCCAAGTTTAAGGGCGCCGACTGCGTGTACCTGTCCGGTCACTCGCTCGGACTGCAGCCGAAAAGCGCGGGCGCTTACATTCAGGAAGGGCTGAAGGATTGGGCCGAACTGGGCGTGGAAGGCCATTTTCACGCGAAGCATCCATGGATGCCGTATCACCGGCTGCTTCGCGAGCAAACTGCCGAACTGGTGGGCGCGAAGCCGGAAGAAGTCGTAGTGATGAATTCGCTTACTGTGAATCTGCACCTGATGATGGTGTCGTTTTACCGGCCAACCGCGTCACGGCACAAGATTTTGGTGGAGCGCGGCGCGTTTCCCTCGGATCAATATGCGGTCAAGTCGCAGATTCGCTTCCACGGCTTTGATCCGGCATCATCGTTGATTGAACTCGGGCCTGAGCGCGGAGAGTCTTATCTTCGCGATGAGCAGATTGAATCGTTCATTGAGCGATCGGGCGATGAGATTGCACTGATTCTCTTTGGAGGTGTGAATTACGCGACAGGCCAATTCTTCAATTTAGAGCAGATTGTGCGCGCGGGCCGTGCACGGGGATGCATTGTGGGTTTCGATCTCGCTCACGCCGCGGGAAATCTTCCACTGAAGTTGAATGCGTTGGGACCGGATTTCGCCGTTTGGTGCAGTTATAAATATCTTAATGGGGGACCGGGATGCGTCGCAGGATGCTTCGTCCATGAGCGGCACGCGAGTTCCTACGATTTGCCGCGCTTCGCGGGTTGGTGGGGTCACGACGAAGCTTCGCGTTTCCAGATGGGCCCGGAATTTCGTGCAATGGCCGGCGCGGAGGGTTGGCAGTTGAGCAATCCGCCAATCGTGAGTCTGGCAGCTTTGCGGGCATCGATGGATATTTTTCATCAGGCGGGCATGGAAAGCCTGCGAACGAAGAGCGTGCGATTGACAGCTTATCTTGAGTCTCTTCTGCGAGAGAGTTCGCCTTCGAAGTTTACGATTATTACCCCTCCCGAACCAACACGCCGCGGCGCACAGCTTTCCATACGCGCGCAGCATAGCGGGCGAGCGCTATGTGAGCGATTGACGGCGGAAGGAGTCCTCTGCGACTGGCGAGAGCCCGATATTCTGCGGGTTGCGCCCATCCCTCTTTACAACTCTTACCACGATGTTTTTCGCTTCGTGCAGCACTTGAAAAGAGCAGTGAGTTAACCAACTGCACCACGCTGACCAGCCTTGACATTACCTCGGTAATGCGATTCGAACCGCGGGGCAACCATACACTCTTAGCGTGGGCTTAATTCCGCTGCGAATGCCTGGCAAGTGGACGGGAATGGTGTGCGCAATCGCGTGCACTCATCTGCTTGTGTCTCTGCTCACGCCACCCAGCGTGGCTTTGACAGCATTCGGAGATCTTCTGCAATGCGCTCTTCTTTTATTTGCAACCCTCGCCTTACTTTCGAACATTCGAACCACCGACAAACGCGAGCAGATTTTCTGGTGGTTGATGGCGCTCGGCTGCGGCATCTGGCTTGGGGCGCAAGTGCTCTGGACGTATTTCGAGGTTTTTCTTCGCCAGGAGGCGCCAGATCCCTTCATTGGCGATGTGATCTTGTTCCTGCACATCGTGCCTATAACGGCTGCGCTGGCAGTGCGGCCACATGAGCGGCAAAACAGGCTATCGCTGCGTTTGGGATCGCTCGACTTTTTCCTGCTGCTGGCCTGGTGGTTGTATCTGTACTTGTTCGTCGTCATTCCGTGGCAGTACGTCTCGCCCGTCGAAATAGTTTATGGGCGGAGCTTCGATCTTCTGTACTGCGCCGAGCAACTGATATTGATCGTGGGCGTGGGGGTGGTTTGGAGAAGCAGCAGTGGGCGCTGGCGTACGATTTATTCTCATTTTTTCAAAGCGGCCGTGATTTACAGCCTGGGATCCATCCTGGCTAGTGTAGCTATCGACTTTCACTGTTATTACACCGGCAGCCTCTATGACGTGCCGCTCGTGGCCGCGATGGCTTGGTTCGCAGTGATTGGGCTCACCGCACGCGACCTTCCGCCGACTGCGGCGACACCGACTGCATCCCGGAAACACAGCGAGTGGAGATCCCGTTTAGCGATGGTAGCCGTTTTTTCCATTCCATTGATGGTCGCCTGGGCGCAGTTTGGAGGAACCGTTCCGTCCGCGGTACGAACTTACAGGCTGCTTCTGACCGTCGTGGCGATGATCGTTATGGGGACGATGGTGGTGCTTAAGCAACACTGGATGGACCGCGAACTATTGCATCTGTTGAAGCTATCGCATCAGAATCTTGAAGAGATGTATAAGCTGAAAGACGAGCTGGAAAATAAAGAACAGTCGCTGCGCTGGCACAGCCTGGAGTTGCAACGCAAAAATCTGGAATTGCAAGAAATCTCTTTCACCGACGCTCTGACTGGAATCTGGAATCGACGGTACCTCGAAGAGATCCTCACGGCCGAAGCGGCGCAGGTGCTTCGCAATTACGACCGCAGTCACTCGGATGCGGTCCAAGAGCTCGAACATCGCGACCTGGTATTCCTGATGGTCGACGTTGACTATTTCAAACAGGTGAATGACGCCCATGGTCACGCAGCGGGTGACCGTTTATTGCAGCTGGTAGCTCAGCGGCTGGGCAGAGTTGTGCGCAAGTCAGATGTGCTGGTTCGGTGGGGAGGAGAGGAATTCCTGATCATGTCCCGGTCCACGGATCCGTCTGGCATACCGGCATTCTGCGAGCGCATCCTGGAAGTGATGTCGTCTGAGTACTTCGACCTGGGGCACGGCATTCAGGTGCGTAAGACTTGCTCGGTGGGATGGGCACCATTTCCATGGAATCGCCAGGCGTATGAGGCGATTTGCGCTGAGGAAGTGATCGAGCTCGCTGACACGGCGCTCTACAAGGCCAAGGCTGCAGGACGAAATCGCGGAGTTGGAATCCTGGCGGGAGAAGGATGCACAGCTTTAAAATCGATCACCCTGCGGGCACTGCAACAGGATAAAGGAATTCTCACCCGCACAATTCTCGTGCAAGATGCGGGCGTCGCCAGTACCGCGACAATCGCCACCGAGACCGCAGCAATTGGGCCGGCCAAAATCTGACCATCCCCTCTCAAAAGCCTTGCAGATAAGCCTTCTTGCCACTAGAGTGATGTATGCTCGCTGGTATTTCAAAGTCGAACTCCTGAGGCTTATTTCCAGATGAATGCCAAACCGTCTTCGCTTGATACATCCCCGCTTCGGCAAAAAGCACAACTCATGTCCGCCTCGGAAATTGAACGGACGCTGGTCCGGTTGGCTTATGAAATCGTGGAGAAAAACGACGGCGTGGAGGGACTGGGGCTGGTTGGAATCCGGCGGAGAGGCGTGCCTCTTGCCGAGCGTCTCGGCAAAATTATCGCGCGCATCGAGAATGCCGATGTTCCGGTTGGTACTTTGGACATCACTTTTTATCGCGACGACCTTTCGACACTAGGGCCGAAGCCGGTCGTCCAGGACGGCGACATCGGCTTTCCGATCGAGGATAAGAACATCGTTCTGATCGACGATGTCCTGTTTACCGGCCGAACGGTGCGAGCGGCGCTGGACGCCCTTTTCGCCCATGGCAGACCTCGCCGCGTGCAGCTGTGTGTGCTGATCGATCGCGGGCACCGCGAGCTTCCTGTGGAAGCGAGCTTCGTCGGAAGGAATGTTCAGACGACGATGAATGAGGTGATCGAAGTAAAGCTCACCGAGGTGGATAACGCGGAAAAGGTTCTGCTGATGGAAAAATAGGTCTTCCTGCGTGCGCAAAATCGTTCACGCTTGACTTCCTTCCAGTTCGATAGCAACATCTTTACGGTCGTTGGTACGGTATACGAAGACTTCCTTCCCCTGGGCCCTTGCTTCAGCCAGAGAATTCACCCGAGGATACCAAGATGCGACTTCCCGCGTTTACCCTTGACCACCCACGTTCTTTTACAAAGTCGCCATTCGTGATCAAGTTCGCGATTCTTATTTCCATGCTTACCTCTATCGCGATTGCGGGTTTCGGGCAGACTTACAAGGTGGTTTACACCTTTCCCGCCACCGATGCACCTTACTCAAATCTCGTACAAGGGCTGGATGGGAATCTATACGGCACAACCCAGAGCGGTGGAGCACATGGCAAAGGCACAGTCTATAAGCTGACGCCCGGCGGCACACTGACAACGATTTACAGTTTTTGCTCCCTGGCTAACTGCGCGGACGGCGCAGGACCGTCGTCCCTGATACTTGGCTCAAATGGAAATTTCTATGGGACTACGGGCGGAGGAGGAACTGGGGCGGTTGGTTGCGGGGCGGGTTGCGGCACACTTTTTAAGCTAACTCCAAAAGGCATTCTTACTACTCTGCACAACTTCTGTTCAGCGGCTCCGTGTGAAGACGGCGCTCAACCTTATACCGCGTTAGTGGAAGGTACCGACGCCAACTTTTACGGTACGACCCCTACGACGCCGCGGAACGGCGGGAGTTCCTACGACGGAGCGGTCTACCGGATCACTCCCACAGGCGCATTCACTACGCTCTACTCGTTCTGCCCCCAAGGCAACTGCGGCGACGGCGGAGGGCCCATCAGCGCCCTAACTCAAGGGACCAACGGCCAGTTCTACGGAGTGACCTCAGCAGGAGGAGCCAATGGCCTTGGCGGAATTTTCGAAATCGCATCGAACGGCACATTAAGTCTTCGGTATAGCTTTGACGGCCTCCAAAATTCGACTTTCTATAGCCAATTGCTGCAAGCGAACAATGGCAATTTCTACGGGATGATGCAGTATGGTGGAACAAATGGATGCGATTACAACTATCAGTGCGGGGCTCTGTATGAAATGACGCCGTCCGGTGGCCTGAGTACACTGGTGAATTTTGACGGCAGCGATGGATCAGATCCGCTGGGCGGCTTTGTCGAAGGGGGCAACGGAGATCTATATGGATTAACGATGACCGGCGGGGCGAATGATGGTGGAATAATCTTCAAGATGACGCCGAGCGGTACGCTCGCCACACTGCACGATTTCTGCGCGATCAATTGCACCAATGGTTATTACCCATCTTTCGGCATCTACCAGGCCACCAATGGTTTGTTCTACGGCATAGCCTATAGCGGCGAACAGGGCGCTACCATCGTATTCAGTTTCTCAACCGGGCTGAAACCTTTCGTGGATACACTGCCCACCTCCGGAAAAGTCGGAACGAAAGTTACGATTTTGGGGAACAATCTCACGGGATCAACCGCAGTCGCATTCAACGGAACTCCGGCGGCATTTACAGTGGTATCGTCAACGGAGATTGCAACGACCGTCCCAGCTGGCGCCACTTCCGGGAAGGTGGAGGTTACAACTCCGACGGGAATGCTCTCGACCACTATTAAATTCCGCGTGCCCTGATTTTCTCTCAAACAAAATTAAGGACGGCGGGCTCCGCCGTCCTTAATTGTTCTCGCAGGCGAAACTACGCGATTTTGCTGCAAACCGCTTTCGTCTGCAGATAGTTGTTTAGCGCTTCGTGGCCCATTTCGCGGCCCCACCCGGACTGCTTGTAGCCGCCGAATGGAAGCGCCGCGTCGAAGATGTTGTAGCAATTGATCCATACCGTGCCGGCCCGAAGGTATTCGGCCGTGCGATGCGCCTTTCCAATGTCACGCGTCCAAACCGCAGCCGCCAGACCGTATTCGCTGTCGTTGGCACGTGGCAGGATTTCTTCAGGATCGGTGAACGGCATCGCCGTCACCACGGGCCCAAAGATTTCTTCGCGCACCACCTTCATGTCTTCGCGTGTATCCACGAAAACAGTCGGCTCGACAAAATAGCCTTTGTCGCCCTTTTTATGTCCGCCGACTACGGCTTTGGCGCCTTCTGCGAGACCGGACTCCATGTATCCGCACACGCGGTTCATCTGCTCTTCAGAAACGAGCGGGCCCATGTGCGTCTTCGGATCAAGCCCCGATCCGACATTGATTTTCTTTGCCTGTTCGGCCACGCCTTCGATCACACGATCGAAAATCGACTTCTCGACATACAGCCGAGAGCCGGCACAGCAGCACTGGCCGTGGTTGAAGAAGATGGCGCTGGCAGCACCGGGTATCGCCGTTTCCAGATCGGCATCCTTGAAGACGACGTTGGGAGACTTCCCGCCCAGTTCGAGGGTTACTTTTTTCAGATTTCCGGTTGCGGCATGGACGATGAGTTTGCCGACTTCGGTCGATCCGGTGAATGCAATCTTGTCGACATCTGGATGTGCAGCCAAAGCCGCACCGGCCGTCTCGCCATATCCCGGAACGATATTGACTACTCCCTCCGGGAACCCGGCTTCCATGATCAATTCGCCCAAACGCAGCGCGGAGAGCGGTGTTTGCTCTGCCGGTTTCAGGACTACGGTGCAGCCGCAGGCCAGCGCCGGACCCAGCTTCCATGCCGCCATGAGCAAGGGGAAATTCCAGGGAATGATCTGGCCCGCTACTCCAATGGGCTCGCGCAATGTGTACGCGTGATATTTCGCGCCCGGGGTATACGGAACGGAGATCGGAATCGTGTTGCCTTCGATTTTGGTGGCCCAGCCGGCCATGTAGCGGAACAGATCAACGGCGAGAGGCACATCGGCAGCCCGCGCGATAGCGAGCGGCTTGCCATTGTCGAGACTCTCGATATAAGCGAATTCTTCAATGTGAGCCTCGAGCAGGTCGGAAAGTTTCCAGATCAGGCGCCCACGCTCGGAAGCGGTCATCTTGCGCCACGGTCCGTGGTCGAACGCCTTACGGGCGGCTCGCACGGCCTGTTCAATATCTTCGCGATCACCTTCCGCCACCTGGGCCAGCACTTGACCAGTTGCGGGGTTGTACGAAGGGAAAGTTTTGCCGGAAATAGAGTTGACCCACTGGCCGTTGATCAACATTTTTCGTGGTTTGTCGATAAACTCGGCGACTTGCGGATGAATCTGCGGTAATGTTGCGACACCCATATTTCCTCCTTGGCGACGTGGACGTGGTAAGAAAACCTGCGCGAATGCGAACCCAGTATGGCGCAGCGGACGAGAACTGACAAAAGATATGCTAGTCCCGGCAGGGAACAAATGCAATTACGCCTCGTTCCAATTCAGCTGGAGCTTTTGCAATGCTTTCCCGCGAAATGGCATCACATCGAGCAAGGGTTTACAATGGCGCACGATTTGGCCATGAATCCCAAGCGTTTATGCCACCAGCTATGCGCCAAGAAAAAATATCCGAAAAACAGAAGCAGGCCTTAATCGCTGCCGCAAGAAAGGTCATGAAGAATGCCCACGCGCCCTATTCGAAATTTCGCGTGGGCGCCGCCATCCTGCTGACCAATGGAAAGATTTTTTCCGGCTGCAACGTGGAAAATGCTTCTTACGGAATGACGAACTGCGCCGAGCGGACCGCTATTTTCTCAGCGGTTGCGGAATGCGGCCCAGAGATCGAGATTGAGGCCGTCGCCGTCGTGAACGAGCAGGGGGTACCATGTTCGCCGTGTGGCGCGTGCCGGCAGGTTATCTACGAATTCGGCCCTGACGCAACAATTTTTTTTCAGAGCGCTAGGGGGCCGAAACAAGCACACATCACCGAACTCCTGCCGGAGGGATTCCGCCTCCAGTGACTTCCTCGACCATTCCTGCTCATACCTTCCGCGCTATCGATGTGATCCGTGCAAAACGCGATGGCAAGGAATTGTCTCGCGATGAGATCGAAGGTCTGATCGGAGCTTACACTCGCGGCGAGATTCCCGATTATCAGGTTTCGGCGTGGCTGATGGCAGTCGTGCTGCGCGGCATGAGCCGTGCGGAAACGGCTGCACTCACCGACGCGATGCTGCACTCTGGCGAAGTACTCGATCTGTCATCACTGCGCGCAAGAAAAGTCGACAAGCATTCAACTGGCGGGGTTGGCGATAAAACTTCGCTCGTGCTTGCGCCCTTGGTCGCGGCGGCCGGCCTGGCTGTGCCGATGATCAGTGGCCGCGGGTTAGGGCACACCGGCGGAACATTGGACAAATTGGAAGCCATCCCCGGCTTCAACGTGAATTTGACGGTTGCCCAGTTTCGCCATGTGCTTGAAACCTGCGGCTGCGCGATGATCGGACAAACCGCGGAGATTGCCCCAGCTGACCGCAAACTCTACGCGCTGCGTGATGTCACCGGAACTGTGGAAAGCCCCTACCTCATCTGCGCTTCGATCATGAGCAAGAAGCTGGCGGAAGGAATCGACTCCCTCGTGCTCGATGTAAAGACCGGTTCCGGGGCCTTCATGAAAAAAGAAGAAGATGCGGCGTTTCTTGCGGAGCTCATGGTTGAAACCGGAGAGCGCATGGGGAAGCAGGTGGTCGCGCTGATCACCGATATGGATCAGCCCCTGGGCAACATGATCGGCAACGCGCTCGAAGTCGTCGAGGTTATAGATGTTCTACGCGGCAAGGGCCCGGAAGATTTGCGCCAGCTCTGCCTCGAACTTGCCGGCTGGATGCTATATCTGGGCAAGGCTGCAAGAACTGTCGCCGAGGGAAAAGTTCTCAGCGAGAGGCTCGTGGTCTCCGGCCGTGCGCTCGATAAGTTCCGGCAGATGGTTGAGCTGCAAGGCGGCGACCCACGCGCCATCGACGATCCCGCAAAGCTACCGCAAGCGCGGCACACAACCAATGTGGCCAGCGCAAAATCCGGCTACGTTGCGTCACTGCAATGCGAGCAAATGGGCACGGCATGTGTGATTCTGGGCGGCGGCCGCGAGAAGAAAGAAGATTCTATC
>Ga0070735_10003166_pt1 | contig 14535 bp, 10 predicted proteins | sample Coa_R1_FD_66443 | JGI IMG/M metagenome (GOLD analysis project Ga0070735, IMG submission 66443) | Surface soil microbial communities from Centralia Pennsylvania, which are recovering from an underground coalmine fire - Coalmine... | ecosystem: Environmental > Terrestrial > Soil > Unclassified ...
CCCGCCCAAGCCGGAGCCGCCGAACCCCGAGCCCCCACGGCCAGAGCCTCCGCGACCCGAGCCACCGAAGCCCGACCCGCCGGCGCCCGAGCCCCCTGCCCCCGAGCTCGACCCCGAGTTGGGCGGGATGGCCCCCCCAGGGACCGAGCAGCTCCCGCTCGCGCACGTCCCGCCAATCAAGCTGCAATCCTGGCAAGCTGCGCCGCCGGTGCCGCACGCCGTGTCCAGCGTGCCGGTCGCGCACGTCCCCGCCGCCAAATCGCAACAACCGTTGCACCCGGGCGTGCACGCCGCGCCAGGCGATCCGGACGTCGCGGTCGAACCGCTGCTCGAGGCCGCGCTGTCCGACGCGGCGCCATCCGCCGAGCCGCTCGAGCTGGGCGGGCTGCCGCCATCGCCGAAGTCGAACCCGGTACCGGCGACGTTGCCTCCGCAGGCGTAGATGGCCCCGAATGCTGTCGCGACCGCCGCCCCACCGTGCCACCGCGTGATTCGAGAAATGCTCATGGAGACCTCCGGAGCCCTTTGGCCTCGCTCGTCCGGAGAGTTAGTGCCGTCGCCCGGGCACGATCAGGCAGCGGCTGCCGTCATCCCTTCGGAAGGGAGGTTGCAACGGCCTCGACCGGTGCGTTCACGGCTCTCTCGGCCGCCGAGGCGCCGCGGCTCAGCGCACGAAGATGGGATTCGTGAACGCGAACGGCCGCGCGCCCGCGCGGTGCAGGAGACGCATCGGCTCCTCCCCGCGCGCGACCGCGAGGATCCAGTCCCCGGACTGCAGGCTCACCCGCGCCGTCGCGTCGAGGCGCACCGTGGACGTCGCGCCCTTCACCGGCCACTCGTGAAGCACCACGCCCCGCCGCCCGACGAGCTGCACGACCTTCACGTCGACCCAGGGAGGCGCCTGCACCTCGACCCGCGCGTCCACGTCGCCCGGTCCGATCGTGTCGCCCACCTCGGCGTCTCCGGCGCGCAGGCGCACGAACGGACCGCTCGAGACGACGACCCGTCCGCCCCGGACCGCCTCGAGGAACGCCCGCTCGTCAAACGAGCCTGGCGCGTCGTCCGGGACGCGCACGAAGTTCCGGGGCACGCCGGCCTCGTGGTACGTCAGCTTGTGCGAGTCGGAGTTTCCCGTGGCCGTGACGCGCACCCCGGCGTCGAGCATCGCGAACCAGTCGCGCATGCACGTCTCGACCTTCCCGAGGTCCTCGTAGTCGTCTCCGTTGAACACTTCGAGCGCGTCGAATGATCCGTCGTAGAGCGGCGACCGCCGCCGCCACGCGTCGTAGTCCGCGCGCTCGAACCGCATGATCTCGAAGTAGCCGATCCGGCCCATCCGCGGGTGATTCACCTGCAGAACGTCGGGTTGCCCCGGCGGCCCCGCCGCGCGCGCCGCTGAGAAGAGGTCGTGCGGCGTCGTGTCGTCGAAGGGCACCGGCGGCCCGCCCGCGGCGAGCGGGAACACGTTGAAGTGCCCGAACTCCACCCCGCGCGTCGTGATCTCGTCGCCCACGATCGACGCGAGCCAGCGCCCCGCGCCGAGCGCACGGATCGTCGGGCCGTAGTCGGTGACCGCGTTGTGGTCGGTGGCGACCGCGACCTCGACGTCCGACGCGACGAGCGATCGCACGCGATCGTCGAGCAGCGTGGGGGCGTCCGGCGAGGGGACGGCGTGCACGTGCAGATCGGCCGAGATCCACCCGCGCGTGTCCACGACCCGGTCGAGCGTCGCCGCGAAGGTCGCCGTCCGGCCCTCCTCGACTCGCACCGTGCGCTCGTCGATCGTGTACTCCGGCCCGCGCGACGCGGTCACGCGGTAGACGCCCGGCGCCACGGCCATCCGTCCGTCGCCGATCGTGTAGACGACCTCGAGCGACGCGCCGTCGTGCGGCTCTTCCCCCCAGTTCGGGTCCGCCGTGGGCGGGACGCCGCGGAAGAGGAGGCGCGCGGGCAGCGGCGCGCCCGTTGCCTCGGTCACGTGCCATTCGAGCGTGCCGGCGCGCGGCTCGAAACGGGCTCCCGCGTCGCCCACGTCGGCGACCGCGAACCAGGGACTGGGCGCGTACCCGGGCGCCTCGCTGCGCACGCGGAAACAGCCGGAAGGGATCACGGCGTGCGCGGGGCTCTCGCCGAGCGCGAACCGCGCGAAGGGCGCGCCGTCGCACGACGTCACTTCCGCCCTTGCGAGGCGCGCGGAGACGGGCGGAAGCGTCACGTCCGTCAGCGCGACGCCGCGCCCGCGGAGCATCGCGCTCACCGCGTCGCCGATCGCGCCGCGCGCGTGCGACAGCCAGACCCCCCGCCGCGGCGACGACCCGCCCGCCGGGACCGCGACGGGGGTCCCCGCGGTGTGCGGGCGCTCGTGGAAGCCGGCGCCCGGCGCGTGGAAGCGCGCCGTGACCGGCCTCCCTTCGACGCCCATCGCGTACGCTTCGCCGAGCCCCTCGCGCGCAAGAAAGTCCCCCGCGAGCGTCCCGCCCCACGTGACGAAGCCGGCGCCCTGCACCCAGGTCGGCACGTTGCCCCACGCGACGATCTCGCCCAGCGTGGCCCACGCGGCCTCTCCCGTCGACGTCGCGACGGACTCGATGCGCAGGAGCGGCCCGGAGAACGCGACGAACGTCCAGAGCCGGAGCGGCAGGCCGGCGATGCGCCGCTCGATCCGCACGACCTGCGGCGCGCCGGGTGCGGGGCCCACGGAGACGACCTCGCCCTTGAGGTCGTCGAGGCCCGCGTAGACCACCGGCTCGACGGCCACCATGGCGTCTTCGCCCCCTGCCGTCCCGAAATCGACGACGCGCCCGCCGCGGGCGTCCACGACCGCGACCTCGCCCCCGCTCTCGAGGAGCCAGTCGCCGGTCCGCGCATCGACGCGAGGACCACCGAGCTTCACGTCGGCGCGGGTCTCCACCCGGCGCAGCGCGCCGTCAGCCCGATCGGGGGGGTCGGGCGCAAAGGCCTCCCCTTTCGCCCCGGCGGCCCCGTCGCTCTCGCCCGCGTCGCGGCGCGAGGGACATCCGGCCGCGAGGAGCACGCCGGCCAGGAAGAACGGGACGGTGCGCCAAGCCGTTGCTCTGGTCATCGCACTCTAGGAGCTGGCAGCGTAGGACCGGATGCCCCCCCCGTCCGAGAAAATCAGATCCCCGCGGGACGTCTTCCGTAGAGTTTGTATCCCCATGCTTCCCACGAGAGCGTCCCGCGCCTTGACCTCCGCCGTGTCGTGCGCTCTCGCCCTGCTCGGGGTGGGGTGCGTGCGCCAGCCGATCGTGTCCACCGACGAGCTGCCCGTGCATCGCGTCGTCGTCTACCGCAACGGCGTCGCGTACTTCGAGCGCGCCGGGCACGTCGACCGCGACGAGGTCCGCTTCAAGATGAAGCAGGGCGAGGTGGGGGACTTCCTCGCGACGCTCGCGGTGATGGAACGCGGGGGCAGCTCGGTCCGCGCCGCCGCGTTCCCGCTGAAGACCGAGGAGGACCAAGAGCCCGCCGACGACGAGAAGCCGCCGCCGCGGACCGAAGACCAAAAGAAGGGCCTCGAGACCGTCGTCCTCTCGCTCGACGGCAAGGCGCACGACCTGCAGGTGGGGTACGTGGCCGAGTCGCCCGTGTGGCGGCCGTCCTACCGCCTCGTCGTGCACGACGCGGGGGACGCGGAACTGCAGGCGTGGGGGATCGTCGAGAACCTCTCGGGCGAGGACTGGAAGAACGTGAAGCTGTCGCTCATCGCCGGTGCGCCGCTCGCGTTCCAGGCGCAGCTCGGGACGCCGGTCATCCCGCCGCGACCGATCGTGACCGACGAGGGCGAGGTGATCGCGGCCGTCCCGCGCGGCGAGACGACGCTACGGCAAGTGGACATGCCCGCCCCGGCGCCCCCGCCGCCGCCCGCAAGCGCGCCCGCCGAGACGGCGCCGGCGAAGGACGAGGCCGAGGGTCAGGCGGTGCAGGGCTTGCGCGGCGCCGGGTCGGGAGGCGGGGGCGGTCGCCGGGCCGCTCCGAAGCCCGCGAGACTGCACGGCGCCGACAAGAAGGTCGCGTCGTCGACTGGGCCGGGGACGCCGGGCGCGCCGCCGATGCCCGCGCCGATGGCCGAGGGATACGCCCAGTACGCCCAGCCGGCCACGCCCGCCGTTTCGCCGCCGCGCAACCTGCAGTCGCTGGCCGCGGTGGCGGCCGAAGGGGGCTCGACGCGCTACGACCTGCCGCTGCCGGTGACCATCCCGGACAAGAGCGCGACGATGGTCATGCTGCTGTCGCGCCGCGTCTCGGGCGAGGCGCTGTTTCTCTACGCGCCCGACGGCGGCGTGCCCGACTCGAGCAGCCATCCTTTCCGCGTCGCCCGGTTCACGAACGGATCGACGGGCATCCTCGAGCGCGGGCCCATCGCGGTCTTCGAGGATGGCGCGTTCCTCGGGCAGGGAATGGTGGACCCGCTGCCGCCCGGCGCGACGGCGACCGTGCCGTTCGCGCTCGAGCGGGCGATCGCGGTGGATCTGGACCGCAAGTACGACGAGATGGGCGAGCGCGTGTACAAGATCGAAAACGGGCAGCTCACGATCGAGCGCGACAGCGTGACGCAGACGAAGTACCGCCTGCGAAACGGGGGCGACAAGGCGGCCAAGGTGCTCGTCAAGCACCCGCGGATCAACGGCTCGCGCCTGGCGTCGCCGCCGCCGGGGACCGAGGACAACGTGGGCACCTCGACGGCGCTGATTCCCGCCCGCATCGCGGCGAACGCGACGGCGGATCTCGTGGTCGACGAGCGCGTGACGATGCGGCGGCCGGCGGACTGGTTCAGCGTGATCGCGGACAACGCGGTGAAGGCGTACGTCGCCGACCCGAAGGCGGACGCGGGCGCCGCGCAGAAGCTGAAGGCTGTGTGGGGCGTCCGCGACGACATCGTGAAGAAGAGCACCGAGAAGGCGAAGCTCCAGCAGGAGTCCGAGACGCTCTCGGCGTCGACCGAGGAGACGCGCCGCAACCTGCGCGCGATCGAGAAGAACAAGACCGCCGAGGCCCTCCGCCAGAAGCTGACGACGCGTCTCGCGGAGGCCGCGGCGCGCCTCGACGATCTGAACCGCAAGATCGTGGAGCTCGACTCGAAGCTCGCGGAGCTGACCGTTCAGTTCAAAGAGGCGATCCGCGACGTCAACGTCGTCGTGGCGCCATCGTCGTAGTCAGCGCCGCGGGCGCGTCGGCGACAGGGGCTCGGCCGCGTCGGCGCGCCGTCGCTTCGGCATCATCGCGTCGAAGAGCCCCTGGTACTGCGTGCCGTTGGCCGTCTTGACGCCGCCGCAAATCAGGATGTCGGGCTCCCGCTGCTCGCGGAAGAAGAGCGTCGAGAAGAGCTGGTTGTTCGAGGTGACCAGCGCCACGATCGCGTACGACGGCATCGTGCCGAACGAGTCGCGCATGCCCTTGATCTCGTCGGCGTGCCACTCCTTGTCCGGCTGATAGCCGATCACGTTGCGGGGCATGCTCGTGGCGAACGTCCCCTTCACGCTCTCGTTGGCGTCGACTTTGTCGCACGTGCCGACGTGGCCGACCCACCGTCCCGCAGCGTCGGTCCACACCGTGATCCAGCAGCCGCTCATCGGACCGGTGAGCACGTCGCCGCGCGCCGAGATTTTCGTCGTGCGCCCCTCGACGAACGCCAGCCAGCTGTAGTCGATCCGCGTGTTCGCGCCGAACGCAAAGACCGGCGTGGGGGGAGGGACCAGGCGCCGGTCGATACCGACGTAGATCATCGAGCCGGGCGGCGCGGGCGGCGTGACGACGATCGTGCCGTCCGCCGGCTGTCGGCCGCCCTTGCCGCTGGAGGCCGGGCCGAGAAGGCCGGTGCGGAAGCGGGCGCCTTTCTGGAAGTAGCGCTCGATCATGGGATCTCCTCCGGATCCCCCATTGTCTCAGGAGGCGGCCTCGGGTGGCGAGGGGAGTTAAGCGGTCGGCGTCACGCCCACATCGAGCGCCCGAGGGCGCACCGTCGCCAGCGGCGCCCGCGCCAGCCACTCGCCCAGCGCCGCGAGCGCGCGCGCCGCGAGGGCCTCGCACCGCTCGCGCTTCTTGAGTCGCCGATCGGGCGCGGGGGGGAGCCACGCCCACGTCACGTTCGACGGCTGGTAGTCGTCCGTCGCGCGCGTGAGATGCGTGATCACACCGCCGAGCGCGGTCGTCGGGGGAGGGGGCGTGACCGCGTGGCCGGCGAGCGACTGCGCGAGGAGCACCGCGCACACGAGGCCGCCGGCGCAGCTCTCGACGTAGCCCTCGACCCCCGTGATCTGCCCCGCGAGGAACACGCCCGGTCGCGCGCGGAGCTGCATCCGCGCGTCGAGGACGCGGGGAGCGTCGACGAACGTGTTGCGGTGCACGCTCCCGAAGCGCAAGAACTCCGCCTCTTCGAGGCCCGGGATGGTGCGCAGGACGCGGGCTTGCTCCGTCCACGTCATGCGCGTCTGGAAGCCGACGAGGTTGTACGCGGTCGCGGCGAAGTCCTCGGGCCGGAGCTGCACGACGGCGTACGGCCGCCGCCCGGTGCGCGGGTCGACCAGGCCGACGGGCTTCATCGGCCCGAACGCGAGCGTCTGCTCGCCGCGCGACGCCATCACCTCGACGGGCAAGCAGCCCTCGAAGTAGCGCACGTCCTCGAACGCGCGCGGCTCCACCTTCTCGGCCGCCACGAGCGCGGCGACGAACGCGCGGTACTGCGCCTCGTCCATCGGGCAGTTCACGTAGGCCTCGTCCCCGCCCTCCTCGGCGCCTTTGCCGTAGCGCGACTGTTTGAACACGCGCGTCCAGTCGATCGAGTCGGCCGCGACGATGGGCGCGATGGCGTCGTAGTACGCGAGCTGGGCGGCCCCGATCGCGCGCGCGAGATCCACGGCCAGCGCGTCGCCGGTGAGCGGTCCGGTCGCCAACACGACCGGCGCCTCGGGCGACGGGTCGGGGATCGCGTCGACCACCCGCGCCTCGACGGCGATGCGCGGGTGCGCGCGTACGAGCTGGGTGACGAGCGACGAGAACGCGTCGCGGTCGACGGCAAGCGCGCCGCCGGCGGGGACCTTCGTCGCGTCCGCGCAGCGCAGGACGAGCGACCCGGCCCGCCGGAGCTCCTCCTTGAGGAGGCCGACCGCGTTGGCGAGCGCGGCGCCGCGCATCGAGTTGGAGCAGACGAGCTCGCAGAGTCCGTCCCCGGTCTGCGCCGGCGTCCGCGCCAGGGGCTTCTGTTCGACCAGGCGCACCCGGGCGCCGCGCTCGGCGAGTTGCCACGCCGCCTCGCACCCGGCCAGGCCGGCTCCGACGATCGTGACCTCGCTCATCGCGGCGATTTAGTATCGTCGGGAGCCGTGCGCGTCGAGCTCCTCGAGGGATCCCGCGTGCTCGTGGACCTGCGCGCCACGGGCCTGCTGCGCGCGGTCGGCCACGACCCGACCCTTGCGGCGCGTCCCGATCCGGTCGCGATCGAGGTCGAGGGCGAGACCCTCGACGTTCCACTGACGGTCCGCTTCCCCGCGACGTCGATCGAGCCGCCGCGCGACATCCCGTCCTCGGATCGCGAGAAGATGCGGGAGAACCTGCTGGGCCGCGACGTGCTCGACGCGAATCGCCACCCGGCGGTCGAGTTCCGCGGCCGCTACTCGGGGACGCTCGACGCGGGTCGGCTCGCGGGCGACCTGTCCATCCGCGGCGCGCTCCGGCGCCTCGAGATGCCCGTGTCGATCCGCCGCGAGGGCGACGCGTTCGTCGCCACGGGGACGTGGGAGGGCCGCCTGACGGACCTCGGGGTCAAGCCGTTCAAGGCGCTCCTCGGCGCGCTGAAGCTCGAAGACTGGGCGAGGCTGCGGCTCGACGCGCGGCTCGGGCCGCCAGGCGACCGCTAGTTCATCGGTGTCCGGTGTCCGGTGTCCGGCGTCCGACGGCGTTGCGTCGTCTTCACACTTTGTCACAGCTCGCGCGACAGTGTTACGCGCCCTGTTGCGGTTCGTCGGGCGGGCTTGGCGTCCCCGCCGGCGGCGCGGGCGGCGCCGCCTCCCGCGCGCGCATCGCCTGGAGCGCCTGCCAGTTGATCGCCGCGAACCACCCGGCGAGAAGCGCCGGCCACCAATCGCGTACCCACGCCGCAAAGAGCCCGCCCGCGCCCGCTACCACGAGCGAGATCACCCGTGCCGGCCGCTCTCCGTGGCCCTTGGTCACCCCCTGCAGCGCCTGCGTGAGCACGTTGCCCCCGTCGAGGGGAAGCATCGGCAAGAGGTTCAGGATCCCCCACCCCACGTTGACCCAGAGGAGCTGCCGATACGCCATGGCGGCGATGGTGCCGCGCGGGACGGCGCCCGCGGCGCCGAGGCCGAGAACCACGGCGCCTACGACGAACCCCGCGCACGGGCCGGCGAGGCTGATCGCGATCGACCGACCGGGCGAGAGCGCCCCCCGCGGTCTTTTGGACGTGCCGTCCGAACTCTCGCTGCGCTCGAGCGTGCGGACGGCGTTGGACGTGCCGTCCGAACTCTCGCTGCGCTCGAGCGTGCGGACGGCGTTGGACATGCCGTCCGAACTCTCGCTGCGCCACGACGTCGTCCCCCCCATGCCGTGCAGCAGCACGCTCGGCTCGAGACCGAACGCGAGGCCCATCGCCGAGTGACCGAGCTCGTGCAGGAGGACCGACACGAAGACGACGGCGACCCAGACGACGAGCGTCCGCAAGTCCGCCGTCATTCCCCCGAGGACCGCCGCCACGAGGAAGAACGACGGAAGCACCGTCACCCGTATCTTTCCGAGACGAAATGACATGGCCCACAAACGCTCGAACGTCGCGCCTGGCCCGAGATTGTCATGCCCGCGGTCCCCGTGCGAGAGTGGCTGTTCCCTTGCAGCCCGACCTCGACCGCTTCCTGGCGCTGGTTCGCCGCGAGCTCGGCGCGGACGAGGTGCGTCTCGTGCATCCGGACGAGGAGGAGACGGGCGAGCCCGGCGAGCGTCACGAGCTGCGGTGCCCGGTCGAGGGGGGCCGCTGGCTCTCCGCCCTGTTTGCGGCCGCGCCCGAGGACCAACAAGCCCGGCAGAGGCGGCTCGAAATGCTCGCCAGCACGTTCGATTTCGACCGCGCGCGCAGCCCGGTTCGCCGGTCGCGTCCGCCCTTGGCCCGCTCGCTCCAGGACGAGCTCGACGCCCTGCGGGTGAACGCGGCGGCCGTCAACGTGTTCGTCATCGACGCGAACTCGCCGGTCGTCTGGGGGGCGGCCCGCCCGGCCGGGGTGGTGGCAGACGGCGGGTCCGAGCCGCCGCCGGCCGAGGACGCGGAGCCCAGAGACGAGCGAGTCGTCGTCGCGTCGCGCCGGGCCCTGCACGACGTCCGGAGCCTCGACGAGCTCGGCGCCCTGCACAAGGGTCGTCACGTGCGCCACGTCATCAACGCCGGTGAGGTGCCCCTCCTGGCGCGCTCCTTCGCGGGCATCTATCTCGTCGTCCTCGTCTTCGACGCGCCGTTCGACGAGCTGCGCGCCGAGCGCACCCTGGGCGAGTCGCTCTCCCGTATCGAACGCCTCGTCCTTGCGCTGCCGCCGCTCAACCCACCGCCGACCCACGGGGCGGGCGTCGTCGCGATGCGCCGCCCCCGCCGCCGATAAGCGCCGCCGAGTCCGCGCGTGGGACCGCCGCTGCTCGAGCTCAAGGACATCACCGTGATGCGGGGCGACCGCGTCGCGCTCGATCGCTTCACCCTCCGCATCGAGAAGGGCGAGCACGTGTGCCTGCTCGGGCCGAACGGGTGCGGCAAGTCGACGCTGATCAAGACGCTCACGCGCGAGCTTTATCCCCTCGTCGTCGACGGAGCCTCCATGGCGATCCTGGGCCAGGACCGCTGGGACGTCGCCGAGCTCCGGACGATGCTCGGCATCGTGTCGCCGGACCTTCTCGCGATGTGCACGACGCGCACGACCGGGCGGGACGTCGTCCTCTCCGGGTTCTTCAGCAGCACGCGCATCTTCCCTCACCGTCATCGAGTGACGCCCGACCTCGCCGCGCGCGCCGACGCCGCGATGGCCCGATTGGGCATCGCGCACCTGGCCGACCGGCCGCTCGACGAGATGTCGTCCGGCGAGGCGAAGCGCACCGTCGTGGCCCGAGCCCTCGTCCACGACCCCCACTCGCTCGTCTTCGACGAGCCGAGCAGCACACTCGACATCGGCGCCCAGTTCGAGCTGCGCGAGGCGATGCGAAAGCTCGCACAGTCCGGAACGGGGGTGGTCCTCGTCACGCACCACGTGCACGAGATCATTCCCGAAATCGAGCGGGTCGTCCTCCTTCGAAACGGGCGCGTCGCCGGCGACGGCCCCAAAGAGTCGATGCTCACGGAGAGGGCGTTGCGCGAGACTTTCGGCGCCGAAGTCCGCCTGATGTCCCGCGAGGGGTACTTCTACGCGTATTGACGCAATCGTGGCTTGAGCCGACTCGACGAAATCAGTAGGTGTCTTTTTTCACACGGGGCGGGTGCACCGGCCCGGCCCTCCTTCCGTCCAACCCGGACCTGCCATGCACACATCCCGAACCATCGCCGTCATCCTGGGCGCCTCGAGCTGTCTGGGCCTGCTCGACGCGTGCGGCGGCGGGGCGACGCCGGCCCCGGTGACGGCCCCCCTCGCGCCGTTGCCCAGCTCCGCGAGCTGCGCCCGGGTGACCGACCCGTCGCGCGCCCCCCGCCCGCTCACGCTGACGAGGGCCGGGTCGACCGTCGCCCTCGCCGACATCGGCGGCAAGACGTTCGCCTACGTCGCCGACGAGGACGAGCGGGCGGTGCACGTGATCGACGTCGATGGGCAGAAGGACGTCGCGACGACGCCGCTCGGCGGCAAGCCGGCGCAGCTCATGTTCCTGCCCGACGGACGCCTCGTCGTCACCCTGCGCGACCGAGCGGTCTTCGAGGTCCTCGAGCCGCAGGCCGACCCGACCCGCGGTCTCGACGGCCGGTGCGCGGTGGGCACCGACGCGGAGCCGTTTGGCCTTGCGCTCACGCCGGACGACGCCCAGCTCCTCGTGACGTCGGGGTGGGGGCGGTCGCTCGCGAGCTACAAGGCGCAGGTCCCCTCGATGCAGCAGAGCTGGGACGTTGCGCTTCCGCGCGAGCCCCGGAGCGTGATCGCGTCGGACGACGGGAGCAAGGCTTTCGTCGCGCAGGCCGTCGGTGGTCAGGTGAGCGTCGTCGACCTCCCGCTGCAGCGCGTCGTGCCCACCGAGACGCACGCCACCAAGGAGAACCTGGCCGCCGCGTCGAAGGCGGGGGCGTTCGGCGCGGGCCTTTCGAGCTTCCGCTTCACGACGTTTTCGTCGATGGGCACGAGCTGTCAGGGCTTCGCGCTCGCCAAGACGGAGGACCCGCGCGGTCGCGTGCTCGTGCCGCAGGCGCTGGTCGACCCGGGCAATCCCCTCGAGAACACGCCCGGCTACGGCAACCCGGAGAACGATCAGACCGAGGTGGCCGACGTCGCGGTGCTCGACGAGTCGGGCGGCGACCTGCTCATGGCGTCGCTCGAGGTGTCCCAGGCGCGGCTGGCTCGGTCGATGGCCAGCGACGCCGCCCACGCGCACGAAGAGTGCCTCTTGCCGCGCTCCGCCGCCTACGACGCGAAGAACAAGAGCCTCCTCGTCGGGTGCTTCGGCGTCGACGACGTCATCGCGTACGACGCGTTCGCGGCGAGCCCCGTGCGCGCCATGAAGCGCCGGTGGGACGTGGCGGCCGGACCGAGCGGCATCGCGGTCGACCCGCGCGGGCAGCGCGCCGTCGTCTTCGCGCAGTTCGAGCGGGTGGTCGACGTCCTCTCGCTGGCCGGCCCCGAGCTCGTCGACGACGTCGGCGCGAACAAGGGCGGGCCCGCGGCCCGCATCCACCTCACCGAAACGCGGATGTCGATCCCCACGTCGATCGCGGTCGGCCGGGTCCTCTTTCACATGGTGGGCGACGACCGGATCTCGCACGACGGCCGCGCCTGCGCGAGCTGCCACCCCGACGGCCGCGACGACTCGCTCACCTGGGCGACGCCGAACGGGCCGCGCCGGACGATCATGCTCTCGGGGCGCATCAACGACACCGCGCCCTTCTCGTGGAGCGGGTCGGAGCACACGCTGCAGGAGCACATGGGGATCACCTTCACGCGGCTGAAGGGCAACGGGGGTCTGCGGAGCATGGAGCTTGACGCGCTCGCGCAGTACGTCCAGACGCTCGCGGAGCCGCCCGCGGTCGCCAACGCGGCGGCCAAGGATCGCATCGCCCGCGGGAGCGCGATCTTCCACTCGCCCGCGGCGGGCTGCTCGTCCTGCCACGCGGGACCGCTCGCCACCGACAACCTCCACCACGACGTCCAGAGCAAGACCACCGCCGACAAGAGCGGGTCGTTCAACACGCCGTCGCTGCGGTTCGTCGGCGGCGGGGGTCCGTACTTCCACGACGGCCGCTACAAGACGCTCCAGCAGCTGCTCACCGACGCCGATCGCAAGATGGGTCACACGGCGCAGCTCTCGGGCGATGATCTGCAGAGCATGGAAGCCTATTTGAGGTCGCTATGAGCCGCTCTTCCGCTTCGCGCGTCGCGGCGCTCTCCGGCGCCCTGACCCTCCTCGCCGCCGCCGCCTCGGCGTCGGCCGACGTCGTCGCCGTCGACAAGCTCGCGGTGCTGCCAGCGGGGCCGGCCGCCGCGCCGACCTCCGACGTGCCCGCGTCCATCCCGGCGGGCGAGCACGTGGACGGGATTTTCACCGCCCTTGCGCCGGCTGCGCAGCGCAAGCAGACCGAGGATCACGGCTACCGCTACGTCGGCATCTTCCCGACCGACGCGCAGGCGCGTGCCTACGCGACGGACGGTTCGTTCAACGTCCTGTCGCGCAAGGAGGCGATGCCCGCCGCGTGCCTGTCGACGGGGGGGTCGCTGCAGCCGGGAATGCGCCTGATGCTCCGGACCAAGCCGTACGAGCCGCCCAAGCCCTCGGCGGCGCAGATCGAGGCGCTCAAGAAGGCGCATCGCTGGCCGCCGCCGCCGCCCCCCAAGCCGTCGGGACCGCCGCGGGACGCGGTGCAGCGGCTGCGCCTCGAGAAGCTGACGCAGGACGGGGACACGGTGACGATCGAGACGACCGACGCGATGCTCGACCTTCAGACGATGGGCGCGCGGCTGGTCTCCAAGTCGAGCGCGAAGCTGTCGCGCGTCGTGACGGGGCCGAGCGGCCTCGGCGTCTTCGCCGCGCGCGACGACAAGGGGCAGACGGAGTTCCTCGTCACGGCGCCGGAGATTCCGCCGCCGCCCACGGAGTCGGATCGGCCGGCGCAGCTCGAGGCGCTGTCGATGCGAGCGGCCAGCCTCGTGGCGCAGACGCCGTCGAGCGCGTCCTCGGCGAGCGGGTGCGGGCGGGTTCGCTTCACCCTGGCGGCCAAGGCGGGCTCGGGGCAGATGGCGACCGTGATTGCGACCGCGTTTCTGCCGCCCGCGACGGAGCCCGACGAAGGGCCTGCGACGGACGACTCGGACGGCGACGGCGAGCCCGACGACGAGGGGTTCATCGCGCAGCAGACCTCCCGGCGCGGCCTGCGCAAGCAGCGCGCGCGCCCGCTGGCGGTCAATGTGAGCCTGAGTCAGCTTGCCAGCGAGAGCGCTCCGCTCCTCAGCGTGACGTTCGGGTGGGCCGGCAAGAACCAGGACATCTCGTTTTAACCCTCTCGCTCGGGATGACGAGAGGGGGGCCCTCAAGCCTTGCGCCGCCATGCCGTTCACCCGCGGCGATGGGTCTGCTCCGTCGCGTTCCCACGTCCACCCCTAGCCCGTCGATGGAGCCCGCCGCCAGCGGGGAGCAGCCGTCCGTCGTCGAGGGGAAGGAAGGGGAGGCGGCGCTCGATTCCGTCGGCGCGCTCCTGCACGTCCTCGGCAAAGTGAGCTTCGACATCGGCGATCAGGACGCCGATTCGATCCGCAGGACGTTCGAACGCTGGGCACAGCACGTGCTCGTCGGGGCCCCGCTCGGCGAGCGCGGGGGCGAGGGGCCCGAGTCCAGCCGCGGCGTACGGCGTGACTGGGGCGCGCTGCGCAACTTCGTCGCGAGCCACCGCCGGCGCGAGGTGGCCTACGTGGTCAAGGCGCTCACCGATCTGCGCAAGGCGGCGTGGGCCTTCATCGGCGCCTTTGCCCGCGCGCTCGGCGAGGACGGGCAGAGCGACGCGACCGTCCGCGCCCAGCTGGGCCGGCTGGAGGACGCCGTCCGGTCCAACGACACCGACGCGCTGCGACGCGAGGCGTCGAGCGCGATCGACCTCGTCGGCGCCGCCATCGAGAAGCGCGCGGAGCGCCACCGTGCGCAGCTGGGCGAGCTCGCCTCCCACATCCGCAATCTGTCGCTCGAGCTCGAGAACGCCAAGAAGCAGGGGCAGATGGATGCGATGACGCGCATCTACAATCGCGCTTGCCTCGACGACTACGTGGCGAGAACCTCCGAGCTGTGCGCGGTGTTCACACAGCCCGCGTGCCTGATGATGCTCGACGTCGATTGCTTCAAGCAGGTCAACGA
>Ga0070735_10003168_pt1 | contig 14520 bp, 6 predicted proteins | sample Coa_R1_FD_66443 | JGI IMG/M metagenome (GOLD analysis project Ga0070735, IMG submission 66443) | Surface soil microbial communities from Centralia Pennsylvania, which are recovering from an underground coalmine fire - Coalmine... | ecosystem: Environmental > Terrestrial > Soil > Unclassified ...
CGCGATCGCGCCCCCGTCGGTCGCCGCGGGCGGCGACCCCGAAGCCCCGCCGTCGGTCGTGCCCGCCCCCGTCGAGGAGCCCGCACCCCCGCCGGACGATCCGGCGCTCGCCCCCGCGCTCGCACCCGCAGCCGCGCCCGAAGGCCCGCTCGCGCCCGGCCCCGCACCCGAACCTGCGCCCGCGCCCGTGCGCGCACCCGCGCCCGCACCCTGGGGCGTTCCGCTCGAGCCGCACGCGGAGGCTGCGACGAGGACGAGCGCGCCGGAACACCAAAGGGACGCCGGCCTGCGGGCGGAGCGAAGCGAGCGGGGCGACATGAGCGGCCTCCCTGACCCATTGCGCCTTGCAAGGGCGTGCGCAGCATACGCTCGGCGATTGCACTCGCAACGACAATATCGATCGACCGAATCGTGTTTTCGTAAAGCACGATACGTATTTGTGCATTGCTTTATTGCGAACGAGGACTTCTTCGATCGGGCGCAAGAGGGTCACGATTCGTGACCTCTTTGCTCTCCACGACCCCTCAATCCGTCGAGCGCGCGCTGGCGGTGCGCCGGTACTCGGCGGGCGACGTGCCGGTCCAGCGCCGGAACGCCCGCTCGAAGTTCCGCACGCTCGTGAAGCCCACCCTGCGCGCGACGTCATCGAGGGACAGATCGGCCGAGCGCAGGAGCGTCATGGCCCGCTCGTGGACGTGCCCTGCGCGGAGCGCCGAGAAGCTGAGCCCTCGCGCGCGGAGGTGGCGCTTGAGGGTCCGGGGCGACTGATTCATGGCGGCCGCGACCTCCTCGAGCCCGCGCGCGCTGCCGCCTGAGCTCGCGAGGAGTCCGCGGACGCGCGCCGCGAGCTCCGCGTTGCGCCCGAGGACGTCGAGCTCTCCCTGGCATCGCTCCTGGGCCCACTGCGACGCCACCGCGTCCGGCATCGTGTACGGGAGGGCCAGGCTGCGCGCGTCGAACGTGAGTCGATTCGCCGGGCGATCGAAGCGCATGCGCAGGCCCTGGGCCTCGAGCTCCGAGGGGCGCGCTGGGGGGGGGAACGCGAACTCCGCCATGGATGTCACGAGGTCGCGCCCGGTGAGCTGGCGGCTGATCTGCCACAGCGCGACGACCGTGGTCATCATCGCGATGTCGCGAGCGCTCCCGAAGTCCGCGTGCTCGTCGACGACCAGCGAGGCGACCGGACCTTCGGTCTGGAGCCGCACCGTGACCGCCGTCGTGACGAGTCGCCCGTAGCGGTTCGAGATCTCGATGGCCTCGCGGATGGTCCCCGCGCTGAGCAGCGCGAAGCCCACCGCACCGTAGAGCGTCGGCGAGGTCTGCAGCCCGATGTGCATGCCGAGGGCGGGCTCCCCCGTCAGGCGCCGAGCCCGCTCGAGCAGCGACGTGAGGACGGGGATCGGGATTCGCGCGAGCGGATGGGCGAGCGCGCCGCGCGTCATTCCCGTACCCGCGAGGAGCTCGTCGCCGCGCACGTCCCAGCGTTTGACGACCTCGATGAGGTGCAGGGCGTGCGCGGCGCGTATGGTGTGCTGACTTTCGTACATCGCGCTCATCGCCCGAAATTCTTGTCCAACCAGGCCATTCGAGCAATGGCGGCATGGGAGCGAAGTTCGTAATGGCGCGGCCCGGACGCCGAAGGCAGGTGTTGCGGTTTGGTGGACGCGCCTACGACGAGCGTCTCTCGCGCATGTCGAAGCGCGTGCCGCAGATGGAGAAGCTGCGGGGGCCGACGGGGAGCCCGCGCGCGCGGGCGCGCTCGAGGGCGCGTTCGGCGTCGACCGCCTCGACGGCCAGAGCGCTCAGACCCTCCCCGCGGGCGCCTGCGGGAACGAAGCGAAGGTCGCCCCCGTCAAGCGGGATCGAGCAGAGCCGATCGGAGACGTGGGCGGGCGACAGGTCGAGCGCCGCTCCCCAGCGGGCCGCCATGGCGCGGGGATCCAGCGCCTCGAGCTCGGCGCCCACGATGCGCGTGACGACGTCGGTGCGGACGAGACGTCGCCAGTCCGGCCCGCCCCATCGCCAGGAGTCCGGCGGCTCGGGCTGCTCGAGGGCGACGATCGCGCCGCCGATGTCCCTCGGATGAACGTGGACGGAGGCGATGTCGTCGAGCCGTGTCTCCCAGACGATCCGCGCGCCGAGGTGGCTCAGCCGTGCTCGGTCGGCCGCCAGGTCCGCGGTCTGAAAGAGGACCATGTATCCGGAGTCGCCGCGGCGCTCGAGGAACCGGCCCGCGGTGGTGCCCTCCCGGACCGGCGAGACGACCTCGAGAAACGTCGAGCCGACGGGCATCACGGCGTTGTGCAGCCCGAACTCGCCGACGCCGGGGTCGCGGAACGAGACGTCGACGCCCAGCACCGAAGTGATGTTCGTGACCGCCGCTTCGAGCTCGCGCGCCACGAGGGCGATCTGGCGGATGTGCATGATCCTCTCGTCAGCGCCCCCGGAACCGAGGCTCGCGTTTCTCGAGGAAGGCGGCCACGCCCTCGCGGTGGTCTTCGGTCTGCCCGCAGCGCAGGTGGGTGAGCGCCTCGCGATCGAGCATCGCCCCGTAGCTGCTCGTGGCGGCGAGGTGGACGTTCTCCTTCATGTACCGGAAGCTGACGAGCGGGCCCGACGCGATGCGACGCGCGACGCGGCGGACCTCGTCGAGGAGCGCGTCGTGCGGGGCGACGCGGTTGACGAGGCCGAGGCGCAGCGCTTCGTCCGCGCCGATCACCTCCGACAGAAAGAAGAGCTCCTTGGCCTTCGCCTCGCCCACCAGGCGCGCGAGCATCCACGTCGTGCCGAAGTCGCCGCCGAAGCCGACCTTGGCGAAGGCGGTCGTGAACCGCGCGCGATCCGAGGCGATGCGCAGATCGCACGAAAGGGCGAGACCGAGGCCGGCGCCGGCCGCCACGCCGTTGACCGCGGCGATCGTGACCTTGGGCAGCTCGTGAAGGAGGAGCGGCCAGCGGTGGATCGAGCGCTGCCGATCGACGCGCTGCTCGTAGGTCGGCTCCGCCCGGGCGCGCGCGCCCATCCCGGAGACGTCGCCCCCGGCGGAGAACGCGCGCCCCTCGCCCGTCACGACGACGCAGCCGACGTCCGGGTCCGTCGCGCAGCGCTCGAGCACGGCGATGGCGGCCTCTATCATCTCGTCCGAGAGCGCGTTGAGCTTCTCGGGACGATTCAGCGTGAGGAGCGCGATGCCGTCGGCGATCTCGACGTGGAGGGGAGCGGCGTCCGTCGGCATCGGCGCGCAGAATCGCGTGGGCGCCCGTCGAGCGCAAGGGTGCGGTGCCGATCGACGGACGCGGCCGGACCGGGCCATGATCCCTTCGACGTGTCTCGCTCGGTTCTGCTTGCCCTCGCCGCTTGCCTGGGTTGCTCCGGCGCCGCGGGTGCGGGTGCGGGTGCGGGTGCGGGCGCGGGCGCGGGCGCGGGCGCGGGCGCGAGCGCGGGCGCGAGCGCGAGCGCGGGCGACGCGGGGAACGGGGTGTCGCTCGAGTCGGGCGTCCTCGCCACCGGCTTGGGGCAACCCGGGCCCATCGTGCTGGACGAGTGCAACGTGTACTGGGCCGACCTCGCCCCGCCGGCCATCCTGAAGTGCGCAAAGACCGGCTGCGGGGACGCGCCGACCGTCCTCGCCCGAGGGGACTGGCCCGAGGTGACGCGCCTCGTCCTCCACGGCAAAGACCTCTACTGGGGCGGCGGCGCCGTCATCTACAGCTGTTCGACCGGCGGTTGCAGCGGCGAGCCTGTGACCTTCACGGTCCACGGGGTCGTGCGCGATCTCGCGGTAAGCGCGGACGGCGAGCTCTTCTTCATTACGCGTCCGTTCTTCGTCAGCGAGCTCGACGAGTGCTCCGGCGTCGACTGCGACGGGGGCACCGGCTTGTTTTCGGGCCTGGGGCCGCCGACGGTCCAGCTGGCGCCCCCCCCATTGCCCGACGAGATCGCACTCGACGGTCAGAACCTCTTCTTCGTCGTCGACTCGAGCGCGAACCTCGTGACGTGCAGGATCGGCTCGTGCTCGGCCACGGCCCATTCCATATTCCCCTTGAACGGGCCGGTCCCCTCGCCGCCGGTCTTGACCCTCGATTCGGAGAACGCGTATCTCGCGAGCTCGTCCTCTTCGTCCGGCGTCGCCTCGATCGCGGTCGTTCCGAAGGACGGCTTCTTTCCCCCCGACGCATCGACGAGCCGCACTCCGGGGGTGCTCCTCGACGCACTGAGCACGCTCGCCGGTCTCGCCGTCGACGACGTCGCCGTGTACTTCGCGGAGGTGGGGGCGCCCGACCCGACCGGCGTCGTGCCCGCGGGCGCCGGCCGCATCGGCAAGTGCGCGATCGGCGGGTGCAACGCGACGCCCGAGGTCGTGCAGGACTACGTCAGCTCCCCCGGGGGGCTCGCCGTCGACGACGCGAGGGTCTACTGGACCGAGCAGGGCGCCGGCACGGGCGCTGCCGCGGGGCGCGTCGTGTCGCACGCGAAGTGAGCGCCGACTCGCCTTCCGTTGTGGACGGAACCGGCGCCGCCGGGCGAACGGCTCCTTCGCGTCTTTGAGGAGGCCGTTGACTTTGAGCAATCTCGCACGATCCAAGTACGTTTTTGCGGCGTATAAGCGTCCCCAACGGTAAGGGATGGGCGGGGATAGTCCGCTTTTCGAAGCGGAGGGCGATGTCCGATTTTCATCATTGGATGCCGGACCTCCGGGTCCTGTAGGCGCGGCGTTGTGCGCGGCGCTGGGTCGTCTTCCATTCCTTCGTCGGCGGGGAGCGCTCGCTGGTTTGGGGTTCGAAACGAGGACGCTCATGCACGCGGACACTAGAAATACGGGGGCTCTTGTCGTCCTCTTGGCGCTTGCCGGCGCGGCGGGGTGCAGTCGGACACCGGAGCGGGATCCGAGTCGGCAGTCCTCTCCCGCAAGCGTCTCGCTCGGGCCGACGTCCGTCGAGAGCGTGAGCAAGGTCGCCGACGGCGGTCAAGGTAGCGACGCCGGAGACGCCGCCGCCGCTCGCGACGGCGGCACGACATGCCCGGGCGTCCTCGCCGAGACCACGTTCCGAAACGCTCTCTGCTCCTGCGGGTCGATCCAAGCAAGCGCGCACCTCGCGACCGACGGCTTCGACGGCACCAAGGGCCCCCCCGACGGCGGGCTCGGGGGAAGCATCGGGTCGAACAAGGCGCAGGCGTGGTCCGCGCACGTCACGGTGGGCGGCGATCTTCTCACCCCCGGCGACCTTCAGACGTCGGCCTCGAGCGAAGTGCGGGGAAACCTCGACCTCGGCGGAACGCTTGCGGCGAGCGCTCCGGTAACGGTGGACGGCAACGCCGCCGTCGTGAAGGCCCTGCCCCGCAACGTCACGGTCCGCGGGTCGGTCTCGCGCGTGTCCTCGGTCGCGGCTCCCTGCGATTGTACGAACATCGTTCCAATCGCGTCGATGGTCGCCGCCTACCGGCCCCCGGCCAACGACGACGGCTCGATCGGTCTGTCGGCGGGCGCGGCGAAGGGCTCGAACCTCGGGAAGATCGACCTTCCGAGCGGCCATTTTTACCTCTCGGGGATCCAATCGAGCGGGCCGCTGACCATCGCCGCTCACGGGCAGACCGCGCTCTACATCGATGGCAACGTGCAGGCGAGCGGACCGCTGAGCTTTCAGCTCGACCCGACCGCGGCGCTGGATCTGTTCGTCGCGGGCACCGTGAGCGCATCGGCAAAGCTCACGCTGGGGGTCGACGGCGAGTCCGGCGCACTGCCGCGCGTACATCTCGGGCTCCACGGTCGCTCTATCGGCCGGCGCGACCATCGGGTGCAACGTCTACGCCCCGGCCACTTCCTTCGACACGTCGGCCTCGGGCGACGTCTACGGCTCGCTCTTCGTGGGCGGCTTCAGCGCGAGCGCGAACGCGACGGTCCACTACGACGAGAGCATCCTGAGCGCCGGCAGCGGGTGCTGCGCGGCGTCGTCTTGCGACGACGGCAATCCGTGCACGGTCGACTCGTGCAACGGCGACGGCAGCTGCAGCCACGCCCCTGCGGCGAACGGAACGGCCTGCAGCGGCACGAACAAATGCGAGCAGACGTACGCCTGCCAGGGCGGCGTGTGCACGGGGAGCGGCCCAGTCGCGTGCACGGCGAGCGACGCGTGCCACGCGGCGGGGACGTGCGACCCGAGCTCCGGGGCGTGTTCGAATCCGCCGGTCGCCGACGGAACTGGCTGCAACGACGGCAATGCGTGCACCCAGACCGACTCGTGCCAGAGCGGAGGCTGCGTCGGATCCAATCCGGTGACGTGTGTTGCAGGCGATTCGTGCCACTTGGCCGGGTCGTGCAACCCTCAGACGGGCGCTTGCACGAATCCATCCGCCGCCGACGGCACGGCGTGCAGCGACGGCAACGCGTGCACGGGATCCGGCGCCTGCGACGGAGGCGCCTGCGCGTCCGTCATGCTGAAGTTCGACTCACTTCCGAGCGCCCAGGGTTGGACCTATTCGACGTCCGGCCAGCCCGAGTCGGCCATCTTCTCGGTCGACGGGTCGACCTTGCACCAGAACTCCATGGGCACGGGATTGAACGGACCGGCTGCGTTCCAGTACTACATCTTGAATGGCGCGGTCGACTCGACAAAGGCGTTCACGGTCGAGGTCCGCGCTCGCGTGCTCCAGTCCGAGACGGCGGGCCTCGGAGGCTTCGGCTTCGGCGTATTTACCGATACGGATATTTTTGAAACCTGGATCGACACGTCCAGCGTCAAGGACGCGCTCAAAGCGACCCTCACGACCACGATCGATACGACGCAGTTTCATGACTACCGCATCGAAGGAACCCCCGGCCCCAGCCCTGGATATACGTTTTTCGTCGATGGCGTGATCGTCGCCACGGGGTTGCCGCTCCATGTGACTTCGCCCAACCAGGTGTGGCTTGGCGATGGGACATCCGACGGCAACGCCAAGGCAGAGGTCACGTTCTATCGTTTCAGCCAGTGTGGCGGCAGCGGGTGCGGGGCTCCGGACGCTTGCCAGGGAGGCGTCTGCAGACCCGGCAGCGCGGCCGTGATCGACGATCGCAATCCCTGCACGAGCGACTCGTGCGATCCGACGGCCGGCGTGACACACACGCCGGTGGCCTCCGGCACGTCGTGCAGCGACGGGAACGCGTGCAACGGCCCCGAGACGTGCGACGGCAACGGCGCGTGCCAGCCGGGCACGCCCGTCGTGTGCGCGGCGGCGGACGCATGCCACACCGCCGGCACATGCGATCCGGCGAGCGGCTCGTGCTCGAGTCCCGCGGCGGCCGATGGGACCGCGTGCGGCGCCGGCGTCTGCCAAGGTGGCACGTGCGCTCCGGCCGCCGGTCCCCTTCAACTCGGCTGCGTGCGCAGTACCGACCACCAGCCGACCTCCACGGTCGTACGGTGGACGACGAGCCGGGCGGCCGATTCGCTCGTCGAATACGGCGTCACCACCAGCTACGGGGCCTCGGTTTCCAATGCCGTTTTGAGCAGCGATCACGCCGTGTCGATTTCGGGGCTGACCCAGGGAACCGTCTACCACTATCGCGTCACGAGCCGCGACGCCTCGGGGAGCGCGAGCGGCAGCGGCGACCAGCTCTTCTGGGCGGGCGACCCTTGCCAGTTGGGCCTCACCCCCTTCTCGACGACGCCTCGCAGCGGCGCGGGACCTGGACGGTGGACGACCCTTCCGAGCATGGGGACCGGCCGCAGCTATCACGCGTCCACTCTCTTGGCCGACGGGAGCGTGCTCGCCGCGGGAGGTCTCACCACGGCGGGCGTCAGCGCGTCGGCGGAGCTCTTCAGCCCCGGAGCGACCGCGTGGCTCCCACTGCCGCCCATGAGTAGCCCTCGCTACCTCCATAGCGCGACACCCCTTCTCGACGGGAGGGTCCTCGTCGCGGGCGGCTACGCTTCTGCGTCCGTTGCCGCCGCGGACCTCTACGATCCATCGCGCCGCGCCTGGCTTCCGGCGTCGCCCATGAGCGCGTCGCGCAACTACCACGCCGCGGCCCGTCTGCTCGACGGGCGGGTCCTCGTCGCAGGCGGTCAGGACGACGTCGGGTACATCTCGACTGCCGAGATCTACGATCCCTCCTCGAACTCGTGGTCTGCCGCGCCCTCGCTGGCGCAGCCCCGCGGCGGCGGGAGCGCCCTCACGTTGAATGACGGTCGGGTGCTCGTGGTCGGTGGGCGCAACGCGAGCGGACCGATCCAGGCGGCTGAGCTGTTTGATCCAAGTACAGGCGCCTGGACGACGGGCGCCCCGCTCGCGGTCGCCCGTTTCGCCCATACGGCGACCGTGTTGGTCGACGGCAGGGTGCTCGTTGCAGGGGGCCTCGGCACGGCCGGAGTGGTGCAGGGGACGGAGATCTTCGATCCCGCTTCGGGCACCTGGTCCGGGGCTGGAGACATGTCCACTCCACGCATGGACCACGCGGCGTTGAGGATCCGGGACGGGCGCGTCCTGGTCTTCGGGGGCGGCGCGTCCAACGACTACCAGGTCCTGCGGACAGCCGACATCTTCGACCCCGCGACGAATCGATGGACGCGCGCTCCGAGCGAGACGGTGGGTCGGAGGACCTTCGCCGTCGTGCAGTTGGGCAATGGCGACGTTCTCGCATCCGGCGGTACGGCTGGCAGCCAGTCGCAGACGCCGGCGGCCGAAGTCTACCGACCCGGCGCGGCGGGATGGCTTCCCATCACGCCGATGTCGCAGGCACGTCACGATCACACGACGACGCTCATGCTCGACGGACGCGTCATGGTGACCGGGGGCTTCGGCGGCCCCGGCGTGCGCCAAAATCCGGTCGCCGCGGCGGAGATCTTCGACCCCGCGACGGATACGTGGACGCCGATCCCACAGATGCACGACGCCCGCGCCCGCCACCGGGCATCGCTGCTCCCCGACGGGCGGGTGCTCGTGACGGGCGGGGTCATCGAGTCAGGAGGACAGGGACCCGGGAGAGCGACCGCGGAAGCTTTCGACACGTGCACCAACACGTGGACGCCGCTGCCGCCCATGGCCGTCGACCGCTATCTTCATACGTCAACGGTTCTTTGCGGCACGGGCAAGGTCATCGTAACCGGAGGGGACAGCTCCGCGGGGGCTCAAGCCGTCACCGAGAGGGTGGAGGCCTACAATCCCGTCACCAACGCATGGGAATCGCACGACTCGATGAGCACTCCGCGCGAACACCACAAAGCGGCGCTGCTCGCCGATGGTCGCGTCCTCGTGAGTGGAGGTGCCGCCGGAAGCCAGAACTTCGCCCCCAATTACCTCAACACGAGCGAGCTGTTCGATCCCGCCGTCGGGCACTGGGCCGCTCCCGTGACGATGAATGCATACCGTGCGAAGCACCGCTCCTTGCGGCTGGCCGATGGTCGGGTCCTCATCGCAGGGGGCTTCGATCCGAACGGGTCGCCCCTCTACTCGACCGAGGTCTTCGACGTCACCTCCGGTGCGTGGACCTTGGTCGCCGCCACGACCGGTCAGCACATCGAGGCGGAGCTCGTTCCCTTCGCGGGCGCGAGCCTCTTGCTCGCGGGCGGGTGGACGACCAACCTGACGGAGGCATTCGACCCGCCCAGCGGCACATGGTCTGCCCGCCTGCCCATGAACGAGGTGCGCGGAGAGTTCGGCCTTGCTCCGGTGTTCGACGGCCGCACTCTCGCCGCAGGCGGCCTGGACGTCACGCAGTCTCCGCAACCCAGCGCCGAAGTCTACGACCCCGCCGACAATACGGTGGGATCCTTGGCCCCGACCGCGCACGACGATGCATTCGCGACGGACCCCGATTCGCCGTTGGTCGTTCCCGCTCCCGGCGTTCTTGCCAATGATGCGACCGAGGGGGCCACCGCTGTGACCGCGGTGCTGGTCGCAGCCCCCACGAGCGGTACGCTGAGCTTGGACGGCGTCGGCTCCTTCCGCTACACGCCGGCGTCGGGCTTCTCGGGAACGGACTCGTTCACGTATCGCGCCGTCAACGGGACCCTCGCCTCCAATGTGGCAACCGTGGTCATCACGGTCGCGCCGGCGAATCCGTCGCCCCCGGTCGATGGCGGGTCCCCCGCGTCCACGGATGCGGGCTCCGGCGGCGGGGCGCCCGCGGCTTCCGACGCGGGATCCGGCGGTTCTGCGCCGCCCGCGGAAGCCGGCGCCGACGGAGCGCCGCCCCCGCCATCGACGAACCAGCCCCCCGTCGTCAACTGCGGACCGAACGTCACCCTGCCGTACCCGCAGGACACGACGACGATCACGTGCACGGTAACCGACGACGGCCTGCCTGCGGGAAGCACGCTCGCGACGTCGTGGTCAGGATCCGGGCCCGGCGACTTCCAGCTCAGCAACGCGACGGCCACGTCGGTCACGGTCCAGTTCCCCGTGCGCGGCGCTTACACAATCCTGCTCACCGCCACGGACGGCGCCCTGACGACCACCGCACAGGTCGTCGTGACGGCGCAAGCGGCCAACCAAGCGCCCATCGTCGATGCCGGTCCGGACCAGACGGTCACGTTCCCCAACATCGTAAACCTGTCGGCCACGGTGACCGACGACGGCCTGCCCGCCGGCGCGGCCGTCACGAGCTGCTGGCTCGTGCTGAGCGGCCCGGGCACGGTGACGTTCGGCTCGACGTGCGCCGCGGCGACCACCGCGACGTTCTCCGCGCCCGGCACCTATGTCCTGCAGCTCGACGCGAACGACACGGCGCTCACCGGATCGGGCGACGTGACGATCACCGTCTCGCCCCCGCCGGTGAATCAAGCGCCCGTCGTGAGCGCAGGACCCGATCAAACCATGCGCCTCCCCGGCACCCTCGTCCTCAGCGGCACCGTCACCGACGACGGCCTCCCCGTGGGGGGCGCGCTCACCTCGTTCTGGTCGCAGGCGTCCGGCCCGGCACCGGTCTCGTTCAGCAACCCCAACGGCCCCGCGACCACGGTGACGTTTACCAAAGCCGGGGCCTACGTCCTTCAGCTGACGGCCAACGACTCGGCGCTCGAGAGCACGGGCACGGTGAACGTGACGGTGCTCGACACGATCACGGGGCCCCCGCCGACGGTCTCCATCGCGTCGCCCGCCGAGGCCGCCGAGGTGACGGCGCCCACGTCCGTCGTCGGCACCGTGGACACCCCGACGCTCGACCACTGGACCCTCTCGTACCGCCCGCTCGGCGCTCCGGCGTTCACCGACCTGGCCACGGGGACGACCACGGTCGCCGCGGCCTCGCTCGGCACGCTCGACCCGACGCTCATGCTCAATGGGATCGTCGAGCTGCAGCTCACCGCGGCCGACACGTCGGGCCAGACGGCGACCGACTCGGTGCGCGTGGCGCTGACGCGCAACCTCAAGGTCGGCAACTTCACCGTGTCGTTCAAGGACCTGAGCGTCCCGGTGGCCGGCATCCCGATCGAGGTGGTGCGCACGTACGACAGCCGGAACAAGAGCCAGGGCGACTTCGGCGTCGGCTGGACGCTCGACATCGACAGCGTGCGCCTGCAGAAGAACCGCGCGCCCGGAGACCTCTGGCAGGGCACCGTCGAAGCCGGAACTTTGATCACGAACAGCTACTGCGTGCGGCCCGTGCGTCCGCACGTCGTGACCGTGACGTTCTCGGACGGAAAGGTGTTCCGATTCGAGGCGCACCTGTCGCCCGAGTGCCAGGACGGCGCGCCGCTCGACGCGGCCACCCTCTCGTTTGCGCCCCTAACGGGGACCGACGCGACCCTCTCCGTCGACGGATCGAGCGACGTCGTCATCTCCGCCAGCTACCCGGGCGACGCGCAGCTCTTCATGTCCGATGGCAGCACGCTGTTCGATCCCTCGCGGTTCGTCGTGACGCTGCACGACGGGCGGCAACTGCGCGTCAACGACCAGACGGGACTCGAGCAGGTCACGGACATCAACGGCAACGTCCTCGAGATCAAGCCGCAAGGACTCTTTCACTCGAGCGGGCAGAGCGTGACGTTCGCGCGCGACCCGCAGGGGCGCATCACGGCGATCACGGATCCGTCGGGGCACACGCTGAGCTACGCCTACGACGGCAACGGAGACCTCCTGAGCTACACCGACGCGGTCGGCAACGCGACGCAGTACGCGTACGACGGGTCGCACTACTTGCTCAGCATCCTCGATCCGCGCGGGATCCAGCCGATCCGCAGCGAGTACGACGCGTCGGGCCGCCTCTTGAGCCACGTCGACGCGTTCGGCAACACCATCGGTTACGACCACCAGATATCGGCCCGGACCGAAGTGGTGACCGACCGACTCCGCCACTCGACGACGTACCTGTACGACGACGACGGCAACGTCCTGCAGGCGACCGATCCGCTCGGCCACGTCACCAAGTACACGTACGACGAACGCGACAACAAGCTGACCGAGACGAACGCGCTCCGACAAACGACGAGCTACACGTACGACGCGCTCGACGACAAGACGAGCGAGACCGACCCGCTCGGCGCCGTGACGTCGTACACGTACGACAACGACGGCCACCTGCTCTCGACGACGGACCCGCTCGGCCGCGTGACGCAAAATACGTACGACGGCAGCGGCAACCTGACGAAGACCGTGGACGCCGCGGGCAACGTGACGACACACGAGTACAGCAGCTAGGGGCTGCAGACGAAGACGACGGACGCCCTGGGCGGCGTGTCGACGTACGCGTACGACGCCGTGGGACACATGACGCAGGAGACGGATCCCGCCGGGCGCGTGACGGCGTACACGTACGACGCCAACGGCAACCGCCTGAGCCAGACGACGACGCGGACGACGGCAACCGGGACGCAGACGCTGGTCACGCAGTACGCGTACGACGCTTCGAACCGCGTCGTGAGGACGACGATGCCCGACGGGTCGACGACGGCGACCGAGTACAGTGCGATCGGGCAGCAGGCCGCCACGGTGGACGCCCTCGGGCAGCGCACGACGCGGACGTACGACGACCTCGGACGCCTCACGCGGACGGATTTCGCCGACGGGACGTTCGAGACGAGCGAGTACGACGCCGAGGGGCGTCGCACGGCGTCGGTGGACCGGGCCGGACGCAGCACGACGCACGCGTACGACGCGGCGGGCCGGATGGTGAGCACGACGTTCGCGGATGGCGCCGGGACGTCGACGGCGTACGACGACGCCGGCCGGACCGCGTCGACGACGGACGAGACGGGGCAGACGACGTCGTTTGCCTACGACGCGGACGGCCGTCGCACGAGCACGGTCGATCCGCTCGGTCACGCGACGACCTTCGGGTACGACGCGGCCGGGAACGAGACGCAGGCGACGGACGCGCTCGGACACGCGACGTCGCACGCGTACGATGCGCTCAACCGGCGGACGAAGACGACCTACGCCGACGGGACGAGCGACGCGACGGAGTACGACGCGCTCGGGCGGCGTACCGCGAAGGTCGATCCGGCGGGCGTGCGCACGGCGTACGCGTACGACGCCGTGGGGCGCCTCGTCGCGGTCAACGACGCGGCGGGCGGGACGACGAGCTACGCGTACGACGAGCAGGGCAACGAGGTCACGCAGACCGACGCGCTCGGGCACGTGACGCGCTTCGACTACGACGCGATGGGTCGCCGGGTGAAGCGCACCCTGCCGGCGGTCGCGCCGGCCACCGCGGGGGCGCTCGAGTCGATGACGTACGACGCGGCCGGCAACCTCACGAGCAAGACGGACTTCATGGGGAGGACGATCGGGTACGCGTACGACGCGAACAACCGCGTGACGCAGAAGACGCTGCCCGACGGGTCGACGGCGTCGTTCACCTACACGCCCACGGGCGGGCGCGCGACGGCGGTCGATTCGCGCGGGACGACGAGCTACGCGTACGACGCCCGCGACCGGGTCGTCACGATGACGTATCCGGACGGGCGCAAGCTCGAGTACGGCTACGACGCGCGCGGTAGCCGCGCGCTGCTCCGCGCCACGGTGGGATCGAACGTGCTCGCGACGACGTACGCGTACGACGTGCTGACTCATCTGGTGAATCTGACGACGGTGTACACGCCGACCGGCGCGACGATCCAGTCGTACGCGTACACGCTCGGGCCGACGGGGATCCGAACGCGCATCGACGAGGCCGACGGGGCGTCGCGCGCCTACGGGTACGACGCGCTCTACCGGCTCACGAGCGAGACCGTGACGGGCAGCAGCGGGACGGACTACGACAAGACGTTCGCGTACGACGCCGTCGGCAACCGGTCGCACCAGGTCACCACCGGATTCGGCGCCGGCTCCGTGGACTACGCGTACGACGAGCGCGACCGGCTCCTCACGGAGAGCGCCGCGACCTACGGTTGGGATGACGACGGCAACATGACGAGCAAGTCGGGCGACGCGACGTACGCGTGGGACGCCGAGGACCGCCTGGTCAAGGTCACCAGGACCGACGGCGCGGTCGTCGAGTACGCGTACGACGTCGATGGCGTGCGCGTGCAGACCGTGCTGCACCCCGCCGGCGGCGGCGCGGCGCAGACCACGGCGTACCTCGTGGACACGGCGGGCGCGCTG
>Ga0070735_10003169_pt1 | contig 14519 bp, 13 predicted proteins | sample Coa_R1_FD_66443 | JGI IMG/M metagenome (GOLD analysis project Ga0070735, IMG submission 66443) | Surface soil microbial communities from Centralia Pennsylvania, which are recovering from an underground coalmine fire - Coalmine... | ecosystem: Environmental > Terrestrial > Soil > Unclassified ...
TGGTGGCCGCTTTTTCGGTTACATGAATCATTTTCGTTCCAATCGTTCGCAATCTTGGCCGCTGCAGGCCAGTAGGACAGGCTTTAGCCTGTCAGATTTAGATGTCAGCGCGCCAAAAATTAAACCAGACAGGCTGAAGCCTGTCCTACTTTAGCTGCCGACGGTTGTCGCTGCGGCGGACGGAGAGGAAGCGGAGGTTTCCTTCTTCTTCTTCCAGTCCGAGATGGCCGCCTTGATGGCGTCCTCGGCGAGCACAGAGCAGTGAATCTTCACCGGAGGCAGGCTCAGTTCCTTCACGATATCCGTGTTGGAAATGGCCAGGGCTTCCTCAACCGTTTTGCCCTTGACCCATTCGGTGGCCAGCGAGGAGCTGGCGATGGCCGAACCGCAGCCAAAGGTCTTGAACTTGGCTTCCTCGATGACGTTGGTCTCGGGGTTAATTTTCATCTGCAGCCGCATGACGTCGCCGCATTCCGGCGCGCCGACGAGGCCGGTGCCTACATTCGGATCGTCCTTCGGCAGGCTGCCGACGTTGCGCGGGTGCTCGTAGTGATCCACTACCTTGTCGGAATAAGCCATTGCACTCTCCTTCTATATTTGACGAATCAATCTCTGTCCGGATTCTTGTATTTCCTAGTGCTGTCCGGCTGATGCTCCCCAATTCATCTTGCTGAGGTCGATGCCTTCCTTGGCCATTTCGTAGAGCGGCGACAATTCGCGCAGCCGCTGCACCACTTCGATCACGCGATTGGTTACGTAGTCCACCTCTTCCGAGGTATTGAAGCGGCCCAGGCCGAAGCGGATCGAGGTGTGCGCCAGGTCTTCGCCGACGCCCAGAGCCTTGAGCACGTAGCTGGGCTCGAGCGTGGCCGAGGTGCAGGCCGAACCGCTGGAAACCGCCACGTCATTGATGCCCATCAAGAGCGATTCGCCTTCGACGAACGCGAAGCTGATGTTGATGTTGTGCGGCAGGCGATGGGTCATCGAGCCGTTGATATAGACTTCGTCGAGCTTGGCGAAAATGGTGTCCTTCAGGCGATCGCGCAGCCCGCTAAGGCGGCGGCTCTCATCGGCCATTTCGATCTGGCAAAGCTCGGCGGCCTTGCCGAAGCCCACGATGCCTGGAACGTTCAGCGTACCGGAGCGCATGCCGCGCTCGTGGCCGCCGCCGTCGATCTGCGCGGAGAGTTGCACGCGCGGATTGCGCCGGCGAACGTACAGCGCGCCGCAGCCCTTGGGCCCGTAAATCTTGTGGGCGGTCAGGGAAATCATGTCCAAGTTGTCTTTTTGCACGTCGACCGGAATCTTGCCGGCGGCCTGCACGCCATCGGTGTGGAAGAGGATGCCCTTTTCCTTGGCAATCTTGCCGATTTCCTGGATGGGCTGGATCACGCCGATTTCGTTGTTGGCGTACATGATGGTGATCAGAATCGTTTTGTTGGTGATGGCGCGCTTCAGGTCGTCGAGATCGATGCGGCCATCCTTGGCCACCGGTAGATAGGTCACTTCGTAGCCGTACTTCTCGAGGCGCTTGCAGGTGTCGAGAATCGCCTTGTGTTCGGTGACCTGGGTGATGATGTGGTTGCCCTTTTCGCGGTACATTTCCGCGGCGCCCTTCAGCGCGAGGTTGTTCGATTCCGTCGCGCCGCTGGTGAAGATGATTTCCTTGGGCGTGGCGTTGATCAGACGGGCGATCTGCGCGCGAGCGTTCTCGACCGCTTCCTCGGCCGTCCAGCCAAAGGAGTGATTGCGGCTGGCGGCGTTGCCGAACTTCTCGTGGAAGTAGGGCAGCATCGTCTCCACCACACGCGGGTCCACCGGAGTGGTGGCGTGGTAATCCATGTAAATCGGCAGCTTAATAGCCATGCTTGTGTCTCCCGTCTCGAATTCTTACGATTCCCCTGACGCAGTATGCTTGGCTGTCATTCTGAGCGCAGCGAAGAACCTCTCTTCGATTGCTGGAGCGGAACGGAGAGATTCTTCGCTTCGCTCAGAATGACAACAAAACCTATATCAAACTCTAAATCGACAGCCCGACCAGTTCGGCGTCGGGCGAATCTTCCGCCATTTGCGAAATGGTGACCGCGCGCAACACCTGCGCGATGCTCTCATTCACACGCCGCAGCGGTTCCCGTACCGTGCACGTGGAGCTCTGATCGCAGTTCCCGTGATTCGTCACGCACGAAGTGATCACCACCGGCCCGTCCACGGCGTTGATTACGTCCAGCGCCGATATTTCCTTGGGATGCCGGGCCAACTGGTATCCGCCGCTGGAACCGTGGCGCGCGGTGACCAGCCCATGTTTCGCCAGCCGCTGGAGCACCTTGGCCAGAAGCGGCGATGAAATTCCATACGCTTCGGCAATATCGGACGCGCTCTGCGAAACCCCGCGATGCGTCGCCAAGTGTCGAACGGCGATGAGGGCGTAGTCCGCTTTCTTGGACAGCTTTAACATGCGATATACGACCGAAGCAGTCGCATTTGAATCATACGATCTGGGCTGGGCCGCTGTCAAGCAATTCTCATATCGGCAAATCCCACCGGGCCAGTAGGTTACATTACGACTGATTTGGTCGGGTTGGTCAAACTCGGTGCACCGAATTGGCCCGGATGGAGGTCGATTGGCGGATTTTCGCTGGTGAACGGAAGAGTGCTCTCCCGGGGTCCCGGAAGCCAGGCGGATCCCCGCTGCGAAAAACTACTTCTCCGGAAGGACCTCAACGAATCCCATGCGGCCGGAGAGGTTTCCGCTCCACCACACTCGGTTGGGATTGTTCGGATCGATTTCCAGGCGGCGTGGATCGGACTCGGAATCGGGCAGCGGGAATTCCACCCATTCGCTGGTCTTGGGATTGAAGCGGGCAATCTTGTCGGCCTGCTGCTCGCTCACCCAGATGAGATTGTTCTTGCGATCGACGGTCACGGAATAGGTGCCGGAAACTTCCGTCGGCGGAGCGTAGAAGGACATCTGTTTGGTTTCGTAATCGATTTTCATCAGCAGGCCGGCGTTCCACAGGCCGACCCAGAGATCGCCGCGGGCGTCGTGACTCATGCGGCGCGGGTAGGCATAGCCATCATAAGGAATTTTGTACTCCTCGGTCTTGCCGGTTGTGGGATCGACGCGCGCCATGCGATCAGCGGTGTCCTCAGCCCACCAGATGGAACCGTCGCCGGCGACCGTGATTCCGTAGGCGCCCGTAGGCTGCTGCGTGGCGGCGTAGGAAGGCGCGTCGAAGAACTTGAATTCCTTCGTTGAGGTGTTAAGCATGCGGACCTGATTGCCGGCAGTCTCCCAGATGGAGCCGTTCGGATGGATCAGCATGGAATTGCCGCCGGCGTCGGCGCGGTTGTCCTTCGGCCAGTCATAGGCGGTGAATTTGCCGGTGTTGGTATCGTAATTCAGCCAGCGGTAATTCGATCCGTCGGGAACCCAGAGCTGGCCCTTGGCATCGATCTGCAAATTGCCGAGCAGCTGGCCGTCGGGAAGCGCGGGACCGTCGGGGAGAGAGATTTCGCTGTACTCCAGCGTTTTGGGATCGAGCTTGCCGAGCTTGCCCGCACGCTGGCTCACCCAGCCGTTGCCACGGGGATCGACGGCCACATCGTGCGGTTCGGAGCCGACCATCGTATCGACGATGTCATATTGGACGGCGCGGTAGTGCAGCGCCTTGCCTTCGAGCAGCGTGCGCGGCAGGCGATCGTTTAGATCGGCCTGGCGGATGGGAGCATAGTTGGAGGAAAGATAGTCGAGCGCAAGCTTGGCTTCTTCCGGAGTGAGGTCGCGGATTTTCGCGGTGCGCATGCGGGCGCGCATTCTGCGAATGGTGAACGCCCAATCCTCGCGCGGCATATGGAAACCGACGAAGCGCTCGGTGTTGTGGCAGGTGGTGCAGCGCGCGGAGACCAGTTTCTTGCCGTCGCCCTCCGGCAATTCCTTGGAGACGGTGACCATCAGCGCTTCCGGAGTCTTCATCGGCCAGGCATGCGGCAGCGGCGGGCCCTGCTTCGCGCTGAGTGAGAGATCCTGTTTTGCGGTCTTGCCCTCTGCAACATCCAGCGGCGCGGAAACGGCGCTCTGGTATCCGCCGCCGACTCCCTGGACGATGTACTGCCCGGCGGGCAGATTGCTGACCGTGTAGCGGCCCTGCGCCTGGCTGATGACCATGAACTCCAGATGGCGCTCGTTGTTCTTCAGCTTCACGAATGCGCCGGTGACTGGCTTGCCCGAGGCGTCCTGCACCACGCCCTCGATGGTGGAGTTATTTTCCGCTGCCTGGAAAGGCCGGGCGCAAAGAAGAATCAAAACAGCCGCGAAGAGGGCCGCGAACTTTGACCGTGTTCGGTTCGATGTCATGCCCGGTCTCCTTTATGTTTCACTCGCCGCAAGTGGAAGGCCTGGAGCCACCGCGATTTGAGCAGGTGCACTCATCGGGAAACTTTGTCCTCGAATCGGGAGTCGATTATGCGCGGAGTATACGCCAAATTCCCTGAGGGGAGCCACTAGGACAGGCTTCAGCCTGTCTGGTTTTGGCTAGCGTCAGGCGTAAATCTAAACCAGACAGGCTGAAGCCTGTCCTACTCCAATAGCCGCTGAAGTTCTCTTACACTTGAATCGAAGAGAGATTCTTCGCCTCGCTCAGAATGACAAATTCTTGAGTTTTTCGTCATTAAAGATGCGATCAGATATGTAATCTGATGTGTCTTCAGCTTCCGTGCTGAGGCTTCCACTTTTTCAGAAATTCGAGTACGTCTTCGGGCCCGATCCTGACCGTGGACTCGAACTCGCCATTTTTCTGGCTGACTACCAGTTTGCCGTCGGGGTCGAGGATCGCCAGGCTGGGCACGCCTTTTTTCAGCGGGATCTGATACTTGTCGGCGAGGTCGAGATTCGCGTCGTAGTTGCCCACGTTGATGTGAATCACGTGATAGTTGGCATTCACTACCGGAGCAAAATCCTTGGAGCGGAAGGTGGCGTCCAGCACGTGGCAGTCATAGCACCAGTTTCCGCCGAAGACCAGCAGGACGCGCTTGTGATCCCTGGAAGCTGCGGCCAGCGCTGAGGAAATTTCCGCCTGGGCTTCCTCCGGCGGCGGGTACAGTTGCGTATTTGGCTTGGCCGGTTCCGGCAGGCGCCTCACCTGCTTCTCGCTGGGATCGCTGCGCTGCGTGGCGATGATTTTCCATTCGCCGAGCCTCTGCACCCACACCTGCGAAGCTCCGATGATCACGGACTTCTCCGCCGCGCCGGACTTGATCCCGGCCTCCATGCGCAGCGTCAAGGCCATCACGCCGGGCTGCAGCGGATTCGCTTCGAGCACCTGAACATTCAGGCGGTCGAGGCCCGCTGGTTTCAGGGAAGACCAGAAGGAAGGCTCTTCGGCGGGATCGAGCGTTTCGCCCTGGGGAGTCTTGGCTTTCGCCGCGGGATTGGTCATATACAAATTCATCAACGCGGATTTGTTTCCGGCGAGCACCGCGGCTTTCCAGTTGTCCAGCGGCTCAAAAGAGAACGATGCCGCGGCGGCGGGCTTCGATTTCGCGCTGGCATGCTGCGCGTTCGCTTGCGCAAATGCGGGAGGCTGCGCCCACAGGAACAGCGCGACGACCCAACCGAGATGAATGGTTCGCATGGCTCCTCGCATCGGCATTCTTCAGTGGATTCTATCGCAATCGAATGCTCAAATCTCGCGGTTTCCCGCAGGAATAAATATTTACCTTGCGGGAACTGCGCGAGTTGCGAGAACGTCTAATGAGTGCGGGCGCAAGGCCCGCGACTCCTGGGTCAGATTCAAACGTCGTGAGGTGCCGCGATGAAAGTTCGTCTCTTTGCCCTCCTGGCTGGCGGTGTGATTTCCATGGCTGCAATGCTGGTATTTGCCGGGCCGGCGGCCGCTCATCACTCCATGTCCATGTATGACCGCAGCCATGACACTTCGTTCAAGGCGACTATCAACGAATTCAATTGGTCCAACCCGCACTCGCAGATCATCTTCACGGTCACGGACGATCACGGGAACACCCAGAAGTGGGTGGCCGAGGGTCCGGGCCCGAACCGCCTGGCCAATCGTGGCTGGAGCAAGGAGTCGCTGAAGCCCGGGGATGAGGTGACCATCGTGGGTAATTGCAACAAGGACGGCTCGCCTACGATGCGCTTTGAAAAAGTGATTCTGGCGAATGGGCAGGAACTGGACGGGCGGGGGCGGTATTACTAGTTTCGTGGCGCATGCTTCAGCTTGCGCACTTTTGGTGCCTGCAAACTGAAACTGCGCAAGCTGAAGCGTGCGCCACTTTATTTCTTTCGCGGTAGAAATACGTCGCCGCTTTGCTGGTGAACTGCCAGGCCCACCACTCCGGCACCCGCGCGGCGAAATTCGATCGATATACCCAAGATTCCAGCCATCACAAAGTTCAGGCCGTGCGTGTAGCGCAGCTCGTAGAGCGGCTGGCCTGGCACGAAGTACGTAAGCGCGCCATCGGCGCGCACCGCGACCGTCACGGTCAGCGCGCCCACGGTGTATTCTCCGGCCAGCGATTGCAGCACCGCGCGATCGAGTTTTTCTCCGCTGCGGCGCTCGCCGATAAAACTCGCGGCGGGCTGGTGGGAGACAAGTTCGATCACTTTCCCTTCCGCGTCGCGGCGGAACTCCGCGGAAAATCCCGGCGCGCCTTTCACGCTAAATTGCAGATCGCCGGTAGGCTCGAGCTCGTACTGCGGCTGGCCGGGCAAGAGGGACATCAGCATGCCGTCCGGGCTTACCGAAATGCTGTCCACGATCGCGCCGAAATCATACTCGCCGGCCATGGATTCGTAGAGTGCGCGGCTGGGATTGTCGCCACGGCCCGCGGGCGCGGCCGGCGGGCGAGCGGGCTGCGGCGGCGGAACCTGAGAGATGTCCGGCTGGACGCGAGAGTTCCTCGGCGCGGGACCGGGCGGCGGGGCCTGGCCGGAGCGCACGAAAACAAAATCGCCGTAGTCGTGGCCGGAATTGCGCACCGGAGCGTACTGCGGAGTCTGGTCCGAGCGTCCCGCGACGGACACCTGAATGTACTGGTCGAAAACTCCCTCGGCCGGAAAAACCGAATCCGTCGTGGTCGACAGCGCCTGCAGCAGCGCGCCGGTGAAAACCGAATGGCCGCCTCCGCCGCTGTCGGAAACCGGCTCGAGCGCGCCGCTGGACATCAGCGTGCGCGATTTTCCGAGAATCATTTTTTCCAGAAAGCGGTCGCGCTCCTGGCGCGTGAAGGCCGGCGTGACGTCGCGGGTCAGCCCGCCGGAATAACAGCTGTCCGAGATAATCAGGATGTGCCGCGCGGGAATCACTTTCATTTCGGTGGTAATTTCATCGGCCATGATCCAGTGGGAATTATCGTCGCTGTCGGCGTCCACGGGCAGCCAGTAGGCTTTGTCCGCGGCTTTGTCATAGACGCCGTGGCCGGCATAGTAAACCAGCAGGTTGGCGTTCTCATCGAGGTTGCGGCGATAGTCGTTCAGGGCTTTCGTGATCTGGTCGCGGGTGGCGTCCAGCAAAACGTTGGTCTCAAATCCGTACTGCGAGTGCAGCAGCGTGGCGAGGGCCTGCGCGTCGGGAGCCGCGGTGGTCAGCTTGGGAAGGTGCCGGTAGTTGTTAATGCCGATGACCAGCGCATAGTAATGGCCATTGAGTTCCGCTGCGGCCTTGGCCTTGGGATCGTCGTTCAGCTTGACGCCGCGCGTGCCGCTCGTGGCTTGCGGACGGGAACGGGCGCGTGTGACGCCGCCGGAAAGACACAGAGCGGCGCACAGTGAAAATGCAGCGGCAACTCGCAGCGCGAAGGGTTTCGGTTTCACGTTGGATTTGGCCTCGCCGGTTTCCGGGACCAGCGCCGCCAGCGTAAAACAGATTCTCTACGAGCACAACGCCTGTTGCGCAACCCGTCCGAACCAGGGCAACGCTTCAGGAATCGGTGCCGTGGGTACCTTGGGAAGGCGCTGGATTTTCTTCAGCGAGTTTGGCTTTGTCCATCTTCTGCCCACCGATCATCCGGGCGCCCACTGTGGTGGTCTTGCCGTTGCGCTGAGCCCACATGATTTCAAACCGGCGGGGCTGTTCGTGGGCCAGCACTGTGGCGTTTACCGCCAGAACCTTCAGGGTCACAATGTCGCCCTTGGCGATGACGAAGGACACCGAGAAGCGGCAGCCAAAATCGCTGACGTCCTGGATGCAGGTTCGCTCGGTGACCTGACGTCCATCGACGCCGGCTTTGGCCACCTCGACGGGCACACTGACACGCAGACGGGTGTCCGACCGTAGCTCGGCGGTGCGCAAATTAGAGCTAGTTTTTTCCTCCGGCAATTTATTCCCCAAACCGCTCGAACATGCTATCGGCACGCACGACCGGAGCTTGAGAACAGTGGCGGCTAGTTGGAAGACGGTGAACTAAGAGGCACTGCCGTGGATGGAACTGCAGGATGGCCGTCGCGCGGAACGGGATGCCGCTTTTATCGCGCTTTCATCGAAGGCCCGGCAGTTCTCCGCGCGCAACGATAAAATGCGAAAGATTCGATCCACTTACCTGCTGCTTTGCCGCACGCTCTCCCGCGTCTTCCCATCTTTCCTTCGGCTGAAGACGTACCCGTAATACAAGCCGTTGCAATACATGCAGGAATAGCGGCGAGCAAGAACGGCCCCGAGCGCCAAGCGCTTGAACGGACTTCCGCCGCGGTGCCGGTGCACGTCGAAACTGCCGCACCGTGGACATTGCCGGACGGTGGACCAGGGCTTCCACATGGTGTTCACGCGGCGCAATGTTGAATCAGATTGAGCCACGCGTCAATTCCATTGCGGGTTGATTACGACCAGTCCATGAAGCCGGCTGCGGATCGTGCTTCATTTTGGTTCAGGACGAACGGAACCTAACGCCTGCTCTGTGCGAAGTGCGTGTGCATGTCCGTATCCAGTCCCGGCCAGCATCCCTCTTGCCCGAGTGGCCGTCGCTTCGGATGGACATTTCCTGATCTTCCGGACAGTAGACCCGGTCCTGGCAATGGTTTTTTATGGTTAAGAAACATTAATGCTCATGGATGTGGGCTCTACTTTCAGGGGAACGAGTAACGTTATGCGATCTTCGGCCTGGTTAGCGATTCTTTGTGGGGTAGTGGCGCTTTTCGTCGCCATCGATCCTTGCTCTGCCCAGCAGTATTACGGAGTGAAGTGGGGCGCGGACGAACTTGCGAATACTGTAATTGGAAACGGGATCAGCCAGGGAGACTACCGCTTTCGGGCCACCCACAGCGGCACGCTGGCCGCGGTGCACACATTTTTCATCTGCAAGAATCCCGGATATGGAGCGGGAACCGGCGGCAGCTACCGCGTCGATCTGGAAAGCGACGACGGGACGGCGAATCACTTCGCCTCCGGAAATGTCCTGGCGACCACGGCGGAAAACAGCCCCGAATCCTTGTTCACAACTCAGACATTCAGCAGCCCTGCCACGCTCGTCGCCGGCACGCTGTATCACGTCGTCTACACCAACAAGGACGCCAATCCATCGGCCAACTACTGTTCACTGGACATGATGTGGTGGGGCGATCCTGCTCCGGCCACCGCGCAGCCGACGGTTCCCAACACCGATTGGTCCCACCTCTATAATCAGGGCACGGTGTCCAGCCCGTCCTGGCACCTGCGCAGCGAAGCGACGCCTGTGGACGGCGGGAACTACATGCCGACGATGCAGCTGGTGTACGGCGACGGAACCGTCTATGGCAACGGTTACATGGAGTCCTGGATCTTCAGCAGCAGAAAAACGATCAGCGGAAACAATCAGGCGCGGGAAACCATTACCGCCGTGACCGGGACGCAGGTCGTGTCCAGCGTCACCGTGCGGTTGCGGCATGACAGCGGCAGCGATCCGCTTACCGTCACGCTCAGAAATTCCACCGGAGTCATTGAGTCCGGAACGATCACCGCCGGGAGCTTCGTCGCCGCGGGGAACGCCGGAGACAACTGGGTGACGTATACGTTCTCCGCGCCCCACACGCTGGCAGCCGGCAACGCCTACCAGGTGGTCCTCAGCGCTCCCTCTTCATCGGCATATTCAATTTTCCCGCTGCGCAAGGGAGCCACGCACAATTTCAGCGCTCCCGCCTATTTCGGAGACGGCTTTGCGCAATACAGCGCCGACGGCAGCAGCTGGAACAACTGGCCGGATGAAAATGCCACGCCCTCGGCGGAAGGCGACCTGCAATTTTTCTTCACGATTTCGACTGGAAATGCAGTTCTGCCACCGACGAACGTGGCGGCGGCGGTGCAGTAGCACCGGACGGCTGAGGCGTAAAACACGCGGGAGCGGGAAAGCCCGTCGCAGGAGTCAATCGCTTAGAGGCGGGAAGACTTTCTCTCTTCGTGGTCTTGTTTCCAGGCGTGAAAGTTCGGGAATTCGTAGACTACTCTTACGTATCCTTCGCTGCTGGACAGGGCCACCGCCTGCTCCAGGATGCTGATTCCTTCCAGTTTCCACACCGCTGCCAGAGCACGCTCGTCATGCAACAGGCCCGTCATCCAATCGCGCGGATCGTCCCACGCGCTCCCCGGTTGCAATGAATCGATCGTGTCAACTTCGCCGTACTGGTTCTCCAGTGTCGCCTGGAGTCCCTTGAACTCGCCTTGAAGGGCCTCGCCGAAAGAGTTGGTCTTGACGTTTTTTGTGGTGACCTGAACCTTGGCCAGGCCGGTAGTATCGGAAACAATCACCCAATATTTGTCGATCGCAGGATTGGCATTGGGCGCGCTGGTCAGAACGAGAACGTCTCCGTTGACCGCGGCGACCGATTTTTCTCCGACCAGGCCGATGATCTGGGCCTTGGTCATCCCCTGCTTGAACCCAAACGGCTCCGGCTGGGCCGCCTGGCTCTGCTGAGCCTGGGCGCCCGCTGCGACCGCCACGAACATGCATGCTGCCAGCATCGCCGTTTTCATTTTCAGTTCTCCTTCTTTCTTTGTTCCGGTCTCCGGCGGAGCCTCGCGGATACGGCAGGCGAAGGCGCTGGACCGCGGGCGAATCCGAATTAAGGAATGCGAATCCAGATCGACGCAATCGCCCACAGCAGCAAACTGGAACCTGCCGTCGCGCACACAAGAGAAGTCCGGATTGAGGACGGGTGGAGGTTGCCATCGATGGAACGGATCATTCGCTTCATCTGTATCCTCCCTGTTGAATGCTTGTCGAATTCCAGAGTTCAGTCACCGTAAGTTGACTAACGCCTCCCTTAGGAGCAAGCCCTGTGCCAAGCAGAAACTGATTGTTAAGTCTTTGTTTTATATATGGATACGAAGATTGACGGGGCCTTCGGCCGGCCCAGTAGAAGCTGGATTCCTGGATCGGGCACCTCAACTTTCCGACTTTGGCCAATCATTTGGAGTCATGATAGTTCCAGTACCGCCCAGTGGCGCGGGCTTCAGCCTGCGGCTTTTCGTTGCGCGCGAAGCGAAATTCCGCAAGCTAAAGCATGCGCCACATGCGGGCCGCAATTTCAAACAAGGGTCAGATTTTGCAGCTATTTTTTATTTCGCAGCGCCAGCGGAAATTCCTCAACTGTGAGTTCTCCCATCCCGCCAATTCCCTTGCGTAATCCACTCGCTTTTTCGCTACAATGGGGCGGAACCGAGCGGACACAGGCGGCTCAACCATGAAAAATGTCCTGGCCATTTATCCGGGGTCGTTTGACCCTGTGACCAACGGGCACCTCGATTTGATCGAGCGCGGGGCCAAGATATTCGACCGCCTGGTGGTCAGCATTCTGCGCAACTTGGACAAGGATCCGCTGTTCACGATCGACGAGCGCGCGGAGATGCTGCGCGACGTGACGCGGCCGTGGCCCAATGTCGAGATCGACGTGTTCAGCGGGCTGCTAGTGGACTACGCGCGGCTGCGCGAGGCTAATGTGATTTTGCGCGGCATCCGTGCGGTCTCCGATTACGAGTACGAGCTGCAGATGGCCATGATGAACCGCAAGCTGAATCCGCACGTGGAGACCGTTTTCATGATGCCGGCGGTGGCCTACAGCTACCTGAGCTCGCGGCTGGTGCGCGAGATTGCGCAGCTGGGGGCGTCGATTACCAGTTTCGTGCCGCCCATCGTCGAGGAACGGCTGCGCGCGAAGATTCTGTAGAGAGCGGGAAGCACGTTTACAAATTCGTACAGACAAATTGGCTGTACTACTGGCGACGCCGCATTTGTAGAATCTAATTTATTGAATTTATAGGATTGCAGGAAAAGGAGAGTCACCCCGTGCAACTCGCAGCTCGCGTCAACCGCATTGCGATCTCACCGACTTCCGCCGTACTGGCGGCGGCTGAAAAACTCCGCGCCACCGGCGCGGACCTCGCCGACTTCGGTCCGGGCGAGCCGGACTTCCCCACTCCGGAGCATATCCAGCGCGCGGCGATTCGCGCGCTTGAGCAGGGCAAGACCAAGTACACGCCGACTCCCGGGATCGGAGCGCTGCGCGAGGCCATCTGCAAATGGCATGCGACGCAATTCGGTTCTTCCTACACCGTGCCGGAATGCGTGGTGACGGTGGGCGGCAAGCACGCCATCTTCAATGCGTTTTGCTCGCTGCTGGAAAAGGGTGATGAAGTGCTGATCCCCGCGCCCTACTGGGTCAGCTATCCGGAGCAGGTCTTGTACACCGGCGCGACTCCCGTTCCCGTGAATACGGAAGAGTCTGACGGATTCCGCCTGCGCGCCGAACAGGTTTCCCGCGCCATCACGCCGCGCACCAAGCTGCTGATCGTGAATTCACCGAGCAATCCGAGCGGCGCGGTGGTGCCCAACGACGAGTTCGTGAAAATCTACGAAGTCTGCCGGGCGAAAAATGTCTGGGTAATGACCGACGAATGTTACTCGCACTTCGTGTACGGAAATGAAAAGCCGTGGTCGCTGGCCAGCGTTGCGGGAACGAAGCCGAATATCATCGTCGCCGGATCACTTTCCAAAACGTTTGCCATGACTGGCTGGCGCGTGGGCTACGCCCTGGCGCCCGAGCCGCTGATTTCGGCGATGATCAAGGTGCAAAGCCAGTCTACGTCCAATCCGACTTCGATCGCGCAGTACGCGGCGCTGGAAGCCTTGACCGGACCAATGGACACGGTGGCCGCAATGCTCAAAGAATACGCGCGGCGGCGCAATCGCATCGTTTCCGGGCTGCGCGCGATTCCCGGCGTGACTTGCGTGGAGCCGGGCGGCGCGTTTTACGCGTTTCCAAACCTGTCGGCGCATCTCGGCAACGGGATTGCCGATTCGACGGCGCTTTGCAAGCAACTGCTCGAGCGGCAGCATCTGGTCGCGGTTCCCGGCGACGCGTTTGGAACGCCCGGGCATATCCGCATCTCCTATGCGACTTCCATCGAGCGCATCGAGGAAGGTTTGCGGCGGCTCGAGAAATTCTGTTCCATGGCGGAAGCAGCCAGGTGAGTTTTGGCACCAACGGTTTGGGGCGGGCGCCTGTGCGGCTCGCCCCGATTTTTGTCCCGCGCATTTGGGGCTCGCGCGATCTTTCCCCTCTGTTTCCCGAACATTCCCACGAACTGGAGTCCATCGGCGAAGCCTGGCTGACGGGCGATGAGTGTTTTTTCGCTTCCGGTGAATTTGCCGGACGCAAGCTCGGCGAGGTTTGGCCGTCGCTCCCGGAGGAATGGACCGGGACGGCGCTTCGCGGATTGCCGCGCATACCGCTGCTCGTAAAATTTATTTTCCCGGAAGAAAAATTTTCCGTGCAGGTTCATCCGGATGACGCGTACGCCGAGAAGAATGAGTACGCGGCGGGCGGCGTTGGCAAGACGGAGATGTGGTACGTGGTCGACGCCCGCAAAGATGCGGCGGTGCGCGTGGGGCTCAATCCCGGCGTGACCCGGGAAACTTTTCAGCGCGCGATTGTCGATGGCACGGTGGAAGATTGCCTGGGAACGGAGGCGGTGCGGGCGGGCGACGCCATTTTCGTTCCGGCCGGCACGGCACACACCATTTGCCCTGGCGTGGTGCTGTGCGAAATTCAGCAGCACTCGGATATTACCTATCGCGTGTTCGATTACAACCGCGTGGGCGCGGACGGCAAGCCGCGCGCGCTGCACCTGCGGCAGGCGCTGGACGTGATGCAGTTCGGCGAACAGAGCGGCGGGCTGTGCGCTCCGGTGAGCATCACGCGCGGAGCGCTGACCGAAACGATCTACGCCGCGTGCCGGCACTTCGCCACCGAACGATGGGAATTCAGCGAGCGTATCGCCTCGGTTACGTCGCCTGAGCATTTCGATCTGCTTATTTTCTTGGAGGGCCGGGGGCGCATCGAATGTGCCGCCGGCAGCGACGCATACGCGCCGGCGCAGGTGTGGCTGATTCCCGCGGCGCTCGGCGCATTCCAACTGGCGCCGGAATCGCGCAGCACGCTTCTGCGCGCCTACGTGCCCGACCTCCAGGGCTTTGTGCAGCGGTTGGCCGATGAGCGCATAGCGGAAGCGGAATGGTCCCGCGTGGTGCACCCGTGA
>Ga0070735_10003171_pt1 | contig 14517 bp, 16 predicted proteins | sample Coa_R1_FD_66443 | JGI IMG/M metagenome (GOLD analysis project Ga0070735, IMG submission 66443) | Surface soil microbial communities from Centralia Pennsylvania, which are recovering from an underground coalmine fire - Coalmine... | ecosystem: Environmental > Terrestrial > Soil > Unclassified ...
TTGAAGAAGCAGATGGATGAGGTGAAGACCGTAGGCGCGGATCAGGTGGTCGCAACCGACGACGACACCGCGATTGTAAATCTTCCGCCGGTCGATGCGGTGGCGGATACAGTCGGAGGAGGAACCGCCGAGAAGTTGATCGCCAAGGTGAAGCGGGGAGGAGTGTTTGCGACGGTTGTTGCGCCGCCGCAGAGTGCCGCATATTACCCATCTGTAAAGGTGGTCCACGTCTTCTCGAAATTCGACAGGAAAACGCTCGAGTTCATGGCCGAAGCTGTGCGAGATGGCAAGCTGGTGATTCCAATTAGCCAGAAACTGCCACTCAATAAAGCTGCCGAGGCTCAATCAGCGTCGGAAAAGGGTGGTGTCGGGAAGATCTTGCTGGTGGCTTGACATTGTTTTATGAACAAGAGACACGAAAGGAAAATCGGAAATGAAAAAGGGTCTACGCGGAATCAACCCCGCTTCGAAACCAAGTGGCGACGGGTGCGTGGAATGCCTGGCGTCACCGAAAGGTTGGTGGCTTCATCTCCGTCGGTGTGCGGAGTGTGGGCACATCGGTTGCTGTGACAGTTCTCCGAGTCAGCATGCATCCAAGCATGCTGCGGCAACAGGGCATCCGATCATTGCTAGCTTTGAGCCAGGTGAGGACTGGTTCTTCGATTACGACAAGCAGGGGATGATCAAAGGTGTGGAATTGCTTCCGCCGCACGCGCATCCCGCAAATCAGCCCGCACCCGGACCTGCAGGAAGAGTGCCAGCCAACTGGGAGTCGTTTCTGAACTAGCTGTCCGTTATAGGGCCTGGCAGAATATGGAGCATGGAAAGGGTCCCTCGAGCCCGGCAGCGAGTTGTTAGATAGCACTTCGGTCCGATTGTTGCCGCGACCTCGGGCCACTAGCGCAGTAATCGGGAACGCTGAACTTGCAACATATAAAGCGGGCGTTTGTGATGATGTCGCCTAAGGTTGGTACCCGTCCGCCATCCACTTTGCGAATAGCTCAATGCGAGCCGGAGGCCAAGGACCTTCCCCTCTCGGCGGTGGGGGTGGCATTACCGCGCCACCGATTCCCCGAATGCGATCGTAAATGGCGGCGGCGTGCGTCTTCACGTCATCATAACTTCCCAGGTTGAACGCTTTGCTCATGCCTCGAATGTCTCTCGCCGTAAAAAACGGGCGAATGTCCGCTTGAAAGCTCGTCAGTTTGGTCATTGTTCCTCACAGCCATTGAATTGTACGTATGCGGCGCTCGTGGCTCGTGACTCTAAACCGGAACGCCAGGTTTAACCACTTCATTCAGCCGTCTAGCTATGCTCCGTCGATCGATCAGCTAAGTAACTTGTGGGCGAGCCAGTAATCGACACTGAACTTTCCCGGACCAGAACAGAGAAGCCAGAGAAAGAAGAGCACGTACAGGACTTCCGGAAGATAGAGAAAATCGTCGAGCCAGTTGGGTGGCGAAAGTCCCTTAGGCAGGGTGGCGACAGCGCTGGTCAGGGTGGCGACTGTCATATCGATCGATAAGGCCACGCAGGCTGCGCTCGAGAGAAACCCCACGGTCAGCAAGGACCCGCCAACGAACTCGACACCCGACACGAAATAGGCCAGTTGCCGGGGAAACGGGGCGTTGGCCTTCACCAGCGTTTCGTAAATAGGTTTCGTGCCGCCGGCGACAAACAATTTGTTTGCCCCGGAGATGGCGAAGAACAGCCCGATCGAAACGCGTATCAGCAGGATGGCATATGGTTCCAAATCACTGCTACCCTGCAGCGCAAACTGAACCAACCGTTTCCACTCCATCTCTTGTCTCTCCATCGAAGGGAAGAGCGCGGCCGCATCTCATAACTCTTCTGTTCGACTCGTAGGCTGCTCGTTGACGACTCCAAGTCCGATGAACAGTGCTTATCTGGTCGGGTAGCCCACGCTTGCCTGATTTTCAGGCGGCATCAGCGAAAAACCGCCGAACGCACCAAAGGTGGGCCAGCCACTATGCCGCTGAAACCACCTTCTTCTTCTCACTGAGTGCTGGTAGAAGAAGCCTCAGAAGCGCTTGATCAGAGAAAGGGTTCTGACCTGAGATCAGCTCGCGATCTTGAAGGACGTAGCTCTGCCATGGAGCGGCCACACTTACGTCACCGCCCGCAGTGCTCAAGGCGAAGTCGGGGTAGAAGAGAACCTTCCCCTCAATCTCGAGCGGCTCTCGCTGCTTCTCTTCCGCGGTGGAAAAGATGGTCATCTTATATCCGGCGTAGATCCAACCCTTCGCCTTTTCTTGCGCGCCAGCGACATCGCCCGCACTCAGCGCTGCGACGAACTCCTTCGAGTTGGGAAGAGCTGAGAGAAGTGAAATCGGGCCGTGGCAGAGCACTGCCGTAGGCTTGGATGTCTCATGGAAGTGTCTCATCACGGTGCCAGCGTCGGGATCATCGAGAAGATCGATCATCGGGCCATGGCCACCGGGGACGAATACGGCGTCATATTGATCCAGGCCCGATGCGATGACATCCGCGATGCGGGCTGGATCTCTGAGCCCCTTCAGGCCGTCGCGGAATAGCATATAGTCCTGAAGCTTGGCCGCGTCCCCGCCGAAGAAATCGGGCACCTCTGAATGCACATCCACTTGGGGCGCGTTGCCTTTGGGGTTGGCGAAAGTGATTTCGTAGCCCTCCCTCATCAGGGCGCGAACAGGAACCGTCAGTTCGTTGAGGTAGTAACCGGCGCCCGTATAAACCTTGCCATCTTTCAAGGGCAAACCGCGACCGCTCGACACCAGCACTAAGACTTTTCCTTTAGTTGTCATTGTTGTTCTCCTTTTTGAAATCGAATCTGTTTTCCTGAGATATGGAACTAAAACTGGGGAGTAAAACTGGGGACAGAAGGGACGTTCACTAATTACCATTCATTGATATTGGGGAACGTTCCGTCTGTCCACGGTTTCCTTGTCCACGGTTCCCTCAGGTACAACCCTCCATCATGCGCGAGGAAACATCCGTTTACCAATCGCTTGCCGACCGGTGTCGGCGAGAGTCGAAAGGTCGAAGCTATTCTGTATTCGTAGCCGTCTCACTGCAGCCCACACGAGCAGCGGGAGATGGGTAATCAAAGTGACGATCGGCAGATCTAAAGAGCCGCGGCGATACAGTCCACCTCGATGTCGAAGCCGCCATTCCAAGCAGGAACGTTGATAAAGATTCGAGCAGGAGGATTCTCCGGGAAGTAACGCCTGTAGACCTCGTTAACAGGAGGAAACATATCTACTGAAGTCACGTAGACATTCAGTTTCAGGATGTTTTCCAAGGATGAACCCGCCGTTTCGACACAGAGCTTAAGCTGGTCTAAAACGATCTCGGTCTGGCGTTCAATAGGCCCTCGGAAAATCTCTCCGGTTTTCGGATCGAACGGCGGAGAGCCAGAGACGTAAATAGTGTAGCCGTGTTTAGTCACCGTTGAAGCGGGCGCCTTGTACTTTTCGAGGTAGGTCGCCAGCGGCTCGACCCGAATGATTTCTCGTTTCATAGATTTCCTCCGTTTTGTAGACACGGTTTCTAGCAATGAAGAGCCGCGAAGATTTGATGGTAGGAATAAAGCAAGACCCTGGAACAGCAGTCTGCCTGAGGTCATCGGCTTGACCCTCGAGAGCGAACGTATCGGGCTCATAGGGCTCGGGTGAAACCAACTTGGTGGCGACCTGTCCGGGAAACATACGGCGTGCCAACCTCTCCGCAGTGGGAGTGAAGGACATCTGCATGGCGTTCACCGTCTTGGACGTTGCTATCGCCCGGGCACCCGGGAAACGGTCGAGCAGAATGCTCAGGCCGTAGAAGTGGTCGAAATGGGCGTGCGTTATGTAGATGGTCTCGAGGTTGCGGTTGTGCAGAGCCACCCAATCCGCGAGAGCATCTGCCTCAGCCACCGTCCCCATTGCATCCACCAGCACAGCGTCGTACTCGCCGAAGATTAAAGTCGAGGTGATCGGGTCAAAGCCCAGCGCCTCGCCGAAGGGCTTTGGCCGCTCCCCGACCATAGTCTTTCTGGGGGCAGTAAAAACATTGACGCTAAGCGTGCTCAAGACGACAGGAGCAGTCACGCGCGTGGTCTCTTTCAGTTCGTCTGTGACGACCATCTGATACTCTTTTCGATGTCAGAGCGAGTAACTGTTCAAAGCAAAATTAGCAGAAGCGCAACGATGAGGCGCAGAGTCGGCATCCCATTCGGCCCGATCGTTAACCGTAGGTGAGGGTAGTGCTCTGCCCGACCTCGATAATGTAACCGTCAGGATCGCGGATGTAGCACCGTATCTCGCCGTATTTGGGGATAGGCTCCGTGATGAACTCGGCTCCTCGACTCTTCCACAATTCGTAGCACGCGTGAATATCTGCAACGCGGAAATTCATAAAGCTGTTGATATGATTCGGGTCGGGGACACTGAGCGTCACCGTCGGCTTATCCGGGGTCGGCCCGCCTCCAACATTCAGAATCATCCAGATATTCGCAAGCTGAAGGTATGGAGGCGCGTTGCCGTCACCCATGGTCAGAATGCGAGCGCCGAAGACCTTTTCGTAGTAGCGAGCCGATCGCTCCACGTCGGCGACGGTGAGAAAATGCGCGATGCTGATCCCCTCCCGCGGGGGCATCTCATAGCTCTTCTGTTCGACTTGTACGGCGGTCATGATGGTTCCTTTCGATACAGTGCTCATTACAAATACCGTGTTCGGACTCCCGCTCCCTAGCGCGCAAGTTGGCCCAGATAGTATCCGAGCCGATTTTCGACATCCCCTGGCTTGTGGAAGCCGCGCTCCATCAGTGCTCTGATTCCATTTTGTGCGGCAGGTCGCCCGAGCGAAGCGATGCACGCGTCCCACCCGGCACCGAGCTCGACATCCGGCGGCAGGCTGGTGTTGACGAGGCGCTTGGTCTGGGCGATCGCCCATTTGTCGAACTTTGCGATCCGCCTCGCGAGCGCCTCTACGAACGCATCCAGCTCGGCGTCGGGCAGGGCGCGATTGATGTAGCCGTAGGCCTCGGCCTGATCGGCTCTGATGTCTTCCGAGTTCAGGAGCACTTCGAGGGCGCGGTTTCGGCCGATGAGTCGGGGCAGCCGGGCCATGGGGCCGCCGCCGGCGACCATTCCCACACCCACTTCCCATTGCGAGATGATGGCCTTCTCGCGGCTGGCAAAACTCATATCGCACGCCAAGGTGATCTCGCTGCCGTTGCCGGTCGCACGGCCACGGATGAGGGCGATGGACGCAACCGGTAAGCGGGTCAGACGCGCGAGGAAGTCTGGCCAGGGCGGAAGGCCTGTGGTGCCCTCCGGCAGCGAGGTCAGGTCTTCAATCTTGGCTGTGAAGTCCGAGTGATTCAGGAAGTAATCGTCGACCGCGCTGTCGAAGACCACGACGCTGACTTGCTCGTCGGCCTCAAGAGCGTTGATGACTTCCTGGAACTGCTTGACCATCTCTGGCCCCATGACGTTGATTGGCGGGTTATCGATCGTGACACGCCAATATGCGGGCGACCGTCGGGTCACGCGAATCTGCGCGGATTTCGTGGTTGCGTTCATCTGTGTGAGTTTGGCAGGCACGTTCATAGTCGCGTGGGTTTCCTCGATAACCATTCAGCCAGAACAGAACGGGGCGCGCAATTGGACGATGGTATTGCCCATACTTTGGTATCGACTGCACCGTCTCATGCCTGAGGCATATGGTTTTCCATGCAGCTAGTCCTGAAGGTCGATCAGTGAAAGAAACTTACTATCCCAACCGATACGAAGGTATCGTCGATACCATCGTTCAATTGCCTTACTCCCCTCACTCTGGCTTAATTGCAACCGTTCGAGATGCACGTTGATTCGCTTGCAAACTGTTCTGTGAAGGGAAATACAAATGTCCGATTTTGTGACGAAATCTGTGCCGGAAGAACGGCAAGAACAAAGGATAAAAACGGGTACAGCCGTGGAACGTCTCTGCGGCTTTAGCATCGTTGCGACAGCCGTGGCAGTGCTCGCCATCCTCGGCGTCGTCGTCCTTTACGCGCAGAGCCAAGACAAGGACAAGTACTCGCTGGTATCGCCGGGCGGAATTGCGTTCTCCGACTTCAGGGGATACGAGGACTGGGCTGACGTCTCCTCCGCCCGAACCACCGAAATACTCAAGGTGATCGTCGCGGATCCCACGATGATCAACGCGTATAAAGCCGGCGTCCCCGGTAACGGCCAGCCTTTCCCGGACGGGTCCAGGATCGTCAAGCTCCAGTGGAAGTTGAAGAAGAGCACGGAGGCCCCTTTCGCCGTGGAAGTGCCAGACGTCTTTTCCCAGGCTTTCGTGATGGAAAAGGACAGTAAGAGATTTTCGAAAAGCGGCGGATGGGGATACGCGGTATTCAACTATGACCCTGCATCCGATAAGTTCACGGCCGATGCCAAAAGCCCGTCGGACTGCGGGTATGCTTGCCATACGCCAGTCAAGGCGAAGGACTACATCTTCCACCCGTACCAGAAGCGTTGAACCGCTGCGTGTTTCGGAAGCAAGTGGCCGGCGCGGCGCCGCCGAGTGACACCATCAAGCAAGCAGGCCCAACGTTCTCCCCTGCCTAATCGGGAATGTCTAACGAGCCTAAATTACGAGGAACGCTATATGCCAAATGAGACAACAGCAGTGATGACGGAACCACAACAAGGTAGGGTTGCAGCGCATCAGCCAGGTCAAGACGTTTTCAAATCGGTCCTGTCCGAAGACATCAACTGGAAGCCCTTCGCGGCGTTCCCACCTTCGGTCCGCCTGGCCGTCATCGTCGGTCAGCCATCGGAAGCCGGCCCCTACACGATCAGGGTCCGAGTGCCCCATGGCGTTAAGCTGATGCCACACCGACACCCGGAGGATCGCGTCTACACGGTAATCTCGGGCGTTTTCTACATCGGTCTGGGTGATCAGTTCAATCCGGACAAACTGGAGGTGTATCCGCCCGGAAGCGTCATCGTTCTCCCCGGCAATACGTCTCATTTCCACTGGGCGAAATCCAGTGAGTACGTTACGCAAGTGACGGCGATTGGGCCGCTTGGACTTGAATATCTCAGTGCCGACGACGATCCAAGAAACCACAACTCTTAGCAGACATCTGCTCGATTTCCGCGACGGAGGATAGACCAGCTATGTGTTTCTCAGCCACCGCGAATTTCGTAGGCAGCGGAGTTCTGGGTGCCGCCGGCGTCGTCACCCTGACCAAGGTGAAGCACTGGCGCGAACTGCTTTTCGCAGCTCTTCCCATGCTATTCGCCGTTCATCAGTTTATCGAAGGATTCGTCTGGCTGGGATTAGATGGAATTCTTTCGCCTGCCGTGGCGCACGACATGGGCGCGGCGTTCATGCTTTATGCGCAAGGGCTCCTTCCCTTTTTGCTGCCGCTCAGCGTGCTTATGTTCGAGCCGAATGCGGAGAGCCGCAGCAGAATGATGCCGTTCCTCGTTCTTGGCGGAGCAACTACGCTCTATATTTTGTGGGCGCTGACGGCATTCCCATTACAGCTGTATGTCAGAGGAAATAGCATCGTATACATGAATCAAGCCACCAACAACACAGCGGTTGCGGTGCTCTATGTGATTGCAACTTGTGGCTCACTGTTTTTTTCGAAGATCAAGATGATGGTAATCTTCGGCGCGGCAAACCTGGCGATACTGCTGGTTGTAATGGAGGTCAAGCGATACGCATTCACCTCGTTATGGTGTGCGTACGCGGCGGTTGCAAGTGTGATCATTCTCGCCTACTTCTGGAGAAGCCACAGAGAGCGGCCGTTCCTGTATGCCTAGGAAGGTAAGTGAATGGACGATTTATCTTCTAGCGTGGAGCCTCGCATTGGAAAAGCGCCTCAGCCAGAGTGCTCAACGAGGAATGGCGACTAGAGCTTTGGCAGCCGATGGTAAGCTTGCGCAGCGAGGTTTCACACGTGAGTCGCGCATAGCATTTTCGGAGGGCGAAATCTTCGCGCTGAGCGACGACACCCGATGGGGATCGATCCGATGAACACGCCCGAAGCGGCAGGTAGATCGCCTGCCCTCGCACAAGCGGTAGCCGCGCCGCTTACTCGCGCCGCGATCTTCCTGGTCGCGACGCTCAACCCGGGCTCTGAGAATCGGGCTATCCTGCACTCGTTTTGTGGGGAGCTCGCCGCGCTGGTGCGAGCCGTTGAATTTCGTGATCTGGAAGGAGGGCTTTCCTGTGTCATGGGGTTTGGATCCGACGCATGGGATCGCCTCTTCGGGCAGCCGCTGCCGGCCGAATTGCATCCCTTCCGCGAGATTCGTGCAGGAGCGCGCCATGCAGTTTCAACCCCAGGCGACCTGTTATTCCACATTCGCGCCAAGCGTATGGACCTTTCTTTTGAACTGCTGACGCAGATTGTGGCTCGTATCGGAAGCGCCATTTCCCCGGTGGATGAAGTGCACGGCTTCCGTTACTTCGATGACCGAGATCTTATGGGTTTCGTGGACGGGACGGAGAATCCCAGGGGCGCGGCGGCGGCCGACGCCGTTGTAATTGGCGACGAGGACGTTGACTTTGCCGGCGGCAGCTATGTCATCGTGCAGAAATATCTTCACGATCTCGCCGCATGGAACGCTCTCCCCACCGAAGCGCAGGAACGTATCATCGGCCGCACCAAGCTTTCCGACATAGAATTAGACGACTCCGTCAAACCGAGCTCAGCGCACAACGCGCTTACGACCATTGTCGAGAACGGGAAAGAGGTCAAGATCCTTCGCGACAATATGCCTTTCGGCCGGCCCGGGCATGGCGAGTTTGGCACCTATTTCATCGGCTACAGCCGTTCGCCTCGTCCCATCGAACAGATGCTCGAGAACATGTTCATCGGCCGGCCGCCCGGCAACTACGACCGGCTGCTCGACTTCAGCCGCGCCGTCACCGGGAACCTGTTCTTCGTGCCCTCGGCAACATTTCTGGACAATGTCAGTGAAGATCAAGCTGTCCAAGATCAGACGGTGGCCGCCGAATTATCCGCAGCACCTGCGGTGGCCGAAACCTCCTCATCCATCTCATCGGTGCTCGAGGGTTCGCTCGGCATCGGATCTCTCAAAGGAGAAACCCGACATGAATAATCTCCATCGCGAGCTTGCCCCGATTTCCGATTCAGCCTGGGCTCAGATCGAAGAGGAAACGTCCCGGACGCTCAAGCGCTACCTTGCCGGACGGCGCGTCGTGGACCTAAAGGGGCCAGCCGGCACCAGCTTTTCTGCCGTCGGGACTGGTCACTTGAGGACGATCGCCGCCCCAGCAAAAGGCATTATCGCGAACCAGCGCGAGGTGAAGGCGTTGGTCGAACTTCGTGTTCCCTTTGAACTGGATCGCAAAAGTATTGACGACATCGATCGTGGCGCGAACGACTCGGACTGGCAGCCCGCGAAGGACGCTGCGCGACAGATCGCCTTTGCCGAGGACGCCGCCATTTTCGAGGGCTATACCGCCGCTAGCATTGGAGGCATCCGCCCAGGAACCAGCAACCCGATCATGACTCTGCCCGCCGATGTGCGTGAATACCCGGAGGCCATTGCCCAGGGCTTAAGCCGTCTGCGTCTTGTCGGTGTCAACGGCCCTTATGCAGTGTTGCTCGGCGCCGACGCCTACACCGCACTCGCCGAAACCAGCGACCATGGATACCCTGTCTTGGAGCACGTCAAGCGACTGGTCAAAGATCAAATCATCTGGGCGCCAGCTATCGCCGGCGCTTTCGTGCTGACCACTCGTGGCGGCGATTTCGAACTACACATCGGGCAGGACGTCTCCATCGGCTACCTCAACCACAACGAGGCCACGGTCCGTCTGTACCTGCAGGAGACATTCACTTTCCTCCTGCTCACAACCGAGGCAGCAGTCGCGCTGGCGCCTCCCGCGAAAGCGAAGAAGGTTTGATACATTCAAACTATTCCGCGAGATGCATGTTGATCGAGCTTAGAAAGCTTTTTTGTGAAGGAGAACACACTATGAGCAAGCACCTCGAATCGCTGTATCAGAATCTTCTCAACGGCAAGCTGCCCCATAACCTAAGTTGGAGCGAGGCTGTCGAACTGGTCGAGCACTTGGGCGAGGTCCAACCGCATGGAGGCGATGAATTTGTGTTCCGCGTCGGTACCCAACGCGTCTTTTTCAAGCGGCCGCAGACCCATGATCTTGGCGTGGAGGAAGTTGCGCGGCTGCGTAAATTCCTGAAGGAAGCCGGACCGCGTTCCCAGGTAGAAGAACCTGCTCAGCCCAGCCGTATGATTGTCGTCATCGACCACCACGCCGCCCATGTTTACCATGATTTCGGTGGAAGTCGTCCGGCAGACGATCATAAAGTGGAACCTTACGATCCCTATAATTTCCATCATCATCTGATTCATCGAAAGGAAGCACACTACCGTGGCGAGAGGGTCCCCGAAGAGGATTCATTTTATGGGGAGATCGCAAAAGATATCACTCCGGCAAATGAGATTGTCCTCATTGGTCACGCCGTTGGAAAAAGCAACGCTGCTGACTTCTTGAAAGAATACTTGGAGACCCATCATCCCGACATTTTTCGACGGGTCATCGCTACCGAGAGCGTCGACCTCTCGGCGGTGACTGAGCCGGAGATTGAGGCTCTAGCAAAGCGGTACATAATCCCAGCCGCCGAACGCCGTGCTTCGTAACCGCAATCCCCACCGAAGAATCGCGTGTCTCCGCGGGTGTAATTTGCCGTGACGGACGCACCGGGGCAGGTTCCAGTACTACTCGGGAGATTTCGAAGCTTTTCGACCGCAATCCCGCTGTCTGATCGCTCTAAGCAATCCGAGAAATAACGGTTTCCAATCCCAACCTTATCAATACTAATGGGCAGACGCCAAGCCCTACCGGGTGCTCTCTTCCACTCGTTAACCCTAGCGGACAGAGAGGATTACGAATATCGAAAGAGGATCGATTTACAAGAACATTAGCACGATGTATCGGATTAAGGATGATTGGTAAAGTATTTAAGGCAAATGTTTTTTGGTGGCCAAGGATGCAGTTGAACTCCCGACGCCAGCCTTTTCAGGGCTGAATTCTCCCGAGGGCATTTCAAAATGTTCGCGCTGCGGCAACTTGCACATTCTTGCCGGTTGGCTCCGCTTTGTAAACCGGTTCAGGCGGGATGCGACTTTCCTTGAACACCCCGAGAGTGGGGACGCGGCTAGCGTCCGCCATCCTCGGAATGCAGAGCCGGAAAACCTGTGAGGCAACTTTCCCGGCAAACCTGAATTTGGAACCAGCTCGCCGAAGACAATCTCCGGCAATTGGACCGTTTTGGACCGTACGTGGCTTCTAAGTGCAGGCAGGCAAAAGCCGAAGATTGGCGGACGCCATCGTTTCGCAACGATGAGGTCGTCGGTTCGATCCCGACTAGCTCCACCAATCACCGAAGCGCCACCCGCATCTCGCGATTGTGTTTTTCGAAATCGATGTGGAGGGTCTTGCCCTCACCTTTGGCAATCTCAGCCGTAATCGTTTTGGACTCATCGAAAGAATTCTCATCCGACTGAACGTGGACCCGCAGGCTGTGTTTCCCGATTGGCACTTGCACCTGAGCGGTTTCGTAGCCTTTAACGCCATGCACCACGACCAAATGGGTCTTGGTTTCACCACGCAAAGCGTGTGAGTACGCGAGGTGCTCATCAACCCAGAGCGAAAGCTGCGCCTCGCTGAAATGATGTTGAATTTGAAGTTCAAGGTTTGCGAGTTCGAGTGGAGCCGCAGGCGCGCTCGGAGTGCGAGTTTGAATCGAATGTTTCGTAACGGGCTTGGCGGTCAGATTTGCGGCCAAGGTAGGGCTAAGCGACGGCATGGGCGCAGCAATGTGTTTGATCAATGCACTGGCCGGCAGCTCTGCCAGAAATAAGCTTCCGTTGAGCATAACGAACGCCAGAGCCAGCGCCAGGACCAAACCGAAGGAGGACACGTATCGATTCACTGAGATATGGCTCGGCGAGGTCGCGTTTACCGGTGAATTCTCGGGATTGGAATCGACAGCATTCGCCGATCCCACTACTCCAGCTGTAGCAAGTGAAATCTTTGCGGGGATCACGGTGGAGGGGTTTGTTTTGTTCTGCCAGGTGCGTTCTCGTAACTCGCGAACGTCGAGTGCAAATTCGATGCCTCGCTGATAGCGCTGGGCCGGATCTTTCGCCATCGCACGCCTCAGGATCGCGTCAAGCTCCGGCGGCAGGCCGGGGTCGAAGGAAGTTGCCGGCAGGGGATCACGGTTAGCAATCTTGAAGCAGACGGTAGTCGCACTATTACCCTGAAACGGACTATAGCCGGTGATCATGAAGTACATGACCACTCCCAACGAGAATAGGTCTGATCGTCCATCGACGGCTTCGCCCTCCAACTGTTCAGGCGACATGTAGGCGGGCGTGCCCAACACGCGACCGGGAATCGTCAAGTGGGAGAGGTTCACTTTCGCGATACCGAAATCAGCAATCTTGGCGTGCTGCTCTTTGGTGACCAGGATGTTGGCAGGCTTGATGTCACGGTGAATGACGCCTTGAGCATGGGCATAGTCGAGAGCTTCGGCGATCTGCTCGGTCATCGTGAGAGCCGACTCGAGTGGCAGAGGCTTAGCCTGTCCGCACATGCGGTTCAAGGGCGTTCCATTTACAAACTCCATCACAATGTATGGATCCCGGCGCTCGGGCTCTTCTCCAACATCGAATATTGTGACGATACCGGGGTGTAACAATCGACCGGCGGCTTGGGCCTCATGAAAAAACCTGTCCCGGTACTCGCGGAGTTCGTCAGGGTTTTGTTCGAGGACGGAAATCGCCTTTACAGCGACGAATCGATCGATTTTCGGGTCGCGAGCCTTGTAGACGACTCCCATGGAGCCGCGGCCCAGCTCCGCAACGATCTCGTATCTTCCCAGGCGCTTGCCCCAGCGAGTTTCCATGGCGTGCAAAAGAGGGGATTCCGGTATGTTAAATGCGAGAATCGGCGCGGAAAGTTCGATTGCGAACCGCCCTTATTACACTGGTAACGTGAGATGGAGTACGAGAGATTCTCCAAGAATGAACGAGCGAGAAAACAAAGAAATTGAACGAGTTCGTGCGGGGCTCTGCGCGACTTGCGCCTATATGACTAGGGTTCATTCAGATCGAGGCTCGCTGTTCTACCGGTGCGAACGGTCTGTTACGGACCCAGCTTATCCTAAATACCCGCGTTTGCCGGTGATGGAGTGTGCAGGATGGGTGCGAAAAGCACCCCAAAACGGCACGACTGCTGAGCGCAAGTAGAGACGCGGCCGTTCCATGCACCGAATCTTGAAAATTCAGAAGGCTCGCGGGGGGTACACCGCCAGCGTCACGGGCCACTGACTCGAGCCTGCAGTGTTGATGAAAGGCGAGCCTGATACTTCTGCTGGACATCCTCCTTGTGGTATCTGCAACACAGCAATCGAAGCTGGATTACCGACTTCCGTTACGTATAAATATCCGCCCTCGCTGGCACTCCCTCTGGTGGCGATTCCGCCGGCGTAGAGTAGAGTTCCTGGATTATGCAGAGGCGTGACGCAATCGAACAGGACTTTTTCCCCGGGGCTACCGAATTCATCAAAAATCAAAGTCGTCACGCTGAGCGATACGTTGTTGCTGACAAAAAGTCTCGTCTGATCAGGGCTAATCCAAACATTGTTAGAATCCTGGCCACCTTGCGATTCATTGTAAAAATCGCTAACGCCCAAAGTGCTATCCGAATTGATGTGCAGGAACTCGAACTCGGTGTAGCAGCAGCTAAAATCTCCAAACACCGCCAGCTTACTGTCCTTTGTGATGTCGATGCCGGCCGTGTATCCCTTGGTGGGGAAGGGACCCTTCTCCGTGAGCGTCGTTCCCGAGATCGCGAAGGTATCGGCGTTCTGGTACCCGTAGGTGACAACGAGAGTTTTCCCATCTGGTGAAACCGCGAGATTATCCACTGGTGCCCAGGAAGGCGTGTTGGCAGCCGAATTGGCTACGGTTAGGCTACAGTTCGGATTGATCGCCCACACACCAATGTTGACCGATGCGGAGTAGCCTGCATAAAGAGTAGATCCGTGAACCGCCAACGCAATACCCGAGTACGCGCCAGAACCCGTGGGATCGTTAAAGTTCCCGACCAAAGACGCGCTCGTCGCAGTGGCGGTGAAAGCTGCAATATCATCACTACCGGGATCTGCAATAAAAACGCAGACCCTTGAGCCGACAGTGGCAATGGCTTGTGCGCTGGTTCCGAAGAAGCCACCGCCGATACCCCATCCAGTGGTATTCAGCGCGGCGATCTCTTTCAGTGAGGAACCTGTCAGTTCGAAGACCGAGGCGCTGTTACCCGCGCGGTACACGTCATTATTCGTGATCACATATTGAGCGCACAGCCTCAAGGGAATTGCTCCAACCGCCAACAGTAGCAATACAACCTTTACCAGTGTCTGATTGCAGAATTTCATTGTCCGCTCCCCGACGAAGACTTGTGAGCTCCACT
>Ga0070735_10003172_pt1 | contig 14513 bp, 15 predicted proteins | sample Coa_R1_FD_66443 | JGI IMG/M metagenome (GOLD analysis project Ga0070735, IMG submission 66443) | Surface soil microbial communities from Centralia Pennsylvania, which are recovering from an underground coalmine fire - Coalmine... | ecosystem: Environmental > Terrestrial > Soil > Unclassified ...
AAAATCGCCTTTCAGCTCAGTGACTTGATGAGCCGCCTTGAAACCACGCAGCGCCTCGCGATTCTCGACAATCGCGAAGAGCTGGATGGGCCGCCGCTCGCGAATGACGCGGTCGGCGTCGCGCCGGAAGATTTCCACCTCGGTGCGCGAGGCGATCTCGACCGCAACGATACCGCGCTGGTCAGGATCGCCGAACAGCAGCCGGTTTCCATAGAACTGCGCCGATATTTCCTGCCATCCACTCATGCGCAATTGCGTTCCTTCGCAGAACCCGATTGCGAGAGTGTAGAGGAAGTGCGAGGCGGCGACTAATGGATCATGCCGCGGCCGATCTTGCCGTGCATGTAGTGAAGGTAAGCGTCGTAGACCATCTTGTTGTAGCGCTCGCGTTCGGCCGCGCCGCCCATGTGATAGTTGCTGATGCGATGCCACAGCGAGCCACCGCGACTCAGACTGTCCTTCAAAATCGCCGCGCCCAGTTCGAGATTCCGGCGCGGGTCGAGCAACTCGCTCTTCGATGCTGCGCCGCTGCGCGGACCCCAGAAACGCCAATTGATTTGCATCAGGCCGATGTCGACGTCATCGGTCGGCGTGTTGGCGAGGACACTCTCCGCTTCCTCACGCGACTGGCAAAATACCTGATGGCCTTTGATATTGAGCGCCCACGGATGATATCCGCTTTCGGCGCCCGCGATCGCGATCAACAAGTCGGTCGGTACGTCGGCATTACGTGCCGCCACTACGTAGGGACTTTCTACTCGTTGTCCATCGCTCCGAGCAGGCGCGGGCCGCAGCAGCAACGCCAGAAGGCCTGCGCTGACCAATGTCAAATGCAGTATGGAACGGCGCACTCCCATTCAGGCCATCAGATCCTCTTCGGCGCGAATGTGTATCTTACCCTGGCGGTCCAATTGAATCGCGAGGTCGGTGATCTCGCGCCGGGCGGCCTTGACCTCGCGCGCCGGAACGGGACCACTTTCGGAAATTTCTGCCTCGACCATCGTTCGCACTTGCTCGGTGAGCGCGGCGAAAATGACCGCGCGTTCGTCGTCGGTAGTTCCCTTCAGCGCCCGCGCGAGGCGCTCCGGACGAATCTCGGCGAGCACCGTCTGCAAGCCGCGATTGTCGAGTTTGAGAAAATCGCGAAACTGGAACATCTCACCTTCGATCAGCGCCGCGCCCTCCGGATCACCGGAACGAATGTGCTCGATGATGGCGGTGGCGTTTTCGGAATCGAGCTGATTGAGGACCGCGGCCGCGCGTTTGGCGGCGGCCTTCCGATCGAGATCCTCGGTAACCCCTACGGAGTTCACGCTTTGCTCGACTGCGCGAAGGATCGCATCGAGGCCGCTGCGCGGCGTGGTGTCCGCGCGCGAGAGATTCTCGACCGCCGCGATGCGTTGATCGTCGGGAAGCTGTGCGAGCACGTCGGCGGCGAAACGCGGCGGTAGCTGCGAGAGGGTTATCGCGACCGCCTCGGCGCGTTCACCGCGCAAGACCGCCGCAAATTTTTCCGGCTTCACCCGGTCGGCGATCGTCCGCCATTGATCCTGCCGCAGAATTTGGTCGGCGCCGTCCTCGCCGAATGCCATCGCGAGCGCATCTTTGAAATTGTTCGGCGAACCGCTTGAGTTGGAAGACAGGAAGGCATTGCCGGCCGCCATAAGCTCCGAATTCGAGGGCGCGGCGGATTTCGCGAAAACGTCCTGCGCCTGCATCAGACGAGAGAGTTCCTTGCTCGAGAGATGCCGCAGCAGGCGCGCTAGCACCGGCTTTTCCAGCGTCATCATCAGAAGGACAGCGCGATTCAGGCCGTCGTCTTTGCTTTGCTGTGCTTCCATTGATCGATCCTTTGTCCGGCGGTGCCGGATCCTCTGTTGATGATGGTTGCGATGAGACGCCCGTCTTCGACTGCGAGCGCGGCGGTCGCGACCGTCGCGCCATCCGCCATGAGACGAACCGTGAGCACTGAACCGCCTTGCGCTTCGAGGTCAAGATGATCGCCCGGCGCAAGGGCGGCGAGCCCGTCGGCCCGCATTCTCATCGAAGAAAGAACCGCCTCGATTTCGACGACTGTGTTCATCAGCGATTGCGGAGTCATCGCGCGCTCCTCAGGATCTCGGCGCGGGCACCAGTTTGAGTAATCTCGAGGCACGCGCGACGTAGCCGGATTCCACGTGCGGCAAGCCACGCATCCTCGCCCTCGGGCAGCACGATTCGATCTCCTGGGCGAAGGCGCAGCAACTCCTCGATCGGCACCTTCCAGCTCCCGAGCACAATGTCGACCTCGATCGGCAGCTGAGCGACCGCATCGATGATCGCGCCGCAATGGTTGCTTCCTTCCGCGCCGTCAACCCGAGGTTGGGACAGCGCATTGACTACATTCCCGTTTAGTCCGATCAGCACATGCATCTCGTCGTCGAGACCGCTCATGCGAAATCCGAGCAGCGCGAGATAGTCATCGGGAGTGAACGGCAGACTGTCAGTGAGATCCTCGCATTCGCGGACATTGGCCAAACTGCCCAGGCCTGCGGCGTTGTATTCATCGCGCAGCCGCATGAGCATCGTGCGAATCGTCTCGCGAGCGATGGCGGTTTCGATCCTCGTAAGTGAGGCCGCGGCGTCATCAGTTGCCGACTTCAATCCGAGCCGGTTAGTCACGACGAACTTCGCCAGTGTGCCGCTCATAATCAGAAACCCGCTGACGGGATCCGAACCGATGGAAAACATCGCAGCTTGAGCGCACGGATTGTCATCGATTGTCACCGACGCGAACGAGCCGAAATCCAGTCCCGCGAATTCCAGCGCGGCGCCCCGCGGCAGATATTCCGCCATCGAGTCCGACCACACATGCGCGATCGCGTTATGAAGGCGCTCCAATGCGACGCGTGGCTCGCGTCGAATGATCGGGCGGCCTAATTCGTACTTGCGAATGGGCATTGATTGCGCGGCTATATCGGTTGTTGTGCTCATAACTTTTGCAGCGTCGGTTTGACGACGATTTCCACCCTGCGATTGAGCGCGCGCCCCTCCTCGGTCGAATTGTCGCCGACGCTCCGATACGGGCCGTAGCCGGCGATCGCGAAGCGTTCGGGACTCATCGTCGAATGCGATAGCGCATAGCGCAGGACCACCGCGGCGCGCGTGGCGCTCAACTCCCAATTGTCGCGAAATGCGCCACTTTGTATTGGTATGGAATCGGTAAAGCCATCGATTTCGAGCAGATTATCAAGCGGAGATATCGTCTTGATCACCGCGTCGAGCACCGGCAGTTGCGAGGGCGCGATCTCGGCCTCGCCGCTGGCGAAAAACTTGGCGGCCGATAGTGATATCACAAGTCCACGGTCGTCGATCTTCATCGTGATGCCGGAGTTCGGATAGTTCTGCAACGCGAGCACCATCTGCTCCTGGACCGCCTCGAGCCGCTCGATCTCATCGATGGTGGCATGTCCGGAATCGCCAAGGTCCGGACGCAATCCGCCGCGCTCAGGATGTACACCGACCGCGCGCTGGACCGCAGTCATCGCGCGGGTCTGATCGACGTGATTGGAATTCGACAGCGCGTATAGCAATACGAACAGCGCGAACAGCAACGTTATGAAGTCGGCATACGAGACCAGCCATCGCTCGCTCGACTCGTGCCCGCCGCCCCCTTCGTGTTCTTCGATCACAACGTTTCTTCCGAAGGCGCGCGCGTGACGCTGGTTGGATGCGCGACCGGGGCCGGCGCAAGCGGTTTGTTGCGGATGGCGCGGCGCGACAGTCCCGCCTTGGTGATGTGATACTGAAGCGTGCGCCGCGTCATCCCGAGGCGCCGCGCGGCTTCCGCGCGATTGCCGCCTGCCGCGGCGATAGTCTTGAGGATCATTTCGCGGCGCGCCTCCTCACGGCTGCTTTGCCATCCGCTGACCTGTTCGCCCTCGGCAGGAACCACCATCAGATGACGGCGCACGTCGGCGACATCGATCAGGCTGTTGCCGGTCGCCAGCGGCGCGATCGCGAGACGCGTCACCAGATTTTCCAGCTCCATCACGTTGCCCGGAAACGCATAGGCGCTGAGCGCGCGCAGCGCCATCGGCATGAACATGCGGCGCGGGTTGGCGCGGCGCAGGAACAGCCGCGCCAGCATCGGCACGTCACCGATGCGCTGGCGCAGCGGCGGAAGCTTGAGGCTTAAAACGTTGAGTCGCCAGAACAGTTCGCCGCGAAACTCACCACGTTCGACCATGGTGGCGAGCGCGCGATTGGTAGCCGCCAGGAAACGCGTCGCGCGGGCGCGCGCCTGCGCGTCATCCAGTGGAGTGCGTTCGAGGGCGCGCAAAAGTTGGAGCAACTTGAGCTGCGCGGCATCGGTCAGTTCGCCCACCTCATCGAGAAATATTGCCGCGCCGGCGCCCCTCGATTCGGGAATCGTGTGCGTCAAATTGTCCACGTCTACATCTTGCAGGCTTGCGCAGCTGACGCTCAGGAGCGGCCCGCGCGAGCCGCTGGCGTTATGGATGAGTCGCGCGACGTTGTACTTGCCAGATCCGATCTCGCCGTCGAGGATAATCGGCAGCTGACTGGTCGCCGCGCCAATCGCGCTGCGCAGCACGCTCAGCATCGCGACATCGGCGGTGAGCAGCGCGGGCTTGAGGCGCAGAGCGTGCGAAATCACCAGCAAAGCGGCGGTTTGCCACTTGTCGGTCGCGAGGTCGGCGCCGGGTCGGGGAGCGCGCTCGCCCTTCGCGGTGAAATCAAAACTGAGGACGTCCATGCCGCTGGGATGTGCGCCGAGGAAATCGACATAGAGAGAAGCACGGCTCCGATGAGCGTACGGCAGCACCTCGATACCCGCGCGGGAAATGAAATCCGCCATTTCGGTGGGTGCGTTTTGTCCCAGGCATACGCGCGGCGCGGCGGCAGCGGGTGCGCTCGCGGGATTTGGCAGAGTAGATGAAGAATCCATCTTTCAGCGCAATCCGGAAGGACGTCCTTCGGACCCGCCGATCACTTCGAGAATGCGCGCGCCGATCTGATCCTGCAGCACCACGACTTCCGCGCGCGCGAACAGCGCGCCGTTGACGTAAACCTCGACCGGATCGCCGGCATGGCGATCGAGCCGGATGCTGGCGCCGACTTCGAGTTCGTCGAGAATCTCGCCGAGAGTCATGGTGACGCGGCCGACTTCGACCTGCACCGTCATCGGCACCTGGCGCAATACGCCGAACTCCACGCCGCCTCCTAGGGTACCGGCCTGCGCGGGGGCGGCGCTCGCGACCGCTTCAGGCGCCGGCGTCAGGTTGTTTGCTTCGCTCATCCAAATCTCCTGTTTGTTGGATCAGAAAACGCCGCCATCCGCGATGCTCCACCACGGCGCCGGAAAACAGCGTCTGCCCCCCGCATTGAAGCTCGATTCCGGGGACGCCGCCTTTTAGAGACCGCAGCGGAAGTATCGAGCCCGGGCCAAGTTCGCGCACCGCGTTAAGCGGCATCGGCAGCTGCCCGAGCACCGCGACTAACTCGGCGCGGGCATCGCCCAGCCATGCGCGAGCCTGGCTTTCCGCGCGCATCTGACCGGGCAAATGTGCGGTAACGGGATGGGCTCGGTTCTTCGAAATCCGGGAAAACGGAAGCGCGAGGTCGAGCGCGCCGCTGGCGCCACCGATCTGACATTGGATGCGCGCCAGCACCACTTGCTCCGATGAATCGGCAACGCTAGCGACAAGCGCCGCATCGACGCGCCCCAATTCGCCGCCGGGTCCGAGCTGCGCCGCGAGGGTGCGGGTGGCGCTTCGACGGCATGCGCTCGCCATCGTATTAGAAAGAAGAAACTCCTCGACGGTGGTCAAACCGCGGCCGTCAGCGGTTTGCGATGTTCGGCCTGAAATGACGCAATCAACCACCGCGCGCGCGAAGGACGCGTCGGCTTTAATCAGCGCGGTGACCGCCTGGTTGGAGCCGAGAAAGACCAATTGGCAGAGCGGGACTTCCGCGCATACGTCCTTGAAGCTCGAAACGGACTGGGCGAGACCGCTCAGCCGAATCGGGGTGCCGGCGCAGCTGGTCAACTGCTCGCGAAGATCGTTGAAGAAGGCTTCCGCGAGCAGCTTTAAATGCTGAAGTTCGCGGCGGTCGAGGCCGTAGGTATCGGCCAGTGCAAGCAACCCGCTCTTGTGCATACCAAAGCGACGGTGAGCAAGAGAAATGCCATTGCCGCAGCGAGGCGAACCCAGGTCCGGGCACGGCTGGGTGAAGTTTTTTCCTACCCGCGGATGCGGGCGCGATCCGCTCTCGTACAATTTGTTATCATTGTGCGCCCGGCATGTAGCATAAATTGCCATAAAGTGTCTAAAGACTGATTGTGGCAATCGTGCACTCGTATCTACGAATAGGACAATATCTCGCCTAAAAGTAGTAGCAGGCGCGCGTATGCGCTCCGCCCGCGGCAGTCTTAGGGTCAGAAGCCGGAATCAATCGCGGCAGAAAACTTCGCATCGTTTAGATGCTCCCGCAGAGGGAAAAGGGGAAAACGGAATGTCACTCAGTCTTATCACCAACATCGGTTCATTGCAGGCGTCCAATGCATTGACCAACAACCAGACGGCGTTGAATCAGTCGATCGCGCAGCTGTCCAGCGGCAAGCGTATCGTGTCGGCGTCGGATGACCCAGGCGGTCTGTCCATCGCGATCGAGACCCAGGGACTGCTCGGTGCGTTGAACCAGGCGAGCCAAAACGCCTCCAACGCCCAGTCGTTCCTGCAGACCGCTGACGGCGCGCTGTCCAACATCGGCAACCTGCTGCAAACTGCGCAGCAGCTCGCCACCGAAGCCTCTGACGGATCGTACAACAGCACGCAGCTCACCTCGATCGACAGCCAGTATCAGGCGATTCTGACCAGTATCAACCAGATCGCGAACGGCAGCTCGTTCAACGGCATTTCGTTGTTCACTGGCACCGCCGTCACGTTCCAGGTGGGTGCGACGAACACCGCCAACGACCAGCTCTCGGTCACCATCAACAAGGCAGATACGACGACGCTCGCGATCAACGGCACCAGCCTGACTAGCCAGGCCAACGCGCAAGCGGCTCTCACGAAGGTCACCTCTGCGCTAGCGACGATTGCAGGAGATCGCGCGACGGTTGGTTCCTCCGAGCAGTCGCTGACCGCAGTATCGAGCAACCTGCAGTCGACCGAGCAAAACCTGACCGCCGCTTTGTCATCGATTCAGGATGCGAACGTCGCGCAGACCTATGCGCAGTTCACCAAGGAATCGGTTCTGCAACAGGCGGGCGTGCAGGTGCTACGCCAGGCCGACCAGACGCCGTCGCAGTTGGTAGCGCTCTTCCAGTAGACGCGTGAGTTTCCGCCAGGCCGGTCTGTAGGTTAATCCTACAGGCCGGCTGCGGCGCGTTTGCGGCGATGGCACGACGCGTGCTCTGAGGCGAGGTTCTTTTCAGGATGGCCAGCACACCTTCAGTGACTCTGTCCAATTTCACCGGCCTGGACTTCAACCAGATATTGCAGGCCGATGAGGCTGCCGCGCAGGTCCCAATTACGGCGCTTCAGAACCAGCTAGTCGGGGTTAACACGGCGATCAGCACGCTGGGAACCATCCAGGGAGACTTCACGTCGTTGCAGAACGCGCTCAACACCCTCAACACGAGCGTGACCATTCCTCCGACCGCAGCGAGTGTCGGCGCGAATGCTCCTTTCACCGCTTCCGTCACAGGTGCGCCGATCAATGGTAGCTATGCGGTCTCGGTCAACCAGCTCGCGTCGGCCGAGAGCCTGGCCTCGCAGGGATACGCGAGCGACAGCGCGAGTCTCGGCGACGGCTCCGTTACCCTGACCGTAGGGGGAAATGCCACGCCGATCACCATTGACTCCAGCAATGACACGCTCGCCGGTCTCGCAGGTGCAATCAATGCGGCAAACCTAGGAGTGACGGCGCAGGTGGTGAATACGGGAGCGCCCGGGGCGCCGTTTCGTCTCCAAATCACCAGTAACCAAACCGGATCGGCACAGGCATTTTCGATTGCCGTCAACCTGAGCGGCGGGACCGCACCAGATTTCGCCGACAATCAAATCGGTCCTACCGATAGCAGTGGTATCAGCGGCACTGCAACGGCGACCGTAGGAGGAACCTACACCGGCACACTTTCGCAGGGGTATCACTTCGCTGTGCTCAATGGCGGAACCGTAGGCGTCGATCCCATCACGATCGGGTGGACTTCAGATTCCGGCGAAGCCGGGACGATAACTGTCTCGGCCAGCTACGCCGGTCAGCAGCTCAACGTTGCCGACGGAGTTACCCTCACCCTGGGGGCAGGAACGCTGCAGACCAACGACACCTTTGGCGCGGCGGCGTTTGTGCCTCAGGTGTCGCAGGCGCAGAACGCGACTCTGCAAGTAGGCAACCAGCTCATCACATCATCGACCAATCAGGTGAGCAATGCCATTTCCGGCGTGACACTCAGCCTTAGCGGTACAGGAGGGCCTTCGGTGGTCACAGTATCGCCCGACCTGACTACCGAAGCGAATCAGATCAGCGCATTCGTAAGCGCCTACAACACCGCACTTAAGGACACTGTCAGCAATACCCAGGCGTTGCCGCAGCAAACTCCTCCGCCACTGGCCAATGACGGTGGTCTGCGCCTGACCCTGTTCAACCTTCAGACACAGCTCGGGACCTTGAATCTTTCATCGCTGGGGATTTCGGTCGATCAACAAACCGGCGACCTGACTTTCGATCAGGGCACGTTCGCTTCATCGGCTGCGAGCAATTCTGGCGCGGTCAATACAACGATCGGGCAGCTATACTCCGCTCTCAATCCGGCCGTGAGCGAAGTGATAACACCCAATACCGGAATAGTCGCGACTGAAATTACTAACGACCAGCAGCAGACCACGCAGCTAGCGCAACAGATAAATACCCTTACCGCTCAAGAGCAGCAGCAGGTACAATCGCTGCAAGCCGAGTTCGCACAAATTCAGGCGGTAGTCTCCACCTATCAAAACCTGGCGCAGTTGTTCGAAGGCAGTGGCTCCAGCTCGGGTAGCGGCACTTCGACGCCGGCGCCCGGATCGAACCTGACTCTCTCGGGCTAACAGACTCGACAGGACCATCACGATGGCTAACCGTTTAGGATACGGCAACTATCAATCCATCAGCCTCGAAGGCGAGGCCGCGTATGAAGAACTCTATACGCGTCTGGCGCGATGGACGAGCGAGGCGATCATCCTTCAGCAGGACGAAAGGCAAACCGAGGCGGAAGCTAAACTCGATCGATGCATTGAGATTCTAGGCTATATGGATCGAGGTATCGATATGTCGCAAAACCGGGACGTGGCGACGGCTATTCTTAGTTTGCATCGATTTTCGATTGCATCGTTGGTACAAGCTAAAGGTGACCATACCATAGCAGAGCTGGAGCCTTTAGTTAAGGTTTTCCTTTCACTCACCGAAATCTTTACAGCTATCCGCGAAAGCCGTTCCAAAACCTCCGCCTAGTAACCTTACATTCAGAAGGACAACAATTCGCCTCTCGATCCCCCGGAGTGACGGCTGCTGACCGTCGTCCATCATATTAGTTCCAGGGAGTCTCTCGTCCATCACGACCGTTTGCTTTCGCATGCTGGCAGATGGGATCAGGATTGGGTGCTCAGGTATCGCCAGACGTGTCGACAGCCAAGGCTCATAGCGAACTTGATCGAAGATACGGGCCAGTCCGGATATTGATCATTAAGGACTCGCCGTCATGCCGCTTGGCGGTCACCACCGCCAACGGAGCCGGCGAGGGTCTTGAGTGGGTAGAAGTAATCGAAGGGACTATCGAAGATTTGGCGCAATACGATCCGGCGAAATGGGACTTGATGATCACCCATGTCCATGCAGATGACAGCGATGCAGCTTTAAATTGCATCGATGGAAAGAGACCGGCCGGAGATACCATCAAAGACTCAGCGGAAGATACAGCCGGCGGACCTGTCGGTATTTTCCGAAAGCTGTTTCGTCGCCGAAAGCCTAGCGAGTTCGACCTCGAGGAGCGGCGGTCGACAGGTCTATTTCTAACTGAAATTCAACGCGACATCGGCATCGCACTAAGCGCTATCGAGATGGGCGACTTCGACACCTTGGGTGAGATTGCGGCGCGCCTCAAACATGACGGCGCTATATACAACTTCGAAAAAATCAGCGGACTCGGCGCCGCCCTGTTTGATACGGTTCCCACGCGAGATGCAAGGACCGCGCGAAACATCGCACAAAAATTGATGGATCATCTGGGCAAGGCGCTGGGCGACTTTGCCGACTAGCTGAAGCCAAGGCTGACACTGATAGAGAGATGCGAAAACATTCACAAATCGACTTTGCAAGTATTCTAGGACTCCTGATCGGTCCGGCTTGCATCATCGTCGGTCAGTTACTGGAAGGAGGTAAACTTTCCACCCTATTGCAGACCAGCGCCGCCTTGATAGTTATAGGCGCCAGCATGGGCGCTTGTATGCTCTCGTTCTCGCCAACTTTCCTGTTTGCGGCCGCTCGCGACCTGCGCAAGGTCGTCGCCGAGACATCGCCCGATCTGTTTGATCTTATCGATCGCATCGTGAACTATAGCAACGTCCTCCATAAAGATGGGCCAGTAGCGCTTCAAACCTGGATCGCCAAGGAGCCTTACCCCATGCTATCGCTCGCGCTCAATCTTCTGGTCAGTAATGTCAGTCCTCAATCGATGATGGGAATCCTCGAGCGCAAGTTCCATGAAAATACTCGCCTCAACAACGCCGGCGCCGAGGTATTCGAGGCGGCCGGAGGCTACCTGCCGACCTTTGGCATTATGGGCGCAGTGCTAGGGCTCATTCACACGATGTCAATGCTGAATGAGCCCACCAAGCTAGGTGAGGGGATAGCTACGGCTTTCGTCGCGACTCTGTACGGAGTCGGCACCGCCAACCTGCTTGCATATCCTATCGGCAAAAAAATTCGCGCGCGGGCAAATACCGAAAAGGAACTCGATAAGATCGTCATCACCGCGATCAACGGCATCCAGTCAGGCCAACGCGGCATCGCATTGCGACAGGCGCTTACCGGCGGATCCGCCGTGGCGGCATCCGGTCAGTCAGCCGCTGCGTCAAGTCCGCCGCCCAATACCGAGAAGCAAGTACGTATCGCGCGCAAAGGTGCCGCGTAAGTAACGCGACGCTGCCGGACTTTGCCGAGTGACGATCGCGTCCGAATCAAATTCGGCTAACTCGCACCTCGCCGGCCGATTGAGCCGCGAGACTCCTCATCGCTGCTGCTTGAGTCGCATTTCTAATCGTATCGCCAAGGCCGTGTTCCGCCAGCCGGTCATAGAGACTCTTTCGCGAGATGCCGAGTAGTCGCGCCGCGAGCGCCTTATTGCCGCCGGTGTTGGTCAGCGTCCATACGATGTGATTGCGCTCGACTTCTTTCAATGAGCTGAAAACGATCGGGTCTTGCGTCTCAGGAACATCCTCATGTGTCGCTTGAGGTGCGGCGTATGGTTCGGAAGCCAGCTCGGCGGCGATAGTCAAATCCTCCGGCTTCAGAACTTCCGAGGTTGCGAAACTCAGCGCGGCCTCGATGGCGTTGCCAAGCTCGCGGACATTCCCTGGCCATGAATGGCGCATCAACAGATCGAGGGCTTCGGCTTCGATGCCCCTTACGGTGACCGGCTTGGCGAACTTCGTGTTGAACAACTCGACGAAATGGCGCACCAACAAAGGTATGTCGTCGATTCGCTCGCGCAGCGGAGCAGCGCGCACGACCCCGACTGCGAGCCGATAGTACAAGTCCTTGCGCAGCTGACCTTCGCGCACCGCGCGATCGGGTTCACGGTTGGTCGATGCGATGATACGCACGTCGACCGCAATCTCGCGCGTTCCACCGACTGGGCGCACCGAGCGTTCCTGGATCACGCGCAAAAGTTTCGCCTGCGTGTCCTGGCTCATCTCTGTAATCTCATCGAGAAAGAGCGTGCCGGCCTGAGCGGAACGAAACAGCCCGAGGTGATCGTGATTGGCGCCGCTGAAGGCTCCCTTGACGAAGCCGAACAACTCGCTCTCGATCAGGTCTTTGGGCAAGGCGGCGCAATTGAGCGCGACGAAGGGAGAGCCGGGAGACGAAGCGTCATGAAGCGCACGCGCTACGAGTTCCTTGCCGGTTCCGCTTTCCCCTACAATTAGTACAGTGCTCCTACCCGGTGATAATGCAATGATTTTGTTGATCATGTTGCGAACCGCCGGACTCTTTCCGACGATCCCGTGAAAGCGGTCGGGCTGATCGCCTTCGAAGCGCAGTAACTTCCGTTCTGCTTCGGCCATATGTATCCACTCCCCCCTGGCCTGTGTCGCTCCGCAAGTTACGGGCCACACTGTAGAGAAGTAATACAGTTTGTAGAGAGTGGTTAAGGCGAGCGTTGCTGCGTCCGGCAAGTTTCGGCGATGAGGAAGAAAGTGCCCGGACAGGGCGCGCGTTCCATGGAACCGGCTCCCCAGTTGACCGGTTATGCCTCGACTCGCAAGTTTACCATTTGTAGGAAAACTCGCCTAATACGTGAAGGAAAGAAGCCCCGGGAAAGCGCGGCGGATTAGCATTACCTGCCTCTGAAAACGGCATATTTTATCTATTCCGGGCCATATTAACCTTTCCAAGCTTATCTGGTAGCCTCCTGCCGATCCGACAGATAACAACAAGTGTTCATCGCGATGTGAATTCTAGGATATTTGGCTTATGACGCGTTATGGTCGCTCTAGCAAGGCCAGTCCGGATGAAGGTAGAGGTGGATGTGCTAGCGAATGCGGAGTCACCGCTAAAGAACACCAAGCTCCTCGTAGTAGACGATAGTCATAGTAATCGACGCCTGCTACAGGCGATCTTCGGCTCCGAGGGCTGCGAAGTTGCGCTCGTCGGCAGCGGCGATGAGGCACTGCCTGCGATAGCGGCGCATGCTCCCGACGCCGTGCTGCTGGATTTGCGGATGCCCGGGCTCGACGGCATTCAGACACTGCGGCGTATGAAGCAGGCGGCGCCCAATTTGCCCATCCTGATGCTTACTTCATACGGCGACTTGGAAGCGGCGGTCGAAGCGACCGGACTGGGCGCCGACGACTTCATCAATCGGCCGATTAGTAACGATGATCTCGTGGTCCGCGTCGCGCATGCGGTCGAGCATCGAAAGCTGCTCGACGAGTTGGAGGCGCTGCGCAGCAAGGTCTCCGAAGGCCAATTCATCAGACGCTTGATGGCGCCGAGTCCCGCGATGTCTGCGGTGGTGGACAGCATTCGCCGGGTCGCGAAGTCCAACCTGACTGTCCTCATCACCGGCGAAACCGGGACCGGCAAGGAACTCGTCGCGAGGGCGGTCCATCAGGAAAGTGAGCGGCGGGATATGCCGTTCATCGCGGTCGATTGCGGCGCGCTACCCGAAAACATCATCGAGTCGGAACTGTTTGGATATCACAGGGGCGCGTTCACTGGCGCCGATCGTCAAAAGCCCGGCTACTTCGAGGCCGCGGAGGGAGGTACGTTATTTCTTGATGAGGTCGGCAACCTTCCGTCCGCGACCCAGATCAAGTTGCTGCGCGTGATCCAGGAACGCGAGCTGCGCCCGCTCGGCAGCGTTCAGTCATCGCCGCTGGACGTGCGTCTGCTCGCCGCCACCAATGAAAAGCTCGAGGCCGGTATTCCGACCGCGCAATTCCGTGCCGACCTCTATTACCGTCTCGCCGAATTCTCGATCACTGTTCCGTCGCTGCGCGAGCGCCGCGAGGACCTTCCGATGCTCGCGCGACGCTTCATGGAAGAAGCGGCGTTGGAACTCGGCCGTCCCATTTGCAGCATCGCTCCGGCCGCGCTGGAAACGCTGGCTGCGCATTCATGGCCGGGCAACATCCGCGAGCTGCGCAACGTGATGCGTAACGCAGTCGTGCAATGCCAGGGGGTCGTCATCGAGCTGGATCATGTACGCCTGGCGATGGGCAGCATCGAACGGCCGGAGATCGCCCCGGCGTCCGACGCGACGGTTTCGCCGCCGATGCCTTTGCGCAAGATTCGCGACGAAGCGCTCGCGACGGTTGAGCGAAAGGCAATTGCCGATGCGTTGCGGTTTACCAATGGGAACAAGGCGGCTGCGGCGCGGCTACTTGAGGTGGACGTGAAGACGCTGTATTCGAAGCTGCGTCAGTACCATCTGGATTCGTAGGAAGGTGCCGCCCACGGCCACAAGCGTTTATTGCCCTTCGTTCCACGCCCGGTTGAAATTGCTCTGACCGCTCGCCAATATCGCGAGCAGTTGTTCACATCACACGAGGTGTAGTCGCGCACGGGGATGCGCGAGGCGTGGGGAGTGGAGGAGGGCGGCTACCGCGATGGAACATCTGCACGCGATCTTAAGCACGCAATTCCTGCCGCATGGGAGTTGCTACCTGTGGAATCGCCATCTCATCTGGCTCCATGTCATCTCCGATTCCGCAATCGCGTTAGCCTACTATGCGATTCCGGTCGAGCTG
>Ga0070735_10003174_pt1 | contig 14505 bp, 10 predicted proteins | sample Coa_R1_FD_66443 | JGI IMG/M metagenome (GOLD analysis project Ga0070735, IMG submission 66443) | Surface soil microbial communities from Centralia Pennsylvania, which are recovering from an underground coalmine fire - Coalmine... | ecosystem: Environmental > Terrestrial > Soil > Unclassified ...
GCACCGGCAACAGCACATCCAGTTCCGGCCCCATCAGCCCCACCAGCTCCGCGTTCGCGCCCATACCAGAATCCTGGCAGACGACACGTCGCAAACTCGGCTTATTTCGAAGCGTTTCCCCTGACCACGACGTTGCCACAACGACGTAGTTACCGCCCCCCGCGGTCCGGGCGCCCGGCCGCGAAGATCACCAGGATCCGGTGATGAGCTCTCGCCCGGTCGCTGGCGAGGCTGGCAGCAGCATCGCCTCCAGCCACCCCGGCCACCGCACCGGCCGGGTTCACCCCGCCTTCCGAACGGAGATCGCAATGTCTGAGGCCAAGACCGCCGACGCCCCGCCACGCGGCGACGTCCCTGAGCGCGGCCTGCTGATCGGCGGTAAGAGCGTCCCGGCGAGTTCCGGCAAGCTCGCCGACGACGTCTGCCCGTGGGACGGCGAGCTCTACGCCCGCGTCGCGGCCGGCACGCCGGCGGACATCACCCGGGCCGCCGACGCGGCCCAGGCCGCGTTCCCCGGCTGGTCCCAGCTGGGGGCGTTCGAGCGGCGCGAGATCTTCCTGCGGGCCGCCGACGTGATGGCCAGCCGCGGCGAGGAGGCGATCGTGGCCCTGGCCCGGGAGACCGGGGCGTCGCGGCTGTTCGCGGAGTTCAACCTGGCGTTCTGCATCCAGGTGCTGCGCGAGGCCGCGGCGGCGTGCACCCGTCCGGTGGGCGAGCTGCTGCCCACCTCGATCCCGGGTGCCTACTCGATGGCCCAGCGGATCCCGTTCGGCGTCGTGGGGGCGATCTCACCGTGGAACGCGCCGCTGGTCCTGGGCATCCGGTCGATCGCCATTCCGCTAGCCGTCGGCAACACCGTGGTGATGAAGCCGAGCGAGGATGCTCCGGTCACGTGCGGGCTGCTGCTGGCCGATGTCCTGACCGACGCGGGGCTCCCGGCCGGGGTCCTCAATGTCGTCACCAACGACCTGGCCGATGCCGGCGAGGTGGTCGCCGCCCTCATCGCCGACCCGCGGGTGCGGATGGTGAACTTCACCGGCTCGACCGGCGTCGGGCGGATCATCGGGGTCCAGGCCGCCCAGCACCTCAAGCCGGCGGTGCTCGAGCTCGGCGGGAAGAACCCGCTCATCATCCTGGAGGATGCCGACCCGGACCTCGCGGTCGACGCCGCCGTCTTCGGGGCGTTCATGAACTCCGGGCAGCTCTGCATGTCGACCGACCGGATCATCATCCACCAGAGCCTGGTCGAGCGGTTCATCCCGCGCTACGTGGAGCGGGTCACGGCGCTGCCGGCCGGCGACCCCGCCGATCCCGCGACGATCGTCGGGCCGCTGATCAACCGGCGTGGCGCGCAGCGTGTCTCCGCGCTGGTCAAGGACGCCGCCGCCAAGGGGGCCACCCTGCTCACCGGCGACGGGGCGATCGGGGGGCCGAACGGAACGCTCATCAGGCCGGTGGTGCTCACCGACGTGACGACCGACATGGACATCTTCGCCGCCGAGATCTTCGGTCCGGCGACGGTCATCCACCCCGTCGACTCGGCTGAGGCCGCGATCGAACTGGCCAACGACACCGAATACGGCCTGACCGGCGGGGTCATCTCCCGAGACCTCAACGCGGCCCTGAACGTCGTCGCACGCGTCCGGTCGGGGATCATCCACGTCAACGACCAGGGCATCGCCGATGAGCCCATGGCCCCCTTCGGCGGCGTGCAGAACACCGGCTACGGCAGGTTCGGCGGCACGGCCGGCATCGAGTCGTTCACCGAGCAGCGCTGGGTCACGATCCAGCACACCGGGCGCCCCGCCTACCCGTTCTAGGGCGGACCCTCGCCAGTGTCGCCGAAGGTGACCGGGCAGGCGAGGTGGGGCACCGGGGTCTGGACGAGGGCCGGCCGCGCCGGGGCGGGGCGGCCGGGCCCGGTGATGTAGGTGGCGGCGAGCACCGCGGCGCAGGCGAACGCGGCCGCGCAGATCCAGCTGATCTGCGCGAAGCTGGACTGGAACTGCGCCGGGTGGATGTAGGCCGCCCCGGTGAGACCGGTGATGGGCGGCAGCGCGGCGATCCAGAGCAGGCCCGCTACCCGCGACACCGCGTTGTTCACGCCGGAGGCGAGACCGGCCACGGAATCAGGGGCGGAGCTCATCGCGGTGGCGGTCAGTGGCGGTACGAGGGACGCCAGGCCCAGGCCGAACAGCAACGCCAGCGGGAATACGGCCGTCCAGTAGCCCGCGTGCGAGCCGATGCGCACGGCGAGGACGCAGGCAGCCGCGCACAGCAGGCAGCCCGCCACCAGCAGCGGCCGGGGCCCGGTCCGCTGCGCCAGCCGGCCGCTGGTTCCGGACAGCAGCAAGGTCACGACGGTGACCGGCACCAGCGCCGAGCCCGCCACGACCGGGCTGTAGCCGGCGACGATCTGCAGGGCCGGGATGAACACGAACGCGAAGCCGCCCAGGGCGCCGTAGCTGACGAAGGTGACGGCATTGGCGGCGCGGAACTGCGCCGGGGCGAAGATCGTCAGCGGGAGCATGGGATGGCTCCCGCGCCGTTCGGCCACGGCGAAGGTGACCGAGGACGCCACGGCCAGGATCGCGGCCGCGGTGAATCCCGGTGACCTTACGCCCGCGCCGGGCAGGACAATGATCGCGTAGGTGATCGCGGCCAGCGCGGCGACGCCGGCCAGCGCGCCGAGCCAGTCCGCGCTCCCGGACTGCGAGGTATCCCGGGATTCCGGAACGTGCCGCAGCGTCGCCCACGCCGTCACCGCGGCCACCGGAACGTTGATCAGGAAGATCCACCGCCAGCTGCCGGCTTCCAGCAGCCACCCGCCCAGGAAGGGCGCGATCGCGGCGGACACCCCGCTGAAGCCGGCCCACGTCCCGATCGCGCGCACCCGGTCGCCGGGGGTGAAAGCGGCCTCGATGATCGCCAGGCTGGCCGGTGTCATCAGCGCGCCGCCGATACCCTGCACGGCCCGCGCGGCGATGAGCCAGCCGATGCCGGGCGCGGCCGCGCACAGCACCGAGGCCAGGGTGAACCAGGCCAGGCCGGCCAGGAACACCCGACGCCGCCCCCACCGGTCGCTGAGCGAGCCGGCCAGCAGGATCAGCGAGGCCAGGGTCAGCGTGTAGCTCGTGACCGTCCATTGCAAGTCCCCGAAGCCAGCGTGCAGGTTCCGCCCGATCGCGGGCAGCGCGACGGCGACCACCGTGGAGTCGATCCCCGCCACCGACGACCCCAGGATCATCGCCGCGACCACCCACCGGCCCTGCGCGGAGCGGTAGGCGAGCAGTCCGTCGGCCGCTGGCCCGCCCACCCTAGGTGAGGGTGAGGATGATGCGCTCGTGGACGGTGCCGCTTTCCAGCTGGCGGTGCGCCTCGGCGGCCTCCTGCATAGGCATGGTCTGGTGCGCGCGCAGCCGGAGCCGGCCGTCGCCCAGCCGGGTGATCGTCTCATCCAGGGCGCCGGGAGCACGGCCGGGCGTGGGTTCCGACAACGTGACGCCGAAGTCCGCGGCGGCCGGGTCCGACAAGGTGATGACCCGCTCCGGTCCGCCGGCCAGGGCGATCGCGTCGGCCAGGACGCCCTTGCCGGCCGCGTCGAACACCGCGTCGATCGCACCCAGCGCCCGGACCCGGTCGGCCACCCCCGGACCGTACCGCACCGGTGCCGCTCCCAGCTCGCGGGCGAGCGCTTCGTCGTGCTGGCCGACCACGCTGATCACCGTGACCCCCTGGGCGACCGCGAGCTGCGTGGCGATGACACCGACCGATCCGCCGCCGCCGAACAGCAGCAGCGTCTCCCCGCCCTTGACGTCCAGCTGCCGCAGCACACCGACGGCCGCCTCGGCCGAGCTCGGCAGCGCGGCGGCCTCGACCCACGAGACGGTGTCGGGCTTGCGGGCCCAGATCGACGCCACCGCGTACTCGGCGTACCCGCCGAGGCCGAACAGCAGGGCCGTGACGTCGTCGCCTGCGGACGTGCCGGTCACTCCGGGCCCGGCCGCGTCGACGGTGCCTGCCGCCTCGTAGCCGAGCACGGCGTCAGGGGGCAGCGGGATGTTGTCCTTGAGGTAGCCGGCCCGCAGAGCCAGGTCGGTCGGGCTGATGCCGGCCGCCTTGACCTTGATCCTGATCTGTCCCTGGCCCGGTTCGGGCAGCGGGACCCCCGCCCACTTCAGCACCTCAGGCGGTCCGTATCCGGTCAGCACAACCGCGTTGGGCATGGCCGGTCCTTCCTGGTAGCCGGGTGACGGTCCATGACGCCATCGTCACGGGGGAGCAGGTGAGAGCGCATCACCGGGATTCGGTGATGCGCCGGGCTAGTGCATGGGGCCGGCCGCCAGCAACCGCAGCTCCCGCGCCCGCTGCACAGCCGAGGACCGGTCGCCGACCTGGAGCTTGGCGTAGATGCTGCGAAGATGCGTACTGACGGTGTTCAGGGAAACGGACAGCTCGCCCGCGATCTCGGGCCTGGACAGGTTCGTCGGCAGGTATCGCAGCACCCGCAGCTCGCCCGGGCTGAGTTCCTCGGCCGGCCGCGGTGACCGCTGCTCCGCGGCCGCCTGGGATGAACCGTGCAGGACATCGAGAATCTCGGCCCGCAGCGCGGCGTGCGCCGTCTCGTGCCGCGGCAGGGCCTCGAGCAGCTCCCGGGAGCCGGTCATCGCGAACGGCAGGACCAGCCGGTCGGGCTCGGCCAGGGTCAGCGCGCGTTCGGCCGCTTCATGGGCCGCGCGCTGGTCACCGAGCTGACGATGGGCCAGCCCGGCCAGCAGCTGCGCTTCGACGAGGGTAACGTAACCGATGACCGGCGCGGTGCCGTCGAGAACATCCCGCACCGCGCGCAGGGCCCCGGCCGGGTCGCCCTCCGCGAGGCAGATCACCGCGCAGGCATCACGGAGCTCACCGGACCCGGATCGCTCGTCACCGACCGCGGCGAGCACCGCGCGGGCTTCGCCGGGGCTGCCGAGGCGGGCCTGCGTGGCCACCAGCCAGCTGGTCACCAGGCTTGCCAGCGCGTGCGATCCCGCGAGCCCCGATTGCAGGCGTTCGGCCGCGCCGAACTCCTCGAACGCCTCCGGCAGGCGGTCATGGCAGGCGTGCAGCATGCCGCTCCCGATATGCATGAGCAGCCACATGTCCGGCCCGGTGTCTGTCTGCAGGGCCCGCGCGGCGCGCCGCAGCCACCGCTCGCCCTCGTCGAACTCGCCGGTCCAGATCATCGTGCCGGCCAGCGTGTTCAGCGCGGGCGCGATCACCGGTTCCGCGCCCCAGCCGTACTGCTCGGCCAGCGCTATGGCCTCGCGGCAGCGCGCCTGAGCGGTGGCGAACGGATGGATCTTCGACGCGAACGCCAGCTGCGCGAGGCAGCCGACTTCGAGGTAGGGGCGGCCGATCTCACGGGCCAGGATGGCGCCCTCCCGGAGGTGGCGCTCGGCGTCTTCAAGCCCCAGGGACCACGCTTCGGCCGTCCCCAGGTTCATCAGCGCCACCGCGCGCAGGTCGCTGCCCAGGACGATGTCCTCGTCGGACGGCCCGGACACCGGGGAGTCAAGGAATCTGACCTGCTCGATGACGCCGGCCAGGTTACCGCGCCGCCTGGCCAGCGACACCTTCAGCGACGCGATGGCCACCTGGAGGCGGCGGCGGCGGTCCGGCGGCGCCCCCTCGGCGTAGGTCTCGGCGACCGCCAGATGGGCGGCGGACTCGTCCAGGCGCCCCTGAACCAGGTCGCCCGCGGCCCGTACCAGGGCCAGCTCCGGGTGATACTCACCCGGCGGGAACGCCCGCACCAGCGCCTGCATGGTCTGCGCCTGCCCGTCAAGGGTCAGGCTGAACGAATGGTCGGCCAGCAGCCGGGCCGCGTCGGCCCAGTCGCCCGCCGCCTGGGTATGCCGGATGGCGTCCACGACCCGGCCCTGCCGGAGGAACCAGCCGGCCGCCCGCCGGTGCAGGACCGGCACGTCCGCGGCCAGCGTCCGGCGCAGCTCGAGCTGCAGGAAATCCGCGAGCAGGTGGTGATAGCGGAACCACCTCCGCTCCGGGTCGAGCGGCACCACGAACGCGTTGGCGTCCTCGAGGTCGAGCAGGATCCGGTCCGAGCCCGGCCGGCCGGTCAGCAGATCGGCCAGGTCGCCGTTGACCCGGTCCAGCAGGGAAGTGCGCAGCAGCAGATCCTGGACCTCGGGCGGCTGGCGTTCCAGCATCTCGGCGAGCAGGTACTCCGCGACCGTGCGGTCGCTGCCGGAGAACTCGGTGACGAACCGCTCCGGGTCGGGGTGACCGGCCAGGGAGATCGCCGCGAGCCGCAGGCCCGCGGCCCACCCCTCGGTCCGCTGGTACAGCAGCGCCGCTCCCGCCGCCGAGAGCGCGATGCCTGAGGCGGCCAGGAGCTCCCGTGTTTCGCGCTCGGTGAACCGCAGGTCGGCCGCGCGGATCTCGGCCAGCTCGCCGGCCAGCCGCAGTTGATGCAGGCCCAGCCGCAGATCGTGGCGCGTGGTCAGGATCACGTGCACCTGCGGGGGAAGGTCCGTCAGCATCCCGGCAAGCTGAGCGAGTGCTTCCGGCGAGGTCAGCTCGTGCAGATCATCGATAACCAGCGTGCCGCCGCCAGGAGCATCGGCGAGCTCCGACCGCACCCGGTCGGCCATGGCTGGCGCATTGAAGTCAGGCGTCGCCGCCGACGGTCCCGCGCCGCTGGTCGCCGCCGACGCATGACGCACCGCGTCGAGCAGGGCCAGCCAGAACTGCTGGGCGTCCTGCTGGTCGCGTTGCACCTGCAGCATGGCGAGCCGGCGGGTCTGCCCCGGACCGCCAACCCAGGCACGTAGCAGCGACGTCTTCCCGCTGCCGGCCGGCGCCGAGATGACCGTCACCTTCCGCGCCGCCGCGCGATCCAGGGCAGCGACAAGATCACCCCGGTCGATCAGCCGGGGAGCTACTGGAGCCACCGTCAAAGACCTGCCTTGGAATCTGCGCCGGGCACGCTCGCGCCGGTCACGTACCTCCTGGACACCTTCTGCCTCGCTACCAGGCCAGCGCGCGTGCTGTCAATGGCGCGGAGCCCGGTACCGCGAATCACCTGGATCTGACGATGGCCTTTCACCCGGCTGGCGGCGAGCCTGGGCCGTTCGCGACGGCTCGCGCGGCCATCAGCGGACGTGCTCCGAGATTCCAGGGAGATACCGTGACATCACCAGTCTCCGGCGCGGAAAGCGCCCCCGGCGGCCGCCGCCTGGGCCTGGCCCTGCTGGTCATCGCCACCGCCCAGCTCATGGTCGTGCTGGACGCCACCATCGTCAATGTGGCGTTGCCGCATGTGCAACGGGCGCTCGGCTTCTCCGGCAGCGGCCTGGAGTGGGTGGTGAACGCCTACGCGGTCACCTTCGGCGGGCTGCTCCTGCTCGGCGGCCGCGCCGGTGACATCCTGGGCCGGCGGCGGGTGTTCGTCTCCGGGCTCCTGCTGTTCTCCGGAGCGTCGCTGCTCGGCGGGTTCGCCACCAGCGAGTGGTGGCTGCTGACCGCGCGGGCGGTCCAGGGGGTCGGCGGCGCGGTGATCGCGCCGACCGCCCTGGCGCTGATCACCACCAACTTTCCCGAAGGCGGGGAACGCAACCGGGCGTTCAGCGTCTACGCGGCGATGGCCGGCGCCGGCAGCGCGGTGGGCCTGCTGCTGGGGGGCATCCTGACCACTTACGCGTCGTGGCGGTGGGTGCTGTTCGTCAACGTCCCCATCGGGATCGTGGTGGCGGCCGCCGCGCCGCGCGTGCTGGCCGAATCGCCCCGCAGGCCGGGCCGGATCGACGTGGCCGGCGCCGTCACCGGCACCTGCGGCGTCGCGCTGCTGGTCTACGGCTTGTCCAAGGCCGCCACCGGGGCTGATGGCATATCGCACTGGGGCGACGCCCAGGTGCTGGCGTCGCTGACCGCGGCCGTGGTGCTGCTCGTATCGTTCGTGCTGGTCGAGACGCGCAGCCCGCACCCGCTGCTGCCGATGCGGGTCCTGGCCGACCGCGACCGGGCGGGTTGCTACCTGATCATGCTGTGCGTCGCCACCGGGCTGTTCGGCCTGTTCTTCTTCCTCACCTTGTTCATCCAGACCGTCCTCGGCTACAGCGCGATCCGGTCGGGCATCGCCTACCTGCCGTTCGCCGTCGGGGTCGTGACCGGCTCCGCGCTGGCCTCGCCACTGGTGCCGCGGATCGGACCGCGCCCGCTGATCGTGGCCGGTGCCGCCATGGTCGCGGGCGGGATGTTCTGGTTTTCCAGGCTGACCGAGCACGCCGGCTACGCCAGCCAGTTGCTCGGCCCGCAGCTCGTCAGCTCGCTCGGGCTCGGCCTGGTGTTCGTCCCGATGGCCCTGGTCGCCCTGCACAACGTGGCCGAGCAGGACTCCGGCGTCGCCTCCAGCCTGCTCAACACCGCCCAGCAGGTCGGCGGCGCGATCGGGCTGGCACTGCTCGGCACCGTCGCCTGGACGACCGTCGCGAACAGCGTCAGGACCCAGGCCGCGAGGCCAGGCACCGCCCCGTCCGCGGCCAGCTACGACCACGCCCTGACGGTCGGGTTTTCCCGTGCGTTCGTGGTTGCCGCGGGGATCGGGCTGCTCGCCCTGCTCATCGCGATCGGCACCATCCGGGTCCGCCGTCAGGACCTGGCGGGTACCGCGCCCGAGCCGCAAGCGGCGGCTTCGCGGCCCGCGCCATCGCAGCCTGCGGCGCCGCAGGTCGCGACCGTGCAACAGCACGAGGACCGAGCCGCCCTCGCCGCGGCGACCCGTCCTTGCCGGTTCTGCTAGCCCGCGGGACATCTGATCATCGAGTACGGCGGCTACGACCCGCCCGCCCTGCTGGCCGCGGTCCCCAGGTCACCGGGATCCGGTGACGATCTCTAACCTGGCCGGCGCTGACCATGATCGTGCCCGCCCGCGGCGCATGAACCCTGCATGTCCATGGAAGGATTCCCGATGTCAGCTGCCTCATCCCCGGACGCACCGAAGGCCCGGGAAGCACTGAACCGCCGCTCGTTCCTCGCCCGCGGCGCCGCGGTGGCCGCCGTCCCCGCGGTCGCGACCCTGGCCGGAGGAGCCTTCGCCGAACGGGCGTCGGCCGGCACCCTGCCCGACTACACGCCGGTACCGCCGTCCTCGCTCGGCCCCGCCGTCAACGCGCAGGGCTACCACGTCGGGCGGGTGGAGAAGAACCTCTACTGGGTCACCGACGCCGCCTACCAGGCCGCCTTCCTGACCACCCGGGACGGGGTGGTCCTGTTCGACGCGCCACCGAGCATCGGGCACAACCTGCAGCGCGCCATCGACGAGGTCGCCTCGGCCAACGGCGTGTCCGGCAAGGTGACCCACATCGTCTACTCGCACCACCACGCCGACCACCTGGGTGCCTCGTCGCTGTTCGGCCGGGACGTGACCCGGATCGGCCAGGCCGAGACCAAGCGGCTGCTCGCGCAGGAGAACGACCCGGCCCGGCCCGTGCCCGACATCACCTTCGATACCAGCTACACCCTGCGGGTGGGCGGGGAGCGGGTCGAGCTGGCCTGGCACGGCACCAACCACACCCCAGACAACAGCTACATCCACTTCCCCGACCACGACGCGCTCATGCTCGTCGACATCTGCCTGCCGCGCTGGGTGCCGTATGACAGCTTCAACCTGAACGAGGACGTCCAGGGCTCCATCGCCGCCCCGGCCACGGCGATGGCCTACCCGTGGAAGCACTTCATCGGCGGGCATATGGGCCGACTCGGCACGCGCGACGACCTGGTCGTGTACCAGCGGTACGTCCACGACCTCATCGCGAGCGTGAAGTCGGCCCTGACCGCGGTCGACCCGACCCCGTTCTTCGTCAAATACGGGGACAACGAATGGGCCGCCGTCAAGGAGTACCAGGCCGCGCAGGTCGGCTACGCGGCCGCGCCGGTCATCAAGAAATACCTGGGCGTCCTAGCCGCCGCCGACGTCTACACGGCCAGCACCGCGTTCGTCCTCCTCGAGTCGATCCGCCTCGACCTCGGCATCGGCTCGCAGGTTCACGCGTAGGCAGCCTGAGAGAAATGACATGACCATGAAGGTTCATCGCGGGAAGACGATCGCCGCCTTGGCCGCGGCCGCGAGCCTGGCTCTGAGCCTGGCTCTAGCTACCGGTGCCGTGCCGTCGCAGGCTGCGCCTGTCCTAGCGAGCACGAAGGTCGGCGCGTGCTTGAGCGCGAGCGAGCTGTCCGACCTGCCGCTCACCAACCGCCACCTGACCGAGCGCGAGAGGTGCAATCTCGCGGTCGTCCTGCGCGCGTACCACGACGGGGAGGGTACTTCCCTGGACCCCCAGGGGTTCAGGGATCTGTTCGCAGCGGACGGTGTGCTCAACGGCATCGGCGACGTGGTCAGCATCGAGCTCTCGATCCAGGGCACCTTCCTCGGGCCGTTCCAGACGCCCGCCGGCGTGATCAAGCCGACGGGGGCCAAGATCGACTTCCCGACCGCCGATTTCTGGTACCTGCGCCACGGCAAGGTCGAGGTGTTCGACTGCCACATCGCTTTTACCACCCTGTACGCGCAGCTGGGCACACTGCCCGACTACGCGTCCGCAGTCGGGAAAGCCTTATCCCATCCGGCTCGTGAACTGGTTCATGTCGAAATAGTCCCGCCAGGCGTTGATCTTGCCGTCGCTGACCTCGAAGGTGCCCATGACCGGCAGCTGACCGGCTCCTGCGGGATGTTGTGGTAAACGGCGTCCTCGGTGAAGAATGCGGCCAGCTCGACTGCTCCCATGTTGTCGGACCACGCGGCGCAAAATCTGCGCACCACCTCGACCGGGCTTTCCATCTGGCTTCTCCTGTGGTCAAGCGTCTCGGCCGGGCTCGCCGTGGCTGGCGTTGGCGCGGCCGCGGCCCCAGTAGGCCTTGGGTGACATCTGGTCCTGGCCGAGCCCTCGTTCGGCCAGCACTTCCCGGAGCCGGGACACGACAGCCGCCTCGCCGAACAGGTAGGCGTGGCCGCGGCCGGGCGGCAGCTCGATCTCGGCTGCCTCGGCGGCCAGCGCCGCCGGGTCACCAGCGGGCGCGCCGAGACGGTGCAGCCAGGAGATGCGGATGGTACCCGGGCCAGCCAGGTCCTGCTCGTCGCTCTCCTCGGGGACCTCGAGCACGAGCGTGGCCGGGCGATCAGGCGGCAGCGCTTCGGTCATCGCGAACGCCGCGGGCAGCGCCGACTCGTCGCCGATGAACAGGTGCCAGTCGGCCGTGGCCGACGTGGTGATCTTCCCGCGCGGCCCGATGCCCTCGATCGTGTCGCCGGGGCGGGCCGACCGCACCCAGCGCTCACCGGGTCCGTCGCCGTGCAGCACGACGTCCAGCGTGAGCAGCCGTGCGGCCGGGTCGAGGTGCCGGATGGTGTAGCGCCGCCGTACCGGGCGGTTGCCCTCGGCCGCCACCAGCAGCATCACATCCTGGCCAGGCAGGTAGCCGAACCCGTCGAGCTGCGGAGCGGTCAGCCTGAGCCGCTGCACGTGCGGGGTGAGCCGGGCTGAGTCGACGACCTCGAAGTCCAGCCGGGTGGTGCTGGCCAGCGGCCCGGTCAGCTGCGCGAACGGATCGTCCAGTTCCGCTCGAGTTGATCCCGGCAGTGCGTCAGCCATGAGACGGCCAGCCCTTTCTGCTTGATGCTCGTATGCCAGGCACGATAACGCTGCCCGGCGTCGCCTGCTTCCCGGCCCGCGCGGGACGGAATGCCCGGGTGTGCAATCCGGCCGGGCCGGATGCACATTGGGCTGATGAGGATACGACACCTGGACAAGGTTCCGTCCGTGCATCCCGAGGCCTACGTCGCGCCGACCGCGGTGCTGAGCGGCGAGGTCCGCGTCGGCCGCGGCAGCTGCATCATGCACGGCGCGGTCGTGGCCGCCGAGGGCGGCCCGGTTGAGATCGGCGCCAACTGCGTGATCATGGAGAACGCGGTGCTGCGCGGCACCCCGCAGAACGCCCTCATCATGGGTGATCACGTCCTGGCCGGCCCGCACTCGCACCTGACCGGCTGCGGGATCGCCGACGAGGTGTTCATCGCCACCGGCGCCCGGGTCTTCACTGGCGCGCAGCTGGGCCGGGCCAGCAGTGTCGCCCTCGGCGGCACGGTCCACATCGGCTGCGTTGTGCCGCCGCTGACCCGGATCCCCATCGGCTGGGTGGCCGTCGGCGAACCCGCACGCATCTACCCGCCCGGCGACGCGGAGGCGATCCGGGCCGGCGTCGCCGAGGTCGGCGGCGGCTTCCTGCCGTTCGTATTCGGTATCGAGGAGGCCGCCGACCGCCGCGAGCAGATGCAGGCCGCGCTCCAGCGCTACACCACGGCGATTGCCCGCCAGCACCGCCAGGACGAGGTCATCCCCGGCTCAGACCCGATTCCGGGAGCAGGTCAGTGACACTCGGGCCTGATGCGGGGCGAGGGCGTAGCACCAGGGCGCACGCGGTGGCCGCGATAAACACGAGCAGGGTCAGCACGTAGTAGTTGCCGATGATCAGCTCCAGTCCGCGCCAGGTGAACTCGACCGTGCCGTAGTTGCCCCGGTTCGGCGCGAGAAGCAGCAGCCCGCGCGGCATCAGCGGGGCGTTCGGGTCGTAGCCGCCCTGGTTGCCGATGGGCAGGGGCCACCAGCCGAACAGGCCCGCCACCAGCGCGACGCCGAGGATCCGGTAGCCGAGGCGCCGTGGCCCGTACGCGGCCAGGGCAAGTGCCGGTACCACGTACACGTAGTGGTGCGACCAGCTGACCGGGGACACCAGCAGGCCGGTCGCGGCGCATGCGACCAGGCCGAGTAGCTCGTGGCCACGCCGGCTCGCCAGTATCGAGGTGGCGAGCCCGGCGATGCCGACGGCGGCCGCCGCGACCAGCCAGTACGCGTGCGCGTGCGGCCCGGCGTGGCTCAGCCGCAGGATGACGCCGTTAAGGGACTGGTTGTCCAGGTGAAAGTGTTTGCTCGGCCCGAAGAACTGCCCGCCCCAGAAGACCGCGGAGGCGTGCGGCAACAGCGCGAACCCGAGTCCCACCGTGACCGCGAACGTCAGCGCGCTGACCGCCGCGGCCTTTACCCGCCGCGTGAACAGCAGGTACGGAATGAAGATCAACGGCGTGAGCTTGATCCCCGCCGCCAGCCCGATTGCGATGCCCTTGCCCGTGACGCGGTCCGGCAGCGCGAGATCGCCCACCACCAGGGCCAGCAGCACGACGTTGATCTGCCCGAAGAACAGCGTCATCGCCACCGGTTCGAGCCAGAGGCCCACCGCGGCGATCGCAAACGCCGCTGCCGCCCTGGCCAGGCCGGCGGGCCGCCCGGCGAGTCCCAGGGAAAGGTACGCCACCACCGGGAGCAGCCCGATCGTGAGCACCGCCAGCCCGGCCTGCCAGGTCGCGAACGAGGCACCGCTCCCCGCGGCGAACAGGAGCGCGGCGAACGGCGCGTAGATGAACGGCAGCTTCGCCGGACCGAGCCCCAGCGCGTAGAGCATCGCCGGCTGGTTCCGCACCGCGATACCGCCATCCCGGTAGACGGCCGTGTCGATCTGCTTCCAGTAGTCCTGCGGGGACGCGTGGACGAGCAGGGCATAACCGGCCACGGCCAGCAGGAACAGCGTGACCGCGGCGATGAGCCAGGCGGCTGGCCGTATTCGAGTCACCTCGCCGCCCCTCAGCCGGGAACCGTCCTCGTCGTGTTCGCTGACCATGATGTCAAACCGACCGCCAGGAGGAGAAAATGACCGTTGTCGTTTCAGCAGGGCGGCGGCCCTGACCGGCCAGCCCGACTTCCCCGGCGACAGGGCCCGGACCAGCGGGCCGCCATCCCCTGACGACAGCCCCGCCAGACCCCGCTACACGAGCGTGACGCCGGTGAGCGCGGCCAGCCGGTCCATCAGCTGGTCCTGGAAGGCCGGGTCACGGGCTTGTGCCGCGGGCGCCTGCCGCTGCCGGTGGTACCAGTAGCCGCCGCTCACGGTTGCCGCGGCGTCGTCGCTGACGGCCAGCCAGGTCTGGGTGAGATAGCCCTGCCGCAGATCGCCGGTTGCCGCGGGGCCGCCCATTTTGGTCGGCACCCATCCCGGGTCGACGGCGTTGCTGAGCACGTCTGGCCAGCGGCGCGCGAGGGCAAGCGCGAGCGCGATTACCTGCAGCTTGCTCTCCGAGTAGGCCTGCGCGGCGTCCCAGGGCCGTTCGGTCCAGTCGATGTCCCGGAGGGACCCCGCACCGGCGTGATGCAGCCCGCTGCTGAGGTAGATGAGCCGATCCGGACGGCCGATCAACGCCGTGAGCAGGTAGGGCGCGAGGGTATTCACCGCGAGAGTCTTCGCGTGACCGTCGGCGGTCGCGGCGCGGGACGGTTCGAGGTAGACGCCGGCATTGTGGATAACAGCGTCCATCCGGCCGATCTGGTTCACCTGACCGGCGAGGTCCCGGGTCTCGGCCGCGCTGCTGAGATCGCCGATGACCACTCCCGCGGCGGCCGG
>Ga0070735_10003175_pt1 | contig 14504 bp, 18 predicted proteins | sample Coa_R1_FD_66443 | JGI IMG/M metagenome (GOLD analysis project Ga0070735, IMG submission 66443) | Surface soil microbial communities from Centralia Pennsylvania, which are recovering from an underground coalmine fire - Coalmine... | ecosystem: Environmental > Terrestrial > Soil > Unclassified ...
CGGCCGCCCAGCGTGGCTTTAAAGGAAAGAAGGCCGTCGAGGACGAATGTCAATCTGCTGGGCGTCCAGGTCGACCTTGATATAGAGAAATCCGGGCTCGCACCGACACACCTACATGGCCTGGCCCGCCCGTCGGCCGTCGACCGAGCACTCGGCAACCGGATCCGAACCGACTGGGTATCGTCAATGGCTGTTATCTAGGCTCCTCGTTCCGTTTCGTGTATAGACTCCCCAGCCATGTCGAACAATCTCCGCTCGAGCCTCGAAACACTCGCCGCCAATTTCGCGGCCTCCGTCGTTGGATTGATCCGCAGCGCCTCTCTCGAGGACCTACTGACGGAGACGCGTGAAGCCAAGGCGGGGCGCCCGAAGCGCGTCCCCGCCGCGCCGAGGACGTCGCCCTCGTCGGGCTCCGGTCGCTTGAAGCGCCGGAGCGCGGAGGACGTCGCCAAGGTGCTCGACAAGGTGGTGTCTCTCGTCAAGAAGAACAAGACGGGTTTGCGCGCCGAGCAGATACGCGAGCAGTTGAGCATGCGCCCCAACGAGATGCCGCGGATCCTGGGCGAGGGGCTGGCGAAGAAGATGCTCAAGAAGAAGGGCCAGAAGCGCGCGACCACGTATTTCGCGGCGTGACGAACGACGCCGGGCCAGGCTCTCACAGGAGCGGGCCGTAGAAGACGAGGCAGTCGTAGGTGAGCGTCACCTGGCCGCCCCGCGCGTGCGACGCGAAGATTCGCCCGAGCCGCTCGAGGATGGCCTCGTACCTGGGGTCTCCGGGCCGTGGTGCATAGGACGAGGAGGTGAGCCGTCCGCGGAATCCTTTCTCGTCGAGCCGCTGCTCGTTCTCGTAGGTCGCGCTCCGAGGCTTCGAAGCGCCGAAAAAGGCGGCGATCTTCGGTCCGGCGGCTCGGTCGCTCTCGCGAACTTGCGCGTAATCGGGGGCGAGCTCCTCGAGCATCGCCTCGTATTCTCGGTTCAGCGGAGAGTCCCGCCGTTGATTCCATACGAGGGCGACGATCCCCGCGGGACGAAGGATCCGTGAGAACTCGGCGCGCGTGGGCCCCGGGTCGAACCAGTGGAAGGCCTGCGCGGCAGTGACCATGTCCACGCTGGCCGGCGCGAGGCCCGTCGCCTCGGCGGAGCCTTCGACGCTGACGAAGCGCGCTTCGTGCGCGAGCGCTTGCTCCGCCGCCTGGCGCATCGCCCGGTTGGGTTCGATGCCGACGACCTTGGCGCCGGACTCGAGCAAGCGCCCGCTCCAGATGCCGGTGCCCGAACCGACGTCCGCGACCACGCTCGCCGTCCCCAGGTTCCCCGCGCGAACCAGGAGGGCGAGCAGCTCAGCCGGATACCGTGGCCGATAACGAACGTAGTCGTCCACCCGATCGGAGAAGCGCTCTTTGGAATTCACGGAAAATTCCCTAGGGTCGGTCTGCCGAACCGCACAGCCGAGGTAGCTCCGGCAGGGGCGTCGATAGTCGCCCAGCGAGCGCAAGGGAGAGGCAAGGAGGGAGGGCAATCGCATGGGGCCGTTTTGTCTTGTCGCCCCGGTGAACTGTGCTACGCCCACGGCGTGCGCGGTTTGGCTCTGATCTGCTCGGCCGTCCTCCTGGGTTGCGCTTCGCAGCCGCCGCCGCAGACACCGTCGCCCACCGAGCGCCAGGGCGAGAACGACGTGAAGCCCAACTCGCTGACGTCCGCCGAGTGCGAGTCGCTGGGGCAGTGGATCGTCGACGCCTGTCACGATCACTCGAACATGGATCGATCGTCCCAGACAGAAGGTTGGTGTGGGGACATGCGCCACGCCGCCGGCGAAGAGGGCGGGACGTGGATGTCTGACTGCACCAAGCATGTGAAGAAGATCGACGCCGCGTGCTTTCGTAGCACGACGACGATTCGCAGCATGATGGACTGCGATACGAACGTCGATCGTTCGCAATAGGTCAGGACGACAGGACGACAGGCTTCGACGGGGGCGGCACGCTCGAGTCCCCCCGTTGGACGAGGACGTGCGCGCGATAGTCCGACGGCGTCGTGCCGGTCCACCTGCGAAACGCGCCGTAGAAGGCCGGTGCGTGCGAGAAGCCGAGCAGGAACGCGATCTCGCTGATGCTCAGCCGACGGTCGCGGAGATAAGCCTCGGCGAGCGCGCGTCGAGCGTCGTCGACCACCTTGCTGAAGCTCGTGCCTTCCTGGTCGAGACGGCGGCGGAGCGTGGCGACGCTCATCGCGAACTCCCGGGCGAGGCCGCTCATCGACACCCGACCTGTGCGCAGCTGCGCCATCACGAGCTCCATGATCTGATGGCGCATGCCCGCGGCGCCGAGCCGCTCCGAAAGCTCACGTGCGCGGCTTTCGAAGGCGGCCTGCACCACCGGCTGGGCTCGCAGCATCGGCTGGTCGAGGCGCGACCGGCTGAACACGAATCCGTTGTGGGGCATACCGAACCGGACCCGGGTCCCGAAGACCTCTTGGTAGGTCGCGGCGTACGCGGGCTCGTTGTGTCGAACGTGCACCTCGATCGCCGGCTCGCGGACGCCGGTGTACCGGCGCACGAAGCTGGCCGTCGACGCGAGGATGAAATCGTTCGCGGCGTCGGGCTGGGGAACGCCGTCGGTGACGCGGAAGCTCCACATCGCGTCCTGGCCGCCCTCGACGAGCGAGATCTCGGCCGCCTCGTTCAAGAGGTGCATGTAGCGAGCCGAGCACTTGATAGCGTCCCGGAGCGTGGCGCACGACCGGGTGGCGAACTCGAGCACCTCGAGGTCTCCGGTCTCGAGCGACTGCCCGGCACGAAGGCCGACCGTCGTATCCCCGGTGCGGGCAACGTACGCCCGCAGGATTTCCATGACGCTGCGGTGGGCGATCCGCGCGTCGGGGTCAACGAAGTCGCTCGGTGCGATGCCCGCGCGCGCCAACCCCTCGATCGCGGCGCTCTCGGTTCCTGCAACACGGACAAAGGGCCAGACGAGCCGAACTGAAATCTGTTTGCCTTGGGTGCGCACGGGGGCACCCACATCATGTCACTTCGTCCGCGCGCGCGCATCGGCGAACAGACGCTCGGCTGATTTCAACATGGAGCGAATTTTTGCCGCCCCCGGGGTTTTGGATGCGCCTCTTTCTTCCCTGGGGCCTCGAATGTCCAAATTGCGCTCGGACTTCGCGAGACGCTCAGGTGCTCAGGGGCACCCCGTAAACTGTACGCCGTCAATCCAGACGTCGTACGCGGCGCCGGGTTGGGTGACCTGCCACTGAAGACCGTAGATCTTCGACTTGTCGATCGATGCGGGGTGGGGAGAACCCCAGCCTTCCATTTGCTTCATTGACGCGAACGAGATCGCATATTTCTGCCACTGCTCGGTGAGCGTGAGGTCTGCCCCGAAGTCGTTGAAGCACTCGGTGCACACCTTGCCCGCGGGGTCCGTATTGAGGTCGGGAACCTTCAGCCGAACGCTCTTCGTCGCTCCCTTCGCGACCTTGGCATAAAACGAAACGCCCGTGTACGCGCTCGCGTCGTACGGCGCCTTCGGGTCCGTCAGGCTGAACCCCATTCCCGCGAAGAGCGGGTCGCCGGTCGTCGCCATCTTGCCCATCATCCGCGCCGCGTTCGTCGACCCGTTCGCTCCGCCCGGCGACATGAGGAATTTCGTCTGAATGGGCGGCGTGATCGTCGAGCCTGCCTTGTCGAGGAACGTGTACCAATACCCGTTTCGTCCCTTTTGCTTGGTGACCTGGTTATTGCCGTCTTCCGCGTCGTCGATCGAGTAGTCCGCAGGGCAGTCCTTGTCCGAGACGGTGGCGGGCCCGGGTGGCGGCGCGGCGCCGCCGCCGGCCGCCGCGGGAGCTTGAAGGGCGGGCGCGCCCGGCCCCACGGTCGCCCCCGTCTGCGGCGCCGGTTCGTTGTGACAAGCAAGCCATGCCAGGGGCAGGAGCATCGCGGGTAGGGCGAGATTCCGGGGGGTCTTCTGCATGGATCCTTCCTTCGCAGGAGTACTAGTCGCGCGGGGGCGGCGCGATGGCTCGCCCATGCAATCAGTTGTTCGGCGCGCCGCACACAAACCAGGTGAGGAGAGTCTCCCGTTCGGCCTCCGTGGGTTGCGCGGCGGTAGAGGGGGGCATGACGCACTGGTAGAGTTGGTCCCTCATCTCAGGGTAGCGTACGAAGACCCCCTGGTAGCTCGTGTAGTTGAGCACCGACTCGACGCCTGTGGGACTGTGACACGGCACGCACCGGTCGTTGATGATCGGCTGGACCTCGGCCTTCCAGCTCGGCGGCGGGGAGGGGCAGCCCGAAGGAAAATCCTGAGGACAGCTCGAAGTCTTGGGCGGGCTGCCGCACCCGGCGATTCCGCCGGCCAGCGCCACCGCGGCGCAGCAGGCAATCCTCCGCGCCCTCACCAGCGCTGCAAGGCGCATCCGAGTGCCTTGCCCTCCGGCGTCCGCGGCTCCTTGCCCGCGAGCAGATCGTCGAGCGCGTTGCGCAGGTACGGCGTGGCGTCGTCGTGCAGTCGCAGCTTGTCGCTGTCCATGCCGCCCCGGTAGCGAATGCGCCCGCTCGAATCGAGCACCACCGCGTAGGACGCGTACTCGGCGCCCACCGCGTCGGCCACGCGCGCGCCATGATCGATCAAGATGGGGAACGGGTAGCCGCGTCGCTTCCCCTCGGCGGCGTCCTTGGCCCGCGAGGCGCGCGTCTCGGAGTCCACCATGAACACCTGCACGCCCCGCGCGGCATACGCGCCCGCCAGCGTGCGAAGGCGCGCCTCGTGCGCTCGCAGGCAATCGCAGTCCGGCGAGAAGAACACGAGCACAGTGAGCGGGGCGAGCTCGGAAAGCCCTCGAACGCCGACGCTGTGGCCGTTCGGACCCACGAGGGGCGCGTTGGGGACCTGAGGCTCCGCCGTCGGCCGGGCGGAAGCGCAGGAGAGCGAGAGGACGACGCTCGCCGCGAGCACCGAAGAACGCGTCAAGACCATGATCGAATCACCGTGAACGTGAGGCCCGTGGAGGCGGGCTGGTTGCTGCCGACCGTCCCGAAGGGCGGATCGACGAAGACTCCCCCGAGCAGTCGCCACCAGTCCCCCAAGGGCCACAGGCCCGACAGGGTCAGCACCGTCAGGCGCTTCGAGCTCGCCGGGACGCTCGCGCCGCCGTCGGCCGTCGCTTCGCCCTCGAACACGTACGACGCCGAGAGGGCGAGCGCGGCGCCGTTGTCGAACGAATAGGCGCCGGCTCCGATCAACGTGACCTGCGGCGCCAGCGTCTCGCCGAACCGAGGCGTGCGCGCGGCCACGATTCCCGTGGCGTTGACGAGCCACCGGCCGAAGGTCTGCTCGAGGGCCAGGGCGAAGTTCACCTGCCACGCGCCGATCCCGGTCGCACCGACGAAGAGGGGAGGGGTGGCGGACTCCGGCGCCGTACCCGTCGGCAGCGTCAGCCCGGCGAGGAGGGCGATCCCCGGTACGACCTCCGACTCGCCCGCCACGACGAAGTCATAACGGACGGATGCGTTGATGTCGCCCACGCCGCCCCCGAAGCCCGATCCGCTCGAGGTCGTGGCGCGGCTCGTCTCGATGAGCGGCACGAGGAGCGCGGCCTGCCCCTTCTTGAGAAGACGCACCGCGCCGAAGAGATCTTGCTCGAAGTCGAGCTCCGTGTCGCCCGCGGGCGACGCAATGTAGCGCCCGGCCGGATCGTACTGGCCGTGGATCCAGCCGGCGCGAAGCTGCGCCCCCACGAGGGCGTCCTCCGGTAGTTCGAGGCGGGCGGGCGTCACGGCGGACCCGCCTGCGCAGCACGCTTGTGCCCAGGCGACCGACGGCTCGCCCCAGGCGACCAGAAGGGCCGAAAGGGCGAGCCAGAGGCTACGGGATCTGAACGGGGAGGACGACATGGTCCGTGATGGGGCCGGAGAACGCGGTCTTCAAATCCCAGAGGCCGGACATGTAGAGGTAGACGGAGCTTATCTCGTACTTTCCGTCGCCTGCGGGCATGACCGGCGGGTTCGAGCTGCCGTGGTTCATCGCCGGCATCCACGGCATGACCGTCACCGTGAGCCCGTCGACCGGCGTTCCGTCGGCGGTCCGCGTGACCGTGATCTCCGCGGCGTTCGTGTCGAGCGTCGGGGGATCGGGCGTCATGTGAAGCTTGACGCGCAGCGCCCCCGACGCGCTCGCGACGGTGACGTCGGCCGATTGCACTTTCGCGCTCGAGCAGGCCCCGCACCCGAGCGCCATGGGCAAGAGAGCACCATGCCAGAACTTCATGGCTCTCCCTTTCAGGGCACGTCGACCCAGAAGGACGCGTGCCCGTGTTGCGACGTCGGAAGGAGGTCGAGGCACTCTTCGTGAATATGGAAACGTACGACCCACCTGCCGGCCTTCTGGAAAACGACGGGGCCGACTTTGTAGGTGCCCGGCGGCCCTTCCGGCGAAGGGTCGGCGGGGTGATTCATGATCGGGAGCGTACAGTTGAGCACCACGTCGGGGCGGACGTTGGCGCCCGTGACGGGCGAGCCGTCCACGCGGCTCTTCACCGTCACCATGAAGTAGACCCCCGGGTTCCCCTCGCAGATCGGCGGCACTGAGTAGCTCACGTCGTACTTGCAGTCGTCGTCGCCGCCCGAGGTCCCGTACATGGCGGGTCCGTACTGGTCCGGCTCGCAGTCGCCCGTGGCGAGCTCGGTCGCGAGCGCGTCCTGCATGGAACCGTCGTCGGCGCCTCCGCCGTCATCGCCGGAAGCCGAGCCATCGTCACCCCCGGCGGGCGCGCCCGCGTCGCACGATGAGACCATGGTGGGCTGGATCATCGAGCCGCAATGCGTGTCGGCCGGACCCGATGCCGGTCCCCCACCGTCGGCGCACGCGGGCGCCGCCGAGTTGCTGGTGGAGCAGGCGGCGAAGGCCACGGCGAGTCCGGTGCAAAGAATGGCCGCAGCGCTCTTCTTGAGACGCGAAACAACGACAAGAGAATCCTTCGAATTCATGACAGTCCTCCAGGCCACGAGACGGTTCACGAGAGGGCCGCGAACGGCGGGACCGCCCCGCGCCGACCGCGTGTGATCACGAGTCGACGGGAGGGTCCGCCTTCGAGGCCGGCGGGTGGGTCAAACCGTCGCAGTTCGAGGAGGTGGCGTGGCGGGCTCGATGAAGGGGGCGGGGGGCGACGGGCATTCGGCTCGGGGCACCGGAAGGACCTCGCCGGCGGGCACGATGCCCACGAGCCCGGCCGGGAGAACGCCGGGCTCCACCGCCACACCGACGGCGACGCGCTTGTCTCCGCAGGGAACGCCGTCGGCCTGCGGCTCTCCGCCGACCGGGTCCTCGGAGATTGCGCGGCCGTTCGACAGCGCGCGGCTGCACACCGGGCACGACGCGTGGCTCCCCCCCATGGCGCACGTGCAGACGTGGGACGAAATCCCGCTCAGCGCGCGCACGAGGCCCGGCAGGCCGCTCCCGGCCGCGAGCGCCACGGCGAGGCACGCGACGATGAGCCGGAGGAGGGGGGACGTGGCGCGGGGGCGCATCGCAGGCCGCGCGTAGTCTGGTCCCGGGTCGCGCCGTTCGCAAGCGCCAACGACGCGTAAGAACTCAAGATGGCGTATGAATGAGGGAGTATGCCCACGGTGCACCTGATCTGCGGCCCGCCCGTCGCCGGCAGGACGACGTACGCGACGGCCATCGCGAAGCGTACGAAGGGGGTGCGCTTCACGACCGACGAGTGGATGGCGACGCTCTTCGGCGCCGACTGGCCTGCGTCGGCCACGCTCGAGTGGATGCTCGACCGCGCGACGAGGTGCGAGGCGCAGATGTGGCTCGTCGCCGAGCAGCTCATCGCGGTGGGCACCGACGCGATCATGGACATCGGGCTCGCAAGGCGCGAGCACCGCGACCGAGCGCGCATGCGCGTGGCGCGGACGACCGCAGAGAGCAAGCTCCACTACCTCGACGTCGACCGCGAGGCGCGCCTCGAGCGTCTCGCGCAGCGCAACGCAGAGCGTGCCGTCGCGCAAGGGTTCCACGTGAGCCAGGCCATGTTCGACTTCTGGGATCGCTGGTTCGAGCCGCCGACGGACGACGAACTCTACGGCGCGATGATCGTGTGCGCGTGACGTCGCGGCCGGCGTCGCGAGGGCAAGGCAAAAACCATCGCTTGGTTGGCCCGTGCAGAAACGTATTCGCCGGCGCGCTTCGAGAATCTTCCGCCGTATCTCGATTGCCTGCGATGACCCCATTTGATTTGTACGTTCCATTGCTCCGCGCGTTCCCGCGCGCTTGAATCAGGCGCACCCGAGCGGTGGCGGAGGACCTCATGCGGTGGGAATCGATCCTTGGGACTTTGGGAATGGCGCTCTTCGTCGCCTGCAGCGGCGCGGTCGCCCCGAGCGGAAGCGGTGGTCTCCCGCCGTCCTCCGGCAGCGGAGCGGGCCACTCCGGCGCGGGCGGCTCCTTCGGTTCCGGGAGCTCCGAGAACGGATCCGGATCCGCGGGCGGAACGGGATCGGGATCGGACATCGGCGTGAGTGCCGGCTCCGGCAACGGAGGCGGAGCGGGCACGGGCAGCGGGTCGGGCGGGACGTCGGGTTCCCGGTCGGGCTCGTCGTCGGGTTCCAAGGGGGAGCCGACGGACGCGGGCGCCGACTCCGGACCGCCGCCGGTCATCGTCGGCGGCAAGTGCACGACGCCCCCGTCGAGCCAGTACATCCCGGCGCCGAGCGGCACGTGCCCGACGATCGCGACGGGAACGATCACCGTGTCGAGCCAGCAGGTGCAGATCTGGGCGGGGACGGGGGAGCCCGGGCCGCTCGTCTTCTACTGGCACGGGACGGGCGGGTCCGCGGGCGAGGCCGCCGGCACCTTCGGGCAGGCGCAGATCGACGCGGTCGTGGCGGCGGGCGGCGTCGTCGCGTCCTTCAACGGATCCACCCAGCAGGGCACCAACACGGGCGACAGCGTCTGGTACACGGGCGACTTCGCGATGTCCGACCAGATCGTGGCCTGCGGGATCCAGCAGAAGCGCGTGGATCCGTGTCGCATCTTCACGACGGGCGCCAGCGCGGGCGGGTTGCAGACGACGTGGATGGCCTATGCGCGATCGGGGTACATCGCCGCGGCCGCGTCGCTCTCGGGAGGCATGACGGGCGCCGGCGGCTTCAACCTGGACCCGCCGCCGCAGGACACGACCAACGTGGTCCCGGCCATGGCCGTCCACGGCAAGGAGGGGAGCGACGTCGTCGTCATCGACTTCGCCGTCGCCAGCGCGGCTTGGGAGGCCGACGTCGCAAAGCGCGGAGGCTTCTCGATGGACTGCAACACGATGGGCGGTCACGTCAGCGGCCCGCCGCAGATCAGCCCGGGCATCTGGCAGTTTTTCAAGGATCACCCCTTCAAGGCGAAGCCCGAGCCGTACAAGGCCGGGCTACCGTCGGTCTTCCCGCCTTACTGCGTCATCGGTCCCCGCGGCGCGGACGGGGGCGCTCCGTAGGCTCAGTCGGTCGACGTCTCCGACTCGCCCGTCGGCAGGATCGGTGTCGGCGCCGTCGACGGCACGTCGAAGGCTTGGCCGAACGTGATGACGAAGCCGTACGGGGCGATCGGACGCCCGGTGGGGTCGAGCGGCCGCTCGATAGGAAAACCAAGGTCGGCGCGGAATACGATTCGGTCGAGCTGCGGGAAGAGCGCGCGAAAGCCGACGCCGATCGATTGGAACGCCTGAAACTGTCCGAGTCCGTAGAACGCGTCCCCCGCGTCGTAGAAGAGCGTCCCCGCGAGCTGGCACGAGAGGATCTCCCACGGACGTGACCGCAGCTCGACGTTGTACGAGACCACGTCCTTGCCCGCGAAGAAGCTCGTCGGGTAACCGCGGAGCCGGTCGCTGCCGCCGAGGTAGTCGATGATGTTGAGGTAGTTTCGGTACCGGTAGGTCATCGTCCCGTCGACGACGACGCGCCCGATGCCCGCGATCGACGGCGACACGAGGTGTGCGCTGGGCGTGACGCTTGCGTCGGCGATGCGGTCGACCTGCGGGTCCGTCTGCGTCGCGATCGACGCGCGGAAAAGGCCGTCCCGCACGCCGACGGTGTATTGGGCAGCGGCGTACACGAGGAGGACGTCGCGCGTCGAACCGAAGAAGCGCGGGCTCGGCTCCACCTTGAGGGTGAGGTCGTGGCCGAGGTGGTAATCCTCCTGGAGCGCGAGGGTCTCGAAGTCGATCACCCGGATGTATCGCTTCGAGTACGTGTGGTACTGCACGTAGGGGCCGACCTCGGTGTCGCTCAGCGGCACGAACTTGCCCTTGAAGGTGGCGACGGTGGTCGGGTCCGCGCCGGGGAGGTTCGTCGAGTACGCGTTCCGAGCGAGCGAGACGCCGATGCTCAGATCGTGCTTGGTCTCCCACCCGAGGGAGCGCGTGGCCTGGTACTGCGCCAGGAATTGCTGTGTCTTGTACTGAAACGGGATGCACAACGGCGACGGGCAAGGCACGTCCGCCGGCGTCGCGGCGTCGCGGAAGTAGACGAGCCGTGCGTTGCCGTACCGTCGCGTGATGACGTCTTGCCAGGCGACGTTGCTGTCCCATGACCATTTGGCGATGCCCGAGTAAAGCGGCTGCCCGGCGATGAGCGATCCGTACGACCCCTCGGGCTGCCCGCTGGCGCGGTTCACCATCACGTCGGCCTCGCCCACCATCGCGACGCGCGACCCGCCGAGGCGGGGCACCTGGTAGCCGAGGCCCAGCGTGTACGCCGACGGCTCGAGCAGGAAGTGACCGAAGAGCGTCTGGTGCGTCCCGAGGAAGTTCTGCTCCGACGGCTGGAACTCGAGGGCTTCGAGGCCGCCCGGCGTGCCGATGACGTTCCACGCGAGCCGCAGGCTCCAGACGTCCTTGGTGATGACCACCAGCCCCACGCGGTCCGGCGCGCTCCCCTCGGTCGCCACGATGAGGACGAGCGAGAGCTGCGCGAGCCGTCGCAGGTTGCGGATCGTGTCGTCGACGAGGATCTGTCGGTACGGTTCCCCTTCGGAGAGCAGGATCTCCTGACGGATGACGCCCTTCCGTGTCGTGTAGTGGAGTGCGTTGAGCGCGTTCTTCGTCCACCGGGGAAGCGGATCGCGCTCTTCGAGCACGTCGAGGGGGACGACGTCGACGCGTTCGATCGTCTTGCCCTCCGGGTTCATGTCGCGTTTCGCGTGCAGACCCGCGAGGACCAGATCGATCGTCTCGTTCTCGTACGCCGAGTAGATCCCGGCGCGCTCGGCGGGGGGCGGCGCCTGCGCGCCTGCCGGACGGGAGCACGCGGCGAGCGCGGAGACGACGGCGAGGGCCGCCGCGATCGCGCGTTTGCTCATGCGCGGCACGATACCTGGATTTCGTCACGGGGCCTTGCGTCCGGCGGGCCGGGGCATCAAGGTCCGTCGAATGATCGACCGCGCCGAGCTGACCCGACGCTACCAGCTCGTGCGCCGGCGCACGCTCGACCTCGCCGCGCCGCTGTCGCCCGAGGACATGGGCGTCCAGTCGATGCCCGACGCCAGCCCGACCAAGTGGCACCTGGCGCACACGACGTGGTTCTTCGACGAGTTCGTCCTCGCCCGTCACGACGGGGGCCGCGCGGCGCCCCGGGAGGAATGGGCGGTGCTCTACAACTCGTACTACGAGGCCGCGGGAGAGCGTCACGCCCGACACGCGCGGGGCGTGCTGTCGCGGCCGACGCTCGAAGAGGTGCTGGCGTGGCGCGGTCGGGTCGACGAGCGCATGCTCGACTGGATCGCGCGAGCGCCCGCCGATCGGCTCGACGTCGCGCTCCTCGGCACGCACCACGAGGAACAGCACCAGGAGCTCTTGCTCACCGACATCCAGCATGCCTTCTCGGAGAATCCGCTCCTCCCTGCCTATGCCCGGCAGGGGGGGCCGCGGCCGCAAGACGGGTTGCGCCCCATGGCTTGGCGCAGGTACGAAGAGACGGTCGCGACGATCGGCGCTCCGGCCGACGGCTTCGCCTTCGACAACGAGCGACCCCGCCACCGCGTCATCGTCGGGCCGTTCTCCCTCGCCACGCGGGCCGTCACCAACTCCGAGTACGCCCGCTTCGTCGAAGACGGCGGATACGATCGCCCGGGCTTGTGGCTGTCGGACGGATGGTCGACCGTGAAGAGCTCGGGCTGGCGCGCGCCGCTCTACTGGCGTCGGCGCGGGAGCGAATGGTGGACCTTCACCCTGCGGGGACTCGAGCCGATCGATGCGGACGCCCCGGTGGCGCACGTGAGCTTCTACGAGGCGGATGCCTACGCGCGCTGGGCCGAGGCGCGCCTCCCCACCGAGGGGGAGTGGGAGCGCGCCGCGGCCGGCGAATCCGTGAACGGGCACTTCGTCGAGTCGGCTCGGTTCGTTCCGGCGGCAGCCGCCGGCGACAGCCCCCTCGCGCAGCTCTTCGGCGACGTCTGGGAGTGGACGGCGAGCGCCTACGGCCCGTATCCCCGCTTCACGGCGTTGCCGGGCGCCCTCGGCGAGTACAATGGAAAGTTCATGAGCGGCCAGATGGTGCTGCGCGGCGGCTCCTGCCTTTCGCCCCGCGAGCACTTGCGGCACAGCTACCGTAACTTCTTCCCCCCGCACGCGCGCTGGCAGATGACTGGCCTACGCTTGGCGCGCGACTAGGGGGTGTCGACATGTCCGCCGAGCCGACCCGAGCGCGCCCCTCCTTCGCGCAGGCCTTCCCGAGCGACCCCGCGCTCGACGCGCTGGTCGAGGCGTTCGCGCGCGGCGACTATCGGCTTGTTCGCTCGGCGGCGCCGGAGCTCGAGCGCTCCTCTTCCGACGCGGCCGTGCGCGCCGCGGCGCACACGCTTCTCGAGCGCACGTCGGCCGACCCGCTCGCGACGTGGCTGGTCGTCCTCGCCGCCGCCCTACTCGTGGTCCTGGGCGGCTACTGGATCGTCGAAGGCAAAGCCCCACCCGCGCCGACCGCGCCGCCGCCGCAAGCGAGGCCCGTCGAGCACGTGCGCTAAAGGGACAGGGTGTTCATCCACACCCTGTCAACCGCCGGGCTCGTTCGATCCGGGGATGCCCTTGATCTCTTTCCGGGCGTGCTTCCATGCCCGCTGGACCACCCAGGACATCGACCGCTGCAGACGCTGCGCTTCCTTTTGGATCTCCTCGAGCATGACCTCGGGGAAATAGAGACTTTGCTTGCGCTTGTCGCTCTTCGAGGCGTCGCTCGAGCTTTTGCGCTCTTGGTCCGTCATTTGGCTGTGGCATTCTTGCACGCTCCTCGGGCGCGCGTCGAGGGGGAGTTCGGCAGCTTGCAAGGGTTTCGTCCGAGCATCGTCTAACGCTATGGTCGCCGGGCCGCTGGAGGGCATTCGTATGAAGAGAGATTGGCTCTTGTGCGCTTTCGCCGTCGTGGGAGGCGGCGCTGCTGGCTGCGAGGTTCACATGGCCGACGACCGTCCGCCGCAGGCGCCGCAGACCGCGGCGGGCCCGCAACCGCCCGGACCGACGCCGCCCCCGACGCCTGCGCCCGTGACGCCCGCCCCCCCGCCTGCGACGCCCGGCCAGCCCGCGCAGCCCACCAAGGTGGTCCCGATGCACTTCGGCCACGGCGGGGCTGCCCCCGCACCGACCCCCACGCCTACAGCTCCGCCCGGGCCCGCTCCGGCGCCGGCCGGCGCGTGCCTCGACAACGGCGCGGCCACGGTCGGCGACTGCGGCACCGTGCAGTCTCCCCCGTCGAGTTGCACGGCGCCCCAGCCGAGCGCGCAGCAGAAGTGCAACGCCTACAAGACGTATTTCGATCCGAAGGTCGCGGCAGCCACCGTCACCTGTCTCGCCGGGCTTTCCAGCGCGCAGCTCTGCGACGGTACGCAGGCCACCGCCTGCGCCAAGGCGGCCCTCACGCAGACGTGCGCCGACTCCTCCGTCGCGCAGCTCTGCCAGATCGCGGCCAATTCGTGCAAGGCGACGGCGGCGGACTGCACGTCGATCCTCTCCGGCCTCAACGCGCAAGGGCAGACGGCGGTCGCGCAGTGCGTCGCCCAGGGTTGCGCCGGCGGACTGATGGGTTGCGTCGACGGCCTGGCCGCCGCGTCGAGCGTGAAGGGCGCGCGGTAGCCGCTACGGGACGATTTGCAGTGAGCAGCCCTGCGTCACGGACATCAGGTAGATGGTCGTGATGCAGATGGCGAGGGTCACGATCCCGAGGACGAAGAACCTCGGCCCCACCCAAGCCTTGTCCTGCTCGTCGAACTCTTTTTGAGCTAGCTCCTCGGCCGTCGGCATGGCGCGCTTTTTAAGGCCAGCACGCCTTTTTTTCAAGCTTGACCTCCGAACGGCCTAAAAGAGGAAGTGTCTGCCCTTTTGTCGTCGGCAGAACATGCCGATCGTCGCCTCGGCGTCGCCCACGCCCGCGTTTCCGCTCTCGCCGACCCCGCTCGAGCCGAATTCCTCCCACTCGAGCGGGGTCGGCGAGAGCGGAAACGCGGGCGTGGGCGACGCCGAGGCGACGATCG
>Ga0070735_10003176_pt1 | contig 14503 bp, 14 predicted proteins | sample Coa_R1_FD_66443 | JGI IMG/M metagenome (GOLD analysis project Ga0070735, IMG submission 66443) | Surface soil microbial communities from Centralia Pennsylvania, which are recovering from an underground coalmine fire - Coalmine... | ecosystem: Environmental > Terrestrial > Soil > Unclassified ...
TAGCCGGCGCGCGGATCGCGCACCGGGTGCGTCAGACGCCGCACCGTCTCGATGTTCTGCGCGAACACCGCAATGCCGGAGTCGACCACGGTCTCGACGTCGGCGAGTACTCCCGCAAAGTCAGGTGTCAGCGCTTCGACCGCGGTCGAGGGATTGCGCCGGCGGATGGCTTGCACGCACGCCGCATAGTGCGCGGCACCGCCGTCGGGCAGATCATCGCGGTCCACCGAGGTGAGCACCACGTACTTCAGCCCCATGAGCTCCACCGTGCGGGCCGCGTTCTCCGGCTCACCGGCGTCCAGCCAGCCGTGGGGATTCCCCGTGTCCACCGAGCAGAAGCGGCAGGCGCGCGTGCACACCGCACCCATCAGCATCAGTGTCGCGGTGCCGGCGTTCCAGCACTCACCGATATTGGGGCATTTGGCCTCCTCGCAGACGGTGGCCAGTCGGTGCTCGCGCACCAGCGCCCTGACGTCGCGGAACCCCTCCCCGGCCGGCGCGCGCGCCTTGAGCCAGGGGGGCAGGCGGCGGGCAGCCGGCGAAGAGAACGGCTCCGGCGGTCGCGCCTTGACGCCATCCCGTATGGCTGTAAACCCTTGAGGAGTAAGGTATTTCTCTCCGCTTCGCGGAGAGGCGGGGGGCGCCGTTACGACCGGAATTCCTTTGAGCTCGGACATCGGCTCATTTTAGCGCAGCGAGCCGCGCCTCAAGTTGCGCGAGCCGCTCTGCCGTCCCGACGTCGCTCCAGGCTCCCCGGTGCAGCTCGCCGCGCACCTGCCGCGCCGCGATGGCGCGGTTCAGCACCGGCAGCAGCGGAAAGCGCTCGCCGGTGCAGCCCTGGAAGAACTCGGGCCGAAACAGACCCACACCCGAGTAGGTGAAGCGGTCGGTGTCGCGGCTCACGACGAGGTCGCCGTCGAGTCCAAAATCTCCGCGGGAATTGTGCGGCGGGTTGGGCACCAGCACGAGATGCGCCAACGCGCCCTCTTCCAGTGCGAGTGCCGCGAAATCGATGTCGGTCCAGATGTCGGCATTCACGACCAGGAACGGCCCGGGCCCGAGCAGCGGTACGGCGCGAAAGATGCCGCCCCCGGTCTCGAGGGGCACCGGCCCCTCCTCGCTCCAGCTGATCGACACACCCCACTCGCTCCCGTCACCGAGTGCGGCGCGCAGCCGCTCCGCGAGCCACGAGAGATTGATGACGACGTCCCGGATGCCGGCGCGCGCGAGCGCGGCGAGGTGCCAGGCGATGAGGGGCTTCCCGGCGACCGGCACCAGCGGCTTGGGGAGCGAGTCGGTGATCGGCCGCAGCCGCTCGCCGCGGCCAGCCGCGAGCAGCATGGCCTTCATGCGCTCACCGCCGTGGCGATCGCCGCTGCCACCCGGGCATTGGCCACCGGCAGGGCGGAGGCGATGCGGCTGGCGATGAATTCCCCGAGCGGCGCGAGCTCGGCATACTGCGCGCAGGTCTCGCGCACGTAGGCCAGCACCCGCGGCAGGTCAGCGAGATAGCCGCTCTTGCCGTCGCGATACCAGAGCCGGCAGAAGATGCCGAGCACCTTGATGTGCCGCTGCACTCCGATCAGGTCGAACCAGCGCAGGAACTCCGCTTCACTCGCCCCGGCCGCGCCTCCCTGCGAGCGCAGCTGCGCGCGGTAGCCGCGCACCCACTCGATGACCCGCGCGCGCGGCCAGACGATGTAGCAGTCCTTCAGGAGCGATACCAGGTCATAACCTGCGGGTCCGCGCAGCGCGTCCTGGAAATCGATGACGCCGGGATTGCGCGCGCGCACCACCATGAGATTGCGCGAGTGGTAATCGCGATGCACGAACACCTGCGGCTGCGCCAGGCCCTCGCGGATGAGGAAGGCGAAGCTGTCGGCGAGAATGGCGGCCTGCTCGGCCGAGGGAGTGACCTCGAGGTGCCGGGCGAGAAACCATTGCGGCATGAGCGCGAGCTCGTTGCCGAGCGCCACTTCGTCGTAGGGAGCGAGCTCGCGGCTGGCCTCGCCGCCGCGCACCTGGATCAGCGCGAGTGCTGCGAGGGCGTCGCGGTACAGCGCCTGCGGGTCGTCGCCGGCGTTCAACCGCTCCAGGTAGAGCGTGGTGCCTAAGTCCTCGAGCAGCAGCAGCCCCTTGCCGGCATCGGCCTCGTGCACGTGCGGGACGTGCACGCCGAGGGATTCGAGCAGGCCCGTCACTTTCAGGTAGGGCCGGACGTCCTCCCGGGGAGGCGGAGCGTCCATCACGATGTAGCTTGCGCCGTCGTGAAATACGCGGAAGTAGCGGCGAAAGCTCGCATCGCTCGAGGCGGGCTCGATACGCTGTGGCGCCAGCCGCAGCTCGCGCGACAACCAATCCTCGATCAGCGCCACTCGCGCATCGGTCTGCGGCATGTTGGGAATCATTATAATGCCGCCCTCGATGCTGCGTCCGCGCCCATTCGTTCTCGTCACCCTCGCGTGCGGCAGCATCGCATCTGCCGCATGGGCGGAAGATCCGCCCTGTCCCTCACAGCTCAGGGTACCGGATGCGCGCTCTGGCGGCAGTCCGCCCGGCCGCAACGCACCGCCCGCGGCCGCGGCGCAGCCAGCCACGCCGACGGGCAACATCGAGATCTCGAGCGACAGTGCCGACGTCAGCGTCGAGGGAAAAGGAGCGCTCAAGGGGAACGTGGTGGTGCGTCAGGGCGATGTCGAGCTGCGTGCGAATCAGATGCAGATCGACAAGCCCGCGCAGACCGTGAAGAGCGACGGCACGATCGATTACTCAGGTCCCCTGGCCCACGTGACCGGTGCCGGCGGCAGCTACTCGGCGGCGAGCGGCGCGCAGTTCCGGCAGGCGCAGTTCGACATGAAGCAACGCGCCGCCCGCGGCGCCGCCGACAGCATGCAGCTCACCCCCGATGGCCTGCTGCGGCTCGAGGGCGTGTTCTTCACCACCTGCCCGGCGGCGGCGCACCCGGCGTGGGACCTCAAGGCGAGCAGCATCACGCTCGATACCCGCAACGGTGTCGGCACGGGACGCAACGCCCGGGTCGACTTCTTCGATGTGCCGATCGTATATCTGCCGTGGCTGTCCTTCCCGCTGAGCAGTGAGCGCAAGAGCGGCTTTCTCTTCCCGAGCATCGGCAACACCTCGACCAGCGGCGCGCAGCTGGCGGTGCCCTACTACTGGAACATCGCGCCGCAGGCGGACTTCACCTTCCAGCCCGTCGAGTACAGCAAGCGCGGACCGGATCTCGGGGGCGACCTGCGCTTTCTCAGCGCCGATCAGCACGGCGAGCTGCAATGGAACTTTCTGCCCAACGATCAGGTGTTTCACGGCAGCCGCAGCCGCGTGCAGCTCGATGATGTCGTCGAGCTGCCGGCGGACGTGCGCCTGACGCTCGATGCGCAGAACGCCAGCGACACCGGCTACTTCCAGGACTTCTCCCAGACCCCCGCGGGCACCAGCACCTCCTTCCTCGATCGCAGCGCCACCTTCTCCTATCGCGACGAGCACTGGAGCATCGACGCGCAGGCCCAGCAGTACCAGACGATCGATACGACGCTGCTGGCAGAGGAGCGGCCTTATGCACGGGTGCCGCGCATCGTCGCGGACGGCGACTACACGGCTCTCGGCCTCATTCATTACGGCTTCGATTCCGAGGTCGTGAATTTCGAGCACTCGGCGAGGAGCACCCCGGGGGTGCCGCCGCTCCCCACCGGCTGGCGCGAGGATCTCTACCCTGCGCTGTCGCTCGATCTCAGCGGCCCCGGTTATTTCTTCAGGCCGGCGGCCGCCTGGCGCGCCACCTTCTACGAGCTCGCCAATACGCTCCCGGGCGCCTCGAGCTCCCCCTCGCGCAACCTCCCCATCGACAGCCTCGACACGGGCCTGGTGTTCGAGCGCCAGACCGGATCGCGCGATCAGCGCACCCTGACACTCGAGCCGCGGCTGCTCTACCTCTACGTGCCCTACCGCAACCAGGATTCGCTGCCGGTATTCGACACCGGCATTCCGGATCTCAACCCGGTGGAGCTCTTTCGAACCAACCGCTACGTGGGCGCCGACCGCGTGAGCGATGCCGATCAGCTGAGCGTCGGGGTCACCAGCCGGCTGCTCGACGCCCAGACGGGCAGACAGTTCCTGGCCGCGACCTTTGGGCAGAGTTACTACTTCGAGACCCCGCGGGTGACGCTTCCCGGGGAGACGCCGATCACCGGCAAGCACTCGGACATGGTGGCGCAGCTCGCGCTCACGGCGTTCCAGAACTGGAGTGCCGATGCCGGCGTGCAGTGGGACCCGCAGAACCAGCGCAGCGAGCGTACGCAGGTCAACCTGCAGTACAAGCCCCAGAGCGATGCCGTGATCAACCTCGGCTACCGCTACGAGCGCTTCCAGCAGGTGCCTGAATTCGTGCAGGGCGTGCAGCTGCCCTGCAGTACCACGGCGGTCCCGGGAGCCGCCGCCGGCTGCGACGCGCAGGGGTTCGATCAGGTGGACGGCTCGGCCGCCTGGCCCATCGGACACGCCTGGAGCCTCTTCGCGCGCGAGGTCTTCGACCTGCGCAACCACGAAGAACTGGAGCGGTTCGGCGGCTTCGAGTACCGTGCGTGCTGCTGGCGGCTGCGGTTGGGCGCTCGGCGCTATGTGAGCACCTTTACCGGCTCGCGCGACACCGGAATCTGGCTGCAGCTGGAACTTGCGGGGCTTGCCGGTGTCGGATCGGCGTCGGATACCTCCCTCAGCGAGGAAATCCGTGGCTACACTCCAGCGGAAGCGAATTTACAGAGAATCAGGCCCCCGTGACGGCCCCTTCCAGGATCCTTTGAGGAAACAAGAACGATGCGACGGACAATGATGCGGGCGGTCGGCGCCCTGGCCGCAGGCGTGGCGGCCCTGTGCGTGCACGGGCCGGCGGCGGCGCAGACCCGCGAGCTCGATACCAAGGGCGTGATGCTCGATCGCATCGCGGCCATCGTGAATGACGGCGTGGTGCTCAACAGCGAGCTGGATACGCAGCTCGAGGTGGTGAGCGAGCGGCTGCGCACGCAGAAGCTCGAACCGCCGCCGCAGAACGTGCTGCGGCAGCAGGTGCTCGAGCGGCTGGTGCTGCAGGAGATCCAGGTGCAGCGAGCCAATCACGACGGGCTGAAGGTGTCCGACGAGACTCTGAACGCGGCGCTGCAGGATGTCGCCAAGCGCAACAACCTGACACTGTCGCAGCTGCCCGAGGCGCTCGCGGCCCAGGGGATCGACTACGCCGGCTACCGCGAGGATCTGCGCAAGGAAATCACGCTGCAGATGCTGCGCCAGCGCGACGTCATGGACCGCATCAGCGTTACGCCCAAGGAGATCGACCAGTATCTCGAGAAGCAGGCGAAGAAGCCCTCGGCGGGCAACGAGTACAACGTGTCGCACATTCTGATCGCGGTCGGGCAGGAAGCGAGCCCGGCGCAGGTGGAGAACGCCTCGCAGCGCGCGACCGAGGTCTATCAGAAAGCCAAGAGCGGCCAGGACTTCGCGCGCCTGGCCCTCGCCTACTCCAACAGCCAGACCGCGCTCGAGGGTGGCTCGCTCGGCTGGCGCAAGGAGACCGAGCTCCCGACCTTCCTCACCGAGGTCATCGCAAAGCTCAAGCCCGGCGAAGTCAGCGAGCCGCTGCGCACCCCCACCGGTTTTCACCTCGTCAGGCTGAATGAAGTGCGCGGGACGGCGGAGGGCAAGGCCATCGAGAACCAGGTGCACCTGCGCCACATCCTGATGAAGACCACTGCGCTCGCGGACGATGCCACCGTGCAGCTGAAGCTCGAAACCCTGCGCGACCGCATCATGCGCGGCGAGGATTTCGCGGGGCTGGCTCAGACCAACTCCGAGGATCCGGGCTCCGCCTCCGCGGGTGGCGATCTGGGCTGGGCCGGACCCGGCTCTTTCGCGCCCGATTTCGAGCAGAGGGTCCTGAAGATGAAGGACGGCGAGGTCAGCGAGCCTTTCCGTACGCAGTTCGGCTGGCACCTCGTGCAGATGCTCGGCCACCGCCAATACGACAACACGGACGAGGTCAAGCGTCGCAAGGCCCTGGAGGCGATCCGGGCCAGCAAGGCGGACGAGGAGACGGAGCTGTGGCTGCGCCGCCTGCGGGATGATGCCTACGTGGAGTTCAAATCCTAGGCCGCGGCGCGGCTGCTCCATGATTCCCCGAATCGCCGTCACGTCGGGCGAGCCCGCAGGGGTGGGACCCGAGCTCTGCCTGACTCTGGCCGCGCGCGAGCTGGATTGCGAGCTCGTGTGCCTCGCGGACTCCTCGCTCCTCGCCGAGCGTGCAGGCCGCACGGGTGCGCACCTCGAGCTGCGACCCTACCTGGCACAAGGGCGGCCGAGCTCCGCGCGCAGCCGGCATGTGCCGGGGACACTGCTCACCGAGCACTTCCCGCTGCGCGCGCCGAGTCAGCCGGGCCAGCTCGACAAGGCCAATACGCCCTACGTGCTGGGGCTCCTCAACCGCGCCATCGACGGGGCGATCGCCGGGGAGTTCGACGCGATCGTCACGGCCCCCGTGCATAAGGGCATCATCAACGATGCCGGCATCGCCTTCCTCGGACATACCGAGTATTTCGCGCAGCGCGCGCACGTTTCCCGCACCGTGATGATGCTGACGACCGGGACGCTGCGGGTCGCACTGGCCACCACCCATGTGCCGCTCGCGGCGGTGAGCGCGGCCATCACCGTCGGATCGCTCTGCGAGACGGTCGCAATCCTGGCGCGCGACCTCAGTGTGCACTGGAAAATCCGCGCCCCGCGCATCGCGGTGTGCGGCCTCAATCCCCACGCCGGCGAAGGCGGCTACCTCGGGCAGGAGGAGCTCAAGGTGATCGGACCGGCCATCGAGAAGCTCAAGGCACAGGGGCTGCGCGTCAGCGGACCGCTGCCGGCGGACACGGTCTTCGTGCCCCGCATTCTCGAGTCCTTCGATGCGGTGCTCGCGATGTATCACGACCAGGGCCTGCCGGTGGTCAAGCACGCGGGCTTCGAGCGCGCGGTCAACGTCACGCTCGGGTTGCCCTTCGTGCGCACCTCGGTCGACCATGGCACTGCGCTCGACCTCGCCGGCACCGGCCACGCCGACCCGGGGAGCCTTGCGGCCGCGGTGCACCTGGCGATCGAGCTCTCAACGCGGTAAGCGCGGTTGGCCCGCGCCGCACCTCTTCGTCGGCCGCCGCGTCGCAAACGCTTCGGTCAGCATTTCCTGCACGATCCCGCCGCGATCGAGCGCATCGTGGCAGCTCTCGCGCCGCGTCCCGGCGACAGCCTCGTGGAGATCGGTCCGGGGCGGGGTGCTCTGACGGAGCGGCTGCTCGCGTTCGCGGATTGCACGCTGGATGCCATCGAGATCGACCGCGATCTGGCGGCGGCACTCGCCCCGTCTTTCGTTGACTCCTCGCGCCAGGCGCTCCACGTCGCCGATGCGCTCGAGTTCGACTATTCGCAGCTCGCCTCCTCGCGCGGCGGGCGACTGCGCATCGTCGGGAATCTCCCCTACAACATTTCGACGCCGCTCCTCTTCCGGCTGCTCGCTCACGTGTCGGTGATCACCGACCTGCACGTCATGCTGCAGCGGGAGGTCGTGGAGCGGCTCGCCTCGCTCCCGGGTGAAGCCAACTACGGCCGCCTGAGTGTGATGCTCGCGCCGTGGCTGAGCGCCGTGCGGCTGTTCGAAATCGGGCCCGGCGCATTCCAGCCCGCCCCCAGGGTCTGGTCGGCAGTCGTGCGGCTCACGGTGCGCCCGGTGCCGCTCTTCGCACCGAGCCCCTCTTACGCCGAGGTCGTGCAGGCCGCTTTCTCGCATCGCCGCAAGACGCTGCGTAACGCCCTCGCTCGCCTGCTCAGTCGCGAGCAGATCAGTGCCTGCGGGATCGATCCGGGCGCCCGGCCGGAGACTCTCGCACCACAGCAGTTCAACATCCTGGCGGAGGCGCTCGACCGCGCGCACCTCTCCGGCTAGGCTTGCGTTTCGGGGGGCGCTGCAGCGGAGATTCACGATGACGGTTTACCGTCGCATCCTGCTGGTCCTGGATCTGACCGAGGACAGCCTCATTCTCGGACGGCGCGCGCAGGCCCTGGCCGCGGCGCTGGGAGCCGAGATCGAGCTGCTCCACGTGGTCGAGTTCGTGCCGGTCGAGCCGATGGGCGAGGCTCTCATGCCCTCGGTGCAGATCGAGGAAGAGCTGCTGCAGCGTGCGCGGCAACGCCTCGCGACGCTCGCCACCGAGCTGGGTCTCGCCGGGGCTTCCTGCCGGGTCGAGAGCGGCAATGTCAAATCGGAGATCGTGCGGGTAGCGCGCGAGCGCCATGTCGATCTCATTATGTTGGGCAGCCGCGAGCGCCACGGGCTCTCGATCCTGGTGAACCTTACGGAGGACACCGTGCTGCACGCCGCGCCGTGCGACGTGCTGGCGATGCGCGTCGGGCGGCCCTGAGGACTTGCTAGAATCGACGCCATGACGCTCCAGGGGCACAAGATCCGCGTCGACGTCGAGACCAGCTATCTCGACGAGCAGTCCGATCCGCGCGAGCACCGCTTCGTCTTCTCCTACACGATCACCATCCGCAACGAGGGACAGGTTCCCGCGCGGCTGCTGACCAGGCACTGGGTCATCACCGACGCCAACGGCAAGGTCGAGGAAGTGCGTGGCGACGGCGTGGTGGGCGAACAGCCTTACCTCAAGCCCGGGCAGGGCTTCCGCTACTCGAGCGGCGCGGTCCTCGAGACGCCGGTGGGCGCGATGCAGGGGAGCTACCGGATGCTGGCCGACGATGGCGCACATTTCGATGCGCCCATCGAGCCGTTCCGTCTCGCCATGCCCGGCATCCTGCAGTGACGCGCTATGCGATCGGTGACATCCAGGGCTGTCACGAGGAACTACGCGGCCTTCTTGCGCGGCTGAAGTTCTCCGCGGACCGCGACCGCCTGTGGTTCGTCGGCGACCTGGTCAATCGCGGCCCGCAGTCGCTCGAGACGCTGCGCCTGGTCCGCGCCCTGGGCGACAACGCCGTCACGGTGCTCGGCAACCACGATCTGCACCTGCTGGCGGTGATGCACGGCGCGCGCCCGAAGCGCAGGTCCGACACACTCGATGCCGTGCTGGCCGCTCCCGATCGGGAAGCGCTCACCGAATGGCTCCTGACCCGGCCACTGGCGCACAGCGAGGCGAACGATCTGCTGGTGCATGCCGGCGTCGTGCCGCAGTGGACCGTGGCCATGACGCTCGAGCTTTCGCGCGAGGTGCAAGCCGCGCTGCGCCGCGACCCGCGCCGGCTGCTCGAGCGCATGTACGGCAACGCGCCCGATACCTGGAGTGCGGCGCTCGAAGGCATGGAACGGCTGCGCTTCGCGATCAACGCACTCACGCGGATGCGCGTGTGCACGGCGGACGGGCGCATCGATCTCACGTTGAAAGGTCCGCCGCCGCCGCCATCGTCGCCGCTGCGCCCCTGGTTCACGTTCGCCGGGCGCGCCACGCGCGCCAGCCGCGTCATCTTCGGCCACTGGTCGGCGCTCGGGCTGGTGCTGCAGCCAGGCGTGCTCGGACTCGACACCGGCTGCGTGTGGGGCGGAGCGCTCACGGCTGTCGATCTCGACGCCGCGGACCCCGCTGCGATCGAGGTCTCCTGCCGCGGCTATCAGCGGCCGGGTGACTGAAGCGGGCCACTCACTCGGCGGTGAGGGCAGGTCCCCATGAGACGGTCATCTGCGGTGTGTCGGCTCGATAAACACCCGGCGTGAGCTCGAGGTCCACCGGCGCCCCACCCGCCGGATGGATCGGCAGCACCACGCGCTGGGCCGCGCGCACCTCGAGCGCACCGATGGCGCCCGGCCGCACGCGAAAAGCGAGGCGCACGGGCCACGAGCCGCCGGCGGCAGGTTTGAGCACCAGGCTCCCCGAGCCACCCGTCGCGCTCAGATCCACGAGCAAGGTGTTGCGCTTCCAGTATTGCGGGAAGCTATCGGAGGCGGCGCCCGCGATGTCGAGCTCGTGCACCGGCACCGGCGCCGCCGGTGCCTTGCGGTGCCAGGGCCAGTGCAGATGGCTGCAGCCACTCACGGCGAGCAGTGTGGTGAGCAGGATGGCGCGCGCCGCAGCGCTCGTTGCCAGCTTCGTCTTCATAACGCGTACCATACTAGATCAGGCGTGGAGGACCCATGGAATCGTTACACGCACTCAATTTCCGACAGTGGATCGATGCCAACCGGGCGCAACTGAAGCCCCCCGTGGGCAACAAGCGCGTCTTTCGCGACGGCGACTTCATCATCATGGTGGTGGGCGGCCCCAATTCCCGCAAGGATTACCACGTCGACCCGGGCCAGGAGTTTTTCTATCAGCTCGAAGGCGACATGGTGCTGAAGACCATCCAGGATGGACGCGCGGTGGATGTGCCGATCCGTGCGGGCGAGATCCTGCTGATCCCACCCAACATGCCACATTCGCCACAGCGGCCTGCCAACACCGTGGGGCTGGTGGTCGAGCGCGCGCGCCGCGCCGGCGAGCAGGACGGTTTCCAGTGGTACTGCGAGCGCTGCGGCAACCGCCTGTACGAGGAGTTCTTCCAGCTCACCGACATCGAGAAGCAGTTCCCGCCGGTGTTCGAGCGCTTCTTCTCCAGCCTCGAGCGGCGCACCTGCAAGCGCTGCGGCGCGGTGCTGGAGCGCCCGGCGTGAATGCCCGCATCGCGCTCGAGGGGCGCGAGATCGGTATCGATACGGCCCACCCGGTGAGCCTTGCCGTGGAGCTCGACTTCTCGGGTCCGCAGCCGCGGCATTTCGCAGCGCCTCCCGCCAGCGCCCGGCCCTTCGTGGCGCCCGGGTTCGCCGGCTCAGTCGAGCGCGGCGCGAGCTGCAACTGTGAGGTTCTCACACTCATCCCCCACTGCAACGGCACCCATACGGAATGCGTCGGCCACCTGACCCGCGAGCGGCTCGACGTGAGCGGCGTCGCTCCGTTCGGCTTCCTGCCGGCGCTGCTCGTGACGCTGACGCCGCAGTCCGCCGCGGGCTGTGACGAGGGAAGCTCACCGGCGCCGCGCGCGGGGGATGAGCTCCTCACCCGCAGCGCGCTCGAACAGGCCTGGCCGGCATCGCTTCCGTTCGCGGTGCTTGCCCTGATCGTGCGTACCCGGCCCAACACGGCCGACAAACGCAGCCGCGACTACTCCGCGCAGAACCCGCCGTATCTGTCACAACAGGCGGCCGCGCTCATCGTGGAGCGCGGCATTCGGCATCTCATTGTCGATCTGCCCTCGATCGACCGCACCCACGACGAAGGGGTGCTCACCGCGCACCGCCTGTTCTTCGGGCTGCCCCCCGGCGCGACCGAGCTCGCGCGCGCGACGCGCGCCGATGCCACGGTCACCGAGCTCGCGTTCGTGCCCGAGGCGCTGCGCGACGGACCGTACCTGCTCGAGCTGCAGCTCCCGGCGCTCGGCGGCGATGCGGTGCCGAGCCGTCCGCTGCTCTACCCGCTGCTGTAGATGCGGAGCTGCCACGCATGAGCCACGCGGCCACCCTCGAGCAAGCGCGCACACGCGATGCCAGCGATCCGCTGCGTCACTTCCGCGAGCGCTTCATGCTGCCCGCTGACGAGCGCGGCGCACCGCTCGTCTACCTCTGCGGTCACTCGCTCGGGCTGCAGCCGCGTGCGGCTCGCGAGCTGGTGCTCGAGGAGCTCGATGAGTGGGCGCAGCGCGCCGTCGAGGGGCACGAGCACGGGCGCCGGCCCTGGATCCCGTATCACGAGAACCTGCGCAGCGGTCTGGCCGAGCTCACCGGCGCGAGAACCGGCGAAGTCGTCGCGATGAATTCGCTCACCGTGAACCTGCACCTCATGTTTGCGAGCTTTTATCGGCCGGCGGGGACGCGGCGGCGCATCCTCATGGAAGCGGGGGCGTTCTCCTCCGACCGCCACGCAGTCGCCTCGCAGATTGCCTGGCACGGCCTCGATCCGCAGGACAATCTCCTCGAGCTCGCCCCCGCCGCCGGCGACCTCATCGACGAGCGCGCCATCGAAGAGACCCTCGAGAAGCACGGGCGCGAGATCGCGCTCGTGTGGTGGCCCGGCGTGCAGTTCCGCACCGGCCAGGCCTTCGACCTGGCGCGCATCGCGCGCGCCGCGCACGCGCACGGCTGTCTCGCAGGCTTCGATCTGGCGCACTCGATCGGCAACACCCCGCTCGCCCTGCATGACAGCGGGGCAGACTTCGCCGTGTGGTGCAGCTACAAGTACCTCAACGCCGGGCCGGGCGCCCTCGGGGGTTGCTTCGTGCACGAGCGGCACACCAGTGCCCTGCCGCGCAACGCGCACCGCGGTGCCCTTCCCGGCGCGCGGCTCGCCGGCTGGTGGGGGCACGAGGCAGACACGCGCTTCCTCATGGAGGCGCAGTTCCACGCTGCCGCCGGCGCCGATTCCTGGCAGGTGAGCAATCCGCCGATCCTGGCGGCCGCGCCGCTCGTCGCCTCGCTCGCGGTGTTCGCCGCTGCGGGCATCGCCAGGCTGCGCGCGAAATCGCTCGCGCTCACCGGCTTCATGGAGGAGTTGCTGCGGCCGCTCGAGCCGCGAGTGCAGATCATCACACCGCGCGAGCCCGCCTCGCGCGGCTGCCAGCTCTCGATCCGCATCGCGGGCGGCACGAGCTCAGGCAGGCGCGTCTTCGAGGGGCTGCGGGCGGGCGGGCTGGTATGCGACTGGCGCAACCCCGACATCATCCGCGTGGCGCCGGTGCCGCTCTATAACCGCTTCGAGGACGTCGCGCGCTTCGTCGAGCACCTCGGCGCCGTGTTGTCGGGCGCCGCATGAAGGCGAGCTCCGGCGCTTGCGTCAATATCGTGGGTGCGGGACTCGCGGGCGCACTGCTCGCAGTGCTCCTGGCGCGGCGCGGCTTCGCAGTGACACTCTACGAGCGTCGCCCGGACCCGCGACAGGCGTCTCCCGAACGCGGCCGCTCCATCAATCTGGCCCTCGCTGCGCGTGGCATCGCGGCGCTGGAGCGCGCCGGGGTCATGGCGCGGGTGTGGCCGCTGGCGATCGAGATGCGCGGCCGCATGGTGCACGAGCTGTCCGGATCCGCCGCGCTGCAGCCCTACGGGCAGCGGCCGCACGAGGTGATCTACTCGGTCGGGCGCGCGGATCTCAATCGCGTCCTGATCGAGGAGGCGTTGCGCCATGCGGGCGTGACAGTGCGCTTCAGCCACCAGGCCTGCGGCGTGGACCTCGGCCGCGACCGCTTGTGCCTTCGCGATCTTGTGAGCGGCGCCGAGCGCGAGGTGCCTCTCGCCCCGACCATCGCCACGGACGGGGCGGGCTCGGCGGTGCGCACGAGTCTCATAGCGGCCGGGCTCCTCGCAGCACGCGAGGAGTGGCTCGATCACGACTACAAAGAGCTCACCATGCCTGCTGCGGCCGCCGGAGCGCTCGACCGGCACGCGTTGCACATCTGGCCGCGCGGCGGCTTCATGCTGATCGCCCTTCCCAACACCGACGGCAGCTTTACGGCGACGCTGTTCCTCACGCGCACCGGCGAGCGAGGCTTTGCGGCGCTGAGCACGCCCGACTCGGTGGCCGCCTTCTTCGCACGCGAATTCCCCGACGCGGTGGCGCTCCTTCCGCAGCTGCTGGATGAGTTCGCCCGCAACCCGCAGGGACAGCTCGGCACGGTGCACACCGCCCCCTGGCACGCCGGCGGCGCCGTACTGTTGCTCGGAGATGCCGCGCACGCCATCGTGCCCTTCCACGGTCAGGGCATGAATGCCGCTTTCGAGGATTGCCGGGTGCTCGACGACCTGCTCGAGACCGAAGATCACTGGGAATCGCTGTTCATGGCATTCGAGCGTGCCCGTCGTCCCAACACCGAGGCGATTGCGCAGATGGCGCTCGAGAACTACGGCGAGATGCGCGACGCGGTGCTCGATGCGCGTTTCCGGCGCCTCAAGAGCCTCGCCATGGGACTCGAGCGGCGCTTCCCCGACCGTTTCATCCCGCGTTATTCCATGGTGATGTTCCACCCCGAGATTCCATACGCCGAGGCGCTGCGCCGCGGCGCGCTGCAGGCGCGACTGCTCGGGGAGCTCGACGCGCATGGCGACTCCGATCCCGGGCTCGCCGAGCGGCTGATACGCGAGCGGCTGGCGCCTGTCGCGTAGAGAACCGCTATCCCGGATGCAAGCTGTCCTTCCAGTCCATCGGAGGCTCCGGAGGTAAGCCGAACGACTTGATGAGCGCGAGCTCGACGTCTTCTTCCCGGTCGGTCTTTCGCGCCGCCTCAATTCGAACTGCCATGTCCCGGCTCATTCGCCACCACCGAATGCGACTCGACGTAGTCAGGAGGTAGTCGAGCCGTCGGCGCTTGGCGCGCAGAACTTCGCGTTCCGGGCCGCCGGCTGGCCACCACCGCTCCTGGATACTGAGTGCCAGACCCTGCGTGAGCACCGTGCTCGACTGCTCCATGCGCGCGACCAGTGCCTCGCACG